>OGPD01000240.1_pt1 | contig 71480 bp, 70 predicted proteins | sample 1552861 | NCBI WGS metagenome assembly OGPD01 (sample SAMEA2580280, study PRJEB22360) | human gut metagenome | biome: human gut; feature: human-associated habitat; material: faeces | place: Denmark | collected 2008/2010
AATAGCATACAGACCTTGGAGAGGGTCTATAAATACTACTACTTTATAATACGAGTGAGGAACCTGAAAATGAGTAAGATGTCGAATTTAGATCTTGTCCTTGATGAGATGATCACCGCTGGACAGAAAATGATTGATGCAGCTACTGCATTAAAAGAAATGTTCTCAGAAACTGCTCCTGAAATGAGCAAGGTTGAAACAAAAACAAAAAAGAAAGAAGTACCTGCAATGGAAGCCGAAGTTAAGAAATACTCCTTCCAGGAAGTACGCGGAATCATGGCTTCTCTTGCTGGTAAAGGTAAGAAAGCTGAAGCAAAAGCCCTCTTAACAAAGTATGGTGCTAGTCGCCTGAGTGATGTGAAAGAGAAAGATTATCCTGCTTTAGTGGCTGAGGCCGAGGTACTTGCCAATGGCTAAACACGCATTCCTCTCCGCATCAGCTTCGCACCGTTGGATCAACTGTCCGCCTTCTGCAAAGCTCTGCAAAGGAATCAAAGATGAGTCCTCACCCTATGCGCAGGAAGGTACCGACTGTCATGAGCTTTGTGCCTACCTGGTAGAAAAGGCGCTGGGACGTGATGTAGAAGATCCAACAGAGAACCTTACTTATTACAGTGGTGAGATGCAAAACTGTGCGGAAGAATACAGAGATTATGTTCTGGAGCAATTCGAACGTTCCAAGAAATTCTGTAGTGACCCTATGGTATTCATTGAACAGAGACTTGACTTCTCTCGCTGGGTTGAGAACGGATTCGGAACTGGCGACTGCGTCATCATTGCAGACGAAGTTATCCACATTATTGATTACAAGCATGGTCTTGGAGTCCTTGTGGAATCCGAAGGTAACAGTCAGATGATGTGCTATGCGCTTGGTGCTCTGGAAGCATTCGATGACTTGTATGATATCAGCACTATCGAAATGACAATCTTCCAGCCACGAAGAGAAAACGTATCTACCAGCTCCATCAGCAAAGAGGATCTTCTTAAATGGGCTGAAGATGTATTGAAACCTACCGCTACCCTCGCTTATGAAAGCAAAGGTGAATTTAAGGCTGGTGACCACTGCCAGTTCTGCAAAGTAAAAGCTACTTGTAGAAAGCGCGCAGAAACCAACTTGGAACTTGCAAAGTACGATTTCGAGATGCCTGCTACCCTTGATGATTTCGAGATTGCTGCAATTCTTCCAAGAATTGACCAGTTGATTTCCTGGGGAAATGACATCAAAGATTACGCACTGACACAAGCACAATCTGGAACCCACTATGATGGTTTCAAAATTGTAGAAGGCAGAAGCAACCGTAAATACACTGACGACGACGCTGTCGCAGAAGCGGTAACCGCTGCTGGATACGATCCATATGAAAAGAAGCTTCTTGGTATTACTGCCATGAGCTCACTGCTTGGACGGATATTTTTATATTCATCATCTCTAGCATCGTCATATTCATAATCGGACATAACGACACCACGGCCAATGATTTGATACATGAGCAATAAAATATCCAATATTCTCACTAATGTGCTTCACAAGTTTCTCGTCATCTGCTGTCACTTTTTTAATATCCTCGTCAGAATATTTTTCTCCTTTCAGGAAAGAAATTTCACGATCCGAAAGATATTTATAGAACATAAATCCAAGGATATAGTCCTTATATTCGTTCGCCTCTATCTTTGATCTCATCTGATTGGCTGACTGCCAAATAGTAGATACTAATTGTTGTTTATTCATCTATTTTTACCTCCTGCCGCTAAGTCGCGGATTTGTTTAATTATTTGCAGCCTTACCACTTCGAGCCCATTCCTCAAGTTCAGAATATTTGAACTTCCAGGCCTTGCCAATTTTCTTTCTCGGAATATCCTTGCCTTTACGAATCCAATCACGAATTGTAGCTGGCTTTACTCCTAAGAACTCAGCTGCTTCAGTTGTTCCAATCCATTTTTCTTCATTATTGGTAGTACTCATAGCTGGTCTCCTTTTTCTATACATACTATACCAATTTTTATTATACATTATTTCGTGTCAAATTTCAATTGTTTGTATCTGTTTATATATGTTTGCGTGGCGTCAAATAATTAATGAATTTTTTTTGGTGAACTTTCTTCAACACTTATAGCTTTTTTCCATACATAATCACACTCCTTTTAATCTTAAAGCCTTTATTTTCAGCCTCATAGCCCGTTGAACTTTCTTCAACGGGCATTTTTAACGTTTGCTGTATGATGCAATCAAGGGTCAAGAACACCCCATCATCAGACGATGCGTTCCCTGATCAAGAACGGTCCTATCTGAATCTGATGAACAACTAAATAACCAAACCAGCTGAATAGGACAAGCTGGCCAAACCAATAGGAGGAAACTCGCTATGGCAATGGCCAACTATATTCAGGTATCGCACATGTGGAATTTCCTCCACGTCAACCCAAGGAGGAAAGCCACATGGCAGAGAAAAATTATGATTACGGTAACAAGAAGAGCTACAATGGCGTAGCACCAAAGGAGAATGAGGCATTAGTTCCATTCTTAGCACATGAAGTTTTAAAGGATTACCATCAGGATGTAAGGGACGGTTTTCGCAAACGCAATGACGGAATCGTCGAGGACAACTTCGAGACCTGGAATATCCGTGGCAGAAAGATTCTGGTAGGATTCACTACAATCCCGAAGGATGAAGTTGAATCTTACATGAAGCAATTCTGGAAAGAAAAGGATGACTATCTTGAATCCACTCGTAAAAAGAGATGCTTAGTTCTTAATTCCAAGGGTGAATACATCCGCTGCCCTAAGTGCAATAAATGTGAAGGATGCGAACGTCCGGAAAAGGACCAGTACCTCTCTCACTATATTTCATTAGACAAGTTTATGGATGATAATAGCGACGATGATACAAATAGCAGCGGTTGGGAACCAGCTGATGATACTAACACGGAAAACTCAGTTCTCAGTCTGATGATGATTGACGACCTCATCAACGAAGTATCCATTAAGTACCCAGAAGCAAAAGCAATCTTTTCCCTTCTGATGGAAGATCCACAAATCAGCAACGCTCTGAAACAGGTCGATTTGAAGAAGGGAAAGAGCCAAGCATATGATTACGTAAAGAAGATGCAGTCATACGCAAAAGAGCTCTACAATAAGAATTATCGTTAATGACGTGCAGCGGCCGGAAGCCTTCTCCAGCCGCTGTTTTTCTCACTTTTCTTATCGTTATAAGGTGAACCCAGAGGGTTCATTTTTCCTTGTAATCTATCCCCTAGTGTCAACCCTGCATTATGGGTCAATTCCCATAAAGCCATTTTCAAGCATAAAAAGAAAGGCTTTCCAGCAGCTAATCGTACTCATTAACGATAGCTCTCTGAAAAGCCTTTTATTTACTACATTATTTTTACTTCTTAGGGTTCACTTTTGACATCAAACAGACCGTCTCCACATGGCTCGATTGCTCCAGATTGATGTCAAGTGTGTAGCCAAATTCGCGTTCGTTCGCGGGAATTTATCAAAGCGTGTTTTTTGCCGTAAAACACACCGTTTTTTACCCTTGTACGTTCTCGGAAACAGGTCAAAGACGTTGCTCCTACCTATAATATGCAAACGCACAGATTTGCCAACCGCTTCAAGACTTCGCTCTGAGGGAACAAGTCCGAAATTCCATCGTCTCAACCTTAATTCTTCCCGTGACAGAATTTGTACTTTTTTCCGCTTCCGCATGGACATGGATCATTACGTCCTATCTTCTTTGGCCAGTTTGCTCTTTCCTGAACCATAAGTGGTATTTTGCCATCATACATAAGAGAAAGTTCTCTTAGTCGATACAGGTATTCTGAAACACCCAATAAGGCCTGAAACATGTGCATTGCTTCATTTTCAAATTCGAGAAGGTATTCCGTTTTCTTTATGGTTCTGTCTTTTGGATTTGGAATGTAAGTAATAACCTGACTCACCGCGTCATATTCAACATCATTGTGTCCAATCGCATTTCTCAGTTTTGCATTTACTACAACATCCAAGAAATCGGTATAGACTTCTGTGTTCAAGCAAAAATGATACCTTGATGCCTTTGTGAGCTTTATATAATCCTCTAAAGAAGATACATTCTTTTCCAAAGGATTCATCGAATTCGCGTCAGCCCTGTATTTTATGTTATTAAGAGCGACCGGGATAACAAGCAAATTACCAAGGGCTTCATAATCATCCAAATAGAACTGTTTTACACTATCAAAGCTACTTGTTGTCGAGCCTTCAACTTCAAAATTAAAAGAATCATCTTTGCAATACTGTAAAGCGAGAGCAGGAATGAGGCGCTGGTATATTTTTATAAAATCATCATAGACCTTATATATCAAATCCTGTAGCTCCTCAAGATGATAACCATCATGTGAATTTAAGAAGTCTACTAAGCTCTTCAGCTGAACAGAGTCCAGTTTCATAATTCCTGCACTAAAAGAGAGATTATCCAAGATATCTTTTTTGAGTGCAGAATAAAACCCATGAACCTCAATCATATGAACAGCTCTCAATACCTCAGACTCATCTCTGCACTGAAAGTATTGTCCGGAGAATTCCTTTTGTATCTCCTGAACAAGGTATTCACTATTACTTCTGAAGAGGTCAATGATTCTTTTATAGCTCTTCCATTTCTTTTCTGTTGCATTAAGCTGTGATACCGCTTTTCCGAACTGCTCATATGAATCATCCGTCTTCATACGATTCATATAGCGGATAAACGGAGTAATGACGACTTCTTCCAACTCCGCTGCTTTGCCTTGTTTCACGGTCGGAAATTCACCAGAGCATTCAACCATGTAATCAGCTTCAGCATCCGGGATTTCATCCGCATTGTCAAAAGAAAACTTTAGCCCCGGTCGGTCTTGTCCTATCTTAACGCTGCCAGATAAGGAAGTACCACATTTACCGCAAGCCACAACAATAGGATGTTCTTCTTGCCATCCAACCTGTAATCGGACTCTGGTAATACTTCCGCAAACCTGACATTTTATAAATGTATTAAAAACCATGCATTTTCTCCATTCATATTATCAAGCATTAAATCGCCTCAACCTTTGACGACTCAGCAAGTGCATGGGATTTCATTGTCGTAGCCCTAATATGCCTCTGCTGTGATCGATGATCCATCTCTGACAATCTTGATTGTTCCATCATCAGAAATTTCTATTACAGAGACATCTTCAAGCAAATGCCCATGTGCTCGAACATAATACTCAGCCAGTGTTTCCTGCTTGCCACGAAACACTGCTTTTTTCATACAAAGCAGCTTCTTTGTACCAGAAGGCAGAAAGCCAAAGTAAAATACAGCCTCGTCCAAGCCCATCAACTTTGCGCTCGGAACATTCCCGGAATCAGTCCACGTATAACATTTGCATTCAGCCACGATAGACCTGTCTGCATTGGCAAGATCAAACTTGTGCTCCTTTGGCGGTCTGCCGATGGGGATTGCTGCTTCTTGCTCAAAATATGTATTATATTTTTCTTTGAGAATCGTTTGAACAAATTCTTGGAACTTGCGTCCGACGTGCGGATTCTCAGAATTTAAATTTGCCATCAGTGCTCCTCGTCCTGAGTGGACTATTGCCAATCTACCGTTATATACGGCACAATCAAATCGTAGAACTTCTTTGACCATTCTGCATGGAACTTTGCCATCTGCGGCCAGTCATCCTCGTTTTCAATGCTCACATTATCAAGCTGAATAAATACCTTCGAGGATTTGATATCATCTCCACGGTTCCACTGAAGCTCCGTTCCCAGCTTCGATTCAATCTCGCTCTTATGCTGGTAAAGAGCATCAAACGCTGCTTTATTTTCTGATCTCTCCGCTCTGGCAAATACGACCTCTGAACGTGCAGAGTCAAAATTCGCAACACAGCAGAGGTAGAAACCTCCAATGCCAAAGAAGCCGTTTATCCAATTGTCCGTACTCGGATTTACATTGCTGAAAGAGCCGGGATTACCATGAGCCTCATGGATTTGTGCCAAGGCGTACGTCCAATAACGTTTTCTAATCTCAAATCTCGTTTCAGAGGAATCACCGCCTATACTGAGACGCTCTCCGGACATAGATAACGCTGTCGTGATACGATCAAAATGGTCGATAATCCAATCAAATATTTTCGGCTGCTCTGCTGGATTAAATACATCAGCCTTCTCCTCAATAACGATGGAACGTGTTGTACCTGTCGATTTTGAGTATTCCCAATTTAGGTTCTCGCCAAATTCGGCCTCAATCTGGTCTTTTAATTCCTTCAGACGGCTATAGGTATCCACATTATAGGTGTAGATGCCCATCTTGATTCGTTTACCATATGGAATGGAAAAGAATAAGTGATAACCGTTCGCGCCTATGTGCACATCGTAATATGTTCGACCAGCTGCTTTCTGTTTTGCTATATCGCTTGATCTGCCATGCTCATTAGCATAGTTTACGAAAGCTGTCCAGAATTGCAGTTTTTGATCATCTCCGGAGCCTTCTGCACTTTCCTCGGATTCCGGTACGTTCACCGATACTTCCTCCAACTCCTCCGGGATTTCCCGTCCATCTTTGACGAACGAAATGCCGATCAGTTTTTCCAACTGTTCCTCGTCAAATTGCAGGTTCCAGCGTTCCTGCATAAATACGAGGAGCTTTTCTGTTCTGCTGTATATCTCAAATGCAGTCCAATCCTGCAGCTTGGATACCTCTATCTCTGAGTGAGATCCATTCTCGTACCCGCGACGTCCAATGGTTTTGGAATGCTTCTTATCCTCAAAACTATCATTCTGCAAAGCCGAGTTTACGCTCTGAGACAACGGCAGAAGGTTCCCAAGTGCTCCGGACAGTATCTTGATTTCGGAATCCTTAAACTGCCGGTACATATTACGCCAGTAATACTTTGTCGGTGTCTGAGGGAGGATATGCTCGATAGACACTTTATCCTTCTCGGACTTTGTAAACATTGACCACGTACAGAAACGATCTATATTATTTTTCTCTGCCAGCTTAGCCTCATATTCATAAAAGAAGTAGCGCAGACTGTTCCAGTCGTAGTAGCCATTTCCTGTAGAAAAGTATTTCTCAATTCTGGTGACAAAGTTCTGCGTGGCAAAATCGATATCGTTCGTAGTCCTGTCATAGATTTCTTTGCAGAGGTCATCAACATCTGTTTCTTTCACATACACCTGACGCGCAGCTCGATAATAATCACTGCTGCCATAGGATGCATTAAAATTACCCAAGCGAAATGCAACAAAGATAAAGCGCTCAACTGCTTCAAAGATTTTAACTCTGCTGTTCGCAGAAATATCCCGCCGACTGATGACCGCAGTAACCAGCGGTCTGAAATGTCCGATGCCGATACGGTTAAGCCTATCGACTCGTTTTTGCTCTTCAGGAGTAAGATTAGCACTTTCAAATGGGAAATAGGTGTCATACCAGTACTTCGCCATATCTTTGAGGCTATTGACATAGTCCTCGATTTCTTTTGGCTGGAGTTTGGATACCTCTATGATTTCCTGTTCTTCTGTTTCAGTAACTTCCGTGTCGTCTGCATCAGTAACATCATCGCTGATAACCGACTCGGCCTCTGTCTCAACCAGAACTGGTGCCTTTTCAAATATGCCCTTTGACGAGAACTTGCTTAGCAGGAATTTAATGTAGTCATCGCCACGTTTACGGGAATACCTGAAGTAGATAATCCAATGCGCACGCAAAAAGTCATCATCAGAAAGCGGAACACTCTTATTCCTACCAAGCTGATAGTAGACTTCCTTCCAAGCGTCATTTATCTTCTTACGGAGGGCAGACTTGTCCTTCTCGTCAAACACCTCATCATCATAAAGCGTGGTCAAATAGATCAGTCTGTTTTTCAACAATTCAAGATTCGTCAGCTTCTTGCCACGATTGTTCATGGTCTCGAAAGCTACAAACACATCGTAATCATCGTCGATTTCATGGAGATTAAACATCAGGCGCTGGGTGAGCTTCTTGTACAGAGTATTTACTGCCTCAAGGCCGCCTTCTCCGGACTCCTCATATAGCTTTCTGATGTTCTCTGCAAAAAAGTTCTTTGCAAACTTCAGATTTTTTGTATAGTAGGTCTCATTCACCGCGCCGGAATACGGCTCATCGAACACCTTATATTTCATGTATTCAGCGCTGGGATTGTCGACCTCATAGCCAAAAAGGTATGTTGTTACTACTCCGTTTGGCGGTCTTTTTCGGCAGATGTATTTTGAAACGATTTCTTCGACCGTTTCATACCCCAGCGTAATTTCCTTATCTGACTTACCCTTGTTCTCATCCAAGCCGCGCACAAATCCCACGATCTCATTCAAGAGAATGACAAACGTGGTGATGCGCTGCTGTCCATCAACGATATGACAAGGCTTATATCCGTTCTCGACCAGCCACAAGTCCTCGCCCCAGCTGACGGTCTCCTTGCTTTTTAGCGGTTTAAGGGACAGGAGACCTGTATAGTGATAGCGATCAGCCTGAAGATTTACAAGGTCATCCCAAAAATCCACCAACTGTTGCTGCAACCATGCATAGCCACGCTGATAGTCCGGTATCCGGAATAATCTATTTTGAAAGAGCAGCGACAACGGCTGCAGCTCATTTGCCATAATGGAATTCCTCCTTATTCGATAACTCCATCCGTATCAAAGATGTGATCGAGTTCGTCTGTATTTATTGCATGAGAGACTTTTTCACGAATAGCTGTTTTAGACATATCCAGCCTTTTGAACTTGTGGTTTCCGGCTGCATCTTTACTCATACGAATTAGCTGAATTCTTCCCACACCCGGATTTTGTTTTGCATACTCTGCAAATCCTTTCGCTTTTCCAAGATTGTCCTTAAAATCAGGATTATGCGGCTCAAGAATATCAACGACATATCCAAGCACACGATCTTTTCTTACTACAATGAAATCTGGATAGGTAGGCTTAGTTTCGCCATCGATTTCGTAAGGAATACAAAGCGCCCATGAGCCTCTGGAGGGATTACGAATCCAGCAGACAAAGTCTTCTCGTTTTTCTTCTTCTTCAATAACTCCAGCTTCCCAAGTATTCAACTTCATCGTTGCAACACCGGTTATGTCACTAACAAAGAGGTGATTCCTATATTCTTTGCCTCCCACTTCATGTGGAACCTGAATTGTCTCCGGCAAGCGGAAATTATGCTTGCTGACAGGATCACCATCAGAGACAATGCTGTCATACTCTTTACGGATTTTTTCTGATTCTATGGTGGCAATGTATCTTCTATAATCATCATTCAGGCCGTGAAAACGAGTCTCCGCATAGGAATGTAACCGGTTCATGCACTCTTCGTCCGCCACAAAGAGAATAACGTCAACTTTAAATGCCGTCAGATCAGACATATCCATATACTTGTTTCCATAGGCCATACCGATGCCTTCTCGACCGAGCTTTACATCCGCAATCTGAAATTGCCGCTCAATATCAGTATCCGTCGTCGTGAACATATCATGCACCGAATAATTGTCCACGGTTTCTCCAAAGGCATCAAAAATCTGAGTTGCCAGTTTGAACTGCTTGACCTGCTGTACAAGATCGTCATATTTTCCGTTTGCCTTGAGACCTTCCACATAACTGTGAATCATCTCAACAATCTCATCCTGAACTTCCCGGATGGCCTCACGATGTAATTTGGACATCGTAAGCAGATGTGCCATCCTATACAGAGATTTCAGGTAATCATTGATCCTGAGCGCTCTGACGTTATAGGAAAGCAAACCTGCATCATTTATAAATTTCATAACCTCTTCACGATCAAACAGATCTTCTTCTTCAGGAGTTTTCATTTGATCCGTCTGCTGACTTCCCGCAGCATTATTCTCGGACTGTATTGCCGTGTCAGATGGCTGTGATGTAACCGGTGCAGACTGGGCAGGAGCCGTTGTATCTGCGCTCGACTGTGTCTGGACTTGTTCTGTCATTTCTGTTTGCTGAGCTTGTCCACCAGTGACCTGAGACTGTGATGTCGGAGTCGTGTCATCTGTTGGCTCCGAAGTTGCTCCCGCAGGCTGTTGTTCTCCTGTGTTCTGCCCTGAGAACACATCGAATAGAGTCATCTGCCCCGGCGTCTGCTGCTCTTCCTTTTTCTTCTTCGGTCTGACAGTCAGCGTTTCAAATTTCTTTCCGGACAAGGACTCGCCATAAATATCGGTCGGGATGTCTCCTCCTTCTGTACTCTGCAAGGCTTCCACAACGTCCTTGACGGTATCCTCATTGAAGTACGGCAAATAGAGATGCACGTCGTTCAAAACGTCGTCCACCTGAATGTGCATCTGCATCGGCGTTCTTACCATTCGACCGAGAAGCTGCGCAATATATGTGGCGTCGTTAGCGTGCTTAAAGGACATCATGGTCTCTGCTCGCGGGCAATCCCAACCAGTAGAAAGATTCTCTTTGAAGAATACCACGCGAATATTCCTATCCTCGGCAATATTAGATGGCTCCTCGTAACGCACATCGAGTCCATTGACGGTCAGTGTTGCTGTTGTGCCGCCAAAGGTATGCACCACCTGTCCACTTTCCAGCTTAAAGCCAGTACGTTCCTCGATCTTTGCTATACAGTCATCCAGATTTGTATCCGTCAGGGCATCACCGGTTCCATTCAAAACCTGAATGATCAGGATCGGGTTTACATAGGCGTAGTGCTGCTCGAAGCAATACTGCGTCCAATGCTCCCACTTCTCTTTCCAATCATCCGCAGCAGCCTGCAAAATGGCCATATCATTATTGACTGTGCCTTCCTCCGGATAGGTAATAACGATCCTATCTTTTAAAAGGCCAGAAGCTCGAACCTCATCCGTCGTCACGATAGACTTGTGAATTGTAGAGGATGTACCTTCGACCAGCGCATTAAATCTCTGCGTGGTAGCGGACATGCCGATGACAACCGGCATGGGCGGAATGCCATCCGAATCACTGCCCTTGATGAACTTCTGCATGATCGTAGTGGCCTTGCTTGCCTCACGTCCCTGCATGCCACGGTGCGCTTCATCGATGATAAAGTACAACCGGTCGCTCTTTTCCCGGACAGTATTTGCAAGCGTCTGCCAGATCGTATAAGTCCTGCCATCGCCGTTTTTCGTGAGCTTGGAGGTAACCGACAGCTTCTGCGTATTTAAGAAATAAACATGACCATCCTCAAACACCTCTTTATCAAAGGATTCCTCGGAAACCGTAACGCACTGCGACAGCTTGATCTTATCTGCCTTGGAGTCAATCTTTTGTTTTGACTGCTCATTCAGCTGAGGCGAATCCGAGAGCCAGACGATGATTGCATCCGGCTGTTCCATATACTGTTCGTCGCCGAAAAGAACAGCCTCAATCAACGCAGACATGATGATAGTCTTTCCAGCGCCGGTCGGTGCAGTGAAAGAAACCACCTGCGGTGCATGTGTTCTGTGATAGCTGCCCATTGCCTCCGCAGTCTTCATACGGATATCAGCAAGAGCTTTCTTCTGAAAAGGGAATAATTCTACTCTCATGGTTACCTCCCTGTGTTGATTCTGAAATTATCCAGATAGTCTCTATAAAGCTGATAGCAGTCTTTACCATCGTAAGTACGGATCATCGACCGGTATGCTGTTTCTGAATCCGTCACAATGAAAACTGTCTGGATTTCTGGATGCTGACTTAACTCAGCATCGAACTCGGAATAATATATTTCATCTACCAAAACTGCCAACTTGTTCTGTGGCAAAATCAGCATGCTCGGGAGATCATCATTGTCAATAGCCGGACACTTACCAATGGCTCCTCCTTTCATCCAGAGCACTGGAAGCAGCTCTCGGAACTGCCTGCCGAGAGCAACGGATGTTTTGTCGAGGAAGCTCAGTTTGAAGAAGACCGCGTTTGTCTTGAAGCCGTCTTTCATTGGCATAACAACTGGCACTTGAGTTGATATCGGTTCAAACATTTCTTTAATGCTATCCTTGAGGCTCTTAAAAAGCTTGTTGTTGGATGTAACAATATAAAAATCTGTTATATGATCCATTCCTTCCAAAGCTTCCAACCATTCCTCACTGGCTGTATCATCTATTAAAATTGATGCAGTATGCTTAGCCTCATCTGACACTATGTATTTCGACTCTTGAGACACGAGTGTCTGAGGTAATTTCTTATTAGACAAAACTGAAACAAGTTTTTTCTTTTCGCCTATTTTCAAAGAGGAACTTTCACTCACAAATCCTATCTGAACAATATTTCTATCTTTTTCTTCTGTGCTTGTCTTATATGTTGTGTAATTGCCTTCTAAAGGATTTCCAGTAACATCTTGACCTTTGATACTGCACTTTATCCTTGGCCATGTAACATATTTTGCAATTCCGAGTTTTTCCCATTCTGGTTCTCCCGGCTTGAACCCTTTCTCAGTTAGATCGTCACTTTCCTCTTTCCTCAATTCGTTGTTCGTCACACAAATACATCTGCGATTACCTCCATCCTCAGCATTAAGAAGGTTTATCGCATGCAGCGTTGTACCTGATCCTGCAAAGAAATCAATAACAAGCGCATTTGGCTTATTAGCAATGAAAAATCTAATCGCATCGTGAACAGCATACAATGATTTCGGGAAAGTAAACCTGCTTGAGCCGAAGAATTCCTTTAGCAGGTTTGTACCACCTTGCTCAGCATTATGTGATTTTATGCGCCATTGTGTTCCCGGTATAAACTTAGGGATATAGGCATCATCGTCCGTAATAATAGAACCGTCTTGTCTATGACCTATAATCGTAAATGCACCTTTGGATATTTTTTCTCTTTCTCCTTTTGCCAAGTATGTGATGGCAGTATTTTCACCTCTCCAATTCCCTAATTTTGCATATCCAATCTCTATAGAAGCCCTCAGGTTTTCGGTGCTTATCTGCCAGTTACCTTCTGTGCCATCTGCACGTATAGGCCAGACCGCAACGCAACCTTCCGGTGCGATTATTTCTGACTTATTTGTGCCATAATACGATTCTCCTACAGAATGAAATATCGGCCCTTCATCTGTATTACAAATAAAAACAGGATAAAATTGATTTGGGCTATCTGCTCTTGCTGTATGTGAACCCGAACGCAATAGTTCCTTCCACCTCAAACGGGAAGCTCTTTTATCTTCAGATATCTTCCACTCGTTAGATAACGGCAACGGTTCTGGACTGGATTCTCCAAATTGAACAAAAAACAAATATTCATCAGTTCTACCAAATTGCTGATGCCTTGCAGCTCCTTTAGGATTGATAACACTGCTTACCATCTGTATGTTTGCTTCAGAAAACACCTCTTCCAACAAGCAACCGAGATGCAGATATTCTTTTTCATCTATGGTTACGATCAGAACGGAGTCCTTCGGATTAAGGAGCTTCTTTGCGATCTTCAAGCGCTTCTCCATCATGGATAGCCACTTGCTATGCCGATAAGCATCAGAGCTATCCACGTAGTCGTTGTTGTACTTCCAGTCTTTTGCGCCGGTGTTATAAGGCGGATCAATGTAGATGCAATCTACTTTCTCTGCGTAGAGATATTCCAGAAGCTGCAGCGCATGGTAATTGTCTGCCTCGATTAACGTATGCCAGAGATCACTGTTCGGTGCATTTTCAACTGTGTCTATCGGCTTTAATGTCGGGTAGATTGCTTCTCCAAATTCAGCTACTGTCACCAACTCATCCAGTTTGAATGTTTTCTGCTCATGTGTCTCCCTGCGGTCGCACTGAACATCATCGCCATCAATATTTATAACAGTATAAATATCACTGACATAACCGGTCTTAAGCGCCACCTTGGAACCGACGCGAATCGGCACATCATAAAGCGGCGTGCATTCCGGCAGATGCTCTTCAAACACCAAACCGAACTTTTTCTGCTTCAATAATTTATTTGTCTCCTGCAGGATTCTCTCCTTAAGCGCCGGATCGTCAATCTGCTGGATCAGGTCTTGTAATAAAGCCATAACGCCACCTCATTCCTCCGTTATTGTTTTTTCCTTAATATGATAATCAATGCCGTGCTCCTGACAGAAGGAAATAACCTCTGCTGCGCACTCATTGTAAAAATGCTTATGCCCTTCGTAGGCGTTTGCTACCTTGCTATAGTTCGTTCTCCCGAAAATGATCCGATCTGTAAAAGATACTGCTTCCAGCAGTTCATGCAGATTCTGTTCAACCATGTTCGGTGTTGGATATGGTTCCATACTTACCCATGTCTTACAACCGGCATCATGGAGTGCCCTCAAAGCTGCCAATCGATCTGCGCAGGAAGCGGCGCCCGGTTCCATCTGTTCACAATAGGCTTCATCCAGAGTGATCAGTGTGATCCCGTACTCGTTTTCCGGAGAAAGTTCTGCCAATTCTATAGGTAGCAATCCCTTCGTCAGCGTAGTGCATTTGATTCCGGCCTCGTTTAGCTTTCGGATAGCCGCAATGCTCATCTGGGACACCTCTGGATATCCTTCCATGAACGGATCTGTGGTAAAGCAAAGCTGCACAGACTGAATCTTATCTCTGAGCCTTGGTATCTCTTTATCCAGCAATTCAAGCGTGTTTGATACAAGCACCGGCTCAAGCCAGCTCTCATAATCTTTAATTTGCCCGAATCGTTTCTTCATCAGGAATGCGTAACATGGATATTTGCACCCATGTGCGCAGCCCTGCACGTGATTCATTGTGTAGTCACCATACTCTACCCCTGTTTGATAAAGCATGGATTTTCGTTCTATCGTCTTCAAGTTGCTTTCATCCTCCGCCTACTTGTTCTTCAATATGTGGTCTGCCATCCGCAGTGCAAGTCCCTGCGCTTTCGGGCTTTCACTCGCAATGGCAAAGCAGAATAGGAACATCGGCGAGTTCCTGCTGTTCCTGAAAATCCGTGCATGCTTTGACACGCATGGAAAGATTGTTCCAAGCCGAGCGAGGATATACTCCTTTATGTGCTCTGGATTTGCGTCTTTAACCATCCGCTCGCCATCGCTCTGTCCGGGCTCCGGGAATAGGTCAAAAAGCGTCATCTGAGGATCTTTCTTATAGAATTCCTCTCTCCATCCGGAATCCCCAAGCAATCGATCTATGCAATCCTCCCATTTATCGTACTTTCCGTTTTTCGGTAGCATCCGTTCAAGTGCGGAGAACGGAAATAGGTACCATACATCTATTGACTTAGTCTGCGCTACATTTTCAAGCGTAGTCCAATTTACCTGCGTCGCATACGGATCTAAAAACAGCAATCCTCTGTTAAATCTCCAATCTACATTGCTAATAATCTCCGCAAGCTTATCGTTCGCATCGCCACAAAAAATCGTCACAATTCGTCTCATCTGCGGGAACTCGGAGTTTATCATATCTTGAAGTTCTCCCGCCTTCTGAAAGTCCGCTTCTATAAAATAGTAGTGATCAAACTTCTTTTCAGACGCCAGTGCACGCTTAGCAGAGCCCACAAGATACTGCCCGCCGTCGCTGGTTTCAATCTCGCCGGTTCCAGCAAAGGCGTCTATATAAATCTTCTTGAACTTCTGGTTTTGCAGAGCAATCAGGTATGCGTCCAGATAGCTGGTGAAGATATTCAGCTTCTCCTCAGTCCAATTGCCACCAAATTTCTGCGACGTTGCCATAAATTCTAATCACCTCTTCTATATGAAACTCTGTCTCACGAAGAGAAAGAGATCACCGTTTCCTTCTTTCCTGTATCAGGCTTCACAATCTGTTCTATCTTCGCGTCAAAGAAACCCGTGAGATCACTCTTTATATCATTACGGAATCCCTCTGACGGAAAAATCGGATGGTTATCCAAAAGTTCCCACATCTCATCAAGAGGCACTTGCTTGCGGCCTTTCAGGCAGCGCTGTAGATATTTCGCGATGTCGATAACATGCAAACAGCTTTCATCTTCCTCTTCTGTGATCTCTCCGAAAAGATTGAATGACAACTGTCTGTTCTCAACCGAATGTTTTGTCGAGGACTGAGCTCCGAAAACTTTCCAAGCACTCTTCTTGTAGAGCTTAAAGCCCTCTTTGTTACTCGTGCAGTGAATCAGATTGTAGACGAGCGAATTCTGCGTGTTATAGAACGGAAATGCCGATACATAGTATCTGCGGGCTCCTTTTAGTGAATTTATGATTTCCTCCACTCTGGCCTCATAGGCCTTCTTGTCGCTTCCGTAAGGCACCAGCTTCTCAAAGTCTTCCAGATAAGTGTTCTCATACTTTGCCTTGGTCGTTTTCTTCTTGGCGCTTGTGATCGCCCGCACCGGATCTGAAACCATGTGATTAATCATAACTTCACCCCAGTTTCGGAAAAACGGCAGAAGTGCTTCCCAGTCGATGGTCGCATCATACGGATCGTAGAGCAGGAAATAATGCAGATGCCCGGTTCCATATAACTGTGGCCCGATAGTTCGAAGTAGCTCGTGCGCATCACTGTAGGACGTTACAATCTTAAAATTGCGCTCATCCTGTGGAAGATGCTTTTTCAACTCATCTACGCGCGCTTTATCCTTGTCATTTAAGTAAATATGTATATTTTTCTCCGTGTAGGTTCTTGATGCTTCCCTTAGTGCTTCTGAGACGCGTACTGCTGTACCTTTCACCAATTGCCCGGCATCATCGGTGTATACACCACTGTTGCACATGCAGTCTATAAAGATCAGCCCATTGCAAGACTCAGTCAGCAGCAACTTCTGCGCCCACGATTTTATATATTCCTCAATCAACTCAAATTTCTTGATCGTATGAGGACTTGCTTTACTGATTACGCTCTTTTTCCTGCCGGACATCATATCACTCCTCAAGTAGTTTCATTATCTTCTGTAGGGATTAGCTCCATGATGTCCCCAATATCACAATTCAGCGTTTTGCACACTTTCATTAGAACTTCCATGCTTACTGTCTCTCCCTTCGAGAGCTTGGTTACCGAAGCCCAGCTTATCCCGGCAGCTGCCTGCAAGTCTTTCTTCTTCATGTCTTTGTCAATCAATATTTTCCACAATTTTTTATAACTAACTTCCACGGTAGTCACCTCTCGATTTTCAAAAACGTGATTTTTGCCACTGTACTTCCACAGTATAGCACAGAGCCCTTAAAAAATCAAGAGTAATTCTTCACATTCGCAAGAATTTTCTTTCGTTCCTATTGAAAAATCAGCGGATTTGTGTTATACTGTGCTTGTATCCTCAATTTTGTGTCCAAGAAAGGGAGTCTGCTGGCCGTGGGAACGTATAACAACGAGATCGAGCAGTTTATATATACTGTGTGCTACCGCCCCATGTGGGAGGCAGCTTATACATACATTGCAGAGCATCCTTATGCCCTGAATTTATCTTACTCCAGAATTCAGAATCCGGATTCTGCCATGCTTGAGGACATGATCCTCGAATATACAAAGAATATCCGAATAGATGAAGACAGCCTTCTGTTTGACGCAGTCGTAAGCTGCACAATAAATCTGACCGAAGATACATACAAAGGCACAGCATCGCACGAAACAAGTCAATGGCTTGTCCTTTCCTGTGTGGCGGTCGTAACCGATAAACTCGAATCTGTTACTGTTATGAACATCTCCGGGTACACCTCTGGCCAACCTCGCAAAACGGATGGTCATGCCGTCTCGAAGAACATAGTTCCGATCTTATACAAAAAGGATTTGGATGATGAAGCCACAACTTTTCTCCAGCATTATTTCCCAGAAGCACTGGAAAAGCCAATGCCCGTCCCTATTGCTGATATTGCAAAAGATATGGGACTTGAAATTATCCAAGGCAATCGGATCACAGATGATTTCAGTGTTTTTGGAGAAATATACTTTACTGCAGGGAAGGCAACCATCTATGATCTTTTTAAGGTTTCAGAAACAACAATCGATGTAAAGCGCGGCACCATTTTGGTAGATGCCTACACCTTCTGGGAGCGGAATCTTGGGTGCGTCAAAAACACAATCGCCCATGAAGTCTATCACTGGTATAAGCACCGAATGTATGCAGCAATAAAACATGTCCTCTATGGTCAGGACTTCGTTGCATGCCGCTGTCCTTCCAATATGGCATACCCTCAGAAAGATGAGGAGTGGTCTGATATCCAACGTATGGAGTGGCAGGCAAACAATATGGCTCCTCGTATTCTCATGCCATATCGTACTTTTCGAATGAAAGTAGATGAGCTTCTACAGGCATACGATTATGAAAATAGTCCTATAAAACCAGCTATTCTCACTTCCGTTGCCGAGGAGCTGCGCGAATTCTATGGTGTGTCCCGTCAATCAGTGTTGATCCGTATGATGGAAACCGGCTACAAAGACGCTGCTATCATCTACCAGTATGACGAAGAATCTCCATACCACGGGTACTTAGACCAGCGTGATGCGTTCTATGTATATCGCACCAGCAGCGAATTCCGCAACCTTGTTGATTCTGGTCTTTTCCGGTATGTGGACGGATACTTCGTTATCAACGACGAGCAGTATATCGATCGTAACAATGAGGGCAAACCGACCCTTACTGATTATGCTTTGGCAAATCTGAACGAATGCACACTGCAATTTACATGGCAGTCCCTGCGGGCAGATGATGCAGAAAAACACTTCCCATTCGAGCTATTTCACCGTGAAACCGGAGAGCGCAAAGCCTCAAAATACGATTCCAAACAAAGTGCCTCCGCCGTTCAGATGTCCGAGGCGCTGCAAAAGAAGCGCGAAGAATTCGAACGCCAGAGTGCCGCCAGAAAGATAACAGGAGTGAATAAAACCTGCTGGGAGGTCATTTTTGAGATCGTGCAGTCTCGCGGACTTAGCAAATCGCATTTCTGTTCTTTGACCGGTCTCGGCGAAGAGGTGTACCGAAAAGCCGAGAAGAACATCGATACAAAGCCAAGTCTGAGAACGATTGTCGCTATAGGCAGAGGACTTGACCTTGATATTGGAACAACCGAAAAGCTGTTGCAACTTGCCGGGCATGCATTTGATGAATCTGACGAGCACCAAGCATTAAAATACTGCATTACCGGTTTCTCTGGGATGTCCATTGATGATGCAAACGAGTTTCTTGAATCATACAATTATGAGCCGCTCGGCTCCAAACAACGCCTGTAAGCAGACCTAATTTGCCGCACTTCCGTCATGGAGGTGCGGCTTTTTTAAATTTTTCCGACTCGCCGAGTCGGATTTTTTTATGCCTATATTCCTAACCATCGCCGTCTTTTCACAAAATCTGTACCCTATTCAAGACTCGTAAAAACGCCTGTTTCAAGGCATTTCTGCGACTCGTCGAGTTTTCTGGTTTTTCTCTCTCCTGACTAAAATGTAATTAGCACGTGGGAGCCATCTGCGCAGGGTGTTTCCGGTTCCACGTGACTACCGATGACAATCAAATACTGTACCGATCACCGGAAGTGAGGTGCAGCCGAAATGGAGTAATCCTTCGGTATGCTCTCACGCCTGTGGTCTGGTTTTGCATGTCTGGAGCTCTCCATTTCGGCAAAAGCCGAAGGAGGGCTTTCATTATGCAAAACAATGACAATCAGAAGACTTACTTTATCTACGTTCGCAGCACCGGCGAGAAGGTACCGGTCACTAAGGAACAGCACGACTCCTTCTATAAAGAAGCCGACCGTATTCGCCACAAAGAGCAGGATCACGGCAGGTGTATGTGTCCTTACCGCTTTATCTGGAAATGCGACGGTGACTGCATTGGCTGTGAATACCACGCGGCAGGCGACATTACTTCTCTGGATCAGCCTCTCCCTGATGGCAACGGCACCCTCGGTGACTATATTCCTGACCGCAGTAAGCCGATGGAAGAAGTCATCGCCGACCGCATGCTGCTGGAGCAACTCTTTGCCAGACTGCGTGAGCTTGATCCAGAGGCCGATACCATCATCCAGCTTTGGAAGGATCACCCGGAGGGCATCTCCGACCGTGCTATTGCAAGAGAACTCGGTCGCCCACAGAAGACCTTCGCGGATCAGATGAAGAAGTATCGCACCGATCTGCGCAGGATTACCGGCGATAAGTAATACCAAGACCACGAATCACACCCTTTCCGGCCACTATCCCTCTTTCGGATGGTGGTCGGAATTTTTTTATAAAATCCTCCGCTCAAATCGGTAGTTCATCTCCAGTGGAAGGTGAAGGCAAGAGAACACAGCCTTCAGAAAGCGAGGTGAACCCATGATGTACCGCAGTTACTCAGACACCGGCGGCAACGTGAACGAGGAGATCAAGCTCCTGAATTCCATCAGTCACGTATCCGCCAGACTGGCAAGGAACCTCCGGGTACTTGCCGCAAGCCAATCCGAGGAAGGAGGAAAAGAAAATGTCAAAGATGGCAGAAATGGCACAGACCATCGAAGAGCTCCGCACCGCTGCTGCTTCTATTAATGCCGCAGCCGACTGGCTCTACCAGCAGTTTTCCGGTGATGACAACGAAGCGCAGGCCACGGAAGCTCCCACCAAGAAGGAACCGAAGCCTGAACTTAAGCTGGAGGATGTAAGAGCCGTCCTTGCTGAGAAGTCCCGTGCCGGTCATACCGCAGAAGTACGCGCCCTGCTTAAAAAGTACGGTGCTGCAAAGCTCTCGGAGATCGATCCGGCAAACTACGAAGCCCTGATAAAGGACGCGGAGGTGATCGGCAATGGCAGCTAAAGCACACGCGATCCTGTCCGCATCCAGCTCCGACAGGTGGCTGCACTGCCCGCCGTCGGCGAGGCTCTGCGAAACCTATGAGGACAAAGGATCAGACTACGCTGCAGAAGGCACCGACGCTCATGCGCTTGGCGAACACAAATTGAAAACCGCGCTGGGACTTCCTTCAGAAGACCCGACCGACAGTCTCAAGTGGTATTCCGAGGAGATGGAGGACTGCACCAGCGGCTATGCCGAATATGTGCTGGAGCAGGTCGAAGCCGCCAAGGAAACATGCACCGACCCGGTAGTTCTTATCGAGCAGCGTGTGGACTTCTCCCGCTGGGTAGAACAAGGCTTCGGAACCGCCGACTGCATCATCATTGCGGACGGTACGCTCCGAGTGATCGACTACAAGCACGGCTTAGGCGTCTTGGTCTCTGCAGAGGAGAATCCGCAGATGCAGTGTTATGCCCTCGGCGCTTTGGAGCTTTTCGATGACATTTACGACATCGATCAGGTTTCCATGACCATTTACCAACCGAGACGCCAGAACGTCAGCACCTATGAAATTAGCAAGGACGACCTGTATCGCTGGGCAGATGAAGTCTTGAAGCCCACAGCAGATCTGGCTTTTGCCGGTGACGGGAACTTCCTGTGCGGTGAATGGTGCGGCTTCTGCAAGGCTAAGAACGAGTGCCGCGCCAGAGCTGAGGCAAATCTGAAGCTCACGCAGCATGATTTCAAGCTCCCGCCACTGCTTACGGATACCGAGATCGAGGTCATTCTCAGCAAGGTAGATGAACTGGTTAGCTGGGCTTCCGATATTAAGGAATACGCTCTGCAGCAGGCTCTCTCCGGCAAGGAATGGACAGGTTTCAAGATCGTCGAAGGACGCAGCAACCGCAGATACAGCAATGAGGCCGCCGTCATTGACGCGGTCGAGAAAGCAGGCTTTGACCCGTATGAGAAAAAGTTGCTCGGCATCACCGCCATGCAGAAGCTTCTCGGCAAGTCCCGCTTTGATGAACTCCTGACGGCTTACATCGAAAAGCCGCAGGGCAAACCCACACTTGTGCCGGATAGCGACAAGCGCCCGGCCATGAATACAGCAAAAAATGATTTTATGGAGGAAAACGACAATGAGTAAAAATGTAAAAATTAGCAATCCCATGAAGGTTATCACCGGTGTTGACACTCGCTGGAGCTACGCAAATGTCTGGGAGCCAAAGTCCATCAACGGCGGCACTCCCAAGTACAGCGTGAGCCTCATCATTCCGAAGTCCGACACCAAGACCATCGCCAAGATTCAGGCTGCTATCGAGGCTGCCTACAAGGAGGGCGAGGCCAAGCTCAAGGGCAACGGCAAGTCCGTACCGGCGCTCTCTGTTTTGAAGACTCCTCTGCGCGATGGAGATGCAGAACGTCCGGACGACGAGGCCTACAAGAACGCCTACTTCGTCAACGCCAATGCAACCTCTGCACCCGGCATCGTGGACGCAGACCTTAATCCGATTCTCACCCGCTCCGAAGTGTACAGCGGCGTGTACGGCAGAGCCAGCATCACGTTTTATGCTTTCAACTCTTCCGGCAACAAGGGAATCGCCTGCGGGCTCAACAATTTGCAGAAGATCCGCGACGGTGAGCCTCTTGGCGGCAAGGCAAGCGCTGAGTCCGACTTTGCTACTGATGACGATGAAGATTTTCTCAACTAAGGAAAGGAGCGCAAAACAATGGAAAGCACAGTTATGATTTCATCCCTTCTCTGCAACATCCTGATCGGATGCTTCTGCATCGTAGTTCTGTCTTGGGCAGTGGTCGCCATCCAGACGGTGATCAATGACTTCAAGCGTGAGAAGCGCGAGGAGAAAAAGGCCGCGCAGGACGACGAATACCATATCAAGCGTATGGAATCCCTGAAATAATCCAGTACCGGCAGGCGGCTTAGGAGCGATCTTAAGCCGCTTGTTTGAATTGAGGTGAAAATTTATGCAAACGCTCAGTATTGATATCGAAACCTACAGCGATGTGAACCTATCCAAGTGCGGCGTATATAAATATGCCGAGTCACCGGATTTTGAGATACTGCTGTTCGGCTACAGCGCCGACGGCTCCGAAGTGACGGTCATTGACCTTGCACAGGGAGAACGTCTGCCGCAGGAAATTATAGATGCTCTGACTGATGATACTGTCATCAAATGGGCTTTCAACGCAAATTTTGAACGAGTCTGCTTATCACGATATCTCCGTGATCTTGGAGTAAGCCTTGATCCCTTCCATGATAACCACTCTCTCTCGACCGAATGCGCACGCTTCTTGAATCCGGAAAGCTGGCGCTGCTCTATGATCTGGGCGGCAACAATGGGACTGCCGCTCTCTCTGGAAGGCGTCGGTGCCGTCCTTGGTCTTGAAAAACAGAAACTCACGGAGGGAAAAGACCTGATCAAATACTTCTCTGCGCCCTGTGCTCCGACGAAAACAAACGGCGGTCGCACAAGGAACCACCCTTTCCATGCACCGGACAAGTGGGAGGCCTTCAAAAAATATAATATCAGAGATGTAGAGACCGAGATTGGCATTAAAGATCGTCTTGCAAAATTCCCTGTGCCGGAGGCGGTCTGGGATGAATACCACATCGATCAGGAAATCAACGACCGTGGTGTCCGACTCGATATGGATCTGGTAAAAGAAGCCATCGAAATGGACTCCCGCTCCCGTTCGGAACTGACTGCTGCCATGAAAGATATGACAGCACTTGATAATCCAAACTCCGTCCAGCAAATGAAACAGTGGCTCTCCGACAACGGTCTCGAAACTGACAGCCTTGGAAAGAAAGTCGTGGCAGAGCTTATCAAAACCGCCCCGCCAGAACTTCAGACCGTTCTGGAACTCCGACAGCAGCTTGCCAAATCCTCCGTCAAGAAATATCAGACGATGGAGCGTGCGGTCTGTGATGACGGCAGGGCTCGCGGCATGTTCGCTTTTTATGGAGCCAACCGTACCGGGCGCTGGGCAGGCAGGCTTATACAATTACAAAACCTCCCGCAAAATCATCTCCCGGATCTGGCCGACGCTCGCGCTCTTGTCAAATCCGGAGATTTTGACGCCGTGAAGCTTCTATATGAGGATGTCCCGGACACCCTCTCCCAGCTGATCCGGACAGCATTCATTCCGAAGGATGGTACGCAGTTTTATGTTTCCGACTTCAGCGCCATCGAAGCAAGAGTCATCGCGTGGTATGCCGGTGAGACGTGGCGTCAAAAAGTCTTTGAAACCGGAGGTGACATCTACTGCGCCAGCGCCAGTCAGATGTTCCATGTTCCGGTCGAGAAGCATGGCATTAACGGCCACTTGCGCCAAAAAGGCAAAATCGCGGAACTTGCGCTTGGCTACGGCGGCTCGGTCGGTGCTCTAAAGGCAATGGGCGCTATTGAGATGGGACTTTCCGAAGATGAGCTTCCTCCGCTGGTGGATGCATGGCGGCTGACAAATCCCAATATCGTGAAATTCTGGTGGGATGTCGACCGAGCTGTTATGGAGGCCGTGAAATATAAACACGCAACCAGCAGCTACGGACTTACCTTCTCCTGTCGCTCCGGGATGCTCTTTATTACACTGCCCTCCGGACGGAACCTAGCCTATGTAAAGCCAAAGGTCGGTACGAATAAATTCGGAGGCGAGTGTATCACCTATGAGGGCATAGGCAGCACGAAAAAATGGGAACGGCTCGATTCATACGGGCCGAAATTCGTGGAAAACATCGTGCAGGCAACCTCCCGCGACATTCTCTGCTATGCCATGAAGACACTGCGCTGCTGCTCCATCGTCATGCATATCCACGACGAGCTGGTTATCGAAGCAGATCCTCGCATGTCTCTTGACGTTCTCTGTGAACAGATGGGCAGGACTCCTCCGTGGGCAAAAGGCCTGAAGCTCCGCGCCGACGGTTACACCACGCCCTTTTACAAAAAAGATTAAAAATCGTCCGCTCAAATCAGGCGTTCATCTCCAGTGGAAATTGGAGGTGGACGCCTTTAAGTCTGCCCGGAAAGGAGGACTTTTGAGTGAGCAACGATTATCGCAACAGCGAAGGCTATCCTGACCCAACTGCAGGTGAAGCACTATCCCGGATTGCTGCAAATGAAAAGCAGTTCCTTCGTGCTTTCCGGCCTATCGTCTACATCTGCTCTCCGTTTTCCGGAGATGTGGAGACAAACGTAGCCAACGCCAGACGCTACAGCCGCTATGCCGTGGACAAGGGATATATCCCTATCGCACCGCATCTGCTATTTCCGCAGTTCCTTGATGATAACAATCCGGAAGAACGTGAGCTTGGTCTGTTCTTCGGAAATGCCCTCATGAGCAAGTGCGCTGAGGTCTGGGTATTCGGCAGCCGCATCTCATCCGGTATGGAAGCAGAAATCAAACGCGCCAAGTGGAAAGGCTATCGCTTGCGCTATTTCACAGAAGAATGTCAGGAGGTTTAACGCTATGTATGAAATTAAAGAAAATCGCAGAGAGCTTTTCGATGGCACGGAGATTACTACCTACACCCGTGATGTGGTAAGTGCCAATATCCTGCAGGTCGAAGCCGGGACGACCGGCTACAAAGGTGGCGACACCGGCCACGGCGGACGCACTTATTTCCGCATTTCCGATGAAGCCAGCACAGATATCCATGTCAGGCCTTTCATAGACAGATTCGGCTGCAACGGTTTTGAAGTTACCCTTGGCGGCGACTGCGAACTGGAAACCATGATCCGCGCCCTGAAATTTATTACGAAGGTGCTGGAGGAAGAATCGGAGGAGGTGTACGACTGATGTTTACCCTGTATAGCACCGATTTTATCGGCAATCCCGGAAACTGCTCCTATCCGCATAAGACCGTTGTCATGGACGCGGACAGCATGAGAGACGCAGTCGGTCACGACTATGTGTGTGCGGAGTACAAAAATCACTACCGCAACAGCGACAATTTCCTCTCCGCTGACTGTCTTCCCGTGGACTGTGATAACGACCATTCAGAAGATCCGAAAGACTGGATCACACCGGCAGACGTGCTGGAGGCATTTCCGGGAGTAAGCCTCGCCATCCATTACAGCCGCTTTAATCAGCGCGAGAAAAACGGCAAACCGGCAAGGCCAAAGTTCCATGTGCTCTTTCCCATCGACCGGGTAACGGATGCTGCCCTCTATAGCGATATGAAGAAGCTGGTCAATTCCATATTTCCGTATTTCGATACGAAGGCGCTGGATGCTGCTCGTTTCTTCTTCGGAACACAGGAGCCGAATGTGGAGCTCTATCCCGGTCGCATGAATCTCACTGAATTTTTGAATGACGACGAGTTCGATGCAGACCTGTCCGGCGGTCACGAGAAAGATGTCGTGATCCCGGAAGGAAGCCGTAATGCTACCATGTCCCGCTTTGCCGGTATCGTCATAAAGAAATACGGCGATACGGAAAAAGCCTACCAAAGTTTTCTGGAAAAGGCCGCGACCTGCGTGCCGCCTCTGGATAACAGCGAGCTTAATACAATCTGGCACAGCGCCCAGCGCTTTTATTCCAAGATCAGCCGTGAGGACGGATATGTCCCTCCGGAAGTTTATAACGATGAGAATAGCTATAAGCCGGAGGACTTTTCCGACGTCGGGCAGGCCGAGGTGCTCTCGAAGTATTTTGCAAACGAGCTGCGCTACTCACCAGCCACCCACTTTATCCGATACAGCGATCACTACTGGCAGGAAACAGAACCCGGCGCACAGGCCGTCGCTCACGAACTTACTCGCAGGCAGCTCGCAGAAGCCAATCGAAATATGATGGAGGCTCTGCAGAAGCTCAAAAATTGCGGAGCGCAGGAAATCCTTGATAACACATCCAAGGCCAAAGCTGAACAGCTGATGAGCGACGAGCAGATGGAGACCTATCAGGAGTTCCTTGCCGCCAAGGCCTACCAGAGCTTTGCCGTCCGTAGACGCGACTCCAAGAACATTACATCTACCCTCAAAGAGACACACCCGATGCTGGAAATCTCGCCGAGAGACTTGGACGCAGACTGCTTCCTGCTCTGCACACCGGAGGCGACCTACGACCTTCGTAAAGGTATGGCCGGAGCCCGCGAGCACTCAGCAGATGACTTTATTACGAAAATCACGTCCGTGTCACCCGGAAGTAAAGGAGCGCAGCTCTGGCAGGATAATCTGGATCTGATTTTTCAGAAGGATCAGCAGCTTATCGACTATGTACAGATGATCTGCGGCCTTGCTGCTATCGGGAAAGTTTTTGTGGAGGCGCTCATCATCGCATACGGCGATGGACGCAACGGAAAATCCACCTTCTGGAATGCCATCTCCCGCGTGCTGGGACTCTACAGCGGAAATATATCCGCAGATACCTTAACCGTCGGTTGCCGCAGAAACATCAAGCCGGAAATGGCTGAGGTCAAAGGCAAACGCCTTCTGATCGCTGCGGAAATGCAGGAAGGTGCAAGACTCAACGACTCCACCGTCAAGCAGCTCTGCTCCACGGATGATGTGTTCGCAGAGAAAAAGTATAAAGATCCGTTTTCCTTCAAGCCCTGCCACACGCTGGTGCTCTATACGAATCACCTGCCTCGCGTCTCCGCCTCCGATGACGGTATCTGGCGCAGGCTTATCGTGATTCCGTTCAACGCCAAGATCGAGGGCAAGGCCGACATCAAAAATTACGGTGAGTACCTGTATGAAAATGCCGGTGAAAGCATACTGGCATGGATCATCGAAGGTGCTAAAAAAGTCATTGCGCTGGACTACCAGATTCCGGTACCGGACTGCGTGACGAAGGCCATCGATGAATATCGCAGCCAGAACGACTGGTTCGGACATTTTCTGGATGAGAAGTGCGATGTGAATGAGTCCTTTAAGGAAAGCTCCTCGGCACTCTATCAGGCATACCGCAACTACTCACTGGACTGCAATGAGTATGTGCGCAGCACGGCAGATTTTTACTTTGCGCTGGAGAAAGCCGGATTCGAGCGCCTGACACTGAATCGGAAGCGCTATTTCAAGGGCTTAAAGATTCATGAGGACAACGGCGCAGAGGAAGATTTTCTGCAGTAATCCGGGACTATGACAAGGTGTATCAAGGTCTTATATAAAAACTCTCTTAGGCCTAAAAAATAGCTCTAAGAAAAAGTTTTGGTAAATACCATTGATACACCTTGCACATCCCCTGAAATTAACGCCTGACGGAGGTTTGCAATGATAGAAAAACAGATAGAAAACAAGTTAACTATGGCGGTGAAAAAGAACGGCGGCATTGCACTTAAGCTGGTGTGTCCCTCTTTCGCAGGAATGCCCGACCGCCTGATCTTACTCCCTGACGGCCATATCGGTTTCGCGGAGCTGAAGGCACCCGGCAAAAAGCCACGCCCTCTCCAGCTCTCACGCCACAGGCTGCTGCGGGAGCTTGGCTACCGGGTATACGTCATTGACGATCCGGAGCAGATTGGAGGGATGATCGATGAACTTCAATCCACATGATTATCAGGACTATGCCATCCGCTATATTGAAAAGCACCCTGTGGCCGCAGTCCTTTTAGATATGGGACTTGGCAAGACGATCATCAGCCTGACGGCAGTAAATGACCTGTTATTTGACAGCTTCGAAGTGCATCGCGTTTTAGTGGTAGCTCCCTTAAGAGTCGCCCGCGATACTTGGCCAGCGGAAATAAAAAAATGGGAGCACCTTGACGGTCTTACCTATGCGGTCGCAGTCGGGACACCGAAGGAGCGAAAAGCCGCCCTCATGCAGCAAGCAGACATCACGATCATCAACCGTGAAAACCTGCAGTGGCTCATTGACGAGTCCGGCTTTCCCTTTGACTTCGACATGGTGATTATCGATGAGCTGTCGTCCTTCAAAAATCATAAATCCAAGCGCTTCAAGTCGCTGATGAAGGTACGGCCTCGGATTCACCGGATTATCGGCCTGACGGGCACTCCTTCTTCGAACGGCCTCATGGATCTGTGGGCAGAGTTTAAAGTGCTGGATATGGGTGAGCGCCTCGGACGCTTTATCACACAGTACCGGTCAAATTACTTCATGCCGGACAAGCGAAACGGCGAGATCATCTATTCCTACAAGCCGCTGCCCTATGCGGAAGATGCCATCTATCGGAGGATTTCGGATATCACGATTTCCATGAAATCTACCGACCATCTGAAGATGCCGGAGCTGGTTTCAACGGAATACGAAGTACAGCTTTCTGAATCTGAGCGCAGCCGTTATGAAGATTTGAAACAGGAGCTCATATTGCATCTCCCCGATGGTGAGGTGACTGCTGCCAATGCTGCATCGCTTACAGGCAAGCTCTCACAGCTCGCAAATGGTGCCATATATGCAGATACCGGTGAGGTCATCGAGTTCCACGACCGGAAGCTGGACGCTTTGGAGGATATTATCGAGGCCGCCAATGAAAAACCGCTTCTTGTGGCCTACTGGTTCCGGCATGACCTTAGCCGCATCAAGAACCGCTTCAATGTTCGGGAGATCAAGACCAGCCGCGATATTGCTGACTGGAATGCGGGAAAGATTCCTGTAGCAGTCATCCATCCGGCCTCTGCCGGTCACGGTTTGAACCTTCAGGCCGGAGGCTCCACCCTTGTGTGGTTCGGTCTTACATGGTCGCTGGAATTATATCAACAGACCAACGCCCGTCTCTGGAGGCAAGGTCAAGAATCCGGCACTGTGGTGATTCAGCACATTATCACCAAGGGCACCATCGACGAAAGGATCGTAAAGGCGCTATCCAAGAAAGAAATGACGCAGACCGCACTGATTGACGCGGTCAAGGCTGATCTTGAGGTGGTGTGATGACCGATCCTTATGAAAATCTCGCCAATGCCATCGTGCTGCAGGCAGTGAAGGATTACCGGGATGCCCTGAAGCGCCTGAAAAAGAAGCCCGGTAATCAAGCTGCTATGTCGGATGCAATGGAGTGTGAACGGTTCTTCCGCTCCGGCTGGTACAAGGCCTTAACGAGTGTGGACGGCGAGTATCTCATACAAAAACTACGAGAGGAGGCGAAGTCCTTATGACAATAAAAGAATATCTCCATCAGGCCTACCGCCTTGATCAGAGAATCAAGTCCGACACGATGGAAGCACAAAACCTGCGTGAGATGGCAGGCAGCGTGTCGGCTATCCAATATGATAAAGACCGCGTGCAGACATCGCGTAATACCGAAGCACCATTTGTCCGGACGCTTGAGAAGCTGTGGACACTGGAAAAGAAAATCGCCGGTGAGCTGGAAATGCTATCAGACCTTAAGAAACAGATACGGGAGGTCATTGAGGCAGTCCCTGATACCGACGAGCGCATGGTACTCAAGTACCGCTACATCCATAACTATACATGGGAGCAGATCGGAATGGAGCTCTGTGCAGATGCCCGCACCATTCGTCGCTGGCACGGCAAAGCGCTCCTTCATGTAACGCTTCCGGATGATCCAATTATCATTTGAAATGCGCCCGAAATGTCCTGCTTTGTCCTAAGATGTCCACCCGCCCTTTATGATAGTATATAATCAGCGAAAAGAATAAAGAAACAGCTGCACGCGCAGCACACAAGCCTTGCGGGAACACCCTGCAGGGCTTTCTTTATGCCCTGAAAGGAGGCACGGCTTATGCCAAGAAAACCACAACGACCGTGCCGCTATCCCGGCTGCCCACACCTAACGGACGGTGTTTATTGTGAGGAGCACGCCAAGGTCATGGAACAGCACTACGAGAAGTTCCAGCGTGGCTACTCTCCCGGCAAACGCTACGGCAGAGCATGGAAACGAATCCGTGACCGTTACGTTCATAAGCACCCGCTTTGTGAGCAGTGCTTAAAGGAAGGACGTTACGTCGCGGTCGAGGAAGTCCACCACATCGTGCCGCTTGCTGAGGGAGGATCGAATGACGAGTCCAACCTTATGAGTCTTTGTCGTTCGTGTCACGAGAAGATTCACCGCGAGCGCGGCGACCGGTAGGGCGGTCAAAATCTCTACGACCCTTTTCCCCGGAAAACGGCGCGGGGTCTTTTACGCAAAAATTGCAATTCAAACAGGGTATTAAACCCTGCACCACAGAAATGGAAGTGATCGACATGGCGAAAGACGGAACCTATCGCGGCGGGCGGCGTGTCAAAGCTGGCTCCAAGCCGGACGCCCTCGCCGACAAAATTATGAAAGGCGCACCTGCAAAGCGTATGGAGCTGCCGGACTTCACTGACGACATGACCGACTTCGATGTTGACGACATCGGTGACGGCGTGGAGCTGGAAGGCATGGATATGCCAAGCCCGGATGATTACCTCTCTGCTCTTCAGAAGGACGGTAAGCCCCTCGGCGCAGATGAAATCTATAAGGAAACATGGCTGTGGCTCAAGGAGCGCGGCTGCGAGAGGCTGGTAAACAAGCGCCTGCTCGAAAGTTACTCTGAGGCCTTTGCCCGGTATATCCAGTGCTCCGAAGCTGTCAGCAAATACGGCATGCTCGGAAAGCACCCGACCACCGGCGCTGCAATTGCGAGTCCATTCACACAGCTTTTGATGAATTTTCAGAAGCAGGCCAACCTGCTCTGGTATGAGATTTACGACATTGTGAAGCAGAACTGCACCGAGCCCTTTGAGGGAAGCCCGCAGGACAGCGTGATGGAGCAGCTGCTTCGAAGCAGGAGGAATATGTAAATGAACACACAGAAATTAGAACAGGTACATATTGATAAACTGGTGCCCTATGCCCGGAATGCCCGGACGCATAGCAAGGAGCAGATCGCACAGCTCCGCGCTTCTCTCAGGGAGTTCGGCTTTGTGAGTCCTGCGGTCATTGATGCAGATTATAACATCCTCGTCGGCCACGGTCGCATTACGGCTGCCCGCGAGGAAGGATATGAAACCGTGCCCTGCGTCTTTGCCGAGAACCTGACGGAAGCACAAAAGCGTGCGTATATCCTTGCGGACAATCAGCTGGCGCTCAACGCAGGCTGGGATGAGGAAATGCTGTCGGTCGAATTATCTGACCTGCAGGATCAGTCCTTTGACCTATCTCTCCTCGGCTTTGACGCCGGTGAGCTGGATAAGCTGCTCGGCACCGGGAATGAAAAGGACATCGCCGATGATGACTTTGACCTCACCGCTGCCCTTGAGAAGGCTTCTTTCGTGGATCCCGGCGACATCTGGACGGTTGGCAAGCATAGAGTCATGTGTGGCGACGCCACCTCGCCGGAAGATGTGGAAAAGCTCATGGACGGCAAGAAGGCAAACCTTGTTCTGACCGATCCTCCATATGGCGTTTCCTTCAAAGCCTCGGACGGCCTTACGATCCAGAACGATTCGCTCAAGGGCGAAGAATTTTACAAGTTCCTGCTGGCAGCTTTTAAGAACATGGCTGACCACCTCGAAAAAGGCGGAGCCGCTTACTGCTTCCATGCGGATACCGAAGGGCTCACGTTCCGAAAGGCATTCATTGACGCAGGTTTTCACCTCGCCGGTGTGTGTATCTGGGTAAAGAACAGTCTCGTGCTCGGTCGCTCCGATTATCAATGGCAACATGAGCCTGTGCTCTACGGCTTTTTGCAAAACGGCAAGCACCCGTGGTATTCCGACCGCAAGCAGACCACCATCTGGAACTACGATAAGCCAAAGCGCAATAAGGATCACCCGACCAGCAAGCCGCTCGATCTTCTGGGCTATCCCATCCAGAACTCCTCTCAGGAGAATTCTGTAGTTATTGATACCTTCGGCGGCTCCGGTTCCACGCTGATGGCCTGTGAGCAGTTAAACCGTATCTGCTACATGATGGAGCTCGATCCGAAATACGCCTCTGTCATCCTTCGCCGTTACGTGGAGGATACCGGCGATGAGGAAAATGTGTATGTAATAAGGAACGGCGAAAAGCTCCTCTATTCCGCTCTGGCAAAGGAAGTCGAGACCTCTCCGACGGCGGGTGTATAGTACACAATTTCTGCCCGGATTCTTCGGCGATTTTCTACCTCAGAAAATGTCGAAAATCGCTTGATAAATAAGGCTTTCAGAGTGATGTATATACATGCCGAAAGGCACAGCAACAACCACATTTTCAAAGGAGGAACACACTCATGAAAGCAAATTACAACGTGACCGGAAACGGCAGAAAAGCATTAGTCGCAGCCATTGAAAACCTCACCGGCGACAAGGCAATCTACATGCGTATGCCGACCTGCGCTTACGAGATCGGCGACGTCACGGTCGACAAGGAAGGCAGCGTAACCTGCGAGGACGCAGACAAGCTGGAACGCATCATCCACAACCTGATCGCGGATGGCTTCACACCGGAGGATACCGAAGAGGTCGAAAGCGACGATGAAGCCACTGGCCTTACCGTCAGCCTCCCGCTCGACAAGGTGGCGGTCGGAAACCTCACCAACCTCCTCACAGCCAAGGAAAGCCTCATCAAAAAGGCTCTCGGCATTGACGACCTTGGCATCGAGGTCACAGAGGATACGGTCAGCTTCCCTTGGTTTACTGAGATGCCGGAGCCGGAAGAGGTTAAGGCCTACACCCACTTCATTGCAGCCCTTGGCAAAATGAGCCGGGATTTGAAGCGCATCAGCGCCACCGAGAAGGAAGTCGACAACGAGAAGTACGCATTCCGCTGCTTCCTCCTGCGACTTGGCTTCATCGGAAACGAGTATAAAGCAGAGCGCAAGATTCTCCTTAAGAATCTCTCCGGCAACTCCAGTTGGAAGAACGGCGCACCGGAAAAGGAGGTGGCAGCATGCGAATGATCACGAAAGAGCAGCTTGAAGCGCTCCGCTCCCGCTACCCGGCAGGCACCCGCGTGGAGCTTCTCCAGATGGACGATGTGCAGGCTCCGCCTATCGGCACCAAGGGAACCGTTACGGGAGTCGACGATACCGGCAGCCTAATGGTGAACTGGGACAACGGCTCCGGTCTGAATGTCATCTACGGCATCGACCGTGTGCGGAAGGTGGTGGACTGAGATGGATGAAAAGGTAAAGGAGCAGATTCTTGCCATCCGGGACACCGGCCTTACAAATATGTTCGATGTAAACACAGTGCAGCGGCTGGCCTATGAGAAAGACTTCTACGAACTGGTTTTATACCTTGAGGATCACCGGAAAGAATACGTGAATTTCATTCTGACCGGCGAGGCATAAACTACACAATTTAGGCCTCAAAACTTCCTGCAGGATTGTCACATATATTTCGATAAATAGCTTGCTATAACAGGCGTTCAGAGTGATATATGTACATACCAAAAGGGAAAACAACCACAATGAGGAACCATCATGAAGTACACAATCGAAGCCATAGAAAACGCAAAGCCCGGAATGCGCTGGGAAGAGATCGGATGCCATTGGACACTGGGACAGGCCTACCTTTACAGCAAAGAAGCCGGAAACGACCTGCCGAATTTCGCCGAAGTCATCTGGGATTACGACATCGAAGCGATCCTTGCAGATTGCCGGAAGCTCGGAGTGAAGGAATTCACCATCAGCTCCACCTTCTCAAGCCTTATCGAGACCATTGCAAAGTTTGAGGAGCTCGGCTGCACACTGGACGGAATTGTAAAGGTCAAGGAGCGCTACACCCACTTCGGAAGCGACGAGCACGCCCTCATCCCGGCTTTCAAGATGACGGTAAAGGAGGCGTAAGGAAAATGTGGAGCGAAGGAGTTATCGGCATCCCGGATGCCAAGGACAAGGAAAAATACACCAAGTGTCACTACTGGGTAAAACACTACGACGAGCCAAGCGAGACCTACGGCATTAACGGAGGCAGGATCAGCAAGCTCATGATCAAGATTGACGGCGAGACCGTTTGCAACTACGACAGAGGCTGGGACATTCATCCCACCTGCAAGGAAGCAGAGATGGCGCTTTGCATTCTGCTGGATAACCACAACTAAACATTAAACCCTGAATATGAATATTCCGGGAGACTGAGCCAGAAGGCTCTTTCTCTCGTACTGATACCGGATCGCTTAAGCGGTCTTTTATTTTGCCCTGAAAGGAGGCGGCCACCGTGCCAATGCGAAAACTGAAAAACTATAAGCCGACCCGCTTCATGGCAGAGACTTCTCACTACAGCATGCAGATGGCGGACTTCGCGGTGATGTTCATCGAACAGCTCACCCACACCAAAGGCACGTGGGCAGGAAAGCCCTTCGAGCTCATCGACTGGCAGGAACGGATCATCCGCGACCTGTTCGGTGTCCTGAAGCCGAATGGTTACCGTCAGTTCAATACGGCCTACATCGAAATCCCAAAGAAGATGGGAAAGTCAGAGCTGGCCGCCGCTGTCGCCCTGCTCCTTTGCTGCGGTGACGGTGAGGAACGCGCCGAAGTCTACGGTTGCGCTGCAGATAGACAGCAGGCCACCATCGTTTTTGATGTTGCTGCGGATATGGTAAGGATGTGCCCGGCGCTTAATCGGCGCGTCAAAATACTGGCCTCCCAGAAACGGATCATCTATGAGCCTACCAACAGCTTCTATCAGGTGCTCTCCGCTGAGGCCTACAGTAAGCACGGCTTTAATATCCACGGCGTGGTATTTGATGAGCTGCACACCCAGCCAAACCGGAAACTCTTTGATGTAATGACAAAGGGCTCCGGTGATGCCAGAATGCAGCCGCTGTATTTCCTGATTACCACTGCAGGGAATGACACAAACACCATCTGCTATGAAGTCCACCAGAAAGCGCAGGACATCCTCGACGGCAGGAAGGTCGATCCAACCTTTTATCCGGTCATTTACGGCGCGGAACCTGATGAGGACTGGACTGATCCGGAGGTGTGGAAAAAGGCAAATCCCTCTCTCGGTATCACGGTCGGCATTGACAAGGTAGAAGCGGCCTGCGAATCGGCAAAGCAAAACCCCGGTGAAGAGAATTCCTTCAGGCAGCTGCGCCTTAATCAATGGGTAAAGCAGGCTGTACGCTGGATGCCAATGGATAAATGGGACGCCTGCGCCTTTCCGGTCAATGAGGATGACCTCGAAGGACGTGTCTGCTATGGCGGTCTTGACCTGTCCTCCACTACGGATATTACATCTTTTGTGCTGGTATTCCCGCCACGGGATGAAGACGACAAGTATGTGATCCTCCCATACTTCTGGGTGCCAGAGGATACGCTGGATCTTCGCGTGAGACGCGATCATGTGCCCTACGATACTTGGGAGAAGGAAGGCGTGCTGCAGACTACCGAAGGCAACGTCATCCATTATGGTTATATCGAGAAATTCATCGAACGCCTCGGCGAGCGCTTCAATATTCGCGAGATAGCCTTCGACCGCTGGGGAGCAGTCCAGATGGTTCAGAACTTGGAGAACATGGGCTTTACTGTCGTGCCCTTCGGACAGGGCTTTAAGGATATGAGCCCGCCCACAAAGGAGCTCATGAAGCTGACACTTGAGCAAAAGCTCGCCCATGGCGGCCACCCGGTGCTCCGCTGGAATATGGATAACATCTTCATCCGTACTGACCCAGCCGGAAATATCAAGGCTGACAAGGAAAAATCTACAGAGAAGATCGACGGAGCCATCGCCACCATCATGGCACTTGACCGTGCGATCCGCTGCGGCAATGACAACGGTGCTTCTGTCTATGACGACAGAGGCATTTTATTTATCTGAAAGGCAGGTGATCAATATGAGCATATTTTCAGGACTGTTTCGTTCAAGAGATAAGCCTACCAATTCAACAACCGGAAGCTCCTACCGCTTCTTCTTCGGCGGGACGACCTCCGGCAAGGCTGTAACGGAGCGCTCCGCCATGCAGATGACGGCGGTCTACTCCTGCGTGAGGATTCTGTCCGAGGCAATTGCAGGCCTGCCGATACACCTCTATCGATACGGCGAAGGCGGCAGCAAGGAAAAAGCGATAAATCATCCGCTATACTTCCTGCTTCACGATGAGCCAAATCCGGAAATGACATCCTTTGTATTCCGGGAAACATTGATGACGCACCTACTCCTGTGGGGAAACGCCTACGCACAGATCATTCGGAACGGCAAAGGTGAAGTGGTCGCGCTCTATCCTTTGATGCCAAATCGTATGACGGTCAACCGTGATGAAAACGGAGAGCTTTATTACGAATACCAAACATCGCAGGACGAAGCGCACACGATGAACGGCAGTCGTGTGAGGCTCCAGCCGTCCGACGTGCTGCACGTTCCCGGCCTCGGCTTTGACGGTCTTGTGGGCTACAGCCCGATTGCAATGGCTAAGAATGCCATCGGCATGGCAATAGCCTGCGAAGAATACGGAGCTAAGTTTTTTGCAAACGGTGCGACTCCCGGCGGCATCTTGGAGCATCCCGGCGTGATTAAAGATCCGGAGCGTGTTAGAGAAAGCTGGAACTCTGCCTTCGGCGGCAGCTCTAATGCTAACAAGGTAGCTGTGCTGGAGGAAGGTATGAAATATACGCCTATCTCCATCTCACCGGAACAGGCGCAGTTTTTGGAGACAAGGAAGTTCCAGATCAATGAGATCGCACGTATCTTCCGCATCCCGCCTCACATGATCGGCGACCTTGAGAAATCGAGCTTCTCAAATATCGAGCAACAGTCGCTGGAATTCGTAAAATACACGCTCGACCCGTGGGTATGCCGCTGGGAACAGTCCATGCAGAGAGCCCTGCTCTCTCCGGATGAAAAGAAAAACTACTTCTTCAAATTCAACGTGGACGGTCTGCTCAGAGGCGACTACCAGAGCCGCATGAACGGTTATGCGGTCGGACGTCAGAATGGCTGGATGTCCGCTAACGATATCAGGGAGCTTGAAAACCTCGACCGTATTCCGGAGGAGGAAGGCGGCGACCTGTACCTGATCAATGGCAATATGACCAAGCTCAAGGACGCAGGCATTTTTGCGGTCTCGGCACAGACGCAGGAGAAAGCTGATGAAACGAAGGAAACACAAACCGAACCGGAACCCGAAGACGGGCGCACCCGGTTCAGAAAGAAGGAGGCACTATGACCAGAAAGTTTTGGAACTGGGTGCGAAACGAGGAGCCGGACAGTTTTGGCTCCGACCGAACACTCTACCTCGACGGGGAAATTTCCGATGAGACATGGTTCGGCGACGAAGTAACCCCCAAGCTATTTAGTGATGAACTGCATGCAGGCGATGGAAACATCACCCTCTGGATCAACTCTCCGGGCGGTGATGTTTTTGCTGCTGCGCAGATCTACAACATGCTGATGGATTACCCGCATGATGTGACGGTCAAGATTGACGCTCTTGCTGCTTCGGCGGCATCTGTTATTGCTATGGCCGGAACAAAGGTCTGCATGAGCCCCGTGGCCATGATGATGGTACACAACCCTGCGACCATCGCCATCGGTGATACCGAGGAAATGCAGAAAGCCATCGACATGTTAAACGAAGTCAAGGAATCCATTATGAATGCCTACGAAATCAAGTCCGGGCTTTCCCGCCACAAGATTTCACAGCTCATGGATGCTGAGACATGGATGAACGCCAAGGAGGCCGTGAAGCTCGGCTTTGCTGACGAGATTCTGTTCAGGGATGGAGAAAAATCTGTCCCGGAGGATACGGCTGACGCGGAGATGCTTTTCTCCCGCAAAGCTGTCACTGATTCGCTGCTTTCCCGACTGATTCCTAAGAAGAAGCCGGAAGCAAATAAACACATGGTACCAGTAACCGATCTTGAGAAGCGCCTTTCGCTTCTCGCACATTAAAGGAGGATTTTTACTATGACTCAGATTATGGAACTCATGGACAAGAGAGCGAAGGCATGGGAGGCCGCTAAGGCGTTTCTTAATAGCCACTCTCAGAACGGCGGCATGGTTTCTGCGGAGGATGCCGCAACCTACGACAAGATGGAAAAGGAAGTCACCGACCTCACCAAGGATATCGAGCGCCTGCAGCGTCAGGAGCAGATCGACAAGATGATGAGTGCACCGACTTCTACTCCGCTCACCGGAAAGCCCGGTGTAAAGGATGAACCGGAGGATAAGCCCGGCAGAGCTTCTGCAGCCTACAAGAAGGCCTTCTGGGACAACATCCGTCATCCCGGCAATCCTGCAATCCGCGATGTACTTGAGGAAGGAACCGATGCAAACGGCGGATACCTTGTTCCGATTGAATTCGAGCACACCCTTGTTCAGGCGCTTAATGAAAACAACATCATGCGTACTATCGGCTGCAAGGTCATTACCACACAGAACGAACGCAAGATCCCTGTGGCAAATGGCCACACGCAGGCGGCGTGGACTGCCGAGAACGGTGCCTACACCGAGAGCAATCCGACCTTCGCTCAGACCAGCATTGACGCTTTCAAGCTGACTGACCTCATCAAGGTGTCCGACGAGCTGCTTTCCGACAGCTTCTTTGATATCGAGGGTTACATCTCTGAGGAATTCGGTCGCGCCTTCGGTGAAGCTGAAGAGGATGCCTTCATCAACGGTGCTGTGCAGACCGGCCAGACGGCTATCGACAGACCTACTGGCCTGTTCATTCCTTCTGCCGCTGGTGGTGCTCCTTCCGGCGTTACCGCAGCTTCCGCTACGGCAATTACCGCCGATGAGCTGATCAGCCTTGTGTACTCTCTCAAGGCTCCTTATCGCAGCAAGGCGAAGTTCCTCATGAACGATGCCACTGTCGCAGCTATCAGAAAGCTCAAGGATCTGAACGGCGTCTATGTATGGCAGCCTGCACTTACTGCCGGAGAGCCCGACAGACTGCTTGGCTATCCGCTCTACACCTCTCCGAAGGTACCTACAATGGCCGCAGACGCAAGAGCCATCGCATTCGGCGACTTCTCCTGCTACTGGATCGCTGATAGAGCCGGTCGCACGATCAAGCGTCTCAACGAGCTTTACGCTACCAACGGTCAGGTCGGCTTTACCTGCACGGAGCGTGTTGACGGCAAGCTGATCCTTTCCGAAGGCATCAAGATTCTTGACATGAAGGCAACTTCCGGTTCTTAAGGCAAGGAGGTGAACGACCGTGGCTTTGATTTCAACTGAAGATGCGAAGGCCTATCTGCGCGTAGATTCTTCGGATGAGGATGCCACGGTCGGTATCCTCTTGGCCTCCGCAATTCGCTTATGTATTGATATTGCAAGACTTACGGATGATCAGTGGGAAGTGATCGACTCCGATGCTGCTTCTTCTGATGAATATACCGAAGCGGAGCTGTCTGCAATCCGGGAAACCATGAAGGTCGCTATCCTCTATACCTGTGCCTATCTCTTTGAGCACAGGGAGGAAGCCGACCACCATGCTCTTACCATGACACTACGCTCACTTCTTTTTGCAATACGGGAAGGAGCGTTTTCATGAATATAGCAGCTATGAGGGTGCGCGTCACTTTCCAGAAAAATACGGTCATCGTCGACAAATACGGAAACCACAAAACCGGCTGGGCGGATTATTTCTCCTGCTGGGCGACTGTCGGCACGAGCTCCGGTTCCGAATCTTCCGGTGTAGTCATCAATCCGGAGGAATCGCTGGACTTCACCTGCCGCTACTGCTCTGAGCTTGCGGATGTGGAATCGACAAAATACCGGATCATCGCGGAAGGCCGCACCTACAACATCACCTATGTGAATCCGATGGGCTATAAGCATAACAGCCTGAAATTCAACTGCAAGCTGGAGAATAACGCATGAGTAGAAATGTATCAATAAACGAGATGGGCGACGCCATTATGGAGGAACTCGAAAAATATTCAAAGCTCGCCACAGATGACATGAAGGCCGCTGTGAAAGAAACTGCTGCTTCCGTCCGTAAGGATATTCAGGCAGGCGCTCCGGTCGATACCGGTAAATACAAGAAAAGCTGGTCAGTCAAGAATATGCATGAGGATTCACAGAGCATTGACCTTGTAGTGCATTCGAGGAACCGCTATCAGCTGGCACACCTTCTGGAACACGGGCATGTGAAACGTGGCGGCGGACGTGTTCCGGCACAGCCTCATATCGCCTCAGCCGAGGAGCGCGGAAACGAAAAGCTCGTCAATACCATCAGGCAGAAGCTGGGAGGTGGATCATGACATACGACGATGTAATCACCATGTTAGAGGAAGCCGGTCTGCCGCTTGCCTACGACCATTTTGCCGAAGGCGAGTCACCAGACCCACCCTTCCTCGTTTTTCTATATCCGGGCTCTGACAATATGTTCGCGGATGACACGGTGTTCAACAAAATTGATGAGCTGAACATCGAATTATACACGGACGTAAAAGACCCGGAAACAGAAACCCAGATCGAGGACATCTTAATCGCCCACGACCTGCCTTATGAGAAATCTGAGGTATGGATCGAGTCGGAGAAGCTGTACGAGGTCTTATATCAAACACAGATTATAGGAGGTTAAAAACTATGTCTAACACGAGTAACAAGGTCAAGTTCGGCCTTAAAAACTGCCACTACGCCATTGCTACGCTTGCCGCAGACGGTACTGTTACCTTTGGAACGCCTGTAGCAATGCCCGGTGCCGTATCCCTTTCGCTGGATGCTGAGGGAGATAATGATCCATTCTATGCGGACGACTCCGTATATTACATGGTTTCAAACAACAACGGATATTCCGGCGACTTTGAACTGGCGCTGATCCCGGAGAGCTTTCTTACGGATGTCATGCATGAGACTGAGGATGCAAACGGCGTAATCGTTGAAAACAAGGATGTAGAGCCGGAGCATTTTGCACTGCTTTTTGAATTTTCCGGCGACCAGAGAAAGATCCGTCACTGCATGTATTACTGCAGCGCAACCCGCCCTTCCGTCACCGGCAGCACCAAGGAGGACTCTACCGAGGTGCAGACGGAGACGCTCTCCATCACAGCTTCTCCGCTCCCTTCCGGCATTGTGAAGGTCAAAACCGGTACGAACACTACAAGCGCTGTTTACGACGCTTGGTACAGCTCTGTATATGAGCCGAGTGCTTCAGTAAGTAGCGGTGAATAAGGAGGCGCGATATGGCAGTAACAAAAACAATCGAGGTTGACGGCAAAGAGGTGCAGTTTCGTGCCTCAGCCGCCATTCCTCGCCTTTACAGAAATAAGTTCCACAGGGATATTTACAAGGATTTAAACGAGCTGCAGAAAGGCATCGATGAAAGCGACGCAGAAAGCTCCAATCTGGACACTTTCAGTCTGGAGCTTTTTGAGAACATCGCATGGCTGATGGCAAAGCATCAGAATCCTGATGTCCCGGATACTCCGGAGGACTGGCTCGACCAGTTCAACACTTTCTCCATCTATGAAATCCTGCCGCAGATCATCGAGCTGTGGGGACTGAATGTGGAACAGCAGGTGGAATCTAAAAAAAACATCATCCGACAGAGCGGGAAATGACAACCCCGCTCTTTTTACTCCGGTGTGTGCAGATCGGGCTTTCCATCTCGGAGCTCGACCTGCTCACTATCGGGACTGTCAATGACATGTATGCAGAAATGAGCAACGACGATTTCAACTATCCTGCGCTCGCGACACAGGAGCAGATGGATCGATTTTAACAGGAAGGAGGTCATCGCATGGCTGACAGAATAAAAGGCATAACCGTGGAAATCGGCGGCGATACGACCGGCCTTTCCAAAGCCCTCTCCGGCGTAAACAAAGAAATCAAATCAACTCAGTCGCAGCTAAAGGACGTCAACAAACTCCTAAAGCTCGACCCGACAAATACCGCGCTGCTCGAACAGAAACAGAAGCTCCTACAACAGGCAGTCTCCGAAACGAAGGAAAAGCTCACACAGCTGAAGTCCGTGCAAGACCAGATGGATGCTGGACTTAAAAACGGTACCGTCACCCAGCAGCAATATGATGCATGGCAGCGTGAGATCATAGAGACCGAAAACGAGCTCAAAAACCTCGAACAGCAGTGTCGGGAAACAGATACTTCTATCACGGCAACACTCCGGGCGACCGGCTCTAAACTGCAGGAGGTCGGCGGGAAAATATCGGATGTCGGCACGAGCCTGTCTACGCATGTAACGGCTCCCATTGTCGCCATCGGCGCTGCCTCCATTGCTGCCTTTAACGAGGTGGATGCTGGCCTTGACATCGTTGCACAGAAAACTGGTGCTACCGGCGATGAGCTGGAGAATATGTGCCAGATCGTAAAAGACCTCGCCACAGAGATACCGACGGACTTCGAAACTGCCGGTGCTGCTGTCGGCGAGGTCAACACGCGTTTCGGCCTGACCGGGCAGGCGCTGGATGACCTCTCGGCAAAATTCATCAAGTTTGCCCAGCTCAATGATACCGATGTTTCGACATCTATCGACAATGTATCCTCCGTCATGAACGCCTTCGGCATGGACGCTTCCGAGGCAGATAATCTTCTGGATGCCTTAAACGCTACCGGTCAGGCCACCGGCATTGATATGGACACGCTGGCAAATGCCCTCTCCTCCAATGCCGCACAGCTGAAGGAAATGGGACTCACTGCCCAGCAGGCCGCTGGCTTTATGGGCATGGTGGAAATGTCCGGCCTTGATACATCTGCCGCCATGATGGGCTTAAAGACAGCCATGAAGAATGCAACGGCAGACGGCAAAACGCTGGATCAGGCACTTGCGGAATTCTCCACTACCATGCAGGGAAGCGGAAGCGATGCAGAAAAGCTGCAGGCGGCTTATGACCTTTTTGGTAGTAAAGCCGGTGCATCCATCTATAATGCCGTGCAGACCGGAAAGCTCAACCTGTCGGATTTCTCTGGCTTCCTCGGAGATTTTGAAGGCAGTGTCGAGAATACCTTCAATGAGACACTCGACCCGATTGACCAGTTCCAGATGACCATGAACTCTCTGAAGGAAACCGGTGCAGAGGTCGGCAACTCCCTGATGTCAGTTCTCGCTCCTGTCCTTAAAGAGCTCTCTGACAAGCTGAAATCCCTCGCCGAATGGTGGAACAACCTCGGAGAGCCTATGCAGCAGATGATCGTAAAAATTGCACTCGTGGCTGCTGCAATCGGGCCGGTACTTGTAATCGTCGGCAAAGTTATATCCGCTGTTGGTACGATTATGACGATTATTCCTACTGTTACCACTGCTATGGCCGGAGTAAAGACGGCGATGGCTGGTCTGAATGCTGTCATGGCGGCAAATCCGATAGGCCTGATCATTACGGCCATCGGCCTGCTGGTAGCTGCGTTTATCTACCTGTGGAACAACTGCGAAGGCTTCAGAGAATTCTGGATCAACCTCTGGGAAAAGGTCAAGGAGATCGCCATTACTGTATGGACGGCGATCAAGGACTTCTTCGTCAGTGTCTGGGAGGCAATAAAGAACACCTTCACCACTGTGGTAAATGCAATCAGCAGTTTTCTTACCACAGCTTGGAATACGATAAAAAGCACGGTCGAAGCCGTGATGAATGCCATAAAGATGGTTATCTCTACGATCTGGAATGGCATCAAGAGCTTTTTTGAAACCATTTTCAATGCAATCAAAACTGTAGTGACCACTTACTTCAATATCTACAAGACGATCATCGAAACCGTCCTGAACGTGATAAAGACCGTGGTTACCACTGTTTGGAACGCGATAAAAACAGCTGTTGAAACTGTCGTGAATGCCATAAAGACGGTCATCACCACTGCATGGAATGCCATCAAGACTACGACCTCTACGATTTTTAATGCCGTAAAGAGCGTGGTCACTTCCGTTTGGAACGGTATAAAGAGCGCGGTCATGAATGTGGTGAATACTATGAAGTCCGGCATCAGCAACGGCTTCAATGCGATCAAGAACACGGTGTCCAATATTGTAAATGGGATCAAAAGTACCATCTCGAATGTGTTCAATACCATCTGGAGCACGGTATCCGGCATCGTAAACAAGCTGAAGAGCGTATTCAACTTCAGCTGGAGCCTGCCGAAGATCAAGCTGCCACACTTCTCCATCACGGGCAGCTTTTCGTTGAACCCGCCATCCATACCGCATTTTTCTGTGGACTGGTACAAGAAGGCGATGTCCGGCGGCATGATCTTAAAGGATGCGACCATCTTCGGCCAGAGCGGCGGCACGCTTCTTGGCGGCGGTGAGGCCGGTGATGAAGCTGTGGTCGGTGTAAGCTCGCTGCGCTCCATGATTCAGGATGCAGTAAGTAGCGCTACCCTCAGTGTTTCAGGCGACCAACCTCTCATCAATATCGAGGAAATGAGTGTCAGAAGCGACGACGATATCCGAAAGATTTCTCAGCAGCTCAATACTCTGCTGACTGCCGGACGCAGGGCGAAAGGACTGGTGTAACATGGGATTTTCATTTAACGGAACAACCTCCCAGTCTATGGGACTTGCGACAAGAATTACAAACGAATACCGTATGCCGGATCTTAGGAACAACACGATCACCATGCCCGGACGGCACGGTGTATTTGATTTCGGAGAAACGGTATCTGAGCGAAAGATACTGATTTCCTGCTTCATTCCTCCGGGAAAGACAGACGAGCAGTTTCTTTCAAAAAAGGACGATATTATCGAATGGCTGAATCCGGACAACGGCCTCTGCCAGCTCATTCTGGACAAGGAACCGGGACGAGTGTATGAAGCAAGGCTTACGTCCGGATTCTCCTTTGACCGGGCAGTCCGTAATTCCTGCACCTTTGATCTGGAATTTTTCTGCCCAGACCCTTATGGCTATGCCATATCAGACGAGACCTTTGATTTTGCGGAAACCGGAACCTTTACCGCGTCTCGCGCTCTTGGGAATATCGAGTCCTACCCGGTCTACTCCTTAACGGGTGTAATTCCTTCCGGGACGGACTCGTATATCTCCATAACCACAAACGGCAGCGAGCTTCAGATCATTGGACGGCTTGCCGCCGGAGAAACATTGATTATTGATTCCGACCTTATGACAGCAAAAGTAGTTGATTCCAATGGAGAAACGCTTCGAAATGGTCTCCCGCTTCTGTCGGAGCTGAACTTCCCGGTCTTAAATACGGGAGATAACACCATCATGATTGCTGCGGTCGGTACAAATACAACATTTACGGAACTGAACATTCAAGCCAGAAGCCGCTGGAGGTGATTTTGCATGGCTCTTAAAAATATATTGAATACCCAAGATGCCTTCACCGGCGAGTTCCCGGCTGCATGGGCTCCCGACGGCCTCTGGCGTTTTAACGAGTCCGAACCGGATGCAGATGATTATCTGGCGGATTCCTCCGGGAAGGATCGCAAGGCATATATTCATAACTGGAGCGGAACAACCGCAGATATGAAAACAGGCAATTTCGGTCGCTATTTTCAGATGAACATCAATAATCCTTCATCGGAGAAAACCTACCTGAAGGTAGAAAACGACGGCAGCATCTTCTCAAGCCTCGGTGAAACCATCGTGGTCGGCGGCTGGATGAAGCCCACGACATATTCAGTCGGCAACACCTATACTCCGATCTTGAATACCCGCTATGGTTCTGGACAGCCGATTTTCTATCTGTCGCTGATCAGAGGAAAACCGAGAATTATGCTGTATAACTCCTCCGGTTCCCTGATCCTCGATACATCGGTAACGCCATCATTCTCTTTGCTAAACGGCTACTGGTATTTTATTGCCTGTGTGATCAAGCCTAATGCCAAGACAGCACAGTATATCCTTGGCGATAAGAGCTCCGGCACGATTTGGCAGTCAAATGTGCTGACCTTTACCGGAGAGCTGAACCGTAGCTGCGTGGCTGACCTCATCTGGGGAATGCACGCAGACTCCTACTGGTATGCAGGCGGCTTTGATGATTGGTTCCTCGACTGTGATTCTGATCTAACCGCCGATGACCTTGCAGAATATTTTCTGGAATCGCTCTCCGCAAACGGTGCAGATCTGACCGGTGATGTGGACGCTTTGACGACAGCGGATGTCGTTACGCTTCGAGCTACAGACTCTGTCTATCCGTCAAGCGGACAGCTCATTACTACAGCAAAGGACTGTGGCGTGACTGGCAACGGCAGAGTTTCTGTAAAAGCAGATTACTCTCCGGGAGAGACCTCTATCTCGCTTGTGGAAACGGCCACCTCAGATGACCTCTCCACTTGGACAGAGTGGCAGGCTGTCGGTGCAAACGGCGAGCTGGAATCTCCTGCAAAGAAATACATCAAGTACCGCGTCACGCTTTCTACCACAAATACAGCAAGGACTCCTACGCTGACATCTATCAGTCTGTACGATAATCCAAAGCCTCTCTATACCAAACTTGGCTATGCAAGACCGGTCATTCTGGACTCAGATGGGAATGTGGAAGCTGTGTTGGATAACGCCTATGACATCATAGTGACCAGTGAGATCAACGGCGTGGATGAGCTGGAATTTAAGCTACCGTTTCAGGACAGCAAACGCGCCTATATCGATAACGAAAAGACCGTGCGTATTGTCAGCGACACCTATCGTATCCGCACAATTACGGATGATAAGGAAGAAAGTGGCAAGGCCATCACCACAGTCTATGCGGAGGCGGCATTCTATGATCTTGCTTACTCTGTGAAAAAGGATGAGATTACTTTTAACGCGGACACTGCAGATGTGCCGATAGCTTATGCTCTTCAGGGAACTGACTGGGATGTGGGCACGGTTAATGTCTCCACAAAGCGTACTTGGACTTGTTCTGAGAAAAACGCGCTGGCGATCCTGCGGGCAGTACAGAACATTCACGGCGGCGACTTGATTTTCGATAACGCAAACAGGATCGTGAAGCTCCTAACCTTCTCCGGTGAGGATTCCGGCGTACTGTTCTGCTACAAGAAAAACATGAAATCCATCCAACGCGTCATTGATACGACCAGCCTGATTACAAGGCTTTACGCCTATGGCAAGGACGGCATGACCTTTGCTTCGATCAATGGCGGCAACGAGTATGTGCAGGACACGACCTATACTTCCGAAATACGAATTGCTACGCTGGATTGCTCGAACTTCACCAATCCTTATCAGATGCTGGAATATGCCAACATGCGTCTGGCGGACTATGCCTCTCCGCGTATCTCCTATGTGCTAAAGGCGATGGATCTGTCGGTACTGACCGGCTATGAACATGAAACATGGGCGCTGGGCGATACGGTCATGGTGAAGGATGATGACCTGAACCTGTCTGTAAAGACCAGAATCGTCCGCAGGGAATACAACCTGCAGGAGCCTTGGAATACGGTGCTGGAGCTTTCCACTACTCTCCGGGAGCTGGGCGATTCCTCCTCACGCTGGGATAGCGCAGCCGATACGCTGGAGTCTACCGATCTGATAGACAGTCAGGAAATGAAGGATCTGGTGCCGTTTAATCACCTGCGTAATTCCAGAGCAGATTCCGGCCTTACCTACTGGCAAAACTCCGGATTTGCCGTGGATGCAGAAAATGGCGTATCCGGCACGGCTTCCTTCAAATGCGAAGGTGCTCTGAATACCACAAAAAGTCTTTCACAGACCGTTACGCCCGCCAACCGACAGTGCTATACCTTTTCGGCGCAGATTGCCTCTGAGAATCTCGCAAAAGGCACGAATGGACAGGTGGGCATTGAGGTGACCTTTGAATACGAGGACGGAACAACGGAAACACGATTTATAGACCTGATCTGAAGGAGGGATTTCTATGGCTTCATTTACACACGTGGCACAGGATGTCTCTCCTCAGTATGGCCGCGTTACAAAGATCACCATCCGGGTATGCGTGACTGACTGCACCGGTACAGTCTATATCACAGATATGCTCCTGCAGGGTGGCTCCATCGCTACCGGCTGGGTAGGACATGTATCAGAAATTCAATGGACGGAGGACGGATAAATGCCGGAGTTTACACGCTTTACAGAGACAATTACAAAAAAGCAGGATAAGCGCGTCGTAAACATTACGGTAAAGCCCACCGTCACAGATTGCACCGGCTCGGTCTGGTTCACCGATCTGATGCTGCAGGAAGGCGATAAAGTCACAGGCTTTGTCATCAACTCCGAAACGTTTCTGGAAAAATACGATGGCGATGATGCTACAGACGGAAAGAGGTTTTATAACGGTATCGTCCGCTCCGCTGCTACCTGCGTCATCTTCAACCTCGGCTCCACTGCTGCTGGTCTTGACTACAAGGTCTATCCGATTCAGGCGATGGCTGCCGGGTGTATATCGCTTGCGCTGGGTGAAGGTGCTCATAAGGCAACTTTCAAAGCAGCGGCTGCTGCCGGTGATGAATTTGACCTTTTTGCTTCTACGAGGGAATGCCTGAAGAACGGCTCTGCAACATCCAAGGACGGCTTTTTCCAATACTCTGCTGCCGGTGACAGCAAGCACCCGATTACTGTGGCAGATAAAAAGTCTGCACGCATCTATGTTGAGTTTCAGGAAATGCAGGACGGAGGTGATGCCCTGTGAGCTATGATTATTTGAAAGGCCGCAAGTGCATGGTCTGGACATTCATGGGCAATTCCAGAATGTATCAGGCACTTGCCGCATATGGAGACCGCCTCTCACAGGTAGGTCTCTTTTCTTTTAAGGTATCGCGCACCGGTTTCATCACGGAAAGCGGCGTGGCCATCTCCAACATGCTGACCTACATCAACCGATGGCCGCACATCAAATGGCTCCTGACGATATCCAACGATGGCACGAACAGTATCTTTGCAGCTCTCCGAGATAACACCGACGGCGCTCAGGATACCTTCCTTTCGGAGATCGTCCGCATTATGGAAAAATACCCGTGGTGCGACGGCATCGACATTGACCTTGAGAAAGGCGACGGATATTCCACGCACGCTGCCTCTACGGCGATGTTTCGGAATATCTATAACACAGTAAAAGGATATGACAGCAGCAAGCTCATGAACATCTGCCTGCCGGGCATGAATTCCATCAACGGCTCGGTCGGAGGTGAAAACTGGTGCGTTTACGGCGATCTCAACGCTTACTGCGATACGGCGGCCATCATGAGCTATGGTATGGCATGGGCGGGCTCTGCTCCCGGAGCCGTCTCTCCAAGGGACTGGCTGGAGGGCATTTACGACTATGCGGTCACAGTCATGAACCCGGAGAAGATATTCTTCGGCCTTCCTGCATACGGCTGGAACTGGCAGATTTATGACCTTCCTGCAAACCTCGGTAAAACCTATCGCGGCACATCAAATACCTATTACGCGGCAAAGAACTGGATGACCGGACAATACAATTTCACGGACGATGCTCCTCCGCAGCCCTTCATCCCGATCCTCGCATATTGGGATGACTACGATATGGTGCCTTGGGCGCTTCCGCAAGTCTACGACTTCATGGAAGGCAGAGATGCCACAAGCTATGAGTATCCGCTGATGAACGGAACCTATAACAGGCGGCATTACCTGACGGCTTACAGTAAGGAGCAACACACAGAGTTCGGCACCATTTATGTGGATGCGGATGGAACGACAAGCTCCTACTCCGGCATTGTATCCTTTGAAAATGGTGTGGCCACTCTCGGTGACGCTGGCTCTGCCACATATACCTTTTCCGTATCAAGCGCCGGAACCTACGACATCGCCATCCGCCTCTGCTATCCCTTCTGGGATAAAAACGGCATCTATGTTTCGATTGACGGCAACACGACGCATTTTACGGAAAGCAGGCTCTGGTGGCCATATTGGAGAAGCACCTTCTGGACAACGCTTGCAAGCAACATTTCACTATCTGCCGGGACGCATACCATCGTGATATCCGTAGATGTAAAAGGCGTACAGTTTTACGGCTACCGTGTTTGCAGCAGCTTTTCGGAGGCTCCCTCTGCAGGCAGCGCGACCTTTACACTCTCTCCACGCCACTTTATCGACGTGGACGGCAACGAGTGTCAGCCGGATAGAGCCTTCAAGCTCACCTGCGAAATGCTGAGACGAAAGCCGGACTCTGCCCTCATCTGGTATGAGGATTTCCGAGACTACGGTGTGCTGCAAACAAACTACTGGACGACGCTTTCAGGCTCTTGGACTGTATGGCGCGAGGATGAATATTCCGAAAGCCGCGTTTACTCCCAGCTTGACGGCTCCGGAAAGCTCGCATGGCGATACGATGGTTTTTCCGATATTCACCTGCGGGCAAGGCTGGCTTTTCCTGCGACAGGAAGTGGCAAAGCCGGAGTATTCTGCGGGGATCTGTTCTGCTGCCTAAATTATGATTCTCAGGCTGTGGAGCTTTATAACGGCAACACGCTCCTTGGCAGCTACAGCCAGACCATAGAGCGAACAGCAAATGCAGACCTGCGTACCGATCCATCCATGTACACGGTCGAGTTGCGTATCCGTGGAGACAAGGTGCGTGTTTATTCCGGTTCTTCCTCCTATACGCTTCGCTTCACAGCTACGGTCAGCGGCTTTTCCGGAGGCTATGCCGGATACCGGTCAGATAACCGGACGGTCTGCGAGCTGCTCCGCCTTGGCGATGCATGGACTTACGAGCCCTACGAGCGCTTTGATGTTACCTTCCCAGACGGCACAGTTACGCAGTATGGAAGGATCAGCCGGTCGAACGCCACATGGGATACGGAATTTCAGGTGTTTACGCTGACCTCGGATATCGAGGAGGATGCGACACGCAGCGAGAGTATTTCGCTGGATTATGAATTCTACCACTCCCATGAGCTTGCCCTGACCTGTGGGAACGATTATACGGTGACCATCACGCCAAAGGATATCGACATCTGGATAGCAAGACTCTTTCTCGGAGACGCAGACGGCTTTTCCATCCTCTACTATCAGGATGTGGATTCGCTCGTTTACTGGGCAAATGAAGCGGCCTACCGCTGGGGAGTGAGAGGCTTTGCCATGTGGTCGCTGGGACAGGAGGATATGCGGCTCTGGGAAGCGCTGCCAAAACAGATATAACTTCATACACGGATACAGTTCACGAGGCTGTCTGCAAAATGCAGGCGGCTTTTATTTTGCATAAAGGAGGGATTTTCTCATGAAAGAATTCTGGAACACGATCCAACTGGTATTTGCCGCTGTCGGAGGATGGCTTGGCTATTTCTTAGGCGGCTGTGACGGACTCTTGATTGCTCTGGTGATCTTTGTGACCTGCGACTACCTTACCGGCATCATGTGTGCCATTGCCGACAAAAAGCTCTCAAGCGAGGTCGGCTTTAAGGGAATCTGCCGCAAGGTGCTGATCTTCCTGCTGGTGGGCATCGGGAACGTCATTGATGTTCAGGTGCTCGGACATCCGGGAGTGCTCCGCACGGCGATCATCTTCTTTTACCTGTCTAATGAAGGACTGTCACTGACGGAGAACGCAGCACATCTCGGCCTGCCGGTACCGGAGAAATTAAAGGAGGTCTTGGAGCAGCTCCACGACCGTCACGATGAGGAGGAAAAATAACATGACGAGAAAAGGAATCGACGTCAGTCATTGGCAGGGAACCATTGACTGGAATAAGGTCAAAAAGGCCGGTATCGAGTTTGCCATCATCAAGGCTGGCGGCTCCGATTCCGGTTTTTATACGGACAGCAAATGGGAAGCAAATTACAAAGGTGCGAAGGCTGCCGGTATCCCAATCGGCGCTTATTACTTTGTCGGAAAGGACTGCGTGACTGCTGCCGCCGGAAAAGCAGATGCAGAACGCTTCCTGCAAATCCTGAAGGGCAAGCAGCTGGAATACCCGGTCTACATGGATAACGAAGCGCAGCCTGCCTCTGCCATGGCCGGAATCACTGAGGCCACCATTGCTTTCTGTGAAACTATGGAAGATGTCGGTTACTTCGTCGGGATCTATGGCTCCGTTGTTTCCGGCTTCAAAGAACGCATGGATGACAGGAAGCTCACGCCCTACGCCCACTGGGTAGCGCAGTATGCCAGCAAATGCTCCTATAAAGGCGACTACGGCATCTGGCAGTATTCCTCCAAAGGCTCTGTTGACGGCATCAGTGGTAATGTGGATATGGACTACGCCTATGTGGATTATCCTGCCATTATCCAGAACGGCGGCTTCAACGGCTTTACAAAGTCTGCGTCCGATGACAGCAAGCCTGCCACTCCTGCTCCGGTCACTCCGGCAAAGACCGTAGATGAGCTGGCGCAAGAGGTGCTGGACGGCAAATGGGGAAACGGAACCGACCGCAAAGAACGCCTCACCGCTGCCGGGTATGATTATTCTGCCGTGCAGGCAAAGGTCAATGCTCTGGTGAAAAAGCAGGAATCTACTCCTGTCTACTACACCGTAAAAAGCGGCGATACCCTCTCCGGAATTGCTAAGAAATACGGCACTACGGTTTCTGCAATCCAGAAACTCAACCCGACGCTCATCAAAAACGTCAACCTTATTCTGACCGGCTGGAAGATCAGAGTGAAATAACTGAATATCCAATCTGCTAAGCCTGCGAGTGTTCTTCGGAATGCCCGCAGGCTTTTTTTATTTTCCTCCGCTCAAAACGGTAGTTCATCTCCAGTGGAAACTGGAGGTGGATATGTTATGACAGACGAAATCACAAATGTTCAATCTGGATATTTCACGCAGGAGCGGATTCAGGGCGATCTGGACTACCGTAGAGCACAGACAATCGCAAAGAAGATGCTCGATGACGGACTCATTTCTGTGGCTGAATTCAACAAATTAACCGCCATCAATCGGGAAACTTTCTCTCCCTTGTTCGCGGAAATAATGCCGAAAATCCCTTGATATGTAGTCGCTTTAGAGTGATGTATAGACGTACGGAAAGGAGGGACTTCCCTTGAAAAAAGTCACGAAAATCGCGGAAACAGCGAGCTCGAAAGTTAAACTCAAGAAGATCAGGGTAGCCGCCTACTGCCGCGTCTCTACGGATTCCGATGCCCAGCTTGAAAGCCTTGAGGCACAGAAAACCCACTACGAAAATTACATCACATCTCGTGATGACTGGGAGTTCGCTGGACTCTATTACGACGAAGGCATTACTGGCACCAAGAAGGACAAGCGCCCGGAGCTCTTACGGCTCATTGACGACTGCAAGGCCGGTAAAGTGGACTTTGTTATCACAAAATCTATCAGCCGATTCAGCCGGAACACAACGGACTGCTTAGAGCTGGTAAGAAAACTGCTCGCCCTGCACATTCCGATTTATTTTGAGAAGGAAAATATCAACACCGGCTCAATGGAGAGCGAGCTGTTTCTGGCAATTCTCTCCAGCATGGCCGAAGGCGAGTCTGTTTCCATATCAGAAAACAACAAGTGGTCAATCCAGAAACGCTTTGAGAGCGGCACCTATAAAGTCAGCTACCCACCCTACGGCTACGATTGGGATGGTGAGCAGATGATCATCAATCCGGAGCAGGCGGCTGTAGTAAAAGAAATCTTCGCAGCGCTGCTCTCCGGCAAAGGTACCCACGCCATCGCGGACGACTTGAACCGGTGCGGCATTCCTACCAAGCGAAACGGACGCTGGACGGCCACAACCATTCGCGGGATGCTTTCCAATGAGAAGTATGTCGGCGACTGCCTTTTCCAGAAAACCTACTCGGATTCACGCTTTGTCCGGCACAACAACCACGGTGAGCAGACACAATACTTGGTCAAGGATCATCACGAGGCAATCATCAGCCGGGAGGACTTTGAAGCGGCTCACGCTTTTATTCATCAGCGGGCGACGGAAAAAGGTGTCGTCAAAGGAAGTGACAAATACCAGAATCGCTACACCTTCTCCGGGAAGATCATCTGCGGCGAGTGCGGCGATACCTTTAAGCGCCGGATACACAGCTGCACCGGATACAAATACACCGCATGGTGCTGCAGTACCCACATCAAGGATAAAGATAAATGCCACATGCTTTTTGTAAAAGACGATGATCTGAAGCAGGCTTTCGTCACCATGATGAACAAGCTGGTCTACGCGCACAGGATCATCCTAAAACCATATGTGGACGCATTGAAAAACACTTCGTCTGATGACTCGCTTCGGCGCATTCAGGAAATACAGACCCTGCTGGCGCAGAACACAGAAAAGCGCGAGACGCTGACAAAGCTCATGACACAGGGCATCATCGACCCGATCCTTTTTAACAAAGAAACGAACGAGCTGCTTTCGCAGGCAGACAGTTTCCGGGATGAGATCAACGCCTTAAAAAACGCTGTTTCCGGAGATGTAACAAAGGTCACAGCAGCCACAGCGCTTCTGCACTTTACAGAAAAAGGTGGAATACTTCAGGAATTCGATGATGACCTGTTTAATGAATATGTGAACCGCATCATTGTCCGCTCCAGAAATGAAGTGCGCTTTGAACTGAAATGCGGTCTGACACTTCGGGAAAGGATGTGAATACATGGGACATACACCCTACGGCTACAGCATTGAAAACGGCTGCGCCACGATTAAAGAGGATGATGCTGAAAAGATACGAAAGCTCTATGAGAATTACATCTCCGGGATGGCTCTGGCCAAGGCTGCTGCCGCTGCTGGCATTGAAGCCTACCACGGCACGGCAAAGCGCCTAATGGAAAACAGGCACTACCTTGGAGACGATTTTTACCCGGCTATCATCGATCAGGAGACCTACGATAAAGCTGCTGCCATCCGTCTGGAACGCGCTGGGAAACTTGGCAGGCTGAACAGAAAAAAGAACGCAAAACCTGTAGCGCCTCCTACCGGCTTTCGCATGTTAGCAGCAGAGCAACATTATGAAGATCCGAGGCTGCAGGCAGAATACCTCTACAGCCTTATTGAAAGCGAGGTAAGCTAATGGGAAATGTTATGGTGATTCCGGCCAGACGGCAGGTCGGAAATACAGTAAAGCAATCAGCGCAGAAAAAACTCCGTGTTGCAGCCTACTGCCGCGTCAGCACGGATTCCGAAGAACAGGAAACAAGCTACGAGGCTCAGGTCACGCACTACACCGAGTACATTCAAAAGAATCCGGAATGGGAGCTGGCGGGCATATTTGCAGACGACGGTATCTCCGGCACCAACACAAAAAAGCGTGATGAATTCAACCGAATGATCGATGAGTGCATGGCCGGTAACATCGACATGGTCATCACCAAGTCCATCAGCCGATTTGCCCGAAACACTCTCGACTGCCTGCAATACATCCGGCAGCTGAAGGACAAGAACATACCTGTTTATTTTGAAAAGGAAGCCATCAACACGCTGGACGCTAAGGGCGAGGTGCTGATCACGATCATGGCGAGCCTTGCCCAGCAGGAAAGCCAGTCAATGAGCCAGAACATCAAACTGGGACTGCAATACCGCTACCAGCAAGGTAAGGTTCAGGTCAACCACAATCGCTTCCTCGGATACACCAAGGATGAAAACGGGCACCTGATCATTGATCCGGAGCAGGCAGAAATCGTAAAGCGCATCTACCGGGAATACCTCGAAGGTTCCAGCATGGATAAGATCGCCAACGGGCTTATGACTGACGGCATTCTCACCGGCGCTGGCAAGACAAAATGGCACACCAGCACTATCAACAAGATTCTCCGCAACGAGAAATACATGGGTGACGCGCTGCTTCAAAAGACCTACACCACAGACTTCCTGACAAAGAAGCGTATCAAGAACAACGGTACCGTCCCTCAATACTACGTCGAGGGCGACCACGAAGCAATCATTCCGAAAGAGCTCTTCATGCAGGTGCAGGCAGAGCTTGTCCGTCGCCGGGTAGTCCACGTCAGTCCGACAGGCAAGAAACGCAGCTTCTCCTGCAATCACTGTTTTGCACAGATGGTTTTCTGCGGAGACTGCGGAGAACTTTACAGGCGCGTCCACTGGAACAACCACGGCTGCAAGTCCATCGTATGGCGCTGCATCAGCCGCTTGGAACCGATCTCGGCTGAAAAGAACTGCACCAACCGGACGGTTAACGAGCTCCTGCTGCAGGAAGTCACGGTCAAGGCCTTCCATCAGATTCTTACTGAACGGGACTTTTTCCTGAAAACCTTACAGCAAAACATAGCCAAGGCCGTGGTTAACGCTGACACTCTCTCACCGGACGGCATTCAGGCAAGACTGGGGGAACTACAAAAAGAGCTCATCAAGAAGGCAAATAACAAACAGGACTATGACGCCATCGCTGATGAGATTTTCCGGCTGCGCGACCAGAAGGAACAATCCGAGCTCGACAGCCACCACCGGGAAGAAGCGATGAACCGGATTAAGGAGCTGCAGGATTTCATCGCCGGACAGGAAGCTGACATCACAGAGTTTGATGAGGCACTGGTCAAAAAGCTCATCGAGAAGATTACGGTTTTCGAAGACCACTTCACCATCGACTTCAAGTCCGGAGTCACCATTGAAATCAAAGCATAAGAAAGGCTCCTCACTGCCGATGTATTTGTCGGTAGTGAGGAGCCTTATCCTGTTTTACTTATAATAACTTCTCTACGTCCTTTGCCTTCAGCACTTTTCCCACCGAGACAATTTTGTCATCAATCATGAGTGCAGGCATACTCATAATACCGTAGCCCATAATTTTCTCCATATCTGTAATGTACTCCACCTCGGCGTCAATTCCTTTTTTCTCAACCGCTTCCTTTGTTGCCTTGAGGAGCGCTTCGCAGCTCCTGCATCCTCCGCCTAATACTTTGATGTTCATTTCGTGATCCTCCTTCAGATGAACAGATTTTGAAATACATTAAAGCCGTATCCGACAATGATGATACCCACTGTGCAGATGGCTATAAATGTCGCTAAGAGTTTTGGCTTGATAGCCTTTTTCAGCATTATGAGGGACGGAAGGCTGAGCGTGGTAACCGCCATCATAAAGCTGAGAATCGTACCGAGCAATGCTCCCTTTGCCAAAAGTGCCTCGGCAATCGGAATTGTGCCGAAAATGTCTGCGTACATGGGTATGCCGACAAGCGTGGCGAGTATCACACCGAACGGATTATTGCTGCCGAGAACGGTTTCCACCCAGCCTTCGGGAATCCAGTTATGGATCACCGCGCCGATAGCCACACCGACAAGGATATAAGGGAACACTTTCTTAAAGGTGGATGCAACCTGATCTCTGGAATAAATCAGCCGGTCTTTGACAGTGAGATTCGGAGACTCGATATCCACATTGCTGTTGTTATTGCGGATAAAATCAGCAATCTGATCTTCCATGTGCAGGTGTTCTATCAAAGTGCCGCCAATGACGGCGATGACAAGCCCCAGCACCACGTACGCCACGGCAATCTTCACGCCAAAGATACTGACGAGAAGCACAAGACTTCCCAAGTCCACCATCGGTGATGAAATCAGGAAGGAAAATGTCACGCCAAGAGGAAGCCCCGCACTCGTAAAGCCCATAAAAATCGGAATGGACGAGCAGGAACAGAATGGCGTTACCGTCCCAAGCAAGGCACCGATAATATTTGCTCCGATCCCGTGGAATCTTCCCATGATCTTCCGACTGCGCTCCGGAGGGAAGAAACTCTGGATATAGGAAATCAGGAAGATCAACACACAAAGCAATACTGTTATTTTAATTGTGTCATAGATGAAGAACTGTATGCTGCCGCCGACCCGACTATTCACATCGAGTCCGACCATGAGCAGCAATTTCCCAATTATGGTATTCAGCCACTTCATCCCAAGTATTTGATCCTGAATAAAAGTCCACATTATGCAAACCTCGCTTTCGTTTTATTTGCTATCCGCACAAGCATCAGCATGACCGGAACCTCCGTCAGAACGCCTACAGTGGTAGCGAGCGCTGCAGGGCTTGTTGTTCCGAAAAGCGCAATAGCCACAGCCACCGCGAGTTCAAAGAAATTCGATGCTCCGATCATCCCGGCGGGAGCCGCAATATCATGCGGTAATTTCATTAGTTTGCTTGCCCCATAAGCAATAAAGAAAATCAAAAAAGTCTGAATGGTTAGTGGCACCGCTATCAGCACAATATGAAGTGGATTAGATAGAATCACCTCTGCCTGTGAACTGAAGATAATAACCAGTGTCAACAGCAGACCTATCGTTGTGGCATTGTCGAACTTGTGGATAAATGTGCTCTCAAAATAATCCGCGCCTCTTTGTTTCGTGACCGTTATCCTCGTAAGGATGCCGCCCACAAGCGGAATCACTACAAACAGAAAGATGCTGACGAATAGAGTGCTGTATGGAACCACCACATTGGAAACGCCTAAAAGGAATTTTACGATTGGAACAAAAGCCACAAGGATGATGAGGTCATTTGTCGCCACCTGTACGACCGTATAAGCAGGATTTCCTTTTGTAAGCGTACTCCACACAAACACCATCGCCGTACACGGAGCAGCTCCTAAAAGCACAGCTCCGGCAAGGTACTCCGTTGCCAATCCCGGAGATATGAAGGTCTTGAATACGACAAACAAAAACAGATAAGCAATTCCGTACATAGTGAACGGCTTGATCAGCCAGTTCGTAACCCATGTGACCAGAAGTCCCTTCGGATTCTTTCCAATCTGTTTTATGCTCTGAAAATCCACTTTCATCATCATAGGGTAGATCATGACCCAGATGAGAACAGCGATAGGAATCGAAATGCCGGAGATCTGAAATTGACCGAGCGTATCAGGAATAGCCGGGATAAAGTGCCCAATCAGTACTCCTATGGCCATGCAGAGCAGTACCCACACAGAAAGATAACGCTGAAATGTATTTATGCCTTTGCTTTTATTGCTCATAACTTCGCCTCCGTTAGTTTGATACATTGAAATATATCTATGTTTAAGGGCTTTATATAGGCAATCCCAAAGGACTGCCTATAAATGATAGATACTGATTATTTCTTATCCTTACATCCGCAGGATACGCTCTCGTCTGTTTCACAGTCACATCTTGCATAGGAACCGATCATTTCTCGGAATTCCTGCACGCCTTTAGCGGAGATGGAGTAATGCATCCATTTTCCCTCTTTGTAGTAATCAACAAGACCGCTGTCTGCGAGGATCTTCATGTGATGAGAAAGAGTCGGCTGCGTTATATTCAGTTCCTCCAGCAGATCACATCCGCACTTCTCCCCATGCTGGAGAGCAAGCATGATCGCAAGGCGGTTCTCATCCGTGAGCGCCTTTATTTTTTTGACGTCTTCTCTGAATCCCATGACTTTCACCTCCGAGAGATGTACATATTATATCACATACATTTACAGTTGTCAATGTGTGAATATAATATTGTTTCAAAAAGCTCCCCGCCTCAAATGGGAGTGTGGGAGCCTTTTTCCGACATCTATCTCACAGCCACAACTACCCCAACATCTAACTCGGCAACTCAACTTATTGACATCTATCGAGGCAACTCAACTCTCACACTTTTTGAGCCGGATTGCCCTTGGATAAGTTACCGAGAAGCGTTTTGTCTGTCCGATGCCAAATTGCCCGATAGCCCGAAAACCGCAGTATACTTAAGCTTTCGCGGCTATTTTTCTTTGATTCTTGACATCAATACTACCGTCTCAACATGCACAGTCTCACAAAATTGATCCACTGCCGTCATTTTTTCAACCGTATACCCTCTCTGCTGTATCATCTCTAAATCTCTTGCCAAGCTTGTCATTTTACAGGAAATATATACGATACGGTCTACTCCATAATCCAAGATCTTCGGCAATGCCTTCGGATGGATTCCATCCCGCGGCGGATCGAGTATAATCACATCTGGTTTTTCTTCTATTTCATCGAGCACTTGAAACACATCCCCGGCAATAAACTCACAATTAGAAAGTCCGTTCCTTTCTGCATTCTCTTTTGCCGCTTCCACTGCTTCTTCTACAATCTCTACGCCAATCACTTTTTTTGCCACAGGAGCAAGCACCTGACTGATCGTGCCTGTTCCGCTGAACAGATCAAACACCGTCAGATCACGGATATCGCCTATGTATTCACGCACTGTTTCATAAAGCACTTCCGCCCCCTTTGTATTTGGCTGAAAAAAGGAGAACGGTGTAATCTTAAATTGTAATCCGAGCAGTTTTTCATAAAAGAAATCCTGACCATATAAAACCCTCGTCTCATCGCTTTTTACAACGTCTGACAAAGAATCATTCAAAATATGAAGAATGCCTACGATTTTCCCTTCAAGCGGAAGCTGTAAAAGCTGTTCTGTCAGTTCTGATAAGTCGTATTCTTCCTGCGTTGTTGTGACAAGATTGACAAGGATCTCTCCTGTCGTATCTCCCCGTCTTAAAAGTAAATGTCTTAAATATCCGACATGCTGCATCTTTTTATAATAACTGACTTTCCGCTCTTTAAAATACTCTAATACGCACACGAGAATTTTATTCATATCTTCATGCACGAGTTTACAGTCGGATGCGGTCAGCACATCATAAGTACTTCCTTTTTTATGAAGTCCGAGCGACAAAGGACCATCTTTATATTCATCTCCGAATGAGAATTCCATCTTATTTCTATATGCAAATTCTTTCGGACTTGCCTTCACACCTTCAAACAAATACTCGCCGTCCACAGCTTCATCCATAATTCTTCGGATCTGTCCTTCTTTCATTTTCATCTGTTCTTCATACGGCATTGTCTGATACATGCATCCACCGCATGCCGGAAAAATACTGCATACAGGTTTCCTCGTTTCAAGAGAGGAATTTTCCAGAACTTCTAACAGCCTGCCTTCTGCATTCCCTTTTTTAAATTTATTTATAATGAATCGCACTTTTTGCCCCGGTACTGCATTTTTTACAGTCACATATCTGGCATCTTTACCTTCTTCTTCAACTTTCACAAGTCCTTTATTCGGAAAATCTACTCTTTCAATTATTCCTTCAAAAATCTGCCCTTTCTTCATAAGCTTTTCCTTTCATAATAATTTTTCTTTTTAACACAGCAGAAAATTACCGCATTAACTCTTACTCTTTTATCAATTTTTCTGTTAACTTTTATGTCAATCCTTCATCCATATATCATTGCAAAGCAGACACCTTTTCAACTGCAAAACAGGCAGGGTGCAGTTTCATCCACACTCTGCCTGTATATTCTGTTTTACTTTTGCAAACAGTTTCTTACACCTGATCGTCTTCGCTGAAATAATCATCGAAGTCATCGTCAAAATCATCTTCAAACTCTTCCAAATAATCCGGTGTAAAGAAACGATACACTGCGTAAGCGATTCCTGCAACTGCTGCCACTGCTCCAATAATTGCCAATACCCAGATCACTTTATTTTTCTGACTTTCCGCCTCTTTTTTGTGCAGCAGATCATTCAGTTTTGTCTCGGCGATAAATTCTTCTACTTTGCTCATAATCTACGTCCTTTCTCTGTTCTGAAAAACAGTCTTTACTTTCTCAATATTATAACACTAACCGCTTTATATTACTACTGATTTTGAGCAAATTCTAAACAGTAATTTTAAGCCCAGTAATTTTGAGCAAGCTCTAAACACTAATTTTAATAATTCTAATAAGCAATCTTTAAATAAATTTCTAAAGCAATTTCTCAAATAGAACAATTCAGCTGCTGCATCCTTGATCGGTCGTTTTTAATGTCTTCGTTTTTTTCGTTTCCAAGTAGCATATAAAATACAGACAGACGCCGACATAATCAAAATCGTTTGCTTCATATATACCTTATTATCTCCGGTTTTTACCGTAACTTCTTCTTTTTTCAAAATAGATACTGTCTGTTCCTGATTTCTCAGATCTCGATGTGCATCAATCAAACAATCACCGAGATACAATACTTCAAAAACTACAATTCTTTTCCCCGGAAATTTTCTTGAATCAACATCAAATTCCATTGTAATCCCGTCTTTTGCGTCTTTCCCTTTAAATGTTTTTTCTGATGTTACCGGTTTCCCGTCCTGAAGCAGTTCTTTTCCTGTATCTGCATCCATCAATATGCCTTTCATCGTATAAGATGCATTTGCTTCCATATATTTAAAATTGACTGTATCGCAGATAATATGTTCCTCTCCTGCAATAATTTCTTTTGCCTTGCTTTCTTTCCAAACGGCGTGTGTATCCGTGATCCGTGTATGATGATTTTCAATCTCCAGAATTTTTTCCTGTTCTCCTTCTACTGTTCCGTCTTCCCTGATCTGAAACTCCCACACTTCTTCATTTTTTATATATCCTGTCAAAGGTTCAGACTCATAAAGACAGTAGACTCCCGGACGCAGATAAGAAAGATGTATTTCTCCATTTTCATCTGTAATATACGTTGTGTTCTCTTCACTGGGATCTTCCTCTTCTGCATCGGATTCTTCGTTTATTTCCGATATTTTTTCCCGCAGTTCAAATTTCACACCAGAAAGTGCTTTCTTTGTTTCCCCATCTGATTTTCGGATAACTACAGACGTAGGCTTATTTAATATTTCCGTCTCTTTTGTCACAACCGGTACGTCCTGACCTTCGTACTCTAATTCGATCTCAACGCTCTTTTCCGGCAAAATATAACCTTCTGCCTGCTTTGTCTCTATGATCTCATACGTTCCAAGATACAATTCTTCCGACCATGCTTTCCCGCTTTGGTCTGTCACTAATGATCCGACTACTGTTCCTTTTTCCACACGAACAGTTCCGTCAGGAGTACAAATATCTTCTGCTGCCTTTATCTCAAATTTTACTCCTGAGATTCCTTTTTCTGTTACAGAATCATTTTTTTGAATATAAATGCGCCCTTTCGCCGGTCTGTCTTTCGACTCAACAATAAAAGGTTTCTCCCAGTCATGATTTTCTATAATTGTAAATGGAATTAATCCATCTTCTATAAGATAACCTTGCGGCGCTTCCACCTCCTGAAAATAATAATTTCCGGCAGGAAGTTTCTCAGGCAAAACAAAACTTCCGTTTTCGTCTGTTTTAAACAGATCGTAAACTGATTCATTCGGGTAATGTGTCGTCATCGTAATCGGTTTTTTATCTTTGTCCAAAAGCCGAAACACCGCTCCTGCAACAGGAATTATTTTTTCTGTCTCGCTATCTTTTTTCACGAGCTTTACCGGAGAAAATATTTTCTTATTTTCTAATATGTAATATAGCGTTTTCGCATCTTCTTCTATTGTAATCTCAAAATCTCCTACCGGAGTCAACCCTTCCGGCGCCTTTTTTTCGCTCACAATATATGTATCATATACAAGACCTCCTTTCTGCTGTTCTTCTCCTTGTCGGAATGTTGACGCATATCCGTTTTCATCTGTTACAATTTCACACTGCCAGCCTGTTGTTTTTGATGTGATTGTAAAAACAATTCCCTCCAAAGGTACTTTTTGTTCGCCCTGCTCTGATTCTTCCTCTTTATCTTCACGAAATTTTACAATCTGCAGATTACCTCTGATGATCTGATCAGGTATTGTAGGACATTGAAAAATTGTATCTGTCTGTCCTGTGCCTTCTTCCCTAACCGTTTCTATAAAAATTTCATTGTTGAGCAAATATCCTTCAGGAGCTTTTATTTCCTGAAATGTAACAGTTCCAAGCGGAAGAACAACTTCTCCTTCCGTGTTTTTATAAAACGGATCTCCACTGACTTTTTGTTCTTCTTTCATTCTTATTCTTCCTTCTGAATCCGTTTTCATAATCCATTCTCTGACCGGTGTTACTCCTGAATCTGCCGGATTTTTTTCATAATATCCGGAATAATACTTAATAGAAAATTGAGCGTCTTCCAATGTTGCCGCTCCTTGAGCTTCTGATTGATCTGTTTCTTTATCTTTTTTCTGTAAAATCAGATCTATCGGATAATACTGCGCCTGATCTGTGCACTTATATGTACATACTTTGTTTTCATCTATTCGGATAGATTGCGGCTTAAATTGTATAACATGTCCGGCCGGAGCTTTTAATTCCCTGATATCATAATTTCCGATCGGAATATTTTCTTTTTTTGCATAACCTGATTCGTCTGTAGCCAATTCCCATAATAGTTTGTCTTTTCCGCTTTCATAGATACCAAACACCGCTCCTGCAAGAGAATAGCATCTGTTTCCTTCTATCCATTCCGGATGATCGGAATATTTATAAATCTCAATAGATCCGACTCTGTCTTTTCCACTTCCTCCCATTGTCTGTCCGGCTGAATTTAAGTTAAACAAAAACGCGTAAAATGATTCCGGCGGATCCGGCATACTTTCTATATTTTTTGCCTTCTGTTTTAAATTTTCAATTACCTGCTGATCTAATCCTAGAAACGCTTCCTCCGTTCCCATATAAAGATACGACAAAATGCAATGACTCATACAGTATTCGTCATTTACAGAATAATTTTCTCCAATGCCGATCGCACCATATTTTGCCCTATACAATTCATATCCTGGACCGCCATATGCATAATACAATCCTTTTCTTACAGCTCCGCCGGTTAATGCCTGCGTTTCATACGAACCTGAATTTGGAGTATCTTTCAGCGGTTCAAGACAGTATGCAGGTTTTCCGTTTACATCAAAATAATTAGTGCTGTAATTGCCATAATAAATCTCTTCTCCTACTGTCAGTTCTACTTTTGATCTTTCTGAAATTGCCGCCGCTTTTTTGAACATCTCATCCGATTTTGTCAAAACTGCCGGATATGTATCCGATGTGATTCCCGCAGTTGTCAGTATCATACCTTTCGATATCGTATCTCCGTCTTCATCTGCCTCTGATTCCAACGAAAATGTCATTGTTTCCATATCTAACACTGCTTGTTTTTTCTGCGTCAATACGGATGATTCTGCTGAGATTTCTCTTTTTCCAAAGCTTTCATCTGCGACTGCCTGATCCATAGTGAACATGTTCGTAAAAATGATTCCAAAAAGAAAACAAAATACAACTTTCATCCATCGTCTCATGCCATCATCCTCCCTGTCTGTACAGATGATCCGACACGAAGCTTACCGGAAACTCTGTCATACAAATACACATGATTACTTAATACATCTTCCTCTTCAACCTGTGTACTGTTGATTTCTCTTACCATCTCATCCAACTTACTGCATACATAGATTTCTGAATATGGCACAATGATCACTTCATGAACACTGCTTGGCAAAATATAATAATCTTTCTTTAAAATCTGACCGATCATTTCGAGCACGTTAGGATAAGCAATACATGCCGCTCCATAATTTCTGAATTTATTTGATAAAACATACATCTGATCATAGTCTTTTTTCTTTTCTAAAAGAAGATCTCCCTCTTCATATTCCACATCCCCTAAAAGAGATTTTAATGCATGGTTCATCGTAACAAATTCTGCCGGAAGCAGATTTTTTACATTTTTCACCGCGTCTTCCCACAATGTTTCTGCCTGCACCTTCCAAGTGTCTGCATGGCTTCTGTTAACAACCATTGCCGCTGTTCCTTCTTCAGACACATCAACAAGAACATAAAAAACAATAGACAGATCAAGAAACGCTAAATGGGGAACGGTTCTTAAAAATTTTCGATTTTTTGCCGTGTTGATCACTTTAAATACAATCCGGTTTCTGACCCCTTCATAATCCCGAAAAGATTCACAATCCCACGGTTTTTCCTGTTTTATTTCTTCATAAAGCTGCTTGATGTCATCTACAATCTGTTCTATCTTTCTACCCGCCACATAGCTTTCGTAATACTCTTCTAGATAGATTGTCGGAGAAATATTGATCCCGGGCATTTCAATCAAAATACCCGTTCTCTCTTTCCCATTATTTTTCATTGCCGTATATAAGCTTGCACGAACGCCCCCTTTCATCTTTTTGTTCATCATCTTTTCTACCGCATCTGCAAATTCAATATAAGTCATATAACTCCTTCCTTTTTATGCGGTTCAATTTGAATTAAATGAGAAATCCGGTACGAACTGTACCTTGAAATACATTGATAATTTGAAAAATATTATGTGCTCTTGATTATAGAGAATCAAAAAAGAAAATGCAACATGTAATATTGCACAAAAAAGATTCCGCCCTCAGACGGAATCTTTTTATATAATTTCAAAACACTATATAGACACAAAATCTAAAATATCGCTTTGATTAAACTCTTGACAAATACTCTCCTGTACGAGTATCAATCTTCAGAACATCTCCCTGCTCAACAAAAAGCGGAACCATAACCGTAGCGCCTGTTTCTACAACAGCCGGTTTCGTTGCTCCCTGTGCAGTATCGCCCTTAAATCCCGGCTCTGTTTCTGTAATCTCCAGCTCGACAAAAAGCGGCGGTTCAACAGAAAATACATTTCCGTTATGTGAGCAGATCTTAACTGTCTCATTCTCTTTCACAAATTTCAAAGCATCTCCTACGACATCCGCATTCAAAGCGATCTGATCATATGTCTCAACATCCATAAAGTTGTACAAATCACCGTCCTGATACAGATACTGCATGTCCTTTCTGTCAATATGAGCTTTCGGGAATTTCTCTGTCGGACGGAATGTTCTCTCTACCGCACCGCCACTGATAATATTTTTTAATTTTGTTCTTACGAAAGCTGCACCTTTTCCCGGTTTTACATGCTGGAACTCCAAAATCTGGTAAATATTTCCATCAATTTCCACAGTAATTCCGTTCTTAAAATCTCCTGCTGAAATCATTTATCTTCCTCCTTCAAAATCGTTCACTATTTTAGCACTCCATTTAATAATTCTATACTAATTTCTTTCATTTTTCAATCTTTTTTTATAGAAATGAAGAACGATCTTCTCAAGATACCTCTTAAGAACAATCTGAATCTCTTCTTTTGGATCGATCGGCCTCACAAGAATATTATGTATTCCTGTTCTTTTCGCTCCCCAGACATCTGTAAACAGTTGATCTCCGACAAAAAATGTATTTGTTTTATCAGTTCCCATAATCTTCATCGCTTTCTCATAATTTTTCGTTGAAGGTTTATGCGCATTATAAATATAATTTGTCCGAATCTCCTGATTGAACATTTTTACTCGTTCTTCTTGATTATTAGAAATGAGACAGGAGGAAAATCCAATCTCTTTCAATCTCCGAAACAGTTTTTTTGCTCTGTCATCTGCCGGTGCACCGTGAGGCACAAGAGTATTATCTATATCAAAAATTACTCCTCGATATCCCTCTTCATACAATCTTTCAAATGGGATTACATATGTAGATACCACATATTCATCCGGGAAAAATCTTTCAAACATTATTTCTCTTCCAACTCCATCAGTCTTGTAATCAGTTCTTCGCAGATCTGCAATATCGTTTTTCCATCCGTGCGAATCACAACATCTGCCGCATCTTCATACTTCTCTTTTCTTTTTTCCATCAACTGTGCAATAAACTCCACACTTTTATTTTCTTTTAAAAGCGGGCGGTCATTACTGTCTTTTACGCGTTCATAAATTGTTTCCGGGCTGGCAGTCAATAAAACGACCTTTCCGTTTTTCTTCATTTCAACGACATTTTCACTGCGAAGCGCTACTCCGCCCCCACAAGAAATAATACAATTTCTGCCTGTCTGAAGTTCCTTTAATAATTCCGTCTCAAGATTGCGGAAATATTCTTCCCCATATGTTGCGAAAATATCCGGAATGCTCATTTCCTCCCTCTCGGCAATTTCCTGATCCATCTCCACAAGTTTCATATCAAACATCGTGCTGAGATAATCTGAAATCGTAGACTTTCCCGCTCCCATAAACCCGATTAATACAATATTATATGGAAACAGCTTTCTTGCCTGAATTCTTTTGCTGTTCCGCAAAATCCTCTGGAATACATCATGGATTTCTTCCTGATATTTATTTCCCTGTAACTTTTCTTCCAACCTTTTTTCCTGCTTTTCCTCTTGCGCAGGCTGCAAAATCGGCATCCCGTATGTTTCTTTATATGACATTATCTTTTCGATGATTCCATTTCGCTCTACAAGCGCATCTATAAGCTTATCATCACACATCGCAAGCTGTTCACGATACATTTCCAGATCGTTCATCTTTACCCTCCACATTTCACTCAAACTAACAAATCTAACACATTATATCAATTCCATAGAAACATGACAAGGGATTTTACAAATACAGTCTGCGCAAATTTTCCGAAAATCAAAGAAACTGTCCTCAATATAATTGTCCAAACAAGCGGATCATCTATTTCTTTTGAACCGCGTCCCACACATTATCTTTAAACATTTCCCATGCATCTTCGTTTTCTACAAAATATTTCGGACAATTTTTTCCTGTAACATCGTAATGGCGAATAATCTGATCTTCTTTCAAATCAAATTTGACACAAAGCCATGCTGTAAGCTGTACAAGAGAACGGTATGTCGCATCAGTAAACTTTCCTGTTTCATCAGGGTGACAGACTTCAATCGATACTGTATCTGCATTTCGCTCATTCGATGCATAAGCGATCTCCCATGTCGGTACACATTGTATGATCTCTCCATCCAATCCTACAATAAAATTACTGCTTGCTTCCGTCTGCCCGGAATATTGAAGGCCATTAAAATAATCTCTGTTATCCTGAGCCGTACTTCCCGGATTTGCAGTATAATGAATAACAACGCCTTTTACTCCTTCGCTCTCGATTCCGGGCCTTGAATAGGGATTTACATCCAAAAGCTGTACATCAATATCCGGCTGTGAAGCATCTGTTTCTACAAACTGATTTCTCTCTCCGATACAGGAGCGCACAACTAAAATAATCGTCAGAATAAGAAGCACTGCGAGTCCTGCAACTGCCGTTATTCTGATTCTTTTCTTTTTCATCTTCTGCTTTAACGAATTCGATTTTACAGAACGGCTTTTCTTTGTACTTGATCTTCCAGTATTATGTCCCGATGCATTTTTTCTGTTTTTCGATACTTTTCTTCTGTTTTTTTTATAAAGACTCATTTCTTTGCCTCTGTTCTATGTATCTTTCGCATTTTGGTCTGCTGATATGATGAATCCCCGAAAGTGACAAAAAGCACATTCCGGGATTATAAGCGGTGACAAAGTCTTGGACAAGCCCGGACTTTGGCTCGTCGCCGTTATAAAAACAAATGCCTGTCAGAAATTCAACAGGCATTTATTTGATCACGTTTTCTATTTACTTTGATTCCCATCGTCACACAAACCGTTTTTCTGTTATGTAATGATGCTGATTTTCTTTATTCGTCTACGCTATAGTTTGGCGCTTCTTTTGTGATATGAATATCATGCGGATGACTTTCTTTAAGAGATGCTGCTGAAATCTTAATAAATCTTCCGTTTGATTTAAGTTCTTCGATCGTATGTGTTCCGCAATATCCCATACCCGAACGAAGTCCTCCCATAAGCTGGAATACAGTATCCTCAACCGTTCCCTTATAAGCTACACGGCCTTCTACACCTTCCGGAACGAGCTTCTTTGCATTTTCCTGGAAATAACGGTCTTTGCTTCCGTTTTCCATAGCAGCGATTGAACCCATTCCACGGTATACTTTATATTTTCTTCCCTGATAAAGTTCAAATGTTCCCGGACTTTCATCACATCCCGCAAAAATACTTCCCATCATACATACGTTTGCTCCTGCGGCGATTGCTTTCGTCATGTCTCCTGAATATTTGATGCCTCCGTCTGCAATAATCGGCACACCGTATTCTTTTGCAACATTATAGCAGTCCATTACCGCAGTAATCTGCGGCACACCGATTCCGGCAACAACACGAGTCGTACAGATAGATCCCGGTCCGATACCGACTTTCACCGCATCAACTCCGGCTTCAATTAATGCTTTCGCAGCTTCTCCTGTCGCCACATTACCGGCAATTACCTGAAGATCCGGATATTTTTCCTTCACCATACGAACAGTACGAAGAACATTTGCAGAATGACCATGCGCAGAATCCATAACGATAACATCTACTTTTGCCTTTACCAGAGCATCTACTCGCTCAAGACAATTTGCTGTAATTCCGATTGCCGCTCCACAGAGAAGGCGTCCCTGCGAATCTTTTGCAGACAACGGATACTTGATCTGTTTCTCAATATCTTTGATTGTGATCAATCCTGTCAGATTTCCCTCATCATCCACAATCGGAAGTTTTTCTTTTCTTGCCTTTGCAAGAACTCTCTTTGCTTCTTCAAGAGTAATTCCTTCTTTTGCTGTAATCAATCCTTCAGAAGTCATAGATTCTTTAATTTTTTTAGAAAAATCCTCTTCAAATTTTAAATCACGATTCGTAATAATACCGACAAGTTTACGCCCTTCTGTTATCGGAACTCCTGAAATACGGAATTTTGCCATTAAATTATTAGCGTCTTCCAAAGTATTCTCCGGTGACAGATAAAACGGATCTGTAATAACCCCGTTTTCAGATCTTTTTACCTTGTCCACCTCTTCCGCCTGAGCTTCAATCGACATATTTTTATGAATAATACCGATGCCGCCCTGACGAGCCATTGCAATCGCCATACGGTGTTCTGTAACCGTATCCATTCCGGCGCTCATCATCGGAATATTAAGTCTTATCTTTTTAGTCAAATATGTTGACAGATCTACTTCATTCGGAATTACCTCTGAATATGCGGGAACTAACAGCACATCATCAAACGTAATACCTTCTCCTATAATCTTTCCCATGTCCTTTGACCTCTCTTTCTACCAATCCATACTAGTAAATGTTATTTGATATACTACAAAAATTCAGAACTGATGTCAACCCTTTCAGAGAATGCTCACGATTTTCAGCATTGATTTATTTTAACCTTTATTTATAAGTTATACTTATATAGTGAATTTCACCATGATTTTTCATAATATATAGAATATATATCACTTTAATATTATACACATTGGAAGTTTTTCTTTCTAAATCAATATTCCTGACAAGCCCGACTTTAGCTTGTCTCTGCCGCAAAAAAAGGCAACGCCTTTTCAGACGCTGCCTTCTCTCATTCCGTTTGGAAAATATTCTCTTCTTATTTATATCTCGTTTACATATACCTTCAAAACTACATACAAAGAATCTTTTTCATCCTACCCTTACGGGTACCGTCTTTGATAAGCATCTAAAACACAGATGCTAACCAACGACATGTGCCTATCTCCGCTTTGGTTATGCCCTCGACCTATTAGTAACAGTCAGCTCCATGTGTTGCCACACTTCCACCTCTGCCCTATCTACC
>OGPD01000273.1_pt1 | contig 67202 bp, 61 predicted proteins | sample 1552861 | NCBI WGS metagenome assembly OGPD01 (sample SAMEA2580280, study PRJEB22360) | human gut metagenome | biome: human gut; feature: human-associated habitat; material: faeces | place: Denmark | collected 2008/2010
TATCAAACCTACACCCCCTTGTCAACGCCTTTTTTAAAGTTTTTTGAATATTTTTATAGTTTAGTAAAAAACTAACGCTAAGTACAACATAAAATAACCTACCTTGGAGGAATATGTATGTTAGCAAAAAGAAAGTATCAGCCGTTGGTTTGTTATTTATTATCTGCCGTTATGATATTCAGTTTAATGGCAGCATCCATAACAGCCTCGTCCTTATCTAAGTATGGCTCCACCGGCAGTGAGGTAACAGCTGTTCAAAAAAGGCTTTCGGAGCTTGGCTATTATAGTGGCAATATAGATGGAATTTTTGGCTCAGACACCAAAACGGCGGTTATTAAATTTCAAAAGGATAATAAATTAACTGCTGACGGTATAGTAGGTGAAAAAACTCTGAAATTGTTAAAGATTAATAACAATAATAATACTAACAGTAAATTCACTGAATCTGAAATAAGCCTTTTGTCACGAATTATTTCTGCTGAATCCCGTGGTGAGCCTTACGAGGGGCAGGTAGCTGTAGGTGCTGTTATATTAAACAGAATTGATCATCCGTCGTTTCCTAACACACTGGCAGGTGTAATATACCAGCCGTCCGCCTTTAGCTGCGTAAATGACGGTCAAATTAATGAACAAGTGTACGAATCTGCAAAAAAAGCTGCTAAAGACGCCATAAATGGCTGGGACCCAAGCGGTGGTGCTATATATTATTATAATCCGGCTAAAGCAACAAATAAATGGATCTTCTCAAGACCTGTAATTTGTACTATTGGTAATCACAAATTTTGTTCATAAAAATATAGTATGTTTATTATGCAATTTGCCTAATTTTTCTTTTACTCTTGTTTTTATAGTGTCGAGTATATTATAATATACTTGACACTATAGTGAGGAGAGATATATTATGAACAATCAACAAGAAATGAGTGTTGGTGAGCAGTTTGTAAGACTGCAAAACATTGCTTACATTAAACAATTTTTACGAAAAGGCTCAATAAAGCTGCTGATGGCGGCGTCTTTGTTGTGTACCTTTATTACGGGCTTTTTTGAATTTTCTTTAGTTGGTATTATAAAGGATATTCTTGATGCTGTAAATTCAAGCGTCGGCGGTACAATTAGTAATATCGATGAGGCTATCAACATAGTTACAACATTTGGTACTATTTTTATTGGAGTTTCGGTTGTCATCGGTCTTATTTTTCCTGTTACATTGCTTTTCATTATTATAGGAGCCCATAATGAAAACCCAAACTCTACACCAAGCGGTGCAATACAATTCTTACATATTTTGTCAATTATACAATTTGTATTTGCTGTTATTACAAACAGCATTGGTTTGATTTCGACTATTATATCAATCATTTCAAGTATTGCTAACAACGGTTTTAATGTATCATTAATCGCAACATTAATTTCAACGATAGTATCTTCTTTTGTTACCTGTCTGTTTTATTATTATCAGACAAAGTTTTTGGGTTCTATTCACAAAGGTGCTACAGGCAAGGTGCTTGTCAGCGAGGGTGCAAACGGTTACGGAGTGTTCTCTGTACTATTTTCAATTGCAAACATATTAGCTTTTGTTTTTGTTTTAATTCTTTTATTCCTATTAATTTCTGTTTCATCATCTTCAACTGAGCTAACACCTGATTTTGTTATTAGCTTACAGCAAAACGGTGTTTTAGGCTCCGCAATATTTACATTGGTATTGTATGCAGTTATAGTTTTATTAACCGCAGTTCAGTCAATATCACAAGCGGCCATTGCCTTTTCTTTTAAGAACTCTATTGTTGAGGCAGTACAGGCTTCATTTAGTTTGCCTAATGGTCCTTATAACCGTTCAAATGCTACAGGAAACAGTCCATTCAGAACATATGGCGGAAACAACTCATACAGCAACTATAACTATTCCAGCTCCGGTACTTCCAGTCAGAAAAAAGCATCAAACAGCATTCCTGACCAAAACGCTGCTGGACAGCAAGTAACAAATGATATTTCCGGTCAAAATATAATGCAGCCTCAAGCTGACAACAATATTTATGAGCAGGATGTTACCGACAATACTGCAAATATGTACACACAGGAATCGGATGAAGCTGCTCAAACCGGCAGCAATGAAGCTATATACAAATAATTTATACTATTGTTAACTAACAGCAAACAGCCTGGCAAAAAGCTGTTTGCTGTGTTTTTATTTTTATTTTGGAGGTGTAGTAAGTGAATCAGCAATTTGATTTACAAAATATTACGGACGCTGTTTTAAAAGCAGTAAAAAGTACAGGACAAGAGGAAAATGTTTCAGCAGAAAACATCGCAAAACAGGTTGCAGAAATTTTAAAGAACAATAATACTAAAATTAATACTTTTGATAGCTTTGACACTGACAGCCTAAATAATGAGAAAAAATTTGTTGAAGAAGAACCTAAGCCACTTAGCGGCAGCTTTACTTTGGAAGAACCGCCTAAGACTGTTGAGGAGGTTGACACAAGGGATATTGATGTCCCTCTTAACGGCAGCTTTGGCATTAATAGAAGAGCTGTTGATATAGATATAAACAGCACTGTTGCTGACAATAAGGATAATGTACAAGGCAATATCGATGAAATATCTGAAAAAAGCTCTGATGAAGTTATTAACAATAAGGCTTATGATGTTGATAATGTTACAGAAAAATCTACAGCAAATGAACAGAACAGCGGTGCTGCTGATGAGCCTGTTGAAAGCAAGCCTGTAGATAATGTAGATAATATAGAGACAAGCGAAAACAGCCCTGTAGAGGAGCATAAGCCGCTTAGCGGCAGCTTTACTTTGGAAGAACCGCCTAAGACTGTTGTGGAGGTTGACACAAGGGATATTGATGTCCCTCTTAACGGCAGCTTTGGCATTAATAGAAGAGCTGTTGATATAGATATAAACAGCACTGTTGCTGACAATAAGGATAATGTACAAGGCAATATCGATGAAATATCTGAAAAAAGCTCTGATGAAGTTATTAACAATAAGGCTTATGATGTTGATAATGTTACAGAAAAATCTACAGCAAATGAACAGAACAGCGGTGCTGCTGATAAGACTGTTGAAAGCAAGCCTGTAGATATGGAGACAAGCAAAAACAGCCCTGTAGAGAAGCATAAGCCGCTTAGCGGCAGCTTTACTTTAGAGGAACCACCTAAGACTGTTGAGGAGGTTGACACAAGGGATATTGATGTTCCTCTTAACGGCAGCTTTGGCATTAAGATAAAAGATATTAATAAAATTGAGAAGCCAACTTCAAAAACAGAAGAGTCTGCTACATCATTTAGTGATAATGTTAAAATTGATGCTGATGACAATAAAATTTTGGAAGCAGCCAAGAAAATTATCATTGATTACATAGCTACAGAGGAATTTGCTAATAAGCTAAAGGAAATTCTAAAATAAGACAATTTAATTTAGAAGGTCATTTTCAAAAAGTCCGTTGCCAAAAGCAACGGACTTTTGTTTTAATAAAACCGCCTAAAACAAGATAATAGCTGCAATGTTTGATTATTTTTGCCCGTTTTTATAAATACAAGGGTGAAAGAAATCATTATACATAAAAACAGCACCGGTTTGGATTTCCGGTGCTGTTTCACATTTTAAATTAAAAGTTATTATAATTTATTCTGTTTTATTTGTATCTACTCTGCCGTACAAAGAGAAATTGCCACCCTCATTTTTAGGTGCTCTCTCTGTCTTTGGTGCCGAGCCTTCGGCAGACTTGTTGTAATTATTATTATAGCTTCTGTTTCTGCTGTAGCTATTGTTATAATTTCTTCTGCCGTTATTATTTCTGTTGTTACTATAATTATTATTATAGTTGTTTCTGCGATACGGTCTCTTATATTCAGGATCAAGTCCAATTACTACGTGACGGTTTGTAACCTCACCCTCTGACCAAGAAATAGCACCGTTTACCTTTTGAACAGATGTATGAATAATTCTTCTTTCATAAGGGTTCATAGGCTCAAGAGAAACATTTTTACCTGTTTTCAATACCTTAAATGCAAGCTTTCTTCCAAGAATTTCAAGAGTTTTTTCTCTCTTTTCTCTATAGTTGCCTGTATTAATTGTTATTCTAAAGTAAGAATTTCCGGTATGATTTGCTACCAAGCCAGCTAGATACTGCAAAGCGTCAAGAGTTTCTCCTCGTCTTCCTATTACAGCACCAACCTGATCGCCTGACAATGTAAGCTCGGCAGACTCATCTTCTTCCTTCATATCAACTGTAATTTTAGATAATCCCATAGCTGCCAAAACATTTTCAACATACTTCTTTGCCTCTTTAGCAGGTGAATAATCAGCCGGCAACGGCTTTTTAACCTCTTCTGTTTTAACGCTGCTTACAGGCTCGCTTACAGCATCAGCATTTGTATTTGCTTCTACAGCCTTTTGTGGCTTTAAATCTTCACCGTTTGCTATAGCGTCGTCAGACACCTCGCATATTGCCTTTACTTTAGCAGGACTTCCGCCAAATATACCAAACTTCTTTTTTTCTGCTCTTTTTAAAATCTCAAAAGTTACTCCGTCTTCACTGCTTAAGCCAAGCTGATTTAGTGCGTCAGCCTTTGCAAGCTCCTCTGTTTCTCCTATACCAATTGCTTCTCTTGTCATTTTTTACACCTCTAGTTTTACTTTTACTTTTTCTTCTTTTTGTTACTGTTATTATTGTTTTCGTTAATTCTCTTACGAGGATTATAAGAATACGCTACATTTGCTTCCTGTAATTTTAAAAGCTCTACTCTTTGTGCTTCTTGCTTTGCCGTCATATGATTTGCACTGTAGAAATTTTGTAATACTAATGTTTGTACAAAGCTTACTACTGTTGAAATAATCCAGTAAAAACCAACCGCAGCCGGTACCGAATAAGCAATATATGCACTAAATGCAGGCAGTGCAAGCAGCATAACTACCATACAACCCTGCTGTTGCTTAAGTGTACCCTGGATTTTCATTGTAACTACCTGGCTTAAAACCGATGTTACAAAACAAAGTGCAGGAATCAGCCACAAAATTGAGAATCCGTCGCTTGGCTTTCCCAAAAGATTTATGCCCAAAAAATTGAAGCTGTTGCCGTAATTTGCTATAGCGGTAATATCTGCCGCACTAAAGAACTGGCTTAAAAAAGCTTCGCCGTTTGCCTGTGTAGCAATATTTACAATTTCAAGCTGACCGTATATTGTAGTAAACTGATTGCCTATACCCGGCATTACAGTCAGGTTATTTAATGCACTTGTTACGACCGAAGTATCCATATGCATTGTATTAATAAGAGGACTTACTACTGCATAATAAACGCCCATAAGAATAAGCAAAGGTACAAACATAGATACACAGCCCATATTCTGCATACCCTCTTTATCATACAGCTTTTGCATTTCTTCATTCATTTTTTTCTGGTCGCCGGCGTATTTTTTCTTTATCTCCTGCTGCTTCTGCGACATTGCAGCATTTTTAGCCATTGACTTTTGCTGGTGTATAGACATAGGGAACAACACCAGCTTTACAACTATTGTAAAGCAAATAATTGCCAGACCGTAGTTATTAAATATAGAATAGAAGAACCACAATACATAGCCAAATAAACTGCCTATGGCGTCAAATATAAACATTTCAATTTTCGCTTCCTCTCATATTATGATAGCTACACAGAATATGCAGCATTATTTTTTGCTTTTCTTTTGAGGAACAGGGTCATACCCACCTTTAGAAAAGGGATTACATCTCAATATTCTCCACAAAGTCATAAAACCGCCCTTAAATGCTCCAAATCTTTCTATAGCCTCCAGCCCATACTGTGAGCAGGTAGGTGTAAATTTACAGCTTGGCGGTGTTTTAGGTGAAATATATTTTCTGTAAAACTTAATCAGCCAAATTAGCGGACGCTTCATTTAATAACACCCGCTTTTTTCAGCTGTTCTTTCATACAACGCATAACATCGGTACTTTTTACATACGGCGTGCGTCCTCTGGCTACAAAAACAAAATCGTAACCCATATTTTCAAATTTGGGATACAGCTCTCTGTAAGCCGCCATAACCACACGCCTTGCTCTGTTACGCTGTACTGCTTTGCCTATTTTTTTACTTGTTGTAATACCTACTCTTGGCTTGTTGTATCTTTGTTTCAATACATATGTGACCAGAACAGGAGAAACATAGGATTTTCCCTTAGAATAAATCTTGCAAAAATCTCTATTTTCTTTTATGGTAGTTAATGTCATAATAAATTCATTCCTATAAAAACAGCAAAGCATGGTCATTGTTCTAAACATAAAAACAAAGACCACCTTTCAGTGGCCTTAATTTTTAGTAAGACAACCTTTTTCTACCCTTAGCTCTTCTGCGAGCAAGCACTTTTCGTCCATTTCTGTCAGACATTCTCTTTCTGAAGCCATGCTCCTTTTTTCTGTGTAGCTTCTTAGGCTGATATGTTCTAAGCATCGAAAATCCTCCTTTCGGATATTAACCTTGCAATTTAGCATTATATCTTAAATTTCTTAGTTCGTCAATAATAATTTTCTAAATTTTTTCACATTTAAAAATATATTTTTTAGTAAAAAAACTTACAATTACTATATGTTGTGTATAAGCATAAATATCTTACATAATACTGTATAAATTATCTATTATTTCTTACAGCTCTCCCTTTTGAACAAAAATAAAAAATATTTGAAAATTGTCGTAAAATATGATACAATAAATCAGATACATTGTAAGAAAGAAATTATAAAAAGAGGTGGAACTTTTGGATACGTTCAATGAGGCGTGGGATGTTATTTGTGACTACCTTAAAAACAAAAGAGAGAATAACAAAAAGGTAATATCGGATGTAGCTTATAATGCTTGGATAAAAAAAATTAAGCCCGTATCTATAGACTTTAATACAAAGCGTATTGTTCTTTCTGTACCTAATAACTTTAATAAAACAGTTATAGAAAACAGCTACCTGGGTATTTTAAAGATAACATCAGAAGAAGTGTTTGGAGATGAATTTAACTTTGTAATCGAAATCGACAACGATGAAGGAACTCACCCTGTCGAAGAAAGCACAGCCTCTAGTAAAGAAGACTCAAATAAAAGCAACAGGTACGGTGACGAATACACCTTTGATACCTTTGTTGTAGGTAAATCTAATGAGCTTGCATACAAGGCCTCATTAGCGGTAGCAAAGGATCCGGCAGGACTTGAGGTACAAAACCCTCTATTCATATACGGTAACTCAGGCTTAGGTAAAACACACCTATTATACGCTATAAAAAATGTAATTTCAAAGAATTATCCTGAAAAAAAGATAATTTATGTTAAAGGCGAAAATTTTGCCAACGAGCTTATAGAATCATTAAGTAGAAAAACCACCGACAGGTTTCGTGACAAATACAGAACCATTGATGTGCTTTTGGTGGACGATATTCAGTTTATAGCCGGCAAAGAGGCGACTCAGGAGGAATTTTTCCATACCTTTAATACTCTTTATGAAGCCAGAAAACAAATTGTATTTACCTCAGACGTACTGCCAAAGGAAATGAAAACTCTGGAAAACAGACTTCGCTCAAGGTTTGAATCGGGACTGCTGGTTGATGTACAGCCGCCGGATATAGAAACAAGAATTACAATTATAAATAAAAAAGCAGAGCAGCTGAACATTGAAATACCTTACAACATAAGTGAGCTGTTGGCAACAAAAATAAAAAGCAACATAAGAAAGCTGGAGGGAGCAGTAAAGAAGCTTCACGCCAAAAATTTGCTCAATCACGAAAAAATCAGCATAAAGATGGCCCATGAGGTTATTGCAGAGCTTCAAAGCGAAGATGTGCCGGCGGAAATTTCTCTAGACAGTATTATAGAAGAGGTTGCACGAACCTTTAATGTAACGGTAGATGAAATAAAATCGTCAAACAGGCGGGCCACACTGTCAAAGGCAAGGCAGATAGCAATTTACCTGGTAAAGGATATTACAGATATGTCAATGGAGCAGATAGGTATGGCATTTAACGGAAGACACCATTCTACTATAGTGTATACCTGCCAGCAGGTTGAAAAAAACATTGAAACAGATCCAAAGGTAAAGGAAATTATACAGGATATAAGAAAAAATTTGCAAAACGGTTAATTAAAGCTTTCAACATAATTTTGCACATATTATTAACACAATTAAACATTGATGTTAAATTGTGGAAGAGTGTTAAAAGTTATTAAATTTTATTAACCAAAAATAAACAGCCCTTTCATAATAACTTTTTAAGTATAAATCGGGGCTAAAGGGGTAAACTAACAAATTAACACCCCCTACTACTACTACTAAAATTAAATATATTAAACTATCTATAAAAGGGATTGATAAAGCAATGAAATTTTCATGCAGTCAAAAAGACTTTTCATCTGCTGTAACTAATGTTCAAAGAGCTGTTTCTGCTAAAACAAACCTGCCTGCTTTAGAGGGTATTCTAATAAAAGCAAGCGACAGCTGCGTTGAGCTTTGCGGTTATGATTTGGAAATAGGCATTACGACCTTTATAAGCTGCAATGTTGCCAAGAAAGGTGAAATTGTAGTAAGTGCCAAGCTTTTAGGCGATATAGTAAGGCGGTTGCCGGAAAATACCGTAGACATTGAAACAGATGACAAAATGATAATCTACATAAAAAGCGGTCAAGCACAGTACCAGCTGGTAGGAATTTCCTCAGAGGAGTACCCTGAGCTGCCAAAGGTAGAAAAAATGGACGAAATTAAAATTAAAAGCGGCTTGCTAAAGAATATGATAAAGCAAACTATTTTTGCTATATCAGATAATTTTTCAAAGCCTATTTATACCGGATCGCTTTTTGATATAGAAAACAATATTCTAAAGATAATTTCGGTGGACGGCTACAGAATGGCTATTCGTCAAGAGGCAATAGAGTGTGGTACAACCAATAAATTTGTTATACCGGGCAAAACCTTAAGCGAAATTCTAAAGCTTACCTGCGACGATGAAAATAATATCGAAATTATTATAGGTCAGCGTCACGCTATATTCAAAATAGAAAATTACTCGATTATTTCAAGATTAATCGAGGGTAATTTTATCGACTACAAAACTACCATACCGCCTGAAAATAAAACAGAAATAATAATTAATACAAGAGGACTCATAGCTGCGGTAGAAAGAATGTCGCTGCTTACCTCTGAAAAAATACAAAGTCCTATACGGTGTATGGTAGAGGATACTCAGGTAAAGCTGTTTTGTTCAACATCTATCGGCAGAGCAAACGACGCTATGTCGGCAGATGTAAAAGGCGAAAATGTAGAAATAGGACTTAACAGCAAATATTTGCTTGACGCACTCAAAAATTCCGAAACAGACGAAATTAAATTACAATTAAACGGTTCGTTAACGCCTATGAAGATTATACCGGTTCAGGGCGACGCATTTTTATATTTGGTTGTTCCAATGAGGTTTAAACAATGAAAGAAGTAAAAAGAGTTTTTATAGACACAGATTTTATTAAGCTTGATAACCTGCTGAAGCTTGGAGGCATTGTGCAAACAGGCGGACAGGCAAAGGTAATGATTCAAAACGGTGAGGTTACATTAAACGGCTACACCTGTGAAATGAGAAATAAAAAAATAAAAAACGGTGATAAGGTAGAAACACCTAATCATATCATTGAGGTATATTATAAGTGATTATAAAAGAGCTGAAATTTAAAAATTTCAGAAATTTGCAGGATAATCACATAAAACCCGGCGAAAAAATGAATGTAATTGTTGGAGACAACGGTCAAGGCAAAACCAATCTTCTTGAGTGCATTTGGATGTTTAACGGTGTAAAATCCTTTAGAGGCTCAAAAGACCGTGAGCTGGTGCGTTTTAACGAAAAATTTTCCAAAATAGAGGTAGATTTTTTTAGTGAAGAACGGCTTCAAAGTGCAAGGCTGGAGTTTGTAAACGGCCGCAGAGAGGCTTATTTAAACGATGTAAAAAAGCCTGCTCCATCGCATTTAATGGGAAAAATAACATCAATAGTTTTTTCGCCCGAGCATTTGTCACTTGTAAAGGGCGGGCCAAGTGTAAGAAGAAAATTTATAGACAGTGCCATTTGCCAGGTTAAGCCCAAATATTCGGCTTATTTAGTCAGATATAATAAAATTCTTAATCAAAGAAATGCACTGCTAAAGGATATATCCTACTATTCAGAGCTTGCCGATACCCTGGAAATTTGGGACAAGGAGCTTGCCTTGACCGGCAGTGTAATTATAAGTGAAAGATTAAAATATATATCTGAGCTTTCTGCTGTTGCCGGTGAGTATCATAGGGGAATTTCAGAAAGCAAGGAAGCGCTGCAGCTTGCTTATACGGGCAAATATAGCGGCAGTGAGGATACATCGTGCATTTATGATGAATTTTGTAATACTCTTGATAAGTCCAGAAATGAGGATATTTCATTAAAATATACTACAAAAGGCCCGCATAGACATGATGTAGATATAATAATTAATAACAGAAGTGCCAAAATGTATGCTTCTCAGGGGCAGCAAAGGTCTGCCGTACTTTCCTTAAAGCTTGCCGAGGCGACATTAGTTGACCAAATAACAGGCAGAAAGCCTGTTATACTGTTAGACGATGTTTTAAGTGAGCTTGACAAGGAAAGACAGAGCTTTCTTTTAAATAAAATAAAAGGCAGGCAGGTATTTATAACCTGCTGTGACTGTTCTACAGAAAATCTTTTTGAATCCGGTAAGGTATTTTTAGTAAATAACGGACAAATATCAGAAAAAAGCATATAAAAAAGCTATATAAGGGATAGAATTATGTATTTACATTTAGGCAATAATACTGTGGTAAACAGCAATGAGATTATAGGTATATTTGATATGGATAATACTACTGTGTCTAAGCATACCAGAAAATACCTTGCACAAAGAACAAAAAATGGAGAGGTAGTTAATGTTTCTTTAGAGCTTCCAAAATCTTTTGTGGTGTGCAGCAGTAATAATAAAAAAACGGTATATATCAGCCAGCTGTCACCAAAGACATTGCTGAAGAGAAAAAATTTTTTAAAGTATTTGTAACTTTACAGAAGGGACTGGCTATAAATTATGAAAACAAGATGCCCGTATTGCGGAAAAAAGCTTGGCTATTTTCAAGCCTTTATTGAGAAAAAAAGAGGAGAGCATACCTGCAGTCATTGTGGAAGAAACTCTACGATATTTTTTTCTACAACATATAAGGTACTAATTGTTTTGGCAATATTGCTGGCAGTTGCTTTAGTTATAATTTCAATTAATCCATATTTTATATTTGGCTTATGGGGAATGCTGTGGGTAGCTGTACCGTTTATTATTTTGTACATAATTACGCCTTTTTTTCTTAAGCTGGTTCCTATAAAGAAAAAATCAGTGGTTGATGTTGAGAAGATTGAAGCAGAATCGGAGCTTGAAGGCTACTCCACCAGGGCTATTGATAAGCTTGACGAAAAGAGCTATAAAAAAGGAAGCAGCTCAATAGATACCCAAAGCGAAAATGATGATTTTTTGGATATATCTGAGTTAAAGCTGTGATTTAGGAAGTGTAAATTTGAAATTTTTAAAGCTGCCTGTCTGTCCGCACTGCAACGCAGTTTACAGATACAACGAAGTAAAAAATATGACTATGTATAAGCACATTGAATGCAGAAACTGCAAAAAGGTGTTTACTGTATACAAGGCAAAGGGACGGGCAATATTTTTATCAATAGATATTACTGTATTTATCCTATTAAATATTTTACTTTTTCATTTTTGCAATTTTAATTTAATAGGATTACTACTATTTACATTAATATTTTTTGGATTATCATTGTTAATTTTACCTTTTACTGTTCGATTTAAAAAATATACCGAAGCAACGAAAAATAGTAAAACTAATAATATAAAAAATAAAGTTGGGAAATAAATTCGAGAGAAAAATTAAAACGGAGGGTTTTTAATTGGATAATCTTGATATTACAAAGGTTGAAAATGAATATGGTGCCAATGAAATACAGGTACTGGAGGGCTTGGAGGCTGTCAGAAAAAGACCGGGTATGTACATTGGTTCTACAGGTCCTGCCGGACTTCACCATCTTGTTTATGAAATTGTAGATAACTCAATAGACGAGGCACTTGCAGGCTACTGCACTAAAATTGATGTAGAAATTTTGCCTGAGAATATAATAAGAGTTAAAGATAACGGCAGAGGTATTCCTGTAGGCATAAATGAAAAAATGGGCATACCTGCAGTTACTGTTGTATTTACCATACTGCACGCAGGCGGTAAGTTTGGCGGCGGCGGATATAAGGTATCCGGCGGACTGCACGGCGTAGGTGCGTCTGTTGTAAATGCACTTTCAGAGTGGCTTGAGGTTACCATATGCGACGGTGAAAAGGTATATAAGCAAAGATATGAGCGTGGAAACATAGTATCTGACCTACAGGTAGTTGGAGAAAGCACAGAAAAAGGCACAGAGGTAATTTTTAAGGCTGATTCTGAAATATTTAAAGAAACTACAGTTTATGAGTTTGATATTCTGGAAAGAAGACTTCGTGAGCAGGCATTCCTTAATGCGGGAGTAAATATTGAGCTTAAGGACTTGCGTGACAGTGAAAATATTCTTAATGAAAACTTTAAGTATGACGGAGGTATTGTCAGCTTTGTAGAGTACATTCATAAAAAGCGTGAGTTAGATGTAATACACCCTGATATTATGTATTTTACTGCTACCGCACCCGACGATTCATCGTCTGTAGAGGTTGCTATGCAGTATAATGAAAGCTATAACGAAATAATGCTTTCATTTGCAAACAACATTCATACAGTAGACGGAGGAACAGCAGAAGACGGCTTTAAGCGTGGCTTAACCAGAGTTATGAATGATTATGCCAGAAAGTTTAATATATTAAAGGACAACGATAAAAATCTGACAGGCGAGGATTTGCGTGAAGGTCTTACAGTTGTAATAAGCGTAAAGCTGAAAGAAGCACAGTTTGAAGGACAAACAAAAACTAAGCTTGGCAATACCGAAATAAGAACAATGGTAGAAAAGCTTATGAACGATAAGCTAAAGGTCTATCTTGAAGAAAATCCAAGCTCCGCAAAGCTTATATTTGAAAAAGCACTTGCAGCGTCAAGAGCAAGAGAGGCCGCAAGAAAGGCAAAAGACCTTGTAAGAAGAAAATCAGCTATGGAGAATGCCTCTCTGCCGGGTAAGCTTGCCGACTGTCAGTCAAGAGATGCAAACGAAACAGAAATATATATAGTAGAGGGTGACTCTGCGGGCGGTTCTGCAAAGGGCGGTCGTGACAGAAGGTATCAGGCTATTCTTCCTTTGTGGGGCAAAATGCTTAATGTAGAAAAGGCAAGACTTGATCGTGTATACGGAAATGACAAGCTTATGCCTGTTATTACTGCTTTGGGTACCGGTATAGGCGAGGATTTTGACATTGAAAAGCTAAGATACGGCAAGGTTATAATTATGGCCGATGCCGATGTTGACGGATCTCATATCAGAACACTTTTGCTTACATTTTTCTTTAGATTTATGCGTCCTTTAGTTGAGCAGGGACATGTTTATATAGCACAGCCGCCTCTTTACAGAATTACCAAGAATAAGGAACACAGGTATGCTTATTCTGATGAAGAAAGAGACGCTATACTACAGCAAATTGAAGGAAAATCTGATATACAGCGTTATAAAGGTCTTGGTGAAATGGACTCAGAGCAGCTGTGGGAAACTACTATGAACCCTAAAACCAGAATTATGCTTAGGGTAGACCTGGCTGATGCCGAGGCGGCAGATGAAATTTTTACAATTCTTATGGGCGACAAGGTTGAGCCAAGAAGAGAATTTATTGAGAAAAACGCTAAGTATGTACAAAATCTTGATATTTAACAGGTGAATGGTATTGGATAGTAATTTTGAAAGCGTAAATAGCACTGATAATATAAAGAAAATTCTTGATGAGGTGCATTATTCAGAAAATATTAACGAGTGCCGAAAAAAAGAGATTCTTATATATGAAAACGAGTATATAATAAGTAAAAATGAAGCGTATGAGGGACTTAAAAATTCCGGAATGATTAAAACCGCCGGCACAAGAATTGTAATATACACTGTTATTTTACTGCTTGCCATAGCAGGTTTTATAGCTGCATATGTTATAAGAAATAATATTAATGATTTAATATTTTCCTTTATTTCTTTGGCAGTACTTGTAATTATATGGCTTATTCCTCATTTTTCTTTAGATAAGCTTGCAAAAGTAAATGCAAACGGAAATGTTATTAAATTTAAAGTATATGACAGAAGTCTGCAAATTTTCTGCAACAATAACAGCTGGTATATTCCTCTTGATAATTCAAACAGAATGAAGCTGTGTAAAAATGTAATTATTATAAAAAGAATTAAGGATAATCAATTATTTGTAATACCTCTACGGGCTATTGAGGATGATAAAACAGAAGCTGTTTTAGAGGTTTTAAAAAAGGGTACACTGACATTGGGAAATAATTAAATATATATGTTAATGTGCATTTTATAATATAAAATAAGGTGATATTTTGACAACAAAAACATTTATTACAGCAAGATACGGCGAAACAGATATGATGGGCATTGTGCATCATTCTGTATATGCACTTTACTACGAGCAGGCCAGAGTGGATTTTATTGGCAGCTTTGGTGTAAGCTATTTGCAGTTAGAAAAGGACGGTTTAATGCTGCCGCTGATAAGCTTAGGCTGCAGTTATAAAAAGCCGCTGCATTTTGCAGATGAATTTGTAGTAGAGACCTCAGTTGAAAATATTAAGCCTGCAAAAATAAGATTTAAGTATGAGGTTTATAACAGCAGTAACGAGCTTGTAAATGTTGGATTTACAGAGCATGGTTTTGTAGACAGCAGTACATTTAGACCTGTTAACGCAAAAAAGTTATTTCCTGATATATATAATATGCTTAGTGAAAGTATAGAAAGCTAGTTTTTGAATAAAATTTGAAAGACACTTAATTTATAAAAAGAGGGTGCAATCCTGTGGAAAATAAAGAAATAAGTAATACCGGAAAAATAATTGATGTTGACCTGCGTAAAGAAATGCAAACTTCATTTATGGCATACTCAATGTCTGTTATTGTTTCAAGAGCATTACCCGATGTTCGTGACGGCTTAAAGCCTGTACATAGAAGAATATTATATACTATGAACGAAAATAATCTTACACCGGAGAAACCTTACAGAAAATGTGCTGATACTGTAGGTTCTGTGTTAGGTAGGTATCATCCACACGGTGACGCCTCTGTATACGATGCTCTTGTAAGACTTGCACAGGATTTTTCAATGAGATATCCTCTTGTAGACGGTCATGGTAACTTTGGTTCGGTAGACGGCGACCCGCCTGCTGCTTACAGATATACAGAGTCAAAAATGACGAAAATGTCTGTTGAAATGCTTACGGATATTGACAAAGAAACAGTTGACTTTACCCCTAATTTTGACGACAGACTTATGGAGCCTACTGTTTTGCCTTCTCGTTTTCCTAATTTATTGGTAAACGGCTCAAGCGGTATTGCCGTAGGTATGGCTACAAATATTCCTCCTCATAACCTTGGCGAGGTTATAGACGCAATGTGCTATCTTATTGATAACCCTGACGCAGAGCTTCCACAGCTTATGGAATATATTCAGGGCCCTGACTTTCCTACAAGCGCATTAATAATGGGCAGGTCAGGCATTAGGGCTGCATATGCGACAGGCAGAGGAAAAATTATAGTTCGTGCTAAGGCTGAAATTGCAGAGGGTAAAAACGGAAGATATAAAATTATAGTTACCGAGCTGCCGTATCAGGTAAACAAAGCACGCCTTGTTGAAAGCATTGCAGAGCTTTGCAAGGACAAGCGTATTGACGGTATAACTAATATTGAAGACCATTCAGACAGAAATGGTATGCATATTGAGATAGATATAAGACGAGATGTTTCTCCGCAAATTGTGCTTAACAAGCTGTATTCACTGTCACAAATGCAGGTTACATTTGGTGTAATTATGCTTGCTATTGTAAACGGTGAACCCAAAATACTTACTCTAAAGCAAATTTTGCAGCATTATATTGACTTTCAGGTTGATGTAATTCGCAGAAGAACAATATTTGACCTAAAAAAAGCCGAAGAAAGAGCACATATTTTAGAGGGCTTAAAGATTGCACTTGACTTTATTGATGAGGTTATTGCAATTATAAGAAGCTCAAAAGACCAGTCAACAGCTAAAAAGGGATTGTCTGAAAGATTTGAGCTTGACGATATACAAACACAAGCCATTGTACAAATGCGTCTTGGACAGCTGACAGGCCTGGAAAGAAATAAAATTGAGGCTGAATTACAGCAGCTGGTCGAGAAAATTAAGGACTACAAGGATATTATAGAAAGCCACCTGCGTCAGCTGGAAATTGTTAAAACAGAGGCTATGGAAATAAGAAGAAAATTTGCTGATCCAAGAAGAACAGAAATATTGTCTGTTAGCGGTGAGGTGGATATTGAAGACCTTATCCCGCAGGAGGAATGCGTGCTTACTATGACACGCTTTGGCTATGTTAAAAGACTGTCGGTAGACACCTACCATACACAAAAGCGTGGCGGCAAAGGTGTGTCCGGTATGAGCAGACGAGAAGAAGATGTAGCGTCCGATATGTTTGTTATTAACAGTCACGACTATGTTTTATTCTTTACAAATTTTGGCAGAGTATACAGACTAAAATGTTACGAAATTCCGGAGGGCAGCCGAACCTCTAAGGGTATGAATATTGCAAATTTGCTGCCTATTGCACCGGAGGAAAAGGTTACATCTGTAATTAAGGTACCAAAGTTTGACGATGAAAAGTATCTTATTATGGTTACTAAGCAGGGACTTGTTAAGAGAATTAAGCTAAGTGCATATAACACCAACAGAAAGGGTGGTGTGGTTGCACTGGAGCTTAACGAGGGTGACGAGCTTGCTTGGGTAAGAATGACCGACGGCAGCAGTCAGGTAGTAGTTGCAACAAGGCTTGGTAAGGCTATTCGTTTTGATGAAAACGATGTTCGTCCAATGGGAAGAACCGCAAGGGGTGTAAAGGCTCTTACTTTGCTGGGTGATGACTATGTAATCGGTATGACAACCGTAAACGAAGACGATATGATACTTACAGTATCAGAAGCAGGATATGGCAGACTGTCTAGTGTAAGCGACTACAGACTGCAGTCCAGAGGCGGTAAGGGTATTATTAACTATCATACAGAGAAATACGGCAATGTTGCCGCTATAAGTGCTGTTGATGTTGATAATGACGACATTATTATTATTTCCTCTGACGGCGTTATTATAAGAATTGAAGCAAGCTCTATCAGAATTTGCTCAAGACCTAGTAAGGGTGTAACCGTAATGAGAGTAAATGACGAAAATAAGGTTGTTACTCTTGCTGTTGCTCCTCACGAGGAAGAAGAGGTTGACCAGCCTGTTGAAAATACAGAGGATAATTTATCGGAAGAAATTTCGGAGGATACTTCTGCTGACGACACTCAGGAATAATTATAGTATTTTATGTTTGTGGGCGACCAATGGTCGCCCGTAGCTTTATTTTGAATAAAATTAATAATATTTAATATTAATGTATTATATAATATAAAATTAGGTGAAAAATTATGAATAACAGTACAATAACAGCTATTTCTACCGCTAATGGACCGGGTGGTATTGGTGTTATAAGAATATCCGGAGATGATGCTTTTACCATAGGCGACAAAATATTTAAGGGTGTAAACGGTAAAAAAATTACTGATATGCAGGGCTATACTGCCGCATATGGGTTTGTATATGACGGTGATGAAAAGCTTGACGAGGTAGTTGTAACTGTTTTTAAAGCGCCCCACAGCTATACAGGCGAAAATGTTCTTGAAATATCATGTCACGGCGGTATGTATATAACAAAGCAGGTACTGCGTGCAGTAATTAACAGCGGTGCTGTTGCAGCACAGGCAGGTGAATTTACCCAAAGAGCATTTTTAAACGGCAAAATGGATTTGGCAGAGGCAGAGGCAGTTATGGATATTATATCTGCAAAGGGAAAAACTCAGGCCAGAGCCGCCCTTGCTTGCCGTGAGGGTAAAATAAGCAGAGAAATATTTAAAGTGAACGATATATTGGTAAGCTGTGCCGCACACCTGTCTGCATGGGCCGACTACCCCGAGGAGGATATTCCGGAGGTGGAAAGCAGTACTTTAAGCAAAGATTTAAACAATGCAAAGAAAATTGTTGAAAACTTGCTAAAAAATTATGATGCAGGTATGGTGCTTAAAAATGGTGTAGATACCATAATAGTAGGCAAACCAAATGTCGGAAAGTCTACCCTTATGAATCAGCTGACAGGCTACGAAAAATCTATAGTAACCGACATTCCCGGTACTACAAGGGATATTATAGAAGAAACTGTTGTTCTTGGTGATATTACCTTAAATTTATCCGATACTGCAGGGCTTCGTGATACTGACAATGTAGTAGAGCAAATAGGGGTTGACCGTGCAAGGAAAAAGCTTGAAACCGGAGGACTTATACTGGCTGTGTTTGATGCTACCGACGAATTGAATGATGAAGATGTTAATTTGTTGAAAACTATAAGCTCTTTACCTTCTGTAGCAATAATTAATAAAACAGACCAAACCTCTGTTATTGATGTTGAGTTTATTAAGTCTTTAGTAAAAAATGTAGTGTTTATTTCCGCAAAAAACGGTGAGGGCATCGGCGAATTAATAGGTATAATTGAGAAGATTACAGGTACAGCAAGCTTTGACCCGTCAGTAGCTACATTAGCTACCGAAAGACAGCGTGATTGTGCAGTAAAGGCACTTGACGCAATAAATGAAGCAATAAATGCATTAGAAATCGGAATGACGCTTGACGCTGTAACCGTTTCTATTGAAGACGCAGTACAAAGTATACTTGAAATTACCGGAGAGCGTGCCGGTGAAGTAATAGTACACAGTGTTTTTTCAAAATTTTGTGTTGGTAAATAATTATTTGCTGTGTGCATAGGTTAAGGAGTTTTATAAAGAAAGTGGTGGCAGACAATGAGTTTTTTGGCAGGAGAATTTGATGTTGCGGTTATTGGGGCAGGTCACGCAGGTATAGAGGCGGCACTTGCCTCTGCAAGGCTTGGCTGTAATACTGTAGCCTTTACAATAAATATGGATGCAGTTGGCAACTGTCCTTGCAACCCGTCAATAGGAGGTACGGCAAAAGGACATTTAGTAAGAGAAATAGACGCCATAGGCGGTGAAATGGGAAAAACAGCTGACGAGAGTATGCTGCAAATGCGTATGCTTAACAGAGGAAAAGGTCCGGCTGTACATTCACTAAGGGCACAGATTGACAGAAGAAAATACAGCGAAATTATGAAGCACAAAATGGAGCTTCAAGAAAATTTGCAGGTATTGCAGGCTGAAATAACCGATATTTGCAATGAAAACGATTATTGGATTTTGGAAACAAGACTAAAAGCACAGTTTAAATGCAAAGCGGTTGTTATTGCTACCGGTACTTTTTTAGGCGGCAGAGTATATGTAGGCGATGTTTCTTATGAAAGCGGACCGGACGGTATTTTTCCGGCATCGTTTTTGGGTGGCTCTCTTAAAAAGCTTGGCTTATCTATTAGAAGATTTAAAACCGGTACGCCGGCCAGAGTATTAAAAAGAAGCATAGATTTTTCAGACCTTGAAGAACAGTGTGGTGATGAACCTGTCACTCCTTTTTCCTATGATACCTTAGAGCCGCCTAAAAATAAAATAAAGTGCCATATTAGTTGGACAAACGAAAAAACAAAAAAAATTATACTGGATAATATTCACCGCTCCCCTTTATATGGAGGGCTTATTGAGGGTGTGGGGCCAAGATATTGCCCAAGCATTGAGGATAAAATAGTAAGATTTGCCGATAAAAAAAGACATCAGCTGTTTATTGAGCCGTGTGGAATCAATACGGAGGAAATGTACTTACAGGGAATGTCCTCATCATTGCCGGAGGATGTACAGCTTGAATTTTATCATTCTATAAAGGGCTTAGAAAATGCTGTAGTAATGCGTCCGGCTTATGCCATAGAGTATGATTGCGTTGACCCAACTATGATGAAAAGCACGCTGGAATTTGAAAATTTCCCAAATTTATATGGTGCAGGACAATTTAACGGCAGCTCAGGATATGAAGAGGCGGCAGCACAGGGGCTTATAGCCGGTATTAATGCCGCACTAAAGGTACAAGGCAAAGAGCCGTTTATTTTGGACAGAGCGTCTTCATATATAGGAACATTAATAGACGACTTAATTACAAAGGGTGCAGATGATCCGTACAGAATGATGACCTCTCGCTCCGAATACAGGCTTGTTTTAAGACAGGACAACGCAGATGAAAGACTTACACCGCTTGGCAGAAAAATAGGCTTAATCTCTGACGACAGGTGGAACAGGTTTACTGCAAAGCAACAGCAAAAAAAGGACGAAATTAAAAGGCTGAAAAATACTGTTATACCACCAACGGAGCAGGTAAATGCTATACTTGTTTCACGTGAAACAACACCTATAACTACGGGGGTAAGGTTAATTGACTTAATGAAGCGTCCCCAAATAAATTATGCCGCATTAGAGCCTGTAGATACTACAAGACCACAGCTTGATGTAAATGTACAGGAGCAGGTGGAAATAGATGTGAAGTATGAGGGCTACATAAAAAGACAGGCTGAACAAATTGCAAAAATGAGAAGGCTTGAGGAAAAGCGACTGCCTAAAATTGACTTTAACCAAATTGTAGGTTTAAGATTGGAGGCTATTGAAAAGCTTAATAAGGTTAAGCCTGAAAACATTGGACAAGCCTCCAGAATAAGCGGTGTAAGTCCGGCGGATATTTCCGTATTGCTGATATGGCTTGCACAGCAGTCACATAAAAATCAAAAGGATAATTAAGCTTATGAGTGAATTTAATGATGTTTTGCAGTCAGGAATGGCTAAATTTAATATTATCTTAACTGAAAAACAGCTTTGGCAGTTTAATGAGTATTATAAACTCCTTACCCTATGGAACAATAAAATGAATTTAACAGCTATAACAGAGCCGACAGAGGTGGCCCTTAAGCATTTTGTCGATAGCTGTAGTATTTTGAATTATATAAATGTTAAAGAAAATGCTAAGGTTATTGACATTGGTACAGGTGCAGGCTTTCCGGGAATTCCCCTAAAAATAGTAAGAGATGATATTAATTTAACATTGCTCGACAGCTTAAACAAAAGACTTTTATTTTTAAATGAAGCTGCTAATGAAATAGGCATTACAGCTAACACCATACACGGCAGAGCCGAAGATTACGGGAAAGACATCACATACCGTGAAAAATTTGATATGGCTGTATCTCGTGCGGTTGCACCGCTAAATGTACTAAGTGAATACTGTATTCCTTTTGTAAAAAAAGGCGGTATATTTGTTTCAATGAAGGGGCCAAATATACAGGAAGAAGTAAACGCAGGCAAAAGTTCAATTAAATTGCTGGGTGGAAAAATTAATAATGTAAAGCAGTTTAGCTTAGGTGATAACAGCAGAAGTATTATTATTGTTGAAAAGGTTAATAATACACCTGCCGCATACCCAAGGCATGGATCAAAAATTTCTAAAAAGCCTCTTTAAGCTTGTGCGGTAATTTATAGAATAAAAAAATGTTCCCCGATAATAATTTCACTGTTATTATCGGGAATGTTTTTTTGCTAAAAAATAAATCTGTTTTTCGACCTGTTTATTAATAATAATGTAAAACCTTTTATTTTGTATTTACTTCCTTTGACAAAATTGTTTTTACAGTTGTGTTATTATATTATTGTCAACAAGAGGAGAGGAAGTTTAAAAAGAAGAGGTGCTATACTATGAAGTTGATTTTACGAGATGACAACAAGCTAACAGATATACCTGTAATTTACATAATGCCAAACAAGTCTCAGCCAAGAAAGATTTTTAATAAAGACGAGCTTGACGCACTTTCCCAAAGCATTTTAAAAAACGGTATTTTACAGCCCCTAACGGTTAGAAAGCACTCCCCTGTGGAATATGAGCTTATAGCCGGAGAAAGACGACTGCGTGCCGCTATAATGGCAGGCTTTGCAAAGGTGCCGTGTATTGTAATGAAGTGTACTGACAACCAATCAGCTATATTTGCGTTAATTGAAAACCTGCAGCGGACTGACCTTAATATGTTTGAAGAAGCATTTGGCATAAAAAAGCTTATAACGGAATGTAATATGACTCAGGAGCAAATTGCTAAGCAAATAGGTAAAAATCAGTCAACCGTCGCCAATAAGCTAAGACTGTTAAGATTAACACCTGAGGAACAAAAAATTATACTTAATAATAAATTAACCGAAAGACATGCCAGAGTGGTGTTAAAGCTTGGTGAAGAAAAGAGATTGGCGGCACTTAAAAAAATTGCCGAAGACTCTTTAAATGTAGCTAAAAGCGAAAAGCTAGTTAATGAAATGCTTGGCGATTGCCCTGTTAAAAAGAAAAAGTCAATAAATCAAAAATTTATTATAAAGGATGTAAGAATTTTTATAAATACATTTATGAAAGCCTATGACACAATGAAGTCCAGCGGTATTAATGCTGTAAGCAACAAGGTCGAAAGTGACGAATATATTGAATACAGCGTAAGAATACCAAAACGCTCTGCTTACAGCAGCTAATTTAAAGTACAAGAGTATAAGTTTCCACTCATACCAATTTCCTTATCTGAAACCCCCGCAGGAGCCGTACAGTTTTACATTGTACGGCTCCTGCACCTTTTGTAAAAAAATAATGCTTGAATAATTTATCGCTGTGTTTTAAATAATCGCACACCCTTATGAGGCAATAATAAACTAATCCTCCACATTGTTTCACGTGAAACATATATTATTTTTATTAAATATATCTTTAAAATTAATTATAATAGTGGTATAATTTATATGTTAAATTCAAGAAAAAGAGAGGTGTATTTATGGCTAAGGTTATTGCAGTGGCAAACCAAAAGGGTGGCGTAGGCAAAACAACTACCGCCGTTAATTTAGCAGCCGCCTTGGGCATTAATAATAAAAAAACTCTTCTTATTGATATAGATCCGCAAGGAAATTCCACAAGCGGTGTCGGTATAGACAAGCGTACATTAGACTATACTACATATGATTTATTGGTTGATAATATTAAGGCAGAACAGGCACTTTTGCATACAAAGTTTCAATGCTTGGACATTTTGCCTGCCAGTATAAATTTAGCGGCCGCCGAGCTTGAAATAGCCGAAAAAAGTAAACGAGAGTCTTTACTTAAAAACGCCGTTACACCTGTTCGTGGCAATTATGACTACATAATTATAGACTGTCCCCCATCATTAGGACTCATAACAACAAACGCACTTTGTTTTAGTGACACCATACTTGTACCGATTCAATGCGAATATTATGCACTTGAGGGCTTGTCGCAGCTAATGAATACGGTTAGAAGAGTAAAAAGACAATATAACAGTAAGCTTGAAATGGAGGGCGTTCTGCTTACTATGTATGACGGAAGACTTAACCTTACACAACAGGTTGTAGATGAGGTTAAAAGATATTTTCCAAGAAAGGTTTTTGCAACGGTAATACCAAGAGGCGTAAGACTTTCAGAAGCACCAAGCTTTGGTATGCCGGTTGTGTATTTTGATAAATCCTGCAAGGGCAGTGCCGCATATTTAGCGTTGGCACAGGAAATAATTAATAATTATTAATTGATGTAGATGAAAGGAGTGTAGAAATTGGCTGTAAAAAAAAGAGGCGGGCTAGGCAAAGGGCTAGACGCTATTTTTATAGAAAATGAGCCGGAGGAAAGCAGCAGCAATGTTATGCTGAAAATATCCGAAATAGAGCCGAACAAAAATCAGCCACGGCGAGAATTTGACGATAACGCTTTGGCAGAGCTTGCAGAATCTATTTCTCAGCACGGTGTACTGCAGCCACTGCTTGTAAGACCTATAGCCGACGGCGGTTATCAAATAGTTGCCGGCGAGAGAAGATGGCGTGCAAGCCGTATGGCAGGCTTAACCGAGGTTCCTGTAGTTATAAGAGAGCTTTCAGACAGTGAAACAACGGAGCTTGCTCTTATTGAAAATTTGCAGAGAGAAGACCTTTCTCCTGTTGAAGAGGCTTTGGGCTACAAACAGCTTATGGAAGAATACGATATGTCACAGGATCAGGTATCTAAAACGGTTGGCAAGTCAAGGCCGGCTATTGCAAATGCACTTAGACTACTTAATTTACCTGATGAAATTTTAAATTTAGTGAATACCGCAAAAATAAGTGCAGGTCACGGCAGAACACTGTTATCCTTTAAAAATCCTGATGATATGCTGGTATGGGCTAAAAAGTGTGTAACAGATGATATTTCTGTAAGAGAGCTTGAGCGTATAGCAAAAAAATCAAATCAAGAGTTTGAAAGCAGAGGCAAGGAGAATAAGACGACTAAAAAGGTTAAAAGATTGCCTTATTATGACGAAGTGGAGTTATCCCTTAACGAGCACTTAGGCAGAAAGGTATCTGTGTCGGGTGATGCAGAAAACAAGGGCGTGCTTGAAATTGAATTTTACAGCAAGGATGACCTTTTTGAGCTTGCACAAATTCTGGGCAAAAACTCAATGTAAAGTTTATTATTATTTTATATATAAAGTAATTCAGAGGAAAGGAAATTTAATTTATGCTAGATATTAAATTTTTGAGAGAAAATCCTGAAATAGTTAAACAGAACATTAGAAATAAATTTCAGGACAGCAAGCTTGTACTTGTAGACGAGGTAATTGAGCTTGATAAAAAAAGCAGACAGACTCAGCAGGAGGCTGACGCTTTGCGTGCCGACAGAAATAAATTTTCTAAGAAAATTGGTGCATTAATGGCACAGGGTAAAAAAGACGAAGCAGAGGAAATGAAAGCTAGGGTGACCCAGCAGGCTGACAAGCTGGCTAAGCTTCAGGAGGAAGAGGCTGAGCTGCAAAAGAAAATACTTGAAAGAATGATGGTTATACCAAATATTATAGACCCGTCTGTTCCTATAGGTAAAGATGACTCTGAAAATGTTGAGATTGAAAAGTTTGGCGAGCCTGTAGTGCCGGATTTTGAAATTCCTTACCATACAGAAATAATGGAGAGGTTTAACGGTATTGACCTTGACAGTGCAAGAAATGTAGCCGGCAACGGTTTTTATTACTTAATGGGCGACATTGCAAGGCTGCATTCCGCTGTAATTTCATATGCCCGTGATTTTATGATTGACAGGGGCTTTACCTACTGTATACCTCCTTATATGATTAGAAGTAATGTGGTAACAGGTGTTATGAGCTTTGCTGAAATGGATTCTATGATGTATAAAATTGAGGGTGAAGACCTATATCTTATAGGTACAAGTGAACACTCAATGATTGGTAAATTTATTGACACCATGAACAACGAGGAGGCTCTGCCATATACACTTACAAGCTATTCACCTTGCTTCCGTAAGGAAAAAGGCGCACATGGCATAGAAGAGCGTGGCGTATACAGAATTCATCAGTTTGAAAAGCAGGAAATGATTGTTGTCTGCAAGCCTGACGAAAGTAAAATGTGGTTTGACAAGCTTTGGAAAAATACGGTAGACCTTTTCCGCTCTTTAGACATACCTGTAAGAACACTTGAGTGCTGCTCCGGTGATTTGGCAGACCTAAAGGTTAAATCAATAGATGTAGAAGCATGGTCACCTCGTCAGAAAAAGTATTTTGAGGTAGGCAGCTGTTCTAACCTAGGCGATGCACAGGCAAGAAGACTAAAAATAAGAGTTAAGGGAAAGAACGGTAAATATTTTGCACATACCCTTAACAATACCGTAGTTGCCCCGCCAAGAATGCTTATAGCGTTCCTTGAAAACAATCTAAACGCCGACGGCACTGTAAATATTCCTGTTGCTTTAAGACCATATATGGGCGGCAAGGAGCTTATTAAATAATTGACCTCTTATATTGACAAATTATTTATATAGAGATATAATCGATATAATAACCTAAAACCAGTAGCTATAAAATACTGAATAAGAATAAGGAGGAAGAAAGGCAATGATAAACAAAAATTATCAAGAAAAATTCTGCAAAGAAGCTCTGACATTTGATGATGTTCTGTTGATTCCGGGCGAGTCTTTTGTAGAACCTGCTAATGTTAATATTGGAGCACAACTAACTAAGAAGATTAGGCTGAATACACCGCTTATTACAGCTGCTATGGACACTGTAACAGAGGCTAAAATGGCTATTGCCATTGCCAGAGAGGGCGGCATAGGCATTATTCACAAGAATATGACTATTGAACAGCAGGCAGACCAAGTTGACAGAGTAAAGAGATCAGAAAACGGTGTTATAGCTAATCCGTTCTTCCTATCACCGGAACATACTGTAAACGACGCAAACCAGCTTATGGCTAAGTATAAAATATCCGGTGTGCCAATATGCGAGGGTGAAAAGCTTGTTGGCATTATTACAAATCGAGATATGCGATTTATGACAGAAGAAGACTACAGCCAGCAGATTAAAAATGTTATGACAGCTGAAAAGCTTGTAACAGCTCCGGTTGGAACAAGTATGGAGCAGGCTCAGGAAATTTTAAGAGAGCATAAAATTGAGAAGCTGCCTCTTGTAGATAAAGACGGCAAGCTAATGGGACTTATTACAATAAAAGATATTGAAAAGTCAATGCAGTATCCTAACTCTGCAAGAGATGAAAAGGGCAGACTGCTTTGTGGTGCGGCTATTGGTGCTACAGCAGATGTACTTGAAAGAGTAGCAGAGCTTGTAAAGGCACAGGTAGATGTACTTGTACTTGATTCAGCTCATGGTCACAACAGAAATGTTATTGCAGCGGTTAAGCGTGTAAAAGAGGCATTCCCTAATGTTCAGCTTATTGCAGGCAATGTTGCAACAGCCGCAGCTACAAGAGCATTAATAGAAGCAGGTGCCGATGCAGTAAAGGTTGGCATTGGACCGGGCTCTATATGTACTACCCGTGTGGTAGCAGGTATTGGCGTACCTCAGATTACAGCTATTTACGACGCCGCTTGTGCAGCAGCAGAGTATGGCATACCAATAATTGCAGACGGCGGCGTTAAGTATTCCGGCGATATTGTTAAGGCTTTGGCAGCCGGCGGTAACGCTGTTATGATTGGTTCACTTGTTGCAGGCTGTGAAGAATCACCTGGCGACAGCGAAATTTATCAGGGCAGACAGTTTAAGGTATACCGTGGTATGGGCAGTCTTGGTGCTATGGGCAAAGGCAGTCAGGACAGATATTTCCAAAGCGGATTTAAAAAATTCGTACCGGAGGGTGTTGAAGGCAGAGTACCTTATAAGGGCTATCTGTCAGAAACAGTATACCAAATGGTTGGCGGTCTTCGTGCAGGTATGGGATATACAGGCTGTGAAACTATAGAAGAGCTTCACGAAAAAGCACAGTTTGTACGCATTACCGGTGCAGGCTTAAAGGAGAGCCACCCGCACGACATAAGCATCACTAAAGAAGCTCCTAATTATTCTTATAACGGTTAATATATTTATAATTCACTTATAAAAGGTCAGCTTGTCATTAAAAACAGACAAGCTGACCTTTTTAGATTTATAATTACCTTACATTATGTTGCTTTAAAATAATATATTAGTTTTTTGCATAAATAAAAAGGGTATGCAAATTATCGAACTTACTGCATACCCTTTAATATTATCTTTTATAATTTGCTTTACTTATCGCCAAAATATCTCTTTAGCAAACCGTTGAAGCCTGCACCGTGGCGTGCTTCGTCCTTTGCCATTTCATGTACTGTGTCGTGAATAGCGTCAAGGTCGGCTGCCTTTGCTCTCTTAGCCAGGTCAAATTTACCCTCACAAGCACCTGTTTCGGCAGCTACTCTTAGCTCCAAGTTTTTCTTTGTGCTGTTTGTTACAACCTCACCAAGCAGCTCGGCAAACTTTGCAGCGTGCTCTGCCTCTTCAAAAGCATACTTTGTAAACGCAGCAGAAATTTCAGGGTAGCCCTCTCTGTCTGCAACTCTTGCCATAGCAAGATACATACCAACCTCACTGCATTCACCGTTAAAATTAGCAACTAGATCGTCGTGAATGTCCTGTGAAACACCCTTTGCAACGCCTACCTCGTGTACAGTAGCAAAGCTGATGTCGCCTGCAGCAGCCTCAGTAAATTTTGAACCAGGCACGCCGCACTGTGGGCACTTTTCAGGTGGTGTATCTCCTTCGTGAACATATCCGCATACAGGGCAAATCCATTTTTTCATTGTAATTTCCTCCAAATCTAATAATGTAATGAATATAATAATACCGCTTGCTGTCTTACAGCAAAATTAAATAAATGATTTTTCGACGCACCTTCTACACTTGCCGTGGAAAAAAACAGAGTGGTTTTTAACGCTATGACCTGTATTAAGTGCTACCGAATCATCAAGCTCTCTGTCATAAGGCAAATAGTCAAGGTCAATTACAGCCTCACACTCGTCACATATAAAGTGTGCGTGTAAGGAGGTGTCAGCGTCAAAGCGTTCTCTGCCGTTTACTGTGCCAATAGAAACTATCAGCCCCTGCTCTACAAACATAGCCATATTTCTGTAAACCGTACCAAGACTAATGTTAGGGTATTTATCTTTTAATTGTTGATAAACCCATTCTGCAGAAGGGTGAGTTTTAGTATTTCTAATAAGGCTGTAAATAGCCTCTCTTTTTTCGCTAAAATTTTTCCTTGCCATATTTCCTCCAACTTGATAACGATAACGATAATGATTATCGTTTAAATATATAATATCACAAATAAACTCACTTGTAAAGGGGTTTATTTTAATTAATCTGTAATTTTTTTAGTAATTATTTGTAAAATTTTCATAAAAGCAAAAAAATCCCATATATATTTTATGAAGTGGGTGTATGCTATGTATTTGAATTTTAGGGTATCTAAATATTCGGTTGTTGCTGTCGTTTTAATAATCACCGTAATATGCTTTTCTGTAATATATTCGGGTTTTTATCCCGGTAGTTCTCAAAGTACAGCAAGCATAAGCAGTAAATCGGACACAAGAGGTGTAGAGCTGCCTATAGTTATGTACCACAGTATGCTAAAGGATACAAAGCTTCAGGGACAGTTTGTAATAGATCCGGCTAAGTTTGAGGAGGATTTAAAATATTTAAAGGATAACGGCTACACAACAATTACAGCTTCTGACCTTATAGACTATGTATATAATAACAAGGAGCTGCCTAAAAAGCCTATTATGCTTACATTTGACGACGGCTACTATAACAATTATTTGTATGCATATCCACTGCTGAAGAAATACAAATGCAAGGCGGTTATATCCCCTATCGTTTATTATAGCGACCTCTATTCAAAAAGCACAGATGCCCCTTCGCCGTCCTACTCACACTGCACCTGGAAGCAGTTAAAGGAAATGCAAAACAGCGGCTGTGTTGAAATTCAAAATCACAGCTATAATATGCATTCTCAAAACGGAAGACTCGGTATAAAACAAAAGAAGGGCGAAAGCAGTGAAGAATATAAAGAAGTTATTACGCAGGATATTTCCAAAGCACAAAACCGATTTAAGGAAAAGCTGGAATATACGCCACAGGCTTTTGTATATCCCTTTGGAGCACTAAGCGATAGCTCTGAGGAGGCTATAAAGGCCCTATCGTTCAAAGCATCATTTACTTGTGAAGAAAAAATAAATATTATTGCAAAGGATAAGAATTCGCTGTATCTGTTAGGAAGATTTATTCGCACAAACAAAATGACTACCAAAGAATTATTTAATAAATTTCAGTAAGTAAAGGAGAAAACCACTATGCCGGCAGTTTTTGTCAGTCCATCCTTACAGGAGTACAATCCGTATGTAGACGGAGGCAACGAGGAATACTATATGAATCTTATTGCCGATGAGCTAATACCCTATTTAATAGCAAGCGGGATTACCGTAGGAAGAAACAGTCCGGAGCAAACCCTTTCACAGGCAATAGCTCAGTCAAATCAAGAAAGCTACGACCTGCATTTAGCTCTTCATTCCAATGCCGCACCGCCAAATCTGGAAGGAAAGCTAAAGGGTGCAGATGTTTATTACCATACTCAAAGTGCTCAAGGAAAAAAAGCGGCTTCTATTATAGCTGACAATTACAAGGCACTTTATCCCGACCCTAATAATGTACAGCTTATTCCTACTACATCTTTGGCAGAGCTTAACCGAACCATTGCTCCGGCGGTGCTTATAGAGGTTGCATACCATGACAATCCACAAGACGCCCAGTGGATAAGAGATAACATAGGCAATATTGCCCGTAATTTAGCCCTTTCGGTAACTGAATACTTGGGTGTACCGTTTAAAGAGCCGTAAGCTAATTGCTTACACAGGCTTTTAATAATCTTATAAATACAATTTATAGAAATGCCTCTCTAAACAGATTTAAAAATTCTGCTTAGAGAGGCATAGTTTATATATTTACTTTCCCTTAATTTTCTCCCAATAGGCTTTAAATGCCTGCTCGTTTTTATTATCGCCGTATTTATAATACTCTCTGTCCTTTACTACATTAGGCAAATATTGCTGTTTAACATAGTGGTTAGGGTAGTCGTGAGGATATAAGTAAAATTGCCCTTTGTTTTGGTTGTCCTCACCGTCATAGTGCATATTTTGCAGCTGCCTTGGAATGTCACCTATTAATCCCTTGTTTATATCTGCTGTGGCGGCATTTATGGCATTGTATGCAGAGTTGCTTTTGGGTGCATTGCATACCATTATAACAGCGTCTGCAAGGGGAATGCGTGCCTCAGGCATACCAACCTGCAGTGCTATGTCAACGCAGGACTTAACTATAGGAATAATTTGCGGATATGCCAGTCCTACATCTTCACAGGCGCATACAAGCAGTCGCCGACAGGCAGACGGCAGGTCGCCGCCCTCTAACAGCCTTGCCAGATAATATACAGCTGCATTTGCGTCAGAGCCACGCATAGACTTTTGCAATGCTGACATTGCGTCGTAATGCTGGTCACCGTCCTTGTCGTATCTCATAGCACTGCGTTGTGTAAGCTGCTTTGCTGTTTCAAGAGTAATATTTCTTACGCCGTCTGTAGGCATAGTTGCTATTGTACAAAGCTCTACCGCATTTAATGCTTTTCGTACATCTCCTCCGCAGGCTGTTGAAATATATTTTACCGCATCGTCATCAGCATTTATTTTTATCTGTTCATCGTCAGCAATAAGCTCAAATCCACGCCGTACAGCCTTTTCAACCTCGCCGCTGTCAACGGTTTTAAATTCAAAAACAGTACAACGGCTTAGTATTGCGTTATATACATAAAAGTAAGGATTTTCTGTAGTAGATGCTATAAGGGTTATACTTCCGTTTTCCAAGTATTCCAACAGTGTTTGCTGTTGCTTTTTGTTAAAATACTGAATTTCGTCCAGATACAGCAGTATTCCGTTCATTCCGCCAAAGGTGTCAAGCTCCGACACCAGCTGTTTAATATCTGCTGTAGAGGCTGTAGTGCCGTTTAGCTTTTTTAACAGCTTATTTGTGCGTTTAGCTATGTACGACGCCACAGTGCTTTTGCCCACACCCGAGGGGCCGTAGAATATCATATTTGGCACATCTTCTGCATTTTCAATTATATTCCGCAGTGGCTTGCCTACTGCCAGCAGATGCTTTTGCCCTACAATTTCGTCAAGTGACTGTGGGCGTATTCTGTCAGCCAACGGCTTTTTCATAGCAATTCTCCTTTATTTAGAAAGAAAAGAGGTAAACACAGCTGTGCCTACCTCTGAGCTTTTTATTTAATAAATAAGACTTATTCGTACAGAGGATATTTTTTACAAATTGCTGTAACGCCTGCACGAACAGCCTCAGCATTTCCTTCAAAGTCGTTAATAACCATTGAAATATACTCTGCTACCTTGTCTAAATCCTCTTCAACAAGACCTCTTGTTGTAACTGCCGCTGTACCCATACGAATACCGCTTGTAACAAATGGGCTGCGTGGCTCGTTTGGAACAGTGTTTTTATTAACTGTTATATAAACCTCGTCAAGCATATGCTCAAGCTCCTTGCCGGTTAGCTCTGTATCACGCAGGTCAAGCAGCATAACATGGTTGTCTGTGCCGCCGCTTACAAGCTTGTGGCCTCTCTTAAGCAGACCGTCAGCCAATGCCTTGCAGTTTTTAACAATCTGCTGACCATAAGCCTTAAACTCCGGCTTTAGTGCCTCACCAAAGCAAACAGCCTTAGCGGCTATTGTGTGCATCAAAGGGCCGCCCTGTGTGCCCGGGAATATAGCCTTATCTATTTGCTTAGCATATTCCTCATTGCAAAGAATAAGTCCGCCTCTAGGTCCTCTTAGTGTTTTATGGGTAGTTGTTGTTACAAACTGTGCATACTCAACAGGATTAGGGTGAACACCTGCGGCTACCAAACCGGCTATGTGCGCCATATCTACCATTAGATAAGCACCAACCTCGTCTGCAATTTCTCTGAATTTCTTAAAATCTATAATTCTAGGATAAGCACTCGCACCGCAAACAATCATTTTCGGCTTGCATTCCTTGGCAATTTCAAGAACCTTGTCATAGTTAATAAGGTGAGTTTCAGGGTCAACTCCGTAAGGTACAAAGTTAAAGTAGCTGCCCGACATATTTACAGGTGAACCATGTGTAAGATGACCGCCTTCGTTAAGGTTCATACCCATTACAGTATCGCCCGGCTTTAGCATTGCAAAGTAAACGGCCATATTAGCCTGAGCACCTGAGTGAGGCTGTACATTTGCGTGTTCGGCACCAAAAAGCTCGCAGGCTCTTTTTCTTGCAATTTCTTCTACAACGTCTACACACTGGCAGCCGCCGTAGTAACGCTTGCCCGGGTAGCCCTCGGCATATTTATTTGTAAGAACACTTCCCATTGCCGCCATAACAGCAGGTGAAACTATATTTTCAGAAGCAATCAGCTCCAGATTTCTTCTTTGTCTTTTTAACTCATCGTTCATTGCGTCAGCAACGGCCTTGTCATATTCGCCTACAAAGCCTATTGTATCCAGCATATCCTTGTACATAGTCAACTTCTCCTTAAAATAATCTTGAGCCAAAGCTCAACTTTAACCCTATTATATAGTAAAGTGCTAAATAATTCAAGTTTATTTTAGGCACTTATTTACTGTTGTTAAAAAAATATGGAAAATTTTTTGTAATAAACGCCGCTAATGCTGTGTAAATTTGAAAGAACACTCCAAATTCTGAAGAGTGTTGTAGGCTAAACCAATTTTCTTTTAATACTCTGTATAATTTTTTATAATTTATTTTGTAGGCTCGTTCCCTTACTCTACTTTTATTATAGAGCCTATATAAAAACAGGCAACAGTAGACTACTGTTGCCTGTAAAAAGTTTAGAGGTTAAATTTGAAAACTAACAGCTTACTTTGCTGAATTTACAACCTTCATAACATCATCTTTTCTTTTAGCGTTAGTGCTGTCGTCCTCTTTGCCTGTTGTAGACTTAGGGTCAGGGTAAATTAAAAGATACTTGCCGTTGTCTGACATATAGCAGTATGAAACCGTTCTGCCAAACAGGTCAAATGTGCCGTTCTTCTTTACACTGTCAATAACATTCTTTGCTGTGTCAGAGTCTGTGTCCTCATATTGGTAAACCTCAAGTGAAAAGCTGGAGCCGTTTACCTCTACCTTGTCAACTCTGTAACCTTCTTTTGCACCAATAAGCTCTGCATTTGTTTTTACACAGTTGTTTGCGTTATCCTCGGAAATGTATTTTTTGCTTAAAAGCTCCTTTAAAATTTTCTGTACGCCTGAGTCGCCTTTAAACTCGCTTACCTTTACCTTGTTTTCGTTTGGAACTGTTGCTGTTTGCATACCGCAGCCGGCAAATGAAACTACCGCAACAACAGCCAGGGTAAGTGCTGTAAGCTTTTTAAGTAAGTTTTTCATATATAAAAACCTCGCTTCTTAAATTCTTTTCTTTACCATAAGTGCTATTATACCCTATTTATGTAATCAATTCAAGTAACTGCAAGGAATAATTCATAAAAACAAAAATCCCTCTGTTTTAGTATGACAGAGGGGAAAATTCTTATTCTGTGCAGTATTTTTTAGGCTCGGTTTCGTATATATTGTTGCCCTTGCAGTCTATAACAACTATGCACGGGAAATCCTCAACAGTATATCTTCTTATCGACTCGGTGCCCAGGTCGTCATAGCATATAAGCTCGTCTGACCTTATGCTTTTTGATATAAGTGCCGCCGCACCGCCTATAGCCGCAAAGTAAATGCTGTGATTTCTGACTATTGCGTCTATAACCTCTTGGCTTCTTGCACCCTTGCCTATCATACCTTTTAATCCCATATCAAGCAGAGTAGGTGTATACTTATCCATTCTGTAGCTGGAGGTAGGCCCTGCCGGCCCTACGGCGTGTCCCGGCTTTGCCGGTGCCGGCCCTACATAATATATAATTTCGCCATTTATATCAACAGGGAAATCCTCACCTTTTTGTGCAAGCTCATATAGTCTTTTGTGTGCGGCATCTCTGCCGGTTATCATAGTACCTGTCAGCAGTACGCTGTCTCCTGCCTTAAGATTTTCTATATCCTCGTCTGTAATAGGTAAATTTATTTTCTTCATAGCTTTCTCCTTATTATATAGCGGCTGTTTTGTGCCTTGCAGCGTGACAGCAAATGTTTACTGCTACAGGCATACCGGCAATGTGGGTAGGGTATGTTTCTATGTTTACTCCCAGTGCAGTAGTAGTACCGCCCAGTCCGGCAGGGCCAAAGCCCATTTTATTAATTCTGTCCAACAGCTGCTGCTCCATTTCAGCGTATCTTGGGTCAGGGTTGCTGGTTTCTATTGACCTAAAGGTAGCCTTCTTAGCCAACTGTGCCGCCTTTTCAAATGTACCGCCTATTCCTACGCCAACTACCATTGGCGGGCAAGGGTTAGGTCCGGCCTTTCTTACGGTGTCCAGTACAAAATCTATAACACCCTCGGCACCGTATGACGGTGTAAGCATTTTAATTGCAGACATATTTTCACTGCCAAAGCCCTTGCCGCCGGCTGTAATTACAATTCGCTCACCCGGTACTATTTCTGTATGAATAATTGCAGGTGTATTGTCCTTTGTGTTGATTCTGTCAAAAACCGGATCATTTACAACCGATTTTCTTAGGTAGCCCTCCTTATAGGCCTGCCTTACACCCTCGGTAACGGCATTCTTAAAGCTGCCGCCGTCTATAACCACTTTGTCGCCGTACTGAACAAAAAGTACAGCCATACCGGTGTCCTGACAAAGCGGAATCTGTTCATCGTGTGCTATTTTATTATTTTCAATAAGCTGACACAGTACCTGCCTGCCTACCTCCGATTTTTCGGTCTCTTTTGCTTTTTCCAAGGCATTTGTAATATCGCTGCCTATATTATAGTTGCAGTCCATTAAAAGCTCTTTTACTGTTTCCGTAATTTTTTCTGCCTTAATTACTCTAAAGTCCATCCCTTTGCCCTCTTTATAAAAATATCTATTATTAGTAATTATAGTTTATAAACGGTTATATTTCAAGTAAGCAAGTGAATAATTGGAAACTTTATGTCAAAGATATACAGTACCGAAATGCTGCTTAACATTTTTTAAAGAATGTTAAAGCCGTTACAAGAACAAATAAATCAGCTGCTGTATTCATACGCTTTTGTGCTTGAATTATGGGGGGATTAAATACAGTGCAGGATATATGGCGAAAATGCTGTTTTAAATATTATAATTAGTCCTGTTAATGCAAAACAGCCCTTAAATTTTTATATGAATATCTTTTAATACAGGTTTGTAACATTTGTAACTACTGTGTAATCAGGTTTTTACACATTGCACAGTTTTTTAATCCTTGAACAAATGTTTTAGAGGCGAGAATTGGCTTTTTAAAGGGGTTTTTTAAAGATATTCCCCTATTTACAAATATTTGTTCGGCGTTTTGCACAAAAAAATAAATTCAAATTATTTGACATATCTAAGGATGCTGTTATAATGCAACCTAAGGAACCAAAATAGCAGACTTATATTCCTAAGCAGATAAAATTTAATTTTATTATGTTGCACTTGGGAATAAATTCAAAACAGATAAGGAGTTCTTTAATTTATGTTTATTACCGCTATAGGCAGCGAAAGTAAGTCTAAATCGGTTTTTAGAAGAGGCGTACTGCTTATTCTTATGAGCGTGATTTTTCTTACATCGGCATTTTCAGTAGCAGCGTTAAACAGAACAGCAGTCATTAATGTTGACGGAAAGACAGTTCGTGTAAGTGTTACGGGAACTGATAAATATGATATTTTAGCTGACGCCGGCGTAGAGCTTAGTCAGTACGATGTTGCAGAGGCTAGCAACGAAAACGGTGTTATTACTATTGATGTTACCAGATACTTCCCTGTATATGTTAAAACAGACAACAAGTCTAAAGACAGATATATGGTAAGCGGCGGTACAGTTTCTGATTTGCTTAAGCAGGCAAATGTTAAGGTAACTGACAACCATATTGTTACACCTCAGAAGGCTACAAGGCTGACAGAGGGCTTAACCGTAGAGGTTAAAGAGTACAAAACAGTTAAGGTCAGCGTTGACGGTAAGGACAAAACGGTTAAGGTACCTGTAGGTACGGTAAAGGACGCACTTGCTTACGCCGGCATTAAGCTTGGCAAGTACGACACAGTCAGCTGTAAGCTAACTGATGATGTTACTGAAAATATGGAAATTTCAATAACAAGAATTGAATACAAAAATGTGAAAACAGTTGAAAAGGTTCCTTATGAAACAGATGAAACCTATTCTGACAAACTTGCAGAGGGCAAAACTAAGGTAACAAAAAAGGGCGTTGACGGTGAATATACCGTAGTAACGAAGCAAACTCTTGTAAACGGCGAGGTTACAGACGAAGAGATAGTAAGCAGTGAGCTTACTAAGGAGCCTGTAAATAAAGAAGTTACAATCGGTACAAAGAAGTCAGTCGCTGAAAAGGCAGACACAGACAGTGCCACAGCTTCAGCTTCTGAGTCCGGTGTACCTGTAAGCGAAGAAAACGGAGTTTTGTATGATTCAGAAGGCAACCAGGTTTCATATTCAAATGTTTTACACGGCTCAGGTACTGCATACTATGCCCCGGCAGGCTCACTTACAGCCTCAGGTCAAGAAGTTTATGTAGGCGGTGTTGCCGTAAACCCTGACATTATACCTTTGGGAACAAAGCTGTATATTGTAGCAGACGACGGTTTCGTTTACGGATATGCAACGGCTATAGATACAGGCGGTGCATTGTATGACGGCTCGGCTATAGTAGATGTGTTCTACTACACATATGATGAATGTGCCGAGTTTGGCAGAAGAGATGTAAGCGTGTATATTCTTGACTAAATCATAAAGATTAAAAATCTCCTGTACATTTACTTATGATGTACAGGAGATTTATTTTTGCAAAATATAAAAAACAGCAGACAGGCAGGTAGCGGCTATGCGGCTTTACCCGCCTGTCTGCTGTATTATACGGTTGTTTATTTGCTTGTTTACAGCTCAATACTGTCAAGCTGCTGCTGCCACAGTGCCGCCGAAGCGTCGCTAGGCATACGGAAGTCGCCCCTTGGCGAAAGTGTAACGGAGCCTACCTTAGGGCCGTCAGGCAGACAGGAGCGTTTAAACTGCTGCATAAAGAAACGCCTGATAAATACCTTTAGCCACTTTAATATAGTTTGCGGTGTATATGCACCCTCAAAGGTTTGCTGTGCCATATAGAATATTTTTACCGGTGTAAAGCCAAAGCGAACAAAATAATAAAGGAAAAAGTCGTGCAGCTCATACGGGCCTACAAGGTCTTCTGTTTTTTGCGATATTTCACCGTTAGTCGGCGGAAGCAGCTCAGGGCTTACCGGTGTGTCTAAAACATCCTGCAAAACTTTTTTCAGCTCTCCATCAGAGCTTTCTGCTTCATATGCGGTTAAATACCGTACCAATGTTTTTGGAACAGAGGCGTTTACAGCATACATACTCATATGGTCACCGTTATATGTTGCCCAGCCCAGGGCAAGCTCGCTTAGGTCGCCTGTACCTATTACAAGACCGTTTTTTTGGTTTGCTATATCCATAAGCACCTGTGTACGCTCACGAGCCTGAGAATTTTCGTAGGTTACATCGGTTACACTGCTGTTGTGGTCAATGTCAGCAAAATGCTGGTTTACCGCCTCGGTTATATTAACCTCTTTAAAGCTTACGCCATATGCTTCGGCAAGCTTTTCTGCGTTTGACTTTGTTCTTTTTGTAGTACCAAAGCAAGGCATAGTTACAGCTGTAATGCCCTTGCGGTCCAGTTTAAGACGGTCAAAGGCGTGTACCGTAACAATTAAAGCAAGTGTAGAGTCAAGTCCGCCCGACAAGCCAATAACCGCATTTTTAATGCCCGTATGCTTTAGTCTGGTAGCTAAGCCCACAGACTGTATTGCAAGTATATCTTGGCAACGCTGTGAAATGTCGGCCTTACTGCTTGGAACAAAAGGTGTTTTTGGAAAGCTTCTGCTTAGCTTGAATTCCTTTGCCCCTACGGAAAAGCTGTATTTTCTGCAGCCTGTGTGCGTTGTGTAGGTGGTCATTCTTCTGCGTTCACCCGAAAGCTTTTCTACATCTATGTCACCGTAAATAACGCCTGTAGTGTAGCGTTGTGCCTGCTGCAGCGTTACGCCGTTTTCTGCTATTAGGTTATTTCCGGAGAAAACCATATCTGTGGTCGATTCTCCCAAGCCTGCGTCAGCAAAAACATAGCCGCAAATTAATGAGGCAGAGGTTATTTCTATAAGAGATTTACGGTATGCCGGCTTGCCTATTACCTCGTCGCTTGCCGACAAATTAGCTATGATGTTAGCACCGCCGGTTGTCAAATTAGCCGATGGTGAGCTGCTTACCCACAAATCCTCGCAAATTTCCACACCAAATGTAAAGTCGGAAAATTCTGTACTTTGGAAAACAACATCGGTAGCCAGATCAACCTCGCCCAGCTCGCCAAAGTCTACCCTTTGGCACATATTGTTTTCTGCCGGTGTAAAATGACGCATTTCGTAAAATTCGGAATAGTTCGGTATGTTTATTTTCGGTACCAGGCATATAATTTTGCCCTTGCATATAACAGCACCGCAGTTGTACAGGCTGCCTCCGACTGCCACGGGCAGACCTACTACAGACACTATGTCTAAATCGGCGGTTGCTTTTACAATATCTGTTACAGCCTGCTTTGCACCCTCTGCAAGTGTTTTTTGCAAAAACAAATCTCCGCAGGTGTAGCCGGTTACGCACAGCTCCGGAAATACAACCAGTGACGCACCGTTTTCGTTTGCTTCCTTTATTAGCCTTATAATTTCGTTTTTATTGTGTTGACAGTCTGCTACACATATTTCCGGTGTAGCGGCGGCAACTCTTACAAAACCTAAATTCATTTCAACCTCTCCATAAATAATATGCTGTTATTATACCCTATACAGGTAATTTTTACAACTTCGTTAATTAACAAAATGAAAGAATATTAACTTTTCGTTAAGAATAGAATCTTAAAGTGTTTTCAATATTTTTTCAAGGTTGACGGAATAATATGTAGTCATTCCAAAGGAGCAGCGAAAAAACCTAAAAGAAAAATCCGAAAGAATTTAAAAACTTCAATAAAACTTCAAGGAACATTAGTTATTATGTAGCTATCCTAAGAGAAAAGAAGAATAACGGTTTTTAATATAATAAAATATATTAAAAATTAAAATGCTTTCAATGTTTCTTCAAGGAATATACAGTATTATGAAACCATAGAAACTAACAATAGCTTTGAAAGGATGAATGTTATGAACAACAATTTCAATGACAAGTATGGCAATCCATATGGTACAAACAGCGGAAATAACAACTTTGAAAATAACAATACAAGCTATAATACACAAAATCAGACTGCATACGGCTCTCAGCAGTACACCAACCCATATACTGGCGGAGCTAATCATGAAAATACAGCTGCACATTCTACAGAGGAATATAACAGCAATATCTATTCTCAAAGCACACCCGAGCAGAATATGAACAGCAGCTTTAACGACGGCTACAACACAAACACTTCTAAAAAGCCAAAGGAAAAGAAAAAGGGCGGCAAGTGGCTGGCAAAGGTTATTGCAGCTGCACTGTGTTTCGGAATTATTGCAGGCGGCACAATGTTTGGTGTAAACTACGCAGGCACACAGCTGCTTGGCGATTCGTCAAACACATCAAGCCAAGACTCAAGCAGCAAAACAGCGTCTACTGTTAAAAGCTCCGGCAATACAGTTAGTACTACCTACGATGTTTCTTCTGTAGTATCAAATGTAATGCCGTCAATGGTGTCAATTAACACTATCAGCACACAGTCTGTTCAAAACCCATACAGCCAGTACTTTGGTTACGGCTACGGCTACGGCGACGAATCACAGCAGCAGGTACAGGGCAGCGGTTCAGGTATAATTATTTCTGAAACAAGCTCAGAGCTTATGATGGTTACTAACTACCATGTTATAGAAAATTCAGATAAAATCAGCGTAACCTTCTCTGACGGCTCCTCTTGCGAGGCAGACATAAAGGGAACAGACTCCGACCACGATTTGGCTGTTATCACAGTTAAAAAGTCAGATGTTTCGGCTGATACCCTAAAGGCTATTAAGGTAGCTACACTCGGAGATTCTGCAGACCTGCAGCTTGGTCAGCCTGTAGTTGCCATAGGCAACGCACTTGGCTATGGTCAGTCTGTAACGGCAGGCTACATCAGTGCACTTGAGCGTGAGGTTCAGATGACAGACAAAACCATGACGCTTATTCAAACAGATGCAGCTATTAACCCCGGCAACAGCGGCGGTGCTTTGTTGGATATGAACGGCAATGTTGTAGGCATTAACTCTGCTAAGTACAGCGACACCGATGTTGAGGGTATGGGCTACGCTATTCCAATATCTACCGCAAGCCCTATTATAGACAGCCTAATAAACAACACAACCGTATCGGAGGATCAGCAGGCTTACCTAGGCATTTCAGGTAAAGACATTACCGCAAGCTACTCACAGTCACTTGGCTTGCCTACAGGCGTATATGTTGCTCAGGTAAATACAAGCTCACCGGCTGCTAAGGCAGGCATACAGGCAGGCGATATTATTACAGGCTTTGACGGTGCAAATGTAAGCACTATGGAGGGTCTGCAGTCAAGAATTGAGAGCAAAAAGGTCGGCGATAAGGTAAAAATTACCCTAAAGCGTCAGCAGACAAACGGCGACTTTAAAGAAGAGTCTGTTACAGTAACCCTTGGTGCAAGGTCGGACTACCAAACCTCTGATTCTTCAAGTAAGTCAGACAGCCAAGACAACTCAAGCCAAAACCGGCAGAACAACGCCTATGACTATAACAACGGCAGCAATTCCGGCTCAGGCGGCTCTATATATGACCAAATATTCGGCTGATATTTATTAGCTCAATTAATTGACAACGACTTGTTTTAATAATACCTTCTGTTATCCGTATGGATAATAATATGTGGCTGCGGCAAACCCCTCTCCTTTTTGTTACAACCCAGGCTGCAGCCACATCTCACAAATTTCAGCGTACAACTCTTTCATCATAATTTACCCAATTATACGGCTGTGGATTCTCTCCCCCCTCTTTAGTCTGCAGCCAAACGAAAATAACTTTTTTACATATACTTCTAATTTATTTATATCTTTAAAGATATAATTCCCCCTTTTTGCTGCGGTGGTCTTCTCTTTGTTATTACCTCTTTTTTATGCATAAAGCCACCGCAGCCCCAATCACGAAAACAACTAATCTTAACATAAATTTTTTTCTCTTCTCTCTTTTAAAACAAAGGGCAAGTACACTTAAACGGTGTATTTGCCCTTTGCAGTGTTAGTGTGGCAGTGCCTCATCAGGCATTGATAAAATATTTTTTATATTTTTTGCAAAAACATTTGAAATTGTATTTATTATATGATATTATATACAAGGCTTGTAAATAAGCTGATATAGCTCAGTAGGCAGAGCGCAGTCTTGGTAAGGCTGAGGTCACGGGTTCGACTCCCGTTATCAGCTCCACAAAACCCGCATTGGAAAGCTGTTTTTCCAATGCGGGTTTTGTTATTTGCATTAGCCTGCGGCTGACAAAGCTTCATTTGGCTGTTTAATAAAAGTCGCAGCTTTATCGGTTGTTGTAATGAAAAATCCTTTTACAGGTATATAAATATTTAGTCACAGCACGCTATTGCAAATTTTGTCGGTATGACTAAGCGTATATATTCTTAATTATACAAAATTACCAATAATACAAGAAAATACACTTTATTTCTACTATTATATTGATTATATATTATAACTGCTGTATAATAAAATTATATTTTAAAATGTTTATGGGGTGTATTTTATGTTACCAACAACAGAAGAAGTCAGAATTAAACATTATGTAAACATAATGAGGTCTTATGTTGAGTCGATGAGAAATGAAGCAAAAAAAGACAAAGACAATAGATTTCTTGTAGACCATTTAGACACAACCGTTTTATTATTTGATACTTATGTTTGGTATTATTTTGAAGGTTTAGATAAACCAAATCATTTTGTCACATACATAAAACCAGAATTTTATAACACAGAAGGAAAAATTGTGTATAAAGCACCGGAATATAGCATTGACAACAAAACGGTTAATACTCGTAATTCTATGTTGGTTCTGTTCCCAATGAAAGGAGAGCCTAAAATTCTAGGGGTTAGGGGTCTTTTTGAAAAAATGAGTCAAGAACAAAGAGAAAGCATTTTTAGGTAAAAAATATTGGGAAATTTGGCAGACTTAATTAAGATGATAAAGGTCATATAACGGAACGGCTGTCAATGTTTTAATTGGTAAATTATTGAATGGAAAAAGAGTACGATGTTTTGCATTTCCTTGGTGAAGATTTTGGATAGGGGGAGATTTAAGAATGTGGGAGTTTATAATATCTACAGTAGCAATATTTGTATTTTTTGGAATAATTTTTCTTGTTTTAGATAAATATACGGAAAGCAAAGAACGAAAATTAAAAAACATGATGTTAAAAGATGATAAATTTTACAACATAAAACTCAATTTTATAAAATCAGACGAATTTTTTGATGATGTGTTAATATCAATGCTTTATGTACACAATTTAAATGACAATAAAAACGAAAGTAATTCTAATAAATTTGAAATTGTATTTGATGGAAAGTATGAAAATGATAAATTAGTTAGACTTGTTATTGTTGATGGTGATAAAGTAGATATTCCAATAGTCAGAGAAAAACTCAAAAAACAACTAGAAAAACTTAAAAAGAATCATCCAAAATTTTATACGCAGCGTTACGAATTAGCTGAAAAATTATTAAACAGTACAGATGAATACGAAAGTAAAAGACTAATTGCACGATATAAAAATGATAATGTTGTTGATTTTTATAAAGATGCAGATTTTAATTTTTCAGATTATGAAATAAAAAGAGTGACAGAACATAAATACAAATTTATTAATGTTAAAGGTAAAACCATAGTTGATAACATTTATGTTGAATATGAAGATGAATTTTCATTTGGAGAACGAATGAACAAACTAGAATGTTTCAGAGGTACACATTATTTTAAAGTTCCAGAAGATAAATATTACCGAGATGAGTGGAATCATAGGAATAAAATTGAAAAGATACAAGATGGTGTCTTTGCAGTTTGGCATAATGACATTTCAACTTTTTCACCACAGCGGTATGATGACAAATACAATATTTTGATAGGATATTATGTAAGATGTGATGTTGATTTTGATGTAAACGAATGGTTAGAAAAACAAAAAGAAGAACTGGGATACGATGTAACTAAAGTAAATAAGTTAGATGAATAAATACTTAAAAATACGGAAGGAAGGATAGGTATTATGAGAGATAAATTTGACAATTCTTATGAAGATGGTACAGAGGAACATCCAGTAGTCGTAGATTATTGGAAAGAAAAAAGATGGCGAGAAATAGATGAAAAACAGAGAAAAGAACAAAAAGCCGAAGAAACTAAAACTTTGAAAAAAAACATTTTAAAAACAGTTGCAATTGTGGGTATCGTTGTAATTTGTATTATTTTAATCGGCAATTGTTTCAATCATCGTGAACTCAAACCTAAATTTTGTTCCCTTTGTCACGGAACAGGCACATACCACAATCATACCTGTTACAGATGCTTTGGTGATGGAATAGAATATTATTATGACGAATAACAATAAAACGAAAAGATATAAAGTAGTTGATGAATATTATAATTAAGTAACCATTAAATATAAAAATAATAACAGCGTTGATATAGCTTCCTGCTGACATATAGGTTAAATTGTGATAACATACTGTTGCTCATCGGAGGGCAGATGGTCATAACTATCATTGCCGGATAAGATGCCAAGTGTGCTTGGTTTCTTGTTCGGCTTTTGTATACAGCAAAGGCTTTGCAGGTGTTTAGCTCTGCAAAGCCTTTGTTATTTTTAATATTTAATTATTCGCCTTTTTCAGGGTCATACTTACCCTCAAAGTAAATTTCATACCATACAAGGAAAATATAAATTGTCCATACCTTACGGCTGTTGTCCTCCTTGCCGCTGAAATGCTCGTCCAAAAAGCCGGTAATAATTTCAGGGTTAAAGAACTTTTTAGCTGTTTCAGAGTTAAACATATCCCTTACAACATTGTAGTAACGCTCATCTCTCAGCCATACTCTTGTAGGCACAGGGAAACCAAGCTTTTTCTTTTCGGCCGTTTCAGGCGGTAAATGACGAAGTGCCGCCTTACGCATAGCGTACTTTGTGTTGTGCTTGTTTACTCGCAGGCTTGTAGGTATCTTGGAAGCTACCTTAAATACCTCTTTATCAAGGAAAGGTACTCTAAGCTCCAGCGAGTTAGCCATACTCATTCTGTCAGCCTTTAGCAGAATGTCGCCAACCATCCACATATTAATGTCAAGGTACTGCATCTTTGTAACATCGTCATAATCAGGTACACGGCTGTAGTAAGGCTTGCACTTGTCCTGCGGACGGGTTGCAATAGACGGGTCTTTTAAAATCTTTTTCTTTTCCTCAAGGTCATACATAAAGGCGTTGCCTATGAACCTGTCCTCCAACGGGTGTGTTGCTCTTATTAAATAGTCACGGCCCTTAATGTCAGGCAGCTTTTTCATTAGGCTGCATATTCCCTTACGCAGGCCGTAAGGCACAAGCTTTTGATAAACCTTAAATACTCTCGGGTCGTTATAGCAGGTGTAGCCGCCAAACAGCTCGTCTGCACCCTCGCCCGAAAGCACAACCTTTACATGCTCGCTTGCAATTTTAGAAACAAAGTAAAGTGCTATACAGGACGGGTCAGCCAAAGGCTGGTCCATATGGTATTGTACCTTTTTTATACTGCCCCAGAATTCCTCTGATTTTATCAGCTTATAGTGGTGGTCAACGCCTATTTTCTTTGACAGACGCTGTGCCCAGCTGATTTCGTTATACTTTTCGCCAAAGTCAAAGCCTACCGTAAAGGTTTTTTGGTCTGCAAAATATGTGGATACATAGCTTGAGTCAACGCCGCTTGACAAGAAACAGCCAACCTCAACATCACTTATTTTGTGTGCGTTTACAGAGTTCTCAAAAACCTTTTCAATTTCGTCTATTGCCTGCTCCTCTGTAAGGCTTTCGTCAGGCTCAAACCTTGCCTCCCAGTATCTGGTGGTGGTTACCTTGCCGTCCTTGTACCACAGGTAATGTCCCGGCATTAAGCAGTATACACCCTCAAAGAATGTTTCAGGCGGTACGGCATATTGGAAAGAAAGATAGTTGTCTAATGTTCTGTAGTTAAACTTCTTTTCAAATCCCGGGAATTCAAGAATACTCTTAATTTCAGAGCCGTAAACAAAATTATCGCCAACCTGTGCATAGTGCATCGGCTTTATTCCGAAAAAGTCACGGGCAATAAACAGTGAATTATCCTTTAGGTTGTATATAGCAAAGCCAAACATACCTCTTAGTCTGTCCAAAAGCTTCTCCTGCCACTGCTCAAAGCCGTGTATAAGCACCTCCGAATCAGACTCGGTGTAAAAAGTATGTCCCAGCTCTATAAGCTCCTTACGCAGGTCACGGTAGTTATAAATCTCACCGTTAAAGGTAAGCACCATAGACCTGTCCTCGTTATATATAGGCTGATGACCGGCGTCCAGGTCAATAATACTCAGTCTCCTGAAGCCCATTGTTATTTTACTGTCGGGTTCTTTGTAGAAGCCACTGCTGTCAGGGCCACGGTGAGTAATAACCTTGGTCATTCTCTCTATGGTGTCGTCACGGCTTATAACCTCTCCTGTAAAACCACAAATACCACACATATTGGCAATCTCCTTTACATTTTCGTATATAAATAATAACTACATAATACCTCTGTAAAAGGTGTACTATATCTAAACACAATTTACAGATAATTTTAACATAAAAGCATACTTCTTTCAAGTAAATGCGCTGCCCCAAATATTAAAATAATGCTGTGGCGGAATAATGATTTTTAGTTATTATTTTTTAAAAATTCAAAAAATTCGGTTTATAACCGACGAAATTGTCATAAATATTAAAGCATAGTACAGTGTCTTGCAGCTTTACATATATTTTACTTTTCTTTACGAAAGGTTTACTGAAATAAATATTTAGATTTCACAATATTGTTTTATACTCCTGAATGTACCCGAGAGAGAAAGAAAAAATTAACGGGGGTTAACCTATTTTAAAAGGAGATTATTAAAATGAAAACAAAGAAGATTTTAGCAACAGCAGCAGCCGGTTTAATCGCAATGGCTTCACTTGCAGGATGCGGCAGCACAGGCAGCAGCTCAAGCACAGGCGGCTTTGATACAAAATCTAACATTTCGGTAATAACAAGAGAAGACGGTTCAGGCACCCGTTCAGCCTTTATTGAGCTGACAGGCGTACAGGAGGAAAAGGACGGAACAAAAACCGACAACACACTTTCAACGGCTATTGTACAAAGCAGCACACAGGCTGTTCTGACAGGCGTTGCAGGCGATCCGACAGCTATAGGCTACATTTCACTTGGTTCACTTAACGATACTGTAAAGGCAGCAAAAATTGACGGTGTTGAACCAACATCAGAAACAGTAAAGGACGGCTCTTACAAAATTTCAAGACCGTTTAACATTGCCACAAAGGATAATCTAAGCGAGGCCGCTCAAAACTTTATTGATTATATTCTAAGTAAAGAGGGTCAGGAAATTGTCAATAAGGACTATGTAGAGGCTGTAGACAACGCCGAGCCTTTTGCGGGAGCTAAGGGCAAGGGCAAGGTAAAGGTTGGCGGCTCAACTTCCGTATCACCTGCAATGGAAAAGCTTGCAGAGGCCTATCAGAAGGTAAACAAGGATGTTACAGTTGAAGTAAATACGAGCGACTCCTCAACAGGTATGTCGCAGGCAGCTGAGGGAACAGTTGATATCGGTATGGCTTCAAGAGAGCTAAAGGACAGCGAAACAGCAAAGGGCATTAAGGGTACTGTTATAGCAAAGGACGGTATTGCAGTAATTGTTAATAAGTCAAATACAGTTGAAGACATTAAGCTTGACCAGCTAAAGGGTATATACACAGGCAGCATAACAACCTGGGAGCTTGGCTAAAAAACAGGCCTTAACAAAATACATCATCAGGGCAGCCGGTGCTGCCCTGCATTTGCAAGAAAGGGAAAAACTAATGCGTAAATATAAAGAAAAGATAATGCAAGTGGTTTTCTTGTGTGCGGCTCTTGTTTCAATAGCGGCAGTTTTGTTAATATGCTTGTTCCTGTTTGTAAACGGTATTCCGGCAATGGCGAAAATAGGAGTATTTGACTTTTTGTTAGGTACCAAGTGGGCGCCAAACAACGAGCCTGCCAGCTACGGAATATGGCCTATGATTTTAGGCAGCATATATATAACGGTAGGTGCAGTGGTACTGGGTGTTCCTATAGGTATTATGACGGCTATATATCTTTCAAGATTTTGCCCGAGAAGGCTGTATAAAATTATTAAGCCGGCAATTGACTTGCTTGCAGGCATACCGTCTGTTGTATACGGATTTTTTGGTATGGTAGTGCTTGTACCGTTTATACGCAATACCTTTGGCGGCAGCGGCTACGGAATTTTAACAGCCTCTGTTTTGCTTGCCATAATGATACTTCCAACAATAGTAAGCGTGTCCGAAAGTGCAATTAACGCCGTGCCGAATTCCTACTACGAGGGTGCTTTGGCACTTGGCTCAACAAAAGAACGCAGTGTGTTCCGCACAGTAGTACCGGCAGCAAAGTCCGGTATTTTGGCAGGTGTTGTACTCGGCATAGGCAGAGCCATAGGTGAAACAATGGCAGTTATACTTGTTGCGGGCAACAGTACGGTAATACCAAACAGCATATTGTCAGGTGTGCGCACACTTACAACAAATATAGTGCTTGAAATGGGCTATGCAACCGATTTGCACCGTGAGGCGCTTATAGCCACAGGCGTTGTACTGTTTGTACTGATTCTTATAATCAATCTGCTGTTTGCGGTAATAAAGAATAAGGGGGCAAAATCATAATGGCTGTCAAAGAAAAAACTGCTGTAAATGCAGAGAGCATACAGGCTGTTAATACTGTAACCTTTAAGCAAAAAATGCTCCAGTACAGGAACCACCCATCGTCGCTTGTACTGTTAATATTGGTAATACTTTGCGCAGTAATTACAGTAGGCGCACTCTTATTTTTAATAGCGTACATTTTAGTTCAAGGTATTCCAAACCTTACACCGGAGCTGTTTTCACTTGAGTATAACTCCGAAAATGCTTCATTAATGCCGGCACTTTTAAATACAGTGCTTATAACAGCTATATCACTTGTTATTGCCGTACCCTTGGGAATTTTTGCAGCTATATATTTGGTAGAGTATGCAAAAAGAGGCAACAGGCTTGTGTCTATGGTAAGAATGACGGCAGAAACCCTTTCGGGTATACCGTCTATTGTCTACGGCTTGTTTGGTATGCTGTTTTTTGTAACTACACTGGGCTGGGGCAACTCGCTTATTGCAGGCTCCTGTACGCTGGCTATTATGATACTGCCGCTTATAATGCGTACTACAGAGGAGGCTCTTAACACAGTGCCGGATTCTTTCAGAGAGGGCAGCTTCGGTTTGGGTGCCGGTAAGCTTAGAACAGTGTTTAGGGTAATTCTTCCTACGGCTGTTCCGGGTATTCTGTCGGGCGTAATTCTTGCAATAGGAAGAATAGTCGGCGAGTCGGCCGCACTTATTTATACAGCAGGTACAATAGCACAGTACCCAAAGGATATTTTTTCATCAACAAGAACGCTGTCGGTGCATATGTACCTGTGTACTAACGAGGGCTTGCACACAAGCCAGGCCTACGGCACAGCGGTTGTTCTGCTTGTACTGGTGGTAATTATAAATGCCCTGTCATCCTTTGCGGCTAAAAAGCTGACAAAGAAAATGGGTTAAGACGGAGGAAAAATTAATGGAGAAATTTGAAATTTCCAATATGGAGCTTTACTACGGCAGCTTTAAAGCTCTGAAAAATATAAATTTAAAGCTTAGCGAAAAGGAAATTACCGCCTTTATAGGGCCTTCCGGCTGCGGTAAATCTACACTGCTAAAGTCCCTTAACAGAATGAACGACCTTGTAGAGGGCTGCAAAATAACAGGTAAAATTCTTCTTGACGGTAAGGATATATACGGTAACATAGACATTAACCGGCTAAGAAAAAGAGTAGGTATGGTTTTCCAAAAGCCAAACCCATTTCCTATGAGTATTTATGACAACATTGCGTACGGCCCCCGCACACACGGCATACGCAAAAAAGGTCAGCTTGACGAAATTGTAGAAAAGGCACTGCGTGACGCCGCAATTTGGGACGAGGTAAAGGACAGACTCAAGAAAAACGCTCTGGGTATGTCAGGCGGTCAGCAGCAAAGGCTTTGCATAGCCAGGGCGCTGGCAGTAGAGCCGGAGGTTTTGCTTATGGATGAGCCTACCTCTGCACTTGACCCTATTTCTACATCAAAAATTGAAGATTTGGCGTTGGAGCTAAAGAATAAATATACCATTATTATGGTTACACATAATATGCAGCAGGCGGCAAGAATTTCTGACAAAACAGCGTTTTTTCTGCTTGGCGAGGTAGTGGAGTTTAACCAAACGGCAAAAATATTTAATATGCCTCAGGACAAAAGAACAGAGGAGTATATTTCGGGGAGGTTCGGCTAATAATGAGAGATTTATATATGGCACAGCTTAACGGTATAAACAATGATGTTATTGATATGGGACTGGTATTGGGCAATGCCATCGAAAATTCTATTTTGTGCCTAAAGGATAACGACGGGAAGCCGGTAAAAGCGGCAAGAGAAATTGAGCTTGACATTGACAAAATGGAAAAAAACATTGAAAGCCAGTGCTTAAATGTTATTTTGCAGCAGCAGCCTGTGGCAAGCGACTTTCACTTTGTTTCGGCAGCATTGAAAATGATTACCGATATGGAGCGTATTGGCGACATTACCGATGATATTGCGTCGCTGTCTGTTATGATTAAGGTGTGCCGTGGAAGCAAGGTTTTAGAGGATATTATCGAAATGGGCAAAATTTCCATTGAAATGCTAAAGGGCAGCATAGACGCATATGTAAATCGTGATGTTAAGGCGGCACTGAATGTTTGCAAAACGGACGACCGTGTAGACGATTACTTCAACAAGGTAAAAGATCAGCTTATCAATATGATTAAAGCCGATGCTGAAGGAGCAGAGGAGGCACCCGACGCACTTATGATTGCAAAGTATTTTGAGCGTTTGGGCGACCATTGCGTAAACCTTGCAGAATGGGTTATATATGCCTTTACAGGCAAGCACAAAGACCATCTCGACAGCCCGGAGGATATTGACGAGGCTATAAGGGATATTTTATAGGACGATTTTACGAATATTTTACACAACAAGTACACTTTTTTACACCGACTATGGTATAATCACCATAGTCGGTTTTATAATGTGAAAATATACTCAAAGTAATAATATACATACTGTATAAAATAAGAGGTGTTTAATGTGATTTACATTGTTGAGGATGATATAGATATTCGTGAGCTGGAGGGGTACGCTCTAAAAAACAGCGGCTACGAGGTTATGTCCTTTGGCGAAAGTCAGGCATTTTTTAAAGCCTGTAACGAAACCGTACCAAGCCTTGTACTGCTTGACATAATGCTGCCAAACGAGGACGGATTGTCTATACTTACAAAAATAAGAGCAGATGAAAGAATGCAAAAGGTGCCGGTAATTATGGTTACTGCAAAGGCCTCTGAAATTGATAAGGTAAAGGGCCTTGATATGGGTGCAGACGATTATATTTCAAAGCCCTTTGGCGTAATGGAGCTTGTATCAAGAGTAAGGGCACTGTTAAGACGCTGCGAGCAAAAGCAGGAGCTTACGGTTTTGGAGTATCATGGTATAACTGTAGACGATTTTAAGCATAAGGTTACGGCTAACGGCGAGTCCTGCGTGCTGACCTACAAGGAGTATGAGCTTTTAAAATATTTACTTGCCAATAAGGACATAGTTTTAACCAGAGAAAAGCTTTTGGAAAAGGTATGGGGCTATGATTTTGGAGGCGAAAGCCGCACGGTAGACGCCCACATAAAAACATTAAGACAAAAGCTGGGCGACTGCGGCAGTGTTATAAAAACTGTACGCCATGTAGGCTATAAGGTAGGAGAATAAGAATTGAAGCTGCGAACTACATTAACTAAAAGATTTGTTGTTGCTGCCGGTGTTGCCACATTGCTTACAGCTGTTTGCTGTTGCGTTGCCACTTGGTTTGCCTTTTCGGAGCAGGCACAGAATGACCTTGCAAATTATAGCAGCTTTGTTGAAGAAGTGCTGGACGAAAACAACCAACAATATCCAAATCCAAATATAAAGCTTATGGACGACTACCGTATTACGGTAGTGGACAAAGACGGAAAGGTGCTGTATGAAAGTAACCGAGAGCTGGAAAAGGATGAAATGGGCAACCACAACGCCCGTCCCGAAATCCGGCAGGCTCTTGCCGAGGGCAAGGGTGAAAGCTCAAGGTATTCCAACTCTGTCAACAAGGTTACATACTACTACGCCGTAAAAATGGACAACGGCAATGTACTGCGTATAGGAAAAACCGTACAGAGTATTTTCAGCCTGTACGGCTGGATATTATTTATTGTGCTTTCCCTTGGAATATATGTTGTTCTCTTTAGCTTGCTTTTAGCGGGAAGACTATCCAAAAAGATTGTAGAGCCTTTTAGTAATATGAAATTTGACAATAAGGATTTTGTCTATGAGGAGCTTAAGCCTTTTGCAGATACCATTGCAAAGCAGCAAAGGAAAATCAAAAAGCAATTTGACGACCTGCAGGAGCAGCGTGACAGAATAACCACCCTAATTGCAAATATGCGAGAGGGCTTTATTATGCTTGATGTTGACAAGGTTATTTTGGTAGAAAACGGCAGTGCAAAGAAGCTTTTAAAAACAAAGCACCACAATAATGAAGGCAAAAATATTTTGGAGGTTTACCAAAACGATACCCTGCTGGACAGTGTAAACAAGGCGTCTAAAGGTGAAAGTACGGTAAACGAGGTTAAGCTTAACAAAAAGACAGTAAAGCTGTATGTTAGCCCGGTATATACAAACGGAGAGGTTGTAGGTGTAATATGCCTGCTGTTGGATATTACGGCACAGAAAAAAACAGAAAAGCTGCGTCGTGAGTTTACAGCCAATGTTACACACGAGCTGAAAACCCCTCTTACCTCAATTTCCGGCTATGCGGAAATGATAGAAAACGGTATGGTAACAGAGCCGGAGGATATGCAAAAGTTTGCCGGAAGAATCCACAAGGAGGCAGGCAGACTTATATCCCTTATAGGCGATATAATGCGTCTTTCAAAAATGGACGACAAGGCATATCAAATAGAGGGTGTCAAAAAGGTAAATCTAAAGGATACTGTTGAGGAAGCAGTAGAAACCTTGGAAATGTCCACAAGAAAAAACAACATTACCATAGAAACCGATTTGCAGGATGTTACCGTAACCGGCAACGAAACGCAGCTTTTTGAACTGGTGTACAACCTATGCGACAACGCTATACGGTACAACAAGCCTAACGGAAAGGTGTATATAACGCTTAAAACAGAAAATGAATCGCCTGTTCTGGTGGTAAAGGATACCGGTATAGGCATAGAAAAAAAGCATAAGGAGAGGATATTCGAGCGTTTTTACCGTGTTGATAAAAGCCGTTCCAAAGAAACGGGCGGTACGGGCCTTGGCTTGGCTATTGTAAAGCATATAGCGGAAATTCATAATGCAAAAATAAAGGTAGACAGTACTGTTGGCGAAGAAACAGAAATAACAGTTACCTTTTACCCAAAGGAAAATTAAACTCCAAGAGCAGAGCCTTGCTTTGAATTTGCAGGTTCTGCTCTTTTTAATAAAAAATGTGTTGAAATGTTCTTAATTATGTTATATAATAACAGCAATAGTATTAGTAAAATTGGGGACTGATATTTTTGGACGATACGGTTAAGGCGTTAATAATAATATTAATAATTATATTAGTGCTTGCGGCTATTGGGCTGGGCATATACTTTAAGGTGAAAAGCTTTACAAAGAATGTTGCCCGCAATATGTTTGGCACAGACAGTCTTGTACAGGGCATAAAACAGCAGCAGGACATTATGGCAGAAACGCCTAAATCTCTTTCCGCTATGACGCCGGTGTATTTGCCTATGATAAATAAAGACTTTCCGGACTTTAACTATGATGAATTTAAGCGCAAGGCAGAAAGTCTTTTGCTTGAATATTTTAGTGCTATCGAAACTCTTACCCCTATTACCAATATGAATATTACAAACAATGTTCGTTTGCAGGTAAACAGCATAATAAACAAGCTTCGTAATAACAATCAAAAAGAGTTTTATAAAAATGTAGTGCTGCATTCTACAGAAATAAGCCGTTATGTAAAAAGCCCGGGAATCTGTAAAATAATTTTGCAGACATCATTAGAGGATTTTAACTACATAGTTGACGGCACCGGAAGGATTATATTCGGAAGCAGCACGCAAAAGGAGCAGACTATATACGAAACAGAGCTTGTGTACGTACAGGACATAAAGCTGGCAAAGGACGGCGGACTTACAAGGGAAAGTGTTCTTAACTGTCCAAACTGTGGTGCGCCTATAACAAACCCAAGTGCAAAATACTGCGAGTTTTGCGGAACAGGGATTGTTCAGAAAAACTTGCTTGTATGGAGCTTTAACAGTATTAAAGAGGTATCGGGATTAGTTACCCACTAAAATACTGACAAAGAATATATAAGGAGAGGATTATAATGGGAATTATTAAAGTTTTGGCTGATTCTGTAAAGGGAGGCTTGGCGGATCAGTGGCTTGAGTCAGTAGAGCCGCCGGAGTCTATGGGCAACACCGTTGCATTTGCACCGGGCGTAAAGGTAAGACGAAACGACAGCAGAAACAGCAATGTAAAGGGCTCTGACAATACAGTAAGCGACGGCTCGCTTATTCATGTTTATCCTAATACTATGATGATTTTGGTAGACGGCGGTAAGATTATAGCCGCCTCCTGTGAAGAGGGCTACTATCAGGTAAGCAATACTACAATGCCTTCCATTTTTGCAGGAAATTTGGGTGGTTCGGTAAAGGAGACCTTTAACAGAATTAAGTTTGGCGGTGCTACCCCTCGTACACAGCATGTTTACTACATAAATTTGCAGGAGATGCGTGGCATTACCTATGGTACCGACAATCCTCTGAACTATTTTGACTCTATGTACAGTGCAGAGCTGTTTATTCGTGCCCACGGTACATATTCAATGAAGATTGTTGATCCTCTTAAATTCTTCTCGGAATTTGTTGCTAAGGGCGATATGGTTGCAAATAATTCCATTGATATGTCAAAGATAGAGAATAAAAGGCAGCTTAACGGCGAATTTTTAACGGCTCTTGGCGATTCATTGGGAAAAATGTCTGTTGACGGCTACCCTATTTATCAAATTCAGGGAAAAACAGCAGACCTTACAAGATATTTGTCAGACGCATTGGACGATACCTGGAATGGCCGCAGAGGCTTGGTTATTCTTGAAACAACCATCAGCGTTTCTTATGACGAGGATTCTAAAAAGCTTGTTATGTCACGCTCAGAGGGTATGATGTTTGGCAATCAGCAGGTGCAGTCGGGATATATGGCTAAAAATGTTGCCGAGGGCATTAAGGCGGCAGGCAGTAACCCGGGCGGTGCTATGAACTCATTTATCGGTATGGGTATGGGCATGAATATGGGCGGAAATATTATGCAGGGCTATCAGCAGCAGGCAAACCAACAGCCACAGGGCGGCTATCAGCCTCAGCAAGGCGGCTATCAGCCTCAGCAGGGCGGTTACGCTCAGGGGGCAGCAGCAGGCGTGGCGGCAGGCGTGGCAGGTGCTGCACAGCAGCCAAAGGCTGATACCTGGAGGTGCGAATGCGGTGCTGAAAATTCCGGTAAGTTCTGCAACCAGTGCGGTAAGCCGAAGCCGGCACCGGCTGCCGAAACAAAAGCACAGGGCTGGACCTGTGAATGCGGCACCGTAAACACCGGCAGGTTCTGTCAGGAGTGCGGCAAGCCAAGGCCGGCAAAGCTAAAGTGTCCAAACTGCGGATTTGAACCGGATGACGGCAACAAGCCGAAGTTCTGTCCTGAATGTGGAACAAAAATGTAATTAAAACTTAAAAAGTAAGCTTGCAACGGGGCAGCTGTACCAAAATGTACGGTTGCCCCGTTTTGAAATTTTTAGTCCTGTTTAGTTACAATTTTTTAATTCTGATTTATAATTTAAAAGATATGTTTGTTTAATCACGGCTCCAATGCTTTGTCTGCCATAAAATCCTCCGCAAAATCCACTGCATTTTTTAAGGAAAGGTGCTTTACCTTAACGGTAATTTTTTTCTTGTCGCATACATATAATATTAAGTGGCATTTTTTAAATAATTGCTGCCAAGGGCTTTGGCGTATTTCAATCCTTGCTGCCGAGCTTTTGTATATTATGGCAGACATAAGGTTTAGCCTGCTGTAGTAGTTTACCCTTATGGACTTGTTGCCGTAGGCTATGCCGCAGTGCTTGTAAGCCAAAAGCCTAAACCACAGCCAAAGCACTCCAAAGGGAACAAGAGCCACCGCCGTAAAGCTTGAAATAAAGCCGGTGTTAAAGCTTTCGCTAAGTCTAAGGCACACTGCAGCTGTTATCAACAAGAAAATCAGCGGTGCATACAGGTAGCTTTTTACAGACTTTTTTTGTGGGCGTATTACATTGCAGGCTTTTTCAACAGGTACTATTGTTCCTACATAGCGGTTAAGTCTGTTTCCAAAGGTAAGCGGAATGTACACACCGCTGTTTTTATCCTCCTTAATGCCTGTATACAATACCGAAAGAGTATACAGGCCGGCAATGCACATAAGAAGCGACTGCTTAATAAGTACGCCGTTTATAAATTCTCGGTTTATGCATAATATACTTTTCTTTAGAACGCCCTTATAAACATACAAGTGCTTTTTGCTGTAAAGGCAGGTGAAGCCTGCATTTGAAATAATTTGGTTTATAAGCTCGAACAAAAAGCCGGCAAATATAGTTCCGGCTGCATATGCCAAGGCGGGCGGTACAATTCCGGCTAACAAATTTTGAAAAAAGCTTAAGCTGTCAGCCACCAAGCTTGACGCTCTTTTTCCAAGCAGTATACTAAGCCTGTTTAATATAACGGAAAGTGCAAGTGTGCCTGTTAAGGTGTTTGAGCGGGTAAGGGACATAAAAAACGGAGCCAAAAGTCTGCTTTTGTAAACCTGCTTTTTTTGAACAAGCCCTGTAGTAAGGTTAATGATTTTGCATGCCGCTGTGCTGCCTGTAAAAAGCTCCGCACGGTGTACCCTAAAGCAGGTGCTGCTGCCGATATACACCCTGTTGCAGTGTACCAGCCAAAGAATTATACTTCGTGTAACGCTTATAACGGTTATTTCCCGTATAGGAAGAAAAATTTCGTTGTGGCGAAAGAAGCCTTTTTTGCAGACAATACGGTCTGTGTGCTGAATATACGAAATCTGCTTATATTCCAGACATATTACAACACCTATAAATACAATAAGCAGAGTGTTGAGTACGGTGTAGGCTATTCTTTGCCATATGCTTTCCGGGTTAAGAAATATTTGCTGCAAAAACGGGAAAATCAAAAGAAAAAATACCCTTGAAAATATGTGGTAAAAGGTAAATATGTGGGGCTTTACCGTAAGGTGCTTTTTACTCATAAATAAAAACCTCTAGCTGCGGAGGTATTTTACTTATGTTGGACACAACCAGCCGACCGCTTTTTGTATAAAGATAAAGCGAAAAAATGCCAAATATTTTTTGAAAGGGTGTTGTTACGGTGCTTGCATAGTTTATGTCGCTGATTTCAGCAAAATATTTACGATAAAACACAGCTCCCTTGGTTATACAAAGGCTTTTGCTATTTATTTTTATACTGTACCTTTTGAACAGCATAGACGGATACACAAAAAATATTATAATCAGTGCAGGAAATGATAAGGCAGCAACTGCCGCAGATATTAAAAATGAAAACGCCATAATTACGCCGCAGGCAAACGCCGCAATTACCGCCACAGCCGCAATACGCAGTCTGTACAGAAAAACGGCACGGTTAGCCATCTTGTATTCTTTATATTCCATATACAACCGCCTTTAATTCGATAATTATGTAGTTGTGGGAAAGGTTGTTTTGTACAGCTTGACAAATACTTGACAAAAGTATAAAATTTAAGTTATATTGACCTATTTTGTACATATTGGGTTTGGCGAAAATGCCGATGATGTATCGTGAAGTTGGTAAAAATGCTAATAAATAATTATACGATTAGGTATTTTAAACACAGCGTTAAGCGAAAGGATTGTTTTTAGTATGGAGTTAAAGGGATCAGAAATAATTGCAGAATGTTTGCTTGAACAGGGAGTTGATACTGTTTTCGGCTATCCGGGAGGAGCAGTTCTTGAAATTTACGATGCACTGTACAAGTACAGCGACAAAATAAAGCATATTATGACAGCACACGAGCAGGGTGCTTCTCACGCAGCCGACGGCTACGCAAGAGCCACAGGCAAAACAGGCGTTGTTATTGCTACATCGGGTCCCGGTGCAACCAACCTTGTAACAGGCATTGCCACCGCTTATATGGACAGTATTCCTATGGTTGCCATTACAGGAAATGTTGGCAGAGCCTTGTTGGGCAAGTCCAGCTTTCAGGAGGTTGACATTGCAGAAATTGTAAAGCCTGTTACCAAAAAAAGCTTTCAGGTTGCTACTATGGAGGAGCTTGCTCCAACTATTCGCAAGGCGTTTCAAATTGCCGGCAGCGGCAGAAAGGGCCCTGTTTTAATTGATGTGCCAAAGGACATTACAGCAATGAAAACAGAATACACAAAGCAGCAGCCTTTGCCGTATGAACCGATAGCCGAGCCAAAGTCAGAGGATATTGACGAAGTTGTTAAGCTGTTGGAAAACTGCCAAAGGCCTGTTATATATGCAGGCGGCGGCGTTATATCCGGCAACGCATCCAAGGAGCTGACAGAGTTTGCTGAAATTTTGGACGCACCTGTATGCTGTTCTCTAATGGGTATGGGCGACATATCAGGCGACCACCCGTTATTTGCCGGCAACCTTGGTATGCACGGTGCAGTAGAAACAGGTATGGCTATAAAAGATGCCGACCTTATTGTTGCGGCAGGTGCAAGGTTTTCTGACAGAGTTGCAGGTGACACAGAAAAGTTTGGTGCAAACGCAAAGATTATTCATCTGGATATAGATTTAAAGGAAATCAACAAAAATGTTAAGGTAGACAGCTGGCTGCTTGGAGATATAAAAGAGCTGTTGTCAGAGCTTAAGGCTAAGCTTACACAGCAAAACCATGAGCAGTGGAAAAAGGAGCTTAGCAAGTACACAACCGTTACCGAGGTTAAGGACGGAAAGTATATAACCCCACAGGAAATACTCCGTGCAGTAGAGGAGCTTAGAGGGGATAATGATATAGTGGTAACAGATGTAGGCCAGCACCAAATGTGGGCTGCACAGGAGTGCCGCTTTAGAGCACCACGCACATTCCTAACCTCAGGCGGACTTGGCACAATGGGCTATGGTATGGGTGCGGCCATAGGTGCATATATGGGCTGTCCTGACAAAAAGGTATTTTTAGCCACAGGTGACGGCAGCTTCCATATGAATATGAACGAAATGGTTACACTAAAAAGCTACGACATACCTGTAATAATAATGGTGTTTAACAACACGGTTTTGGGTATGGTAAGACAGTGGCAAAAGCTGTTTTACGGCAGAAGATTTTCACAAACAGACCCTCACAGAGCAACCGACTTTGTTGCGGCTGCCAAGGCATTTGGCATAGAGGGCTTTTCGGTATCAGAAGAAAAGGACATAATGCCTACGCTGAAAAAGGCTGTAGAGCTTAACGCACCTGTTCTTATAGATTTTCACATTTCACCGGACGCAAATGTATTGCCTATGATACCGCCGGGAAAAGATGTTGACGATATTATACTTGAGTTAGATTAATATAGTGCTGTTTAATAATGACAGCTGTACATACTAACCGCTACAGTTATTATTGGCAGTACACTAAAAAATATCCTAAAAAAACAAGGAGAGTGGTAATATGCAAAGCTATTTTATGCTTCACGACGGTGACTACGAATTCAGTTCTGTTACACCTGAAATTTATAGGCTTAGTAAAAAATGCCTGAAAAATAATATGATAGACCCTGAATTTTACAATAAGTACGATGTAAAAAGAGGCTTGCGTGATGTAAACGGTAAGGGCGTATTAACAGGCTTAACAGAAATTTCGGAGGTGTTTTCATTTATTGAAAAACCCGACGGCACCAGAATAGCACAAGACGGAAAGCTTTTTTACCGTGGCTACGATGTAGAAGACATAGTAAAGGGCTTTACAAGTGAAAACCGCTTTGGATTTGAAGAGGTAGCGTACCTGCTGTTGTTTGGCGAGCTGCCTGACAAGGCAAATCTTGACGATTTTTACAAAATGCTTGACTATTACCGCACACTGCCTACAGGCTTTGTAAGAGATATTATCATGAAAGCACCAAGCCGTGACATTATGAACGCTATGTCAAGAAGCGTGCTTACAATGTATTCCTACGACAGCAACGCTGATGACACATCTATTCCAAATGTACTTCGCCAGTGCATACAGCTTATTGCGCTGTTCCCTATTTTCTCTGTTTACGGTTTCCAGGCTTTTCAGTATTACCATGACAACCAAAGTCTTATTATACATACGCCAAAGTCAGAGCTTTCTACAGCTGAAAATATTTTGTATATGCTGCGTCCTGACAGCAAGTATACTCCTCTTGAGGCTAAGCTGCTTGATATGGCGCTGGTACTACACGCTGAGCATGGCGGCGGAAACAACTCCACATTTACTACCCATGTTGTAACCTCCTCCGGTACCGACACATATTCGGCTATTGCGGCGGCTTTAGGCTCGTTAAAGGGCCCTAAGCACGGCGGTGCCAATATAAAGGTGGTTAATATGTTTGAGCATATTAAAAGCCATGTAAAGGATTTTGATGATGAGGAGGAGATTGCTGCATATCTGGAAAGAATTCTCAATAAAGAAGCATTTGACCACAGCGGCTTAATTTACGGTATGGGCCATGCAATATACTCCATAAGCGACCCTCGTGCAAGAGTGTTTAAGGGATATGTTGAAAGGCTTTCAAACGAAAAGGGAAAACAGCGTGAATTCCGCCTGTACAACAATGTAGAGAAAATTGCCGCAAGACTTATTTCGCAGAAAAGGAAAATCCACAAGGGCGTTAGTGCCAATGTGGACTTTTACAGCGGATTTGTTTACAGTATGCTGGAGCTGCCAAAGGAATTGTTTACGCCTTTGTTTGCGGTAGCCAGAATTGCAGGCTGGAGTGCACACAGAATAGAGGAGCTTTCAAACTCCAGCAGAATTATTCGTCCCGCATACGAAAATGTAATGCCAAGACGCCCATATGTTAAAATGGACAGCAGACAGTCTGACGATTCATACGACGAAATACAGGATTAGTATTTACTCACAAAGCAATTTATGTCGAGCTGCAATTAGATAAGATTAAAAACCTACCAAAGCAAGCACCTTGCCTTGATAGGTTTTTGTTTTTGTGTGGGTTAAAATATATATGTATTTAAATAAAAAGCTCTATAATAAAAGTTAGAGTAAGGGAACGAGCCTACAAAATAAATTATAAAAAAATAAAAGGCTCTCCGCTTTGGAGAGCCTTTTGGTGACCCGGACGGGAATCGAACCCGTGTTACCGCCGTGAAAGGGCGGTGTCTTAACCGCTTGACCACCGGGCCATTTGGTAGCGGAAATAGGACTTGAACCTACGACACTTCGGGTATGAACCGAATGCTCTAGCCAGCTGAGCTATTCCGCCACAACGCCGACTTCAAAATCAGTCAGCTTGTATATTATATTACCAATTAATTTATTTGTCAACACTTTTTTTAAATTATTTACTTTTGCAGCCCTTTTTAGGTATACAGGAGGTATCCTTTTATTAGCGTTGCGTTTTTTTACCTTCACAACAACTTGTTTACTTATAGGGACAGTCCTTATTTGTATATTGCTTTTTCGGAATAAGTGTGTATTCCTTTTTCTTATTATTTGTTAAGGCTTAAAATTTATAACAATAATGAATAGGAAAAATCAGGCTGAAAATATTGTAAATAGTTATAGAGCTAATAGCTATTTTACCTTAACAATGTTGGTCATAACTCCCTGAGGGGTAACGTCAAGCAGACCGTAGGTAGCACCGTAGCCGTGTGCACTGCCGGGATTCATAATGTAAAGCCCGTGGTCGTAGGCTGTTACTGCGTTGTGGGTATGACCAAACAATAAAACCTCACACTTGTTTTCCCTTGCACGGTATATAGCCTCGCTGTATGTGAACTTAACATTGTATGCATGACCGTGTGTTGCCATTATTTTTTTACCCTCAATAGAGAAAAACTGTTCAATAGGTGCGTCACTGCCCCAATCGCAGTTGCCCCGTACCGTTATAAACATTTTCTCAGGATAATTCAATCTACAGCGTTCAATGTCGTTTAGCCCGTCGCCCAAAAAGAACACTACCTCAGCCCCCGGCTGTGACTGCAATATTTTATTTACATTATAAAAGTCGCCGTGTGAATCCGACAAAACCAAAACCTTCATACAAAGCCCCCGTTAAAATTAATGTCATAATTATACACCCTTTTTCATAATAATGCTATAGAAAAAGGTGGTGTTTATATGACAGAAAAAGATAAGCAGATAGAAAATATTTTAAATTCCTTGGCACAAAAGCTGGGTGAAAATCCAAACGAAATAAAAAAGAATGCTCAAAAAGGCGAAGTAGGCAGCTTGCTTAATAAAATGGACGGTAAACAGGCGAGCAAGGTTCAGGAAATTTTAAACGACAAAGAAAAAACCGAACGGCTGCTAAATACGCCGCAGGCACAGGCTTTGATAAAAAAATTGATGGGAGATAAATAAATGGATGATCTGACAGGTAAGATAAATCAGCTGTTAAGCGACCCACAGGCTATGGAACAAATAATGAGCCTAAAGGATTTAATTTTTGAGCAAAAGGACGACAAGCCTCAAAAGCCTGCCAAGGAGGAAGAAAAGTCAATGCTGCCGATGTTTTCCGACGATACCGCAAAAACAATAATGAAGCTGGTACCCGTTCTTTCAAACATAAAGCAGGACGACGACACAACCAGGCTTTTGCACGCACTACGCCCGTTTTTAAGCGAAGAAAGACAGAAAAAGCTTGACGAGGCAACAAAAATGCTGCAGCTGGTAAAAATTTTGCCTGTTATAAAGCAACTTAACTTTTAAGGAGAGTTGTATATGAGAAAGTACGGTGAGGACATAGATAAAATGCAGCAGGACGCTGTTCGCAGAATGCAGGAAATGCAAAGCCGTGGTAAGGCAGGCGGAATGACCGTACAGCACAGGCAGACAAATAATCAGCCGAAGGCTGACAACGAGGATTACCCGGAGCCTCAGCCGGTAAAGGGGCAAGGTAAAATAAAAGAAGCTCCCTCTCACAAGCAGGGAAATTTTCTTGACCTGCTTTTAAACGACAAGGAGCGTAGTCTTATTGTGCTGCTGCTTGTTTTGCTTAGTGCGGAAAAAACCGATACGGGTTTAATGCTTGCATTAATTTATCTGCTTTTGTAAGGTCGGTACTGAATGGCTGTGCAGGCTGACAATAAATCAGCCGTTTAGTTTTATTTAAAGCTTTAGCACCAAGGAAAATACATATTGCAGGATTCTGTGAACAACAGTGTACGCTTATATTTTCATAAACAGAACCCACCAAACACGGCCGCTTTTACGGCTTGCTGTGCTTGGCGGGTTTATTATTTTATAATTTAAAGGGTATTGTACTATAAGCACCCGTGCTGAAGGTGTGCCTTACAGCCCAACGCTAAAGCTTCTGTGCCTTGCTTGTGGACCTCTCTTACTTATTTTCTGCATATATATTTTGAAGTCTGCTATGCTGACACGAATTATAAACAGTATGTTAAAATTAGTAAAGCACTTTACTGAAAAAACAAACGGTGATATAATTAACAAAACATCTTATTGCCAATGGAGTGAATAATGTGAATAATAACCGAGATAGCAAGGCTTCAAAGAAAAATATAATTATTATAGCTGCTGTAGCGGCAGTCGTGATTATTGGTGCAGCTGTAGGTATAGCTGTTGCCTTTAATAATTCAAATGGTGGTGGTAATTTAAGTCAGTCTGAAATCGCTACGGAGATAACAACAGATGAAAACGGAAAAACCGTTGTAATTCAGAAGAATAAGGGCAACAGCTCCGACAATTCTTCCGGTTTAGGCTCGCTGGATGACAATGGCGGCGGCAGCTCGTCAACTTCAAACGGAAATAATTTCTCGAATTCAGGGACAGGCTCATCAGGCGGCAGTGCCTCAAGTTCTGACGGAAGTTCAAATACAGGCAGCTCAGCCTCTGACCAAAACTCAAACGAGAATAAAAACAGCTCCTCAAGCAGCAAGCCGAAGTCCGACAACAGCTCATCAAGCAGCGAGTCAAAGTCCGACAGCAGCTCCTCAAGCAGCGAGTCAAAGTCAGACAACAGCTCCTCAAGCAGCAAGCCAAAGTCTGACAACAGCTCCGGCAGTGGCAGCAATGGAACAGGTAAAGACTCAGGTGGTACGGTTGTGATAAACAAGGACAAATTTAAAGCCGGAGAAACCGTTACGGTTTCATATTACTTGACCTGCCCGACAAAGTTTACGGCAATAGACGCTTACATAACCTACGATTCATCGGTTATGACACCTGTAAAGGACAGTATATCTATGCCTAATATACAAGGCAGTATGTACAATGCCGACACAAAGGGCAAGATTTTGTTTTTATCGGCGTCAGCTGCAGCTGTAAATGATTTTTCAATGGAAAAGCTTTTGATTAGCTGTAAATTTAAAATAAACAAATCAACCTCAAAAAGCAAAATAAACCTGAATATTAGTGAAATACTGGACAATGATGTTTTAAATATTCCAGACAGTACATATACCGTCACTGCTAAAATAGAAAAAGCGTAGTTTTGTAAATTTATCACCTTATAAAAGCACATAAAAGCACTCCGCAGGGATTGAAAATGCGGAGTGCTTTTATGCGTAGATTTTTGCATACATATTCGTATAAAAAAGCGACCGGCAAAACCGGTCGTTAAATAATTATGTTGGCGTTTTCCTATTTTCCCAGGCCGTCACCGGCCAAGTATCTTCGGCACTACTGAGCTTAACTTCTGTGTTCGGGATGGGAACAGGTGTACCCTCAGTGTCGTCAACACCAACTTGTATTTAGTCTGCAATTTTTGAATGCAAAGCTATGTTATCACTTTTGTAAAGCAAAGTCAATAGAAAAAATTTAATTTTAAGAATTATTTTGAGTTAAATTAGAAAACTGCAATCTATATAATTTTTATTATAGTAAAAACTATATATTTTTGCTAATTTTTACTGTTAAATAATTACAAAACGGAGAAAAAATAAAAAACATTTTTTAAATATTGTTTTACTACTAAAAATAAGCTATAATTTAAGATGTCTAATCAAATAAGAATGGAGGTAATAAATTAATGAATAGACGATTTTTAAGCATCGTGTTAAGTACGGTACTTGCTACAAGTTCGTTATTTACCGGTGCAACGGGCGTTTCTGCAGCTGATGAATCAAGCGGCAGTGCAGAAAAAGGCAGCGCTGTTACAAGTCAGCCGAGCAAGGATGACCCTGTTACATTAAATGTATATGGTTATCGCCTGGATGATAATTATTATGCTGGCACTGGCACCAGGCCTCTGTCAGAGGTTATGGATGATTATCATCAGATTAAGGCTAACAGGGGTGACACCATCAAGGTCAAAATAAGGATAGCCGGCGACACTGAGTCGATCTTGCCTACATTAAAGGTTCGTTATGATTTGCATAAGGAAGGCCTGGAGTGGACTACCGGGGAGAACGGTACCGGTGATAAAATGACCGGCAGCTTGGAAGAATTTATGAGCTGGTATAAGAGTCCTAAGAGCACTCAAAGGTACCTTCCAAGACAGAAAGGCTCACTAATATCAACCGTTTCGGATGATATTTATGAGGCAATACAGTGGAATGAACATTGGCAGCCTTTGCTTGATGCGGCTTGCGATAATGGCTACGATCCCGTAATGGATAATGGTGTATGTGATTTGTCAAATCCTGATGCTGATACTATCGGTGCTTTAGGGATTACATGGGCAGGGTACAGCATAGCTACACCGCAAAGCTTTTCGCCTGAATTGAAGGAGGCTTTCTCAAAAACGACCTTTACACAGGAATCAGGAGACCATTTATGTACAATAAGCTTTAAGGTTTCCGAGGATGCATCTCTTGGCAACGAGCAGAGTATCCTCATATATCAGCCAACGTTTACAAAACTGCCTGAAGCCAAGGAGGCCGGGATTAGGGATTTGAAGCTGGAGGTTACAGGTTCTACCTATGTAGAGCCGGCAGAGCCAACAGCAGCTCCAACAGAGCCAACAGCAGCTCCGACAGAGCCGACAGCAGCTCCAACAGAGGCAACAGCAGCTCCAACAGAGCCAACAGAGGCAACCGCAGTTATTCACTTTGCCGATGATAATCAGAGAGAGCCGCTAGTGCTTAAGGTGGGCGATACCTTCGAGTACGATGCTTACATTAAGCTTACAGAAGGCAAGGTTGTTTTCTTTGGTAGTACAACATGGTTTAACCAGCCTGTGGGTACAAGGACTTCTAAGGTAACTGATGAAGAGAAGCACCCAAGAGGTATTTCTTCCGGGGATTTCCCAAAAATATTAAAGCTTGCGGGAACTCCTAAGAAAAGCTACACACCGTATTTTGACCCGCTTGAGTCTGGTAGTCTGGGTTTCGCACTTAATAGCACAGGGACTGCGGCAACAGTTATAGCAGGTGGAAATCTCACCAAGGATGATGACGGTAACAACATAAAGAATTATTATAACACACATAATGGTCCGTTTGATCAGCCTGGCGGTTGTAAGCTTTATACAATCAAATTCAAGGTAGCTGCTCCGGGTGAATGTGAGGTCTTTACCTCTGCACTTGATGGCGGCTACGGAGCACTGGATGAGAACGGTAAACTTGTAGATGGGGCAGATTCTGTAACTGTAGCCATTTACAACGAGAAAGTCGAAGAGGCAACAGAGCCAACAGTAGCTCCGACAGAGCCAACAGAAGCTCCTACAGAGGCTCCAACAGAAGCTCCAACAGAGGCTCCAACAGAGGCTCCAACAGAAGCACCTACAGAAGCTCCAACAGAGGCTCCAACAGAGGCTCCAA
>OGPD01000274.1_pt1 | contig 67143 bp, 45 predicted proteins | sample 1552861 | NCBI WGS metagenome assembly OGPD01 (sample SAMEA2580280, study PRJEB22360) | human gut metagenome | biome: human gut; feature: human-associated habitat; material: faeces | place: Denmark | collected 2008/2010
CCAGCCATAATAGAAAGGTATTTAAAAGCAATTGCAAGTACCTCCTGTGTCTGCTGCGGTTCACCTGAGATGAAAAGTGAGAGGATATTTTTTCCAAATAAAAACATGGCAGCAGAAATGATCAGTGAGGTAAGCAGCGAAAGCAGCATACTGCTGCGGACACCTTTCCTGATCCTGTCGATCCTTCTGGCTCCCAGATTCTGGCCCACATAAGTAACGATGGCATATCCATAAGAAATCGCTGCCATTTCCAACAGACCATAAAGCTTGTTTGTAGCTGTAAATCCTGCCACAAAAAGAAAGCCATAGCCATTGATCACGTACTGGACTACCAGACCGCCTACACCGATAATGATATTCTGAAATACAACAGGAATACCAAGCTTCATCAGACGGGCATTCATTCCTGCGGCAGACATAAAATCTGCTCTGGACAGATGAACAATATCAATTCTGCGTAAAATCAGGAAACAGTACACGGCAGAAAAACTCTGCGCAATCACAGTTGCGATTGCTGCCCCTGCCACACCCCATCCGAAGCCTGCCACAAAAAGGATATCCAATGAAATATTCAGTACAGATGCGATGATCATTGCCGTTAATGGTGTTTTACTGTTTCCCATAGCCCTTAAAGCAGCGGCAAACATATTATAAGCTGCAGTAGCCGGGATTCCGCAGAAAATAATACGCAGATATAATAATGACATTCCAATAATATTGGAAGGTGTATGCAGCCCTGTTAATACCAGTGCAGCAAAGGACTGGCTGAGAATGAATACTCCCACTGCGATGAATGCAGTCAGCCGGTAACTGTGTGCCAGAGATTTACGCAGATTTTCAAAATCCTTTGCACCATAATACTGGGAGAGCTGAATAGAAAATCCCTGAGTGAGACCAGTAGATATTCCTGTGACAACCCACATCAGAAAGTCAACCGCGCCCAGTGCTGCAAGAGCCTCCACACCTGCAATCTGGCCAACGACCATAGTATCCACCATTGTATAAAGCTGCTGACAGATATTCCCCAACATCAAGGGAATTGCAAAAAGAATGATCAATCTCCCCGGCGAACCAGAGGTCATATCCTGAATCTTGGTTTTCATTAGTATAAACTTTCCTTTCCGAAGCATATTTGAGCTTCAATGGGGAATCAATACTCAAAATTAACGTCCATAATAATTCCCCCTTTGAGGCATATCATATGTTTATTTCAATTACATTAATTATAGTTTTTACTTATTTCTACGTCAAGCATATTACAGATCCGAATAAAAAGGAAACGGTAATCGTTTTAAACACGCTCTAGAAGAAAAAATGCACCAACCCGCTTGAGCCAGTGCGCATTTCGAGAAAATGTTATTTATATAATTTCTCCCAATGATCTTTTGTCATTACATTGGTATGTCCAACACGTACTTCATTAAAAAGTGGCACAGGAACTTCATTACAGGTATGATGGAAAACAAAGCCTAATTTTTCTTGTACGCGCTTTGATTTCCGGTTTCCATCGTAATAACCACACCAGATGGTTGTCATGCCAAGATCTTCAAACCCATGTCGTATTAGTGCACTGGCAGCTTCCGGCATATAGCCTCGTCCCCAGAATGGCTGCCCAAGCCAATATCCAAGTTCACATTCGTCATCCCGTTCGGTCATATCTGTATGGCTATTCAGAATTAATTCTATGCTACCAATCGCAATGTTATTTTCTTTTCTACAGATTGCGTAACACTCTGCTCCATTAAGCACATTTCTGATTACGTTTTTACTTTCTTCTACATTTTTGTGAGGAGGCCAGCCTGTAATAGGGCCAACTTCCGGATCCTTTGCATATTCAAATAAGCTTTCTGCATCTTCCTCAGTCCATTTTCTTAATATTAATCTTTGAGTTTCCAGCATTATCTTTTACCTCAACTTTTGTATTTCATTTCTTATCATACCAAGTATCAAATGAATCGTTCATCACAATTGGCGAAATCCAATAAAACTGCAATTTTATTTAGTAGCTGGCATATTTACTGCTGTCTTTGTTATAAACCACTAATCAATTTCCTCAAATAGTTCATCAAAGGTGATCTTTATTTGAGGGAAATGAATTAAGTGTAACTCGTCTTTATTTTCTTCAGTAATCGTCTTCAAAAGGTAGTATTTCGGAATCTCTCCTTCATAGTCTAGTTCATAGATTTCAACTGTTCTTTTACGCCAGTCAACAATCCAATACTCTTCAATCTCCTGTTCACAATATAACTGCATTTTCTCTGTCCGGTCATAATTTTCTGTTGATGGTGACAGAACTTCCATAACAAAACGCGGCGCATCTGTAAAAGTGTTTCCACGTCTTGATTTTGTACGGCAGTTTATGGAAGCATCAGGAATTACAATCTTGTTGTTTCCCTGATTATCTTTGAAACGATATTGAACATTATCCGAATATACATAGCATGTACTATTCTTTAACTGATATCTGATTGCTGCAACAAAATTTACAATTACCGCAGAATGTTCCGGCGTAGCTCCTGCCATATCTGTTATTTTCAAATCCCAATCCATGTTTTACACTCCTTTGTTTTATAATGTGGGTCAAGTTTATTATTAACCATTCCATTCACCTTTTTTATATTGAATGTATACAATTATTTTTGTTTACTTCATTATAACATCATCCCGGTTAATTAGAAAAGTAATTTTTATGTTACTGTTCACTGGTAACATTCCGCGAGGTGTTTTTTGTGAACAAAGTTCACAGAAAACCCGAGAATTGCGGCGCGAAATCATGCGAATGCATGATTTCTGTGCATCGCGGAGCGGTTACTGGTCACGGAGTGAACAGTAACATTTTTATCCGCCTCCTGTATTGGCATAATTTGCTATCGATTTTGCCCGGTTAGCTGTATTACATTTCATAGAAACAAAAAAACCTTGAAGAACCGTATTTCTACAATTCTCCAAGGTTATTCTTACGCTTGGACACATGTCACACCGAAGTATGACTTAAATATATATTCAGAATGAATTATTTATTTTTCTGAGCGATAGCTGCCTGAGCTGCTGCCAGACGAGCAACCGGTACACGGAATGGTGAGCAGGATACATAGTCAAGACCGATCTTGTTGCAGAACTCTACAGAAGATGGATCTCCACCGTGCTCTCCACAGATTCCGATGTGAAGGTTCGGGTTAACTGGCTTACCAAGTTTGATAGCCATATCCATAAGCTTACCAACGCCAACCTGATCCAGTTTTGCAAATGGATCGTTCTCGAAGATCTTAGCATCATAGTAAGCATTAAGGAATTTACCAGCGTCATCACGGGAGAAGCCGTATGTCATCTGAGTTAAGTCGTTGGTACCGAAGCAGAAGAAGTCAGCCTCAGAAGCGATCTGGTCAGCTGTAAGAGCTGCACGTGGGATCTCGATCATTGTACCTACTTCATATTTCAGATCTACGCCTGCTGCTGCGATCTCAGCGTCAGCTGTCTCAACAACAAACTTCTTAACATATTTAAGCTCTTTGATATCGCCTACTAACGGGATCATGATCTCTGGGCAGATATTCCAGTCAGCGTGAGCTTTCTTTACATTGATAGCTGCACGGATAACTGCTGTTGTCTGCATCTTAGCGATCTCTGGGTAAGTAACTGCCAGACGGCATCCACGATGTCCCATCATTGGGTTGAACTCATGAAGAGAAGCGATAATTGTCTTGATCTCTTCTACAGTCTTGCCCTGAGCATCAGCAAGCTTCTTGATGTCTTCCTCTTCTGTAGGAACGAACTCATGAAGCGGCGGATCCAGGAAACGGATTGTTACAGGGTTGCCCTCGAGAGCCTCGAACAGACCTTCGAAGTCTTCCTGCTGATATGGAAGAACCTTAGCAAGTGCTGCTTCTCTCTCCTCAGCTGTTGTGGAGCAGATCATCTCACGGAATGCATCGATACGTCCCTCACCGAAGAACATATGCTCTGTACGGCAAAGACCGATACCTTCAGCACCAAGCTCAACTGCTTTCTTAGCGTCAGCAGGAGTATCAGCGTTTGTACGAACTTTCATTGTTCTGTACTTGTCAGCCCAAGCCATGATACGTCCGAACTCACCAGCGATTGTAGCGTCTACTGTCGGGATGATTCCGTCGTAGATGTTACCTGTTGTACCATCGATGGAAAGGAAATCTCCCTCGTGGAACTCTTTGCCAGCAAGTGTAAATTTCTTATTAGCTTCGTCCATAGCGATATCACCGCATCCGGATACACAGCACTCACCCATACCACGGGCAACTACTGCTGCATGAGATGTCATACCACCACGAACTGTCAGGATACCTTCAGCAGATTTCATACCTGTGATATCCTCTGGGGATGTCTCAAGACGAACAAGGATAACCTTCTCGCCTCTCTCAGCCCACTCTACAGCGTCATCAGCTGTGAATACGATCTTACCACAAGCAGCTCCTGGAGAAGCTCCAAGACCTTTTCCCATTGGTGTAGCAGCTTTCAGAGCCTTAGCGTCGAACTGCGGATGAAGAAGAGTATCAAGGTTACGAGGATCGATCATAGCTACTGCTTCTTCCTCTGTTCTCATTCCCTCATCAACAAGGTCACAAGCGATCTTCAGAGCAGCCTGAGCTGTTCTCTTACCGTTACGTGTCTGCAGCATGTATAACTGGCCATGCTCAACAGTGAACTCCATATCCTGCATATCTCTGTAGTGTGTCTCCAGAGTATGGCAAACTTCTGTAAATTTCTTGAATGCTTCCGGGAACTTCTGCTCCATCTCAGCGATGTGCATAGGTGTACGAACACCAGCAACAACGTCCTCACCCTGTGCATTGGTAAGGAACTCACCGAACAGACCTTTATTTCCTGTAGCTGGGTCTCTTGTAAATGCAACACCAGTACCACAGTCATCACCCATGTTACCGAATGCCATCATCTGTACGTTAACAGCTGTACCCCAGGAATATGGGATATCGTTGTCACGACGATATACGTTGGCACGTGGGTTGTCCCAGGAACGGAATACGGCTTTGATTGCACCAACTAACTGCTCTTTCGGGTCAGCCGGGAAATCGGAACCGATTTTTTCTTTATATTCAGCCTTGAACTGCATAGCAAGTTCTTTAAGGTCGTCAGCTGTAAGCTCAACGTCAAGTTTAACGCCTCTTTCAGCTTTCATTTTGTCGATAAGCTCTTCGAAATATTTCTTACCAACTTCCATAACTACGTCAGAGTACATCTGGATAAATCTTCTGTAGCAGTCCCAAGCCCAACGTGGGTTGCCGGATTTCTCAGATAATACAGCTACAACGTCTTCATTTAAACCAAGGTTCAGGATAGTATCCATCATACCTGGCATAGAAGCTCTTGCGCCTGAACGAACGGAAACAAGCAGAGGATTCTCAATGTCACCGAATTTCTTTCCGGTAACTCCTTCCATCTTGGTGATTGCTTCCATGATCTGACCCATGATCTCGTCGTTGATCTGTCTTCCATCCTCATAGTACTGAGTACAAGCTTCAGTAGTGATTGTAAATCCCTGAGGTACAGGAAGTCCAAGGTTTGTCATCTCAGCAAGGTTAGCACCTTTACCACCCAGAAGGTTTCTCATATCAGCGTTACCTTCTGTAAACATGTAAACCCATTTTGCCATTTTACATTTTCCTCCTAAAAATTTGTTCATTGGTAACTGTTCAGTATCTTCACAGTTACTTTCATAAACATAAACTATGTTTTATACGCACATAGTTATTTTATAGGCTTATTCGTCATTCGTCAAGGTAATTCTGGTAAAAAACAGTCAATTTTTTATCATTTTCTCAATTTTTCTTTTTTCTTCCAGTATTCAGCACCAGATGACGGGGAACACCATTTACCATGATTGGCTGATAATCGCCCTGGATCAGTGGTTTAATATAGTCGATAAAGTCTTTGGTCACATTATTTGCATCCTTATTCATCCAGTTTCTCGGAACCAGCTTCTCTTCATTGGCGATTCGGTGTACATCATAAATTCCGGTGGCTGCCATATATGGATCGTCGGATACACGGTCGATGACTACCATCTTGCCAGTGTCTCCTTCATCAGCTGCCTTTACGGCTGCACCGCCAACCATCATAGCCTCATCAATATCCACCCGGGATGCCATATGGGAAGCGCTTCTCTGAAGGGTGGAAAGCTCTACGGCACGGGTCTTGCAGCCGCACTCTGCAGCCAGGAAATTCGCCAGATAGGTGGCAGTTCCCTGTAGCTGCTTGTGTCCAAATGCGTCCACATAATCTCCTACGCTTCCAAGCTCGCAGACATAGCGTCCGTCAGCCAGCTTGATTCCTTCGGATACAGCAATGACAACGGAGGATTTCTTTTTCAGAAGGTCTTTCACTTTTGCGAGGAATTTCTCAATGTCAAAGGGAACCTCCGGAAGGTAAATAAGGTCTGGTCCTTCACAGTCTTCTGACTTGGAAAGTGCAGTGGCGCCTGTGAGCCAGCCCGCGTTTCTTCCCATGATCTCCATAATGGTGATCATATTTTTCTTATAGGTGAGGCCTTCTGCGTCACGGATCACCTCCTTGGTGGAAGCTGCAATATACTTAGCTGCGCTTCCGAAGCCTGGTGTATGATCGGTAAGTGCAAGGTCATTGTCAATGGTCTTCGGAACACCAAGGAATTTCTGGGTCTGTCCGGTAATGATAGCATAATCAGACAGCTTCTTGATAGTATCCATGGAATCATTTCCGCCAATGTAGATAAATGCATAGATCTCCAGTTTGTTCAGAATATCAAAGATTTTCTCATAGATAGCTCTGTCTTCATGGATTTCTGGAAGCTTATAACGGCAGGAACCCAGAAATGCGGACGGAGTCCTTTTCAGAAGCTCAATGTCAAGCTCGGAATGGATCTGGGTAGAAAGGTCGATATACTGCTCGTCAAGCAGCCCCTGGATTCCGTGAAGCATTCCATATACCTTGTCAAAGCCACGCTCTACTGCATTCTTGTATACGCCTGCAAGACTGGAATTAATTACAGATGTTGGGCCGCCGGACTGTCCTACAATAATATTTCTTTTCTTTGCCATGGTGGTATTCCTCCTCTATTTCGAATGGATGTGGGTGTCGAAAATCTCTATGTCATTCACCCTATAATTGTATAGTTTACCAAAGGCATATAGCAAAGTCAATGTGATATTGTACGTTTTGCATATTTAATTATGTTTTTATGTCGTTTTTATATGAATTATTTATATTTCGGACAAATAATGCAATTTTTTAATGGTGAAATTTACAGATATAGTGATATAATGGAGAAAACGCGCTCTGTGGAGCTCTGCAGGCAGAATTCGCGCTCCACATATAACATCACACATGGAGGTTTTACATCATGAAAAGAGTTTTGGAAAATGACTTTCTGAAAGTGACCATTGACGACCATGGGGCTGAGCTGGTCAGCATTTATGACAAAGAGAAAGACCGTGAGGTGATCTGGCAGGGAGATCCCAGGTTCTGGGGACGTCATGCGCCGGTTCTTTTTCCAAATGTAGGAAAGCATTATGGAAATCATTACCGGATCGGTGATAAGGAATATGCTTCCAAGCAGCATGGCTTTGCCCGTGACACAGATTTCACATGTATTGATTCCACACTGGATTCCGTAACCCACCAGATTCGTTCTACAGAAGAGACCAAAGAGGTTTATCCTTTTGATTTCGTGCTCCGCATCCGTCATATTCTGAAGGGGCGCACCCTTACAGTCAGCTGGAAGGTAGCAAATAACAGTGACACGGATATGTATTTCGCCATCGGCGGACATCCGGCATTTCGTGTACCGGTTCTGCCGGATACCAGAAGAAGTGATTACCGTCTTACCTTCGACGGACAGGAAAGCCTTACATACCTTCTTCTTGATCCGGAGAGCGGCACGGCCAAGGCTGAGGAAAAGGCCACTCTGAAGCTGGAAAATGGCACCTGCCAGATTGAGGATCACATGTTTGACCACGATGCACTGGTATTTGACAATCAGATCACAAGGGCTGGCATCCAGCTGCCAGACGGCACTCCTTATCTGGAGCTGCGCTGTGTGGGATTCCCCAATTTCGGGATCTGGTCAGCTTCCCAGGATGCCCCATTTGTCTGCCTGGAGCCATGGATGGGACGCTGCGATGATTGCGGATTCACAGGAGATCTGTCGGAGAAACCATTTATCAATCATCTGAAAATGGATGAGATGTTTGAAACGGCATATACTATTGAAATATTCTAAATCGTGTTTGAAAAGGGCTTTCTGCAAGATGTTCGTCACAATTTGTGGGAGATCATGCCCGGATGAGGGCGCCGCAGCGGGCTACGCAACCGAATTTGGGCAAAATATACCGCAAAGCGAGGCGTGCAGATTGTGGGAATGATTTTTCAGACACATTCTAAGCAGAGCAAAAAAATATCGGTACACTTCCGCGCTTCTGGAAGTGTACCGATATTTTATTCACTCACTTTTCAGTTTCATAAGGCATCCTCAGTTTTTTCCCAGATTGTGTCTGAAAAAGGCTTTCTGCAAGATGTTCGTCACAATTTGCGAGAATGATTTTTCAAACAGGCTCTAGCATTAGCGTAAACTGCCACCATCACCACAGTAACCGCAAACACAAACATCATCCCATACTGATGGTATCCCTTTGCGAGCAGGCTCCTTCTGCCTTTAAAGCATCTGGACAAGGCCTGCAGAACCGCATAGTGAAGAACATAGATAAGCATGGAATAGTCTTTTCCCACTTTTGCCAATGCTCTGGTAAGAGAATTCTCCACATAAAAATTCTGCCAGCCAATAAAAAGAAGAAAGATGCAGATTGCCAGAAAAATGGTTCCAGCATACTCTTCCTGGGTTCCCAGGACATTTCGCTTTTCCAGCCACTTCTGCTCCATAACAGCCATATTCCAGAAAACAGGAAGTCCACACAGCAAAAATCCCATTTTCTTCCTGTCCAGAAAGCTAAGAAGAGCCTCCTTTCTGGATCCAAACCAGCAGCCCAGCCAGAAAAAGGGAAGTCCGCAGTACAGAAAGTTCCTTGCATAATAAATATGACAGTCTTCTTTTCCCACAAAAAACAGGGAATAGCTTCCCTTTATGAGACTTCCCGCCAACAGCACCGGAATCGCCAGATAAGCCAGCTTTCTCAGTCCCAGATGTTCTACAATAAAAGCAATTACAAGCACATAGAGAAGTGCCTGCAGATACCACAGGTGCGGTGAAAGCGGGGAAAAATTCCACAAAATAAAATCCTCCGGAACTCTTTTCTCAAACCTTGCAAGCAGTGCTTCTTTTATATTTTCTCTTTTCTCAACTGCCAGAAGGATTTCCCATAGCAGGTAAAACAGATTTGCGCCAATGGTAATGGTGAAAATTTTGCCAAACTGCTTCAGTTCCCGTTTCTTCGCCACTGTTTCCGGGTAAAAGAATCCGGTGATCATAAAAAACACAGGCACTGCAAAACGGCACAGGATCAGGAATTCATCTCCCCCCTGTATTTCCAGAGGCTTGTGGATCTCAACCACTGCAATAGCAGCCAGGCATTTCAAAATATCAATACACGTCCAACGTCTTTTTTTCATTTCCTCGTAACTCCAATAACTGCTGTTCCGGGCAAATACGGACAGCAAAAGGACCAACCATCTGATTTCAGAAAGTCAGCCCTTTTATTACTTTATATACACTCCACGCGGTTTCCACACGCTGCTGCGGCATTTTCAGATTCCTGTTATATGAGGATTCTGAACTGCCTGTCACATAAATCAGAATGTAAATTTATCTGCGAAGTAAGCATCCAGCTCATCAATCTTAATACGAACCTGCTCCATGGAATCACGGTCACGGACAGTTACCATTCCGTCAGTTTCGGAATCGAAATCGTAGGTTACGCAGAACGGAGTACCGATCTCGTCCTGTCTTCTGTAACGTTTACCGATGTTTCCACGATCATCAAATTCGCAGTTGTATTTCTTTGATAACTGAGCGTAGATTTTCTCAGCGCCCTCGTTCAGCTTCTTGGAAAGCGGAAGCACACCGATCTTAACCGGTGCAAGTGCCGGATGGAAGTGAAGGACTGTACGAACGTCGTTCTTCTCTGCATCCAGAACCTCCTCATCATATGCACTGCAAAGGAATGCAAGAACCACACGGTCAGCACCAAGTGACGGCTCGATTACATATGGGATATATTTCTGCTTCTTCTCATCATCGAAGTAAGTAAGATCCTGTCCGGATACATTCTGGTGCTGGGTAAGGTCGTAGTCTGTTCTGTCTGCGATTCCCCAAAGCTCGCCCCATCCAAATGGGAAAAGGAACTCAACGTCTGTAGTAGCCTTGCTGTAGAAGCTCAGCTCTTCCTTGTCATGGTCACGGTAACGTACTTCCTCATCCTTCAGTCCAAGAGAATGCAGCCAGTTCAGGCAGAAGCTCTTCCAGTATGCAAACCACTCAAGGTCTGTGTCCGGCTCGCAGAAGAACTCAAGCTCCATCTGCTCGAACTCACGGGTACGGAATGTGAAGTTACCAGGTGTGATCTCGTTACGGAAGGATTTACCGATCTGACCGATACCAAATGGAATCTTCTTACGGGATGTTCTCTGTAAGTTCTTGAAGTTTACAAAAATACCCTGTGCTGTCTCAGGTCTTAAATATACAGTATTCTTAGCATCCTCAGTTACGCCCTGGAAGGTCTTGAACATCAGGTTGAACTGACGGATATCTGTGAAATTGTGTTTGCCACAGGAAGGACATGGAACATTATGCTCTTCGATGAAATTCTTCATCTCTTCCTGAGACCATCCGTCTACAGAGCTCTCAAGCTCAATGCCGTGCTCCTGGCTGTAGTCCTCGATGATCTTGTCTGCGCGGAAACGCTCATGGCACTCTTTACAATCCATAAGCGGATCAGAGAAGCTTCCCAGATGTCCGGATGCGACCCAGGTCTGCGGGTTCATCAGGATGGCACAGTCAACACCTACGTTGTACGGAGACTCCTGAATGAATTTCTGCCACCATGCGCGCTTTACGTTATTCTTAAGCTCTACGCCAAGGTTGCCGTAATCCCATGTATTCGCAAGACCTCCATAGATCTCAGAACCCGGGTAAACAAATCCTCTTGCTTTTGCCAGAGCAATAATCTTGTCCATTGTTTTTTCCATGATATCTCTCCTCATTGTTTGATAGATGATTTTCTAATATTATACTCGCAACTTTTCTTTTTGTAAAGTTATACCGCGTACTCAATTCCGTACATTCTGCCGCAAAAACACAATTTCCGCACTTTTGAACAGCAAATCATGTGCTGCTATCGAAGTATAGAGCAAAGCACGTTAATCAGCTTTCCTGTTATGTGCAACATCCAATCCACTTACATCATAACTTCTAATATCTGCAAACTCTTAAATTTCTTATCCGTATTCCCTGCCACATAAGGCTGAATATGCCGTTCCAGCTCCCACAGCACCTCATCGGTCACTGTAAAGCTGTATAGCTTCGTCATGGGCGAGCTTACAATGTACTGCATGGTATAAAGTGCTGCCGGGGAAATCCGGCGGGCGGTTCTGGCTTCTCCGGGGCTTGCTTTCTTCAGGCAGTCCCCATCCAGGATTCCATGTGCCTCCTGGGAAAAGAACAGATTCTCTTTTCCGGTGATCTCCTCCCCACAGTTCACACACCGGAAAAGCTCCGGCATCAGCCCCTGCTCTGTCATAGTTCGCAGTTCAAAAATGCACCTTACCAGCCGGTCATCGATCTCCGGATTCAGGAGAGCCTTCACAGTAAGATAAAGAAGATTCATCATATTCTTCTCATCTGTGCCCTCTCTTCCGAAATAATCTGCCAGTTCCAGAAAGTAATAACCATAATAAACTCCCGGCTGTCTGGCGGCCAGCTCCACAAAATGATGGGTCACGGTCACCTGGTTCAGATTGTAGCTGCTGCGCCCTTCATACAGGGTGAAGTTCCCGAACACAAAAGGATTGACAGCTGCCATAAACGGGCTGTTCTGCCGTCTGGCGCCCTTGGCGAAAGCGGAAATCTTCCCCCTCTCCCTGGTAAGAAGCACGATCCGCTTGTCATACTCTCCCACAGGCTGCGCAGAAAGTACAATTCCCTGTACCGTGATCAGATCACTCATATTCAGATTTCCTTCTTATCATATCCAAAGTTTTTGATCATAAAATCACTGTCACGCCAGTCTTTTTTCACCTTTACCCAAAGCTTCAGGTTTACCTTGGAGTCCAGCATACGTTCCAGCTCAAATCTGGCGTTGCTGCCGATCTTCTTCAGCATGGCACCGCCTTTTCCAATGATAATGCCCTTGTGGGAATCCCTCTCGCAAATAATGGTCGCCTCAATATCCACCATAGGATTTTTGCCCGGACGCTCCTTCATTTTGTCAATTGCCACTGCGATTCCATGTGGAATCTCCGCATCCAGTGCGTGAAGCGCCTTCTCACGGATCACCTCTGCCACGATCTGGCGCTGAGGCTGGTCCGTTACGGTATCCTCATCATAGAACATGGGTCCATAAGGCAGATATTTCAAAATACTGTCAATAATATCCTCTGTGTTCTGTCCGCGGAGTGCAGAGCAAGGGATAATCTCTGCAAAATCACAGATCTTGCGGTACGTATCGATTGCCGGAAGGATCTCCTCTTTTTTCACTGTATCGATCTTATTAATGATCAAAATGACCGGCACGCCAACGCCCTGGAGCTGCTCTGCAATGTGGCGCTCACCGGCTCCAATGAAGGTAGACGGCTCAACCAGCCACATAATTGCATCCACCTCTTTCAGGGTACGCTCTGCAACGGCTACCATATACTCTCCAAGCTTATTCTTCGCCTTATGGATACCAGGCGTATCCAGAAAAACGATCTGTCCCTTCTCACAGGTATAGACTGTCTGGATGCGGTTTCTGGTGGTCTGGGGCTTCTTGGATGTGATCGCGATCTTCTGGCCGATCAGATGGTTCATCAGGGTAGATTTCCCAACGTTCGGGCGGCCAATAATTGCAACAAATCCGGATTTAAAATCTGGTGTCATTAAAATATATCCTCATCTTTCTTAACTTTTATCAGCAGCTTACCAGCGGCTTGGTCTCCATAAATACATCCTTCGCCTTCTCGATTGCATTCTCGCTTCCAACCACACAGAGCTGGTCATCGGAGAGAACTGCCTGGATCAGAGGAGCCAGTGCATGGATATCCTCTACTGTAGCATTCAGGATCTGGTCACGCTCTTTTTGCAACATCTCCACAGTGAGACCGCGGAAATAAGCCATTCTGCCAAGGGCGCCCTGTGTCTGCGGTGTTCTTGGAACATCCTTTCCGCTGATGGTACCGATAATGTATTTGGTCATCTCACGTTCATCCGCTGCAAAGGTACGCACATATTCCGGCACACCCTCATATATTTCAAGAGTTCTGCGAAGATGGGGATCTCTGTAGGAAACGAAATAACTCTCCCCGCTTCTCTTAAAGCCGCTCATACAGCCGTATGCGCCCCCCTTTACACGAAGATTGATCCACAGATAATCATAGCTTAAGGCAACCTTCAGAATTTCCAGGGCACCGGTATAGGTAAAGCCTTTTTTTACAAAGTTACCGGTTCTTGCCACATACTGAACCTGTCCGGAGGTCTTAAAGCCCTCGTTCTTTTTCCTGCAGGTAATGGCAGTTTCCGGAACCTCACAGGTACTCTCCGGCAGACTCTTCTTCAGGGCACCGCTTAAGGCCTTCACCTGTTCCACAGACTCTCTTTCTCCGGTATAGCTTACCATGAAGGAATCCTTTCGGATGATCTCTGCCATGGCATTCTGAAGTCCGGCTACGATCTCGTCCTTTTTCTCCTGAAAATTCTTCTCAAGGTCTTCGATAAATTTGTAATAGCCAACGCCTGCCATCTCATCCTGATATTCTGCCATTGGAGAACCGTAGGCAGCGCTGCGGAGTACTGCTGTCTGATGGCCTGCGCCAATCAGGGAAGCCTGTCCTCTGGACCTGATCTCCCCGATAATCTCACCAAGACGTCTGGTATCTGAAAGCTTAGAAGTATTCAGGATTTCTTCCATCATCTGGAACAGGAAATCCATCTGGGAATACAGTGCTTTGCCACGGATGGTAAACATGGTACGGAATGCTTCCGGGTCGTTCGCCTTGTCAAAAACATCTATGCCGCACTGGATACCGCCGGTTCTGGCATTGGTCTCATTAAACAGCTGACCGTAAGTGTAATTCTTTGTATCCACATATCCGAGAACAGACTTCAAAAGTCCAAGATAATGGACCTTCTCAACAGCCATATCCTTAATCTCGAACATAATATTTACATAACCGATTCCATTGGTGCATACATCCTGATACAGGAACAGACTGTCCTCCACCTGAAGCTCTTCATTGGAAAAACCATTCACTTCTTTGCGGATATCGGAACGCTTCAGCATAGGAATGCATTCCAGGTCCTCCGGTCTCTCCTCAGACTCCTGGTAAGCCTCAAGGGCTTTTGTCTTTCTTACCATTTCTTCCAGCTGTTCATCGGAAAGGCTGCTTCTGTATGCTTCCAGCCTGTCTGCCAGCTCTTTCTCACGCTGGGCTGCAAGACCGCGCTTCGGCACAAGAGTCAGGATCGCACCATGTGTATTGTCCAGAAGCCATTTCTGGATCAGATTCTCGAAATAGCCTTCATTTACTGCAATTTTCAGCTGATCATAAATCTCCAGAAGCTTTACCTGGGAAAAAGCATTCGCATCATCATAAAGCCAGCTTCCCATAATATCCAGTCCATACATCAGGCCTTTTGGGAACTGTCCAAAATCTGCCTCGCGGTAACGGAACTCCATGTAATTGATTCCGGAAAGGACCGCCTTCTTATCAATTCCATTTTTCACAATGTCCTGAAGGCAATTTCGGATAATGGAAACAAATTCCTCTTTCCGGGCAGCTCTGGCACCTTTTGCGATCACAGAGAAATAAGGTTGCAGAACGCCGTCGCTGTAATCGCCATAAATATCCTTACCGATTCCTGCGTCCAGAAGAGCCTGCTTCAGCGGTGCTCCCGGCGCACTTAAAAGTGCATAATCCAACACATCAAATGCCACACCCAGGGTACTGTCCATGGCATTTCCTACAACCATGTTATAGGAGAGATAGGTGTTATCCTCTTCTTCCTCGTTCTCCGCAATGGGATACTCGATCTGCAGGTCCTTCACCTGGGAAAAAGCTGTCTGCTCCTTAATGCTGGAATCTACGTCCAAAGCCTCAAATGCGGACAGATATTTCTCATCAATAAATCGCAGCTTCTCTTCCATGTCCATATTTCCGTAAAGGTAAATATAGCTGTTGGACGGATGATAGTAGGTGCGGTGGAAATCCAGAAACTCTTCATAGGATAGCTCCGGAATATTCTCCGGGTTGCCGCCGGATTCCACACCATAGGTATTGTCCGGGAAAAGATGGTTCATAATTTCTCTTTCCAGCACCTCGTCCGGGGAAGAAAATGCGCCCTTCATCTCATTGTATACAACACCATTGTATGTGAGCGGGCCTTCCTTCTGCTCCAGATGGTAATTCCATCCTTCCTGGCGAAAAATCTCCTCTTTCTTATAAATATTCGGGTAAAAAACAGCGTCCAGATACACATGCATCAGGTTCTGGAAATCCTGGTCATTGCAGCTTGCCACCGGGTAACAGGTCTTGTCCGGATAGGTCATGGCATTCAGGAAGGTATTCAGAGAGCCCTTTACCAGCTCTACAAATGGATCCTTCAGCGGAAACTCGCGGGAACCGCACAGAACGCTGTGTTCCAGAATATGAGGAACACCGGTGCTGTTCTTCGGCGTGGTACGAAAGGCAATGGAAAATACCTTATTCTCATCATCATTCTCGATCAGAACCAGTCTGGCTCCTGTTTTCTTATGGCGAACCAGATATCCGGTGGAATGGATATCGGTCAGATTCTCCTGTTTCAAAACCTCGTATGCAGGAATGTTCTCTTTTTTCATTTTTTCCTCCAAATAGTGCCCAATCAGTTTGTTTAAACAGCCGATATTGGGATGTATTTAATTCATTTCTTCGATTATGCTGAATTACACTGCACTAGAGCGTGTTTGAAAAAGGCTTTCTGCAAGATGTGCGTCACAATTTGTGGGAGATTTTGTCCGGATAAGGGCGCCGTAGCGGGCTACGGCAACCGAATTCGGGCAAAATATACCGCAAAGTGGGGCGTGCAGATTGCGGGAATGATTTTTCAAACAGGCTCTAAAAAGCTTTATACAATGCAGCTGATAATTCCGGAGCATCTTCAACTTCTTGCATTAGTATAACACACAAAAAAGTATCTTACTACAACAAAATTCTTTTAAAAAGAACCGCCCCTGCGGGCGAATCTGGTAGGATTCTTCCTGCAGGGGCGGTTCTGATTATTTAATTGTGATTGTTAATCCTGTTCTTTTTTGCGGCGTCTTCTGGTTGTTTCTTCGATTGCGAGAGCTGCAACAAAGAGCAATGCCATATAGAAGCCGATTGGTGTGTCATCACCTGTCTTAACACCTGTGGAGGTGCCTGGGGTTGGTGTAGGAGTTATTGTCTCCTCAGGAGTTACAGTAGGTGTTGCTTCCGGCTGTTCCTGGTTGATGATGGTTACCTCTGCATTGAGATTATTTTCATCAAACAGTACATTTCCATTTTCAACAGTTACTGCGTATCTGAATCCGTCTGTACCATCTACCAGATTTCCTTCTGCATCTGTCTCTGCAACATAGAGCGTAAAGGCTTCATCCGGTATTACAACTGCCTGTGTACTCTCAGATACTGTGGAGCCGCCTGCAAGATCAAGTGTCAGGATGTTCTTCTCCGTTCTTGTGGAAAGAGTTGTGCACTCTTTGTCATCAAAGATACCTGCATAGAAAATCTCATCACTTTCCAGGGCATTTCCATCTGCACCAAGAAGCTTCTTAGTTACATTCAGAGTCGCGATCTTGTAGAATCCATCCGGCCATTCGCTGAACTGGTTCTCGAATGTGATGCTGCTCTTTGCGCCATCCTCAGTTACGGTGATTGCCTGTCCCTGTGGATAAACCGGTACATAAACCTTTTCATCCGGCGTCATGCCTGAATCAATTGCTTTTCCGGTTACATCTGTCTCACTTACATAGTAGGTTCTTCCAAGATCCAGATTGGTAAAGGTAACTGTGGAAGAAGATGCATTCTTAAACTCAAGTGCTTTTACATCAGAAGCAGGAATTGTGCATTCTGCATCTGCGAAAAGTGCTGCGTAGAAGGTCATATCTTTAGCGCCTGCAAGTGCATCGTTCAGCTTCAGTTCCTTGGTGATCTCAATTGCAGCAGTTTTGCCCTTTGTCATGGCATCCTTCATCTCAACTGCATTTTTGGTGTCATCTGCATCAACAGTGAAGGTGATCGGCTCTGCGATCTCATATCCTGATGGTGCTTCTGCCTCAACCAGTTTGTAGGTCTTGCCAAGAACAAGTTTCGCTGTGATCACATGTGGTGTACCATCTGAGGTCCACTCTTCCACAACCTTATCCTGGTCATCTACTACCTGAAGTTTTGCTCCTGCAAGAGCTTTCAGGGTGGTGTCGTCTACCTTGGAAATGGTAACCTTGGTAGTATCGTTGACAAATTTCATGGCTGTCTCGGTGTAATCTTCTCCATTTACCTTGGTGGTAAGCTTCAGAGTTCCGTCACGGTTGTCTTCTACATTTACAGTTACTGTATAAACAGTCTTGTCGTATACGTAGATGTCTGCCTCTGATGGGAGCTTTTCGTTTACGGTGTAGGTAAAGGTCTTGCCAGCATCTTTCTCTGTATAGGAAAGCTTGCTGAAGCTGATTGCACCTTTTTCGTCGTTCTTAACTGTCTCAATTACCTTGCCATCTGCATCTTTCAGTTCGAATTCGAAGGTTCCAAGCTGTTCAGCTTCTACCTTCATGGACTTCTGGGCTTTCAGTTCAAGGTCAGCGGATGCACTGTAGGTATTCGTGAAGGTAACTGCTCCAGTGAGGTCTTCACTCTTTACAGGTTCGCCGTTCTTTGTGACAGAAGTAACTTTCGCTGTTAACTTGCCTGCATTGTCGTCTGTTACGTCTACTTTTACAACGTATTTGCTTTCATCATACTGGTATGCCGGTTTCTCATCTTTTACTTCAGTAATCTGATAATAATGGGTTCCGGATTCCTTGTATGTGATGATTGGGAATGTGATGGCGCCGCCGTCAGCATTCTTCACAGTTTCGTTGTAACCATTTTCTACTGCATTTCCATCTGCATCCATTTCTGTTGCCTGGAAGCTGAACTGCTCTGCTTCCAGTGTCTGGCCATCCAGAGTCTTGGTTGCACCAAGAATGATCTGACCAGATGTGGTGTAGGTGTTGATAAATTCCATACCTGTTACAGTGGCATCCTCGGAGGTTGCCTTGGAGGAATGAATAACCGGGGTTACGGTTAAGGTACCATTGCCAGCGTCTGTTACGGTTACGTTGATGGTATAGACGGTGTCGTCGTAGGTGTAACCTGCTGCGTCACCTTTCACCTCATTTACGGTGTACTGGTATTCGCCGATATCATCTACTTTCTTATCTGTGTTGTCTTTGTAAGCTGCATCTTTTACAAGGTTGTACTTGATTTCGTCAAAGGTTACGTTTCCGTTAGCAACGTTGGTCTTGGTCTGAAGAACTGTGCCATCTTTGTCGCGAAGTTCGAATGTAAACTGACCTTCTGTAAGTGGTGTCTCTGTGGTTGTCAGAGTCTTCTTAGCTGTCAGTTTCAGACTTCCGGATGCGGAGTAGGTGTTCTTCATCTCAACCTTGTTGTCGATGTCATTCTCACTTACAGTAAACTCAACAGGATCTGCCAGGGTATAACCAGCTGGAGCGGATTTCTCGACTAACTTGTAGGTTTCGCCGAGGATCAGCGCGCCGGTGATTACGTGTGGTGTTCCATCTGTGGTCCAGGAATCAACCACCTCATTATTCTTGTCGCGAACTTCAAGTTCAACACCAGAAAGCTGATTTCCTAAAGCATCTACTTTTGTAATCGTTGCTTTAGTAGTATCGTTGACAAACTTCATTTCCGGATCTGTGTAATCCTTCTCTCCAATTTTGACTGTCTTAGTAAGTTTCAGAGTTCCGTCACCGTTGTCTTCTACTTTGACTTTTACAGTATAAACAGTGGTATCGTATACATATTTAATACCATCAGTTTCATACTGAGCTTCGGTAGATGGAGCTTTCTCTCTTACTGTGTACGTATAAGTATTGCCAACATCTGAGAGATTATAATGAATCGGAGCAAATGTGATTGCACCAGCTTCATTGTTTGTAACAGTCTGCGTTTCGATGTTGTCACCGCTAAGTTCGAATTCGAAGGTTCCGAGCTGCTCAGATTCTACCTTCATGGACTTCTGGGCTTTCAGTTCAAGGTCAGCGGAAGCACTGTAGGTATTATTAAAGGTGACTGTCTTATTTTCTACAAGCTTACCGTCTTTTGTGACTGATATAATTGCTGCTGTTAATTTACCTGCCATATTATCTGTTACATTTACAGCTACAACATATTTGCTTCCATCATACTTGTATGCCGGTTTCTTACCATTTATTTCTGTAATTTGATAATAATAGATTCCGGTTTTCTCATATTTAATGGTTGGGAATACAATGGAACCGTCTTCCGCATTTTTAGCAATCTTTTTATAACCATTTTCTACTGCGTTTCCATCTTCACCAATTTCTGTTACCTGGAAACTAAACTGCTCTGCTTCCAGTGGCTGACCTTCCAGAGTCTTGTTTGCGCTAAGGACGATCTGACCAGATGTCGTATAATTATTGATAATTACTGGTGTCTCTACTGCTGTCGTGCAGTTTTCATCACTGTAATAACTTACCTTTGTCTTATACTCGTTTCCTTCTTTTCTTACACTTACCTTTGCGTAAAGCACGTCACTTGAAACAGTCCATTCCGGATGCTCTCCGATAATTCCCGTCTCACTGATCTTATAGATATAATCCTTTGCTTCCTTGTAGCCGGTGATTTTTTCAAATGTTACCTTTGACCCGGTATTGGCTGCCTCTTTGTTGGACAGCTCTGGTGCTCCAGGAGTCAGCGCTTCCAGCTTGAATTTGAAGTAATTCGGGATTTCCCCGCTCCAGTTCCCTGTTGCTGCCTTCTGGATCTCCAGTTCTGCGCTTCCCTCTACATCTTCAGCTTTCTTATTACTAATTTCAATTGTTCCAACCACAGTTGAATTACTGAAAACAGCAATTGCGTCCTGAAGCCCCATTTTTACTAACTCATCTGCTGATTTACTATAGTCAGTAAAATAAAATTCAATAGAATTTCCTGTTTTATAACCACTAGGTGCGGTAGTCTCTACTAATTTATATTTTACATATAAATCAAATACAGTTTTATCTAACTGTTTAGATAATTGAATTTCATCTGTTTCACCATTAGCTTTTGTTTTAATACCACTTTTTAAAACCTTTCCATTTGAATCCTGCAATTCAAATATCGCATTAGGTAAGCCCTTTGATGCATTTTCTTCATCATATTTGTACAATAAAAGTTTGAGACTGCTGACTTCAACATTTCCACTTGAATTTTGCTTCTTTTCTACATTATTACTAACTTTACTGTAATACTCATCCCTTCCATTTATATAAGCCGTATTACCATAGTCAATTTTACTTCCAATACTTCCAGTTACTGTCGCTTTATATTCAATTACATATGTAGCATCCTCTACAGGATTTAAAATCAGAATCTTCATTCCAATTGACGTTGGTGCCACAATATAATCTGTATTAGCTGTAAGTAACCTTTCTCCTTGTTTTACACTAAATGTACTATAATCAATTTTAAGATTTGTACAGTTATCATCAATTTCTAAGTGTCCATCTGAATTTTTATAATTATCTGTATATTTTACAGTAATTTTAAAACCAGCCTGATAGCCATTTGATACACTAGGTTTTGAATTTTCCTCTTTTGTAAATAAAGGTTTTTTATAAGTATAATCGCAACTAGCTTCTCCTGCTACATCCTCACCATTAGCCTTTACTGATACACTATTGCTCAATATTTGTCCATCGCTAGATGTTACTAATGACTCATCTACTGCCATCTGGTAATACAACTTGTAAACACAATTTTTACCTTTATATGTTCTTGTTAATTTTCCAAGATTAAGTTTTAGAACAGTATTACCATTTTCTTCTATCGTAGGATCTGCCATCCAACCTGCAGCCTCATCAGAACCACTAGCACTACTGTCACCCTTATACTCATTTTCTGCCCACATGAGTTTTGCACTACCCGAAACATATGACAGTGAAGAGCTATGCGTATCAGTTATAATAACATTTTCGTTTCCTAATCCAACACGATTCTTGTCAATTGTGATACAATAGCATATCTTGTTTCCTTCGGTACTCCATTTTTTATCGCTTGAACCATATCCCGTAAAATAGGAGCTTACATTTTCCTTTTTAACCTGCAAGTTTCCTGGAACATACCCATCTGCAGTGACTTGCCATCCATTTCCAGATGCCGTATTTCTTACTAAAACACCAGGTTTATAAACAACCTCCCCAGTAGCATTCTGATATTTGTTGAAGGTTTCATATTCTAATATAATGTCTCTCGCTTCTCCGGTTCCGTCAATTTTCGAATTTGTTTTATTAGTTTCTATATTACTTTCGGAAGAATCTTTTGATAAAAAGAATAAATAGTTACATAATTCTCCATTTTCAACATTTCGTCCATATTTTACATTATCTTTACTAATCTTTTTGCCTGAATCGATGACAGTTATTGATGATGTATCAATCCACCCCCATTTATTCCAACCATCAGCATCCCCATTATCTGACTCTTGTCTTACAGTATCCTTAATAAAAAATTTCATACCACCTGCCGGAACATGAATAGTAACTCTCCATTTCATTTTATCTTGTGTTCCAGAAAGAAATGTCTTTTCGGGATTAGGAACTTTACCTGTTAATGGACCTGAGCCAGATGCCCCCGGATGATTACGGTTGCCATCATCAACATCATTTTTTACGCTAACTGAACCAATAAGACTATCTAATTTTGTATCATCAACCAGAGTCTTATATGAAAAAGTATATTTGTAAATCAAACTATCGTCAGTATAATTATCTCCTGAATTTTTTCCGATTGTATATGACCATGTATTTCCATCTGCTGGTACAGTAATATCAAACTCAGCACCATCAGATCGTTTAACATGAATCACATCTCCCTTCTTAAATTTCGTATACTCGTTATCCTGTAAAGTATCTGTTACCGTGTTTCCTTTAACAGGTTGTTTTCCATCAACATTGTATACGAAAGACCACTCTAAGTATGTCTTACCAACTTCTGTAACTAATTTAGCATTATCCTTCTTAAACCACTGATTATTTTTGAAATTATTACCAATATCAACTGATGGTTCATTACTAATAATATCTTTGCTGCCATTTTTACCTTTTACAACTACACCATTATTAGTAGAATAACTTTCCCCATTTCTTATCTTCTCTAATACACCATCTTTAAATTTTGCCTTATAAACTAACGCAGCTGTTTTATCTTTAAGCAATTCACCTACTGTTACTTCATAACCATTTCCTGTTACAGCAAACTTTCCCGGCGTTGGTGTTCCGCCATCAACGGTAAGTGTATACTCATTTCCTTGTGAGTCTTTCACAAGCTCCAAGTCACTTCCCAGCTTATCAATAATTTTAACGTCAGTTGCATTTCCATTTTCTGCTTTAGTTATAATTGTATATGTTATTTCTCCAGTTTTTTCATCATATGATGCGCTTTTTTCTGTATAAAGGTTTACATCTCTATTAACATGAATCTCTTTTTCAATTGTTGTTCCTGGTACAGTTATTTTTACCACTTCGTCAGTAACCGTATTTTTTATTTCTGCTGAAAACGCGAAATTTCCCTTTACAAGACCTTTATCAGCTTGCTGCATAAACTCATCTGTAAAGACAACTGAAACATCCCCCGTATCATTAATAGTATAATCTCCAACAACAGTCTTATTATCATCCGCATATAATTTTCCACTTGCCGGCCAATTTGTCAAATTATTAGGCATAGAAAAAGTCATATTTTTCTGAATGTGTTTTCCCTGATTAACAAGCTCTGAAGTTTCGGCAAATGAAATAGTAAAGTCATATCTCGCAGAAGGACTGATTTTATCATTTGATGAAATTTCTTTTCCATCGACTTTAATTGTCATTCCTGTTATAAAATCGGACAATTTACTACTTCCAGTTTGTACCGCTACATTTTGTACTGTCGTCACGCCACCCACAATTGAAAAACTATCCTGTGAAAAACCCATAGAAGTGATCTCACCGTCTGCGTTTGTGTTTACGTATTTAGTTACGACTTCGGCCTGTCCATCATTGTCCAGATGAACAACATCTTTATTTACGACGTCACCGTCAACAGTGCTTTTCTGAATCTGTTTGAAGCTCATATCTACTTTTACATTTCCGCTTTCAGGTTCAATTCTGCTTCCATCAGCAGTCAGGAAATATACGTCGTAAAGTACATACTCAGCTTCCGTATTCTCAGCGTCCAGTCCCAACTGGCTGCTCAGCTGGCTGTTGAATGCAGCTACTGCAGCATTGTAGCGATCGGTGCCAGGTGCGATGTAGTCAGCTTTGATTTCTGCATTCTGTGGAAATTTTGCATCTTCCGGAGCTGTTGCTGTAATCACTACACGATTGTCTTCGTATCTGAAAGAAGTCTTCGGTGCTTCTGTCGGAGTCGGTGTCGGCGTCTCACTTGGGGACGCGCTGACTTCTGGTGTAGGAGTTGCAGTTGCCTCGGCAGCTGGTGTTGCTGTAGCTTCCGGTGCTGCAGGCACTTCCGTCACTTCTGCTGCTGGTGCCGCTGTGGGCTCTGTTGCAGGTGCTTCTGTCGGAGCTGCTGCAGGCGCCTCTGTTGGCTGCTCTACAGGTGCTTCCGTCGGCTGCTCTGCTGGCGCTTCTGTTGGCTGCTCGGCAGGTGCTTCCGTTGGCTCCTGAGTTTGTTCCGCAGCAGGAGTTTCCTGCACTTGCTGAGGTTCTTCCTGTTTCTCAGCAACCGGTTCCGCTCCCTCCGTTGCGTATGTTTCTGCTTCGTTTTCAGACGGAGTCGGCGTTGCCGTCGCGTCCTCAACGTAGGTATCGTCTGTTGCCAGAACAGTCAGACTGGACTGCTGGAATATCATAGATACCGCCAGAAGTATGGCAAAAAACGATTTCAGCCTTGAATTCTTTTTCATGTTACAACCTCCTTTTTAAGATCGGGTTTTCCTTTTTTCAGTGTGGTTTTGCAGGCAGAAGTAGCCCAAAATCCATTTTCATCATCATATCACACTGATTTTAAAGGAGCAATAATTTATGATTACCTGAAAAATCCCTGTTTTCTGCTGTTTCACTAAGAAACCCGGCACGAATCGGTCTTCATTTTCGTATTTTTACAGTGTGTACTTTAGTGTACTGTCGTTATTTTCGACTTTTCATTGAAAAAAGCACATAAATTCTTATTTTTTCTGCTTTCACAGGGCAAAAAAGCTACATGTTTACTCCATTTTCCCCTGTCTGAATTTCAGCATTTTGCACAATTTCACTCCCTGTTTTCTAAACTATATTCGCTCCAATTTTCGTATTTACTCATGGTGTATCTTGATGTACGTTCTTTTGTGTGGTATAATAAATGCCAGAAAACCAATGCACTTATACAATTGGCAAATAGGAATACGCACCATCTTCATTTTCAAATGATAAAGCATACAGGAGGACCCCCTATGTTTCTCAAAAAGACCCCCAAGGCAAAGGGAACTTACCTTGCCATTACCGAATCCTACTATGATAAAGAGAAGAAAGCCACTCGTCAGAAAACCATTATGGGGTTGGGATATCTGGAAGATTTAAAGAAGGATTACCCGGATCCCATCAGCCATTTCGAGAAGGTTGTGGCTGATATGAACCAGGAACGAGAAGCCAAAAAGAACTCTGTGGTATATGTTGACCTTACTACTGCTCTCTCACCGGGAGAACACTCTCTGAAAAATGTAGGCTACGGCATTCTGAAATACCTTTATAAGGAGCTTCAGCTGGACATTTTCTGGCGTACCAGGACCTGGAATCTATCTCTTTCGTATAATATAGAAGAACTTTTCCGATATATGGTCATTTCCCGTGCTCTTTACCCGAATTGTACCTGGAATGAAGCTATTGAAAAAGGACTCTACTTCGAAGAATCCGGAAGCATCTCAGACGAAGACCTGGATTCTGCCTTTCATGTTATCGTGAAACTGCAAAAAGATCTGCAGAAGTGGATTTATGAGCATTCCGGCAGTATCCTTTCCAGAGATACTACTTCTGCATTTTTGGATCACACCAGCTATAATTTTTCCATTCCGGGAAGCATGCCCTCTGACACGCAGCCCAATGCCAGACGTACAGATTCCACCCTTCACCTGGATCTTCTCACGGACAGAAATGGAATCCCCATTGCATATGACCTGTCTACCAGTGGTACTGTGTTGAACCAGTCTGTTTTTAATACCGTAAAGCAATTAAAGAGAGAGAATCCCAGAACCCGTTTTTATAATACTGCCCCTGCGCGTCCGGAGGAGGAGCCTTTTATTTGCAATGGAGTACAGGCAGACGGATATATTTATGGTCTGCCGGTACATACTGCGAATGCAGAATTTAAGGATTGGGTACTGAAGGATGGTTATCAGGAAATGAAAATTCTGAATGAAAAGCATCAGACTATCCCTCTTCTTTATAAAGAGCGGATTTTTGAGGATAGGGAAAAACAATTTGTATATTACCATGAGCTTCAGGCCAGACAGCAGCGCCTTGCCAGGGAGTCTTCCGGAAAGCGTACCGGATTGAAGCTGGACGGATACACTGCCATTGCTACTGATAATCTGGAGGCGGATAACCTTTCCCCTTATCGTCTTTTCAGCGGACTTCGTCATATGGAGAAAATTTTCCTTGATTCCAAAAGCCAGTATGACTCCTCTGCTACCTTCATCTGGACACCGGATAAGATCAATGCCCATTTTGTGATTGGGTTTGTGTCCTTTACCTTAATGCGTATGCTGCAGGCGAAGCTTGATTTCCAGTTTTCCATGGAACAGATCGGGACTTCTTTGCAGCGGTATAATTGTGTACAGATTGCAGGAAATATTTATCAGTTTGCCTATTATGATGTGATTCTGGATGCATGTGAGAAGGCACTTGGGCTGGAGCTGCATAATAAATACCGCAGCCAGCTCCAGATTCGGAGATTGCTGCGGTATTAAGGACTTTATAATTTTATATCTTTTATACATGTCAGGCTTTTTCGCCTGGCATGTTATCTGTCTGCGCCCAGGCTTCCCTCTCCTGGAAAATGCAGTTCGTACATTTCCCGGGCGGCACGGGTGACAATTCCAAGCTCTTCTTCCATCTTCAATGTCTGCGGAAGCACCACGGCAGTATCATAAATATCCGCTTTCAGCTTGTCCTTGGCGCGCTCACTACTCATTTTCATAATCCCAAACAGTGTGCTGTTATAAGCCTTATCCGACTCACTAAGCTCCATATAAGTCTTCACCATATGGCAGCACTCTCTGTAAAGAAGGTCTTCATAATCCTTACCCTTGGCGCAGATTTCCTGGAATTTCATTTTATTCAGCTGTTTCATGATCTCCTTACGTCCGCCGCGGACTCCCATAAAGCGCTTGCCGCTGTCTTTATTAAACTCCATCAGCATCCACAGTGCGATCAAACCGTCAGCACGGGTATCACCGCCAAGCTCAGACGGATCCTGATAACGGATGTCCCAAAGCTCCCTGCGGATCTGATTCAGCTCTGGCTCCTCTCCTGCCTCAATGGACATATTCAAAAGTGCCAGACGTCTGGCCGGGTCCGATTCTCTGTAGTATTGTGTAATAGTCGGGGTATCCATAGTATTCTCCTTTATACTTCTTCGTAGGTCAGCTCGGTCTCAGCCATATTAAGAGCTTCCTCAATTACCTTGTCCATATCCATATAGCGGTACATGCCCAGTCGTCCGCCAAAGAGTACATTATTCTCTTCTAATGCACGGCGCTCGTACTTGTCAAAGAGCTCGTCATTCTTCGGATCATTAATGGGATAATATGGCTCTTTTCCCTTCTCCCATGCTGCCGGATATTCTCTTGTGATGACTGTCTTCGGCTGTGTCCCAAACTCGAAATGCTTATGCTCAATAATACGAGTATATGGCACCTCATAATCGGTATAGTTCACAACCGCATTTCCCTGATAGTTCCCCATATCAAGCACTTCTGTCTCAAAACGCAGGGAACGGTACTCCAACTCACCATAGCAGTAATTATAAAATTCATCGATCATACCGGTAAAAAGGATCTTATCTGCCTGTGCAGTGAGCTCTTCTCTATTTGCAAAGAAATCCGTCTTCAGGCAAACCTGGACACCCTCCAGAAGCTTCTTGATAATACGGGTATAGCCGCCCTTCGGAATACCCTGATAGGGATCCTTAAAATAGTTATTATCATAGGTATAACGAAGAGGAAGTCTCTTGATAATAAAGGACGGAAGATCCTTACACTCTCTTCCCCACTGCTTGCGGGTATAGCCCTCTACCAACTTCTCATACACATCCTGTCCCACCAGCGCAAGTGCCTGCTCTTCCAGGTTCTTCGGGTGTGTGATGTGCATGCGGCTGATCTGCTCTTGAATCTTCGCCTTCGCCTCTGCCGGAGTCCGTACACCCCAGAGCTGATGGAATGTATTCATATTAAATGGAAGGTTATACAGTTCATCCTTATACACCGCAATAGGTGAATTTACAAAGTGGTTAAATTCTGTAAACTGGTTTACATAGTCCCAGATTTCCTTCTTAGAGGTATGGAAAATATGTGCACCATACTTGTGGACCTGGATGCCTTCTACTTCCTCTGTGTAAATATTACCGCCGATATGATCACGCTTGTCGATCACCAGGCAGGTCTTGCCCTTCTTAGTAGCTTCGTGAGCAAATACAGCTCCAAAAAGTCCGGCTCCTACAATTAAATAATCATATTTCTTCATCTTGTGTTGCCCCTTTCTATTATGGGAATGCAGATTTATTACGTCCGTTTTCTGCCAGACACTGATATACAATGTCTTTCATTCCCGGATAAAGATGTTATTATTATAACAAATTTTCAGAAAAAAAGGTAGCCCTTTCCATATAAGGACTACCTTTTTTATAAAACTTTCTTAATGGTCGCATCGTAACCTGTAACACGCTTCACGATGCACAACGATCATGCAACCGCATTATTTCGCAGCAACTCTGTCAAACTCATCTGTGATTTCTTTGGATGGAGCCTTCGTAACAAGGCTGACGATCACGATCATCACCAGACTGAGCAGGAAACCAACTGCCAGGGAATAAAGTCCTGTATAGGTTCCCAGTGTCTGTCCTCCGACTAACGGAATATAGTCCCAGATAATAACAGTAAGTCCGCCAGTCACCATACCTGCAATGGCACCTGGAAGATTGGTTCTTCTCCAGAACAGGGACATTACCACGATCGGTCCAAATGCGGAACCAAGTCCTGCCCATGCATTGGAAACCAGTCCCATAATACTGCTGTCCGGATTCCATGCAATGACAAATGCGATCACTGCGATCACAATAACCGTGATGCGGCTTACTTTCAGAATTTCCTCTGTGTCAGCATCCTTCTTGATAAAGCTGTGATACAGATCCTCAGATACTGCAGAAGCAGTTACCAGAAGCTGGGAATCCGCTGTGGACATGATCGCTGCAAGGATTCCGCAGAGGAACAGTCCGCCGATAAAGGGAAGCGCAAGCTCTGAGGTAAACACCTTGCGGATCATCTCAATAAATACGCTCTCAGAAGAAGCGGCTCCGTTCTCCCCAAGAATAACAGGAAGCAGATAAGCTCTTCCGATCACAGCGATTGCAAATGCAGCTGTCAGGGAAAGAAGATCCCATACAATGGCAATCGCCCAGGATTTCTTCAGTTCCTTCTCGTTCTTAACTGCCATAAATCTTACCAGTACGTGAGGCATTCCACAGTATCCAAAGCCCCATGCCAGCTGGGAAAAGATCTCTATAAAAGTATATGGTCTGTCTCCATTCATAAACGGGTTCAGATAAGCACCTGCACCGCCGGTCACGCCGCTCTGGGAGATCAGGTCTGTAAGATTGCCTGGAAGCAGGAAATACGCCACCAGCGGAACTACAAGCAGTCCGATAAGCATCAGGGTTCCCTGTACAAAGTCTGTTACACAGACCGCCATAAAGCCGCCCATGAAGGTGTAGCAAAGAATAACTGCAGCTCCAATGGCAAGTGCTATGTGATAATCAAGTCCAAATACGGTATTGAACAGCTTACCGCCTGCTGCCAGCGCAGAAGCTGTATACACCAGGAAAAAGATTACGATTACCACTGATGAGATCAGAAGCAGGATCTTTTTCTTATCACGGTAGCGGTTCTCGAAAAATGCCGGGATAGTCATGGAATTGTTTGCTGCGATGGTGTATTTACGAAGTCTTCCGGAAATACAAACCCAATTGAGAACAGTTCCGATAAAAAGTCCTACCGCGATCCAGATCTGTCCGGATCCAAAAGAATAAATGGCTCCGGGAAGACCCATCAGAAGCCATCCGCTCATATCAGAAGCCTGTGCAGAAAGGGCTGCCACCCATCCGTTCAGTCCTCGTCCTCCAAGGAAATAATCCTCTGAGCTGGAGGTCTTTTTCATGTAAACCGCGCCGATGACGATCATCATGGCAAGGTAAAACACAAAAGCAATCAGAATTATCACTGTTGTACCACTCAATTTTTTCTCCTCCTCTGTTATAAAATCTGCCGTCTCCAAATCATCCAGACAGCAAAATAACATATTTCATACTTTACCACAGAAGAGTATGAAAGTGCAAGTGATATTATATATTTTTTTGAAAGTATGCGTTTTATAAACACAGAATATGAAACTACTTATCCTTCCCTTTCAGATAAACATGCTTAATATACCACAAAGCCTTTTCTTCCCCTTTGTCATTGAGTATCCGAAGCAGCCCCTCTAACTCTTTTTTGGTCTGGGGATGTACAAACCACAGCTTCGGCTTGCTTTTCAGAAAATATTCCAGCGGCTTGTGATTGTCATATGCGTCCCCAAGATACGTCCTAGAGGCACTGATCCTGTCCATCACCATCTCTGCCACATATCTGCGGGGCATTTTCGCCCCCATGATCACATGCTCCGGATCATTTATGGAATAATCCACCCAATGCTCATAATGATGCTTATTGCGCCCTTTATGATGGAGCCAGGCGGTAGACACGCCAGTATCCTCACGTTCTGCGTTATTTGGACTTCTGTTTCCCTGATAATATTTGCAGCCCACCAGAAATTCCGATGGAGTATATTTGGAAAGGTCATGGAGAAGCCCCTGCTTGTAAAGTCCGATTCGGAAGCAATAGTGCATGACCATCAGCTTATGCTTTGTGATTGTTTTAAAGTGAAGCCATGGATGCATTGTCACCGGACCTCCTTTCCTTATTCTCAGCTTCTGTCACAGTATTGTCTGAAGCTGCAGTTTTCTTCCCTTCTGCGCCTGGCAGTTTTTCATTCTTTTTTCCTTTGCCAGTATGCTTTCTTTCAGGCTCCGGTTTCTTCACACCCTGAAGTACAACCACTGTACGCGGTCCCACCTCCACGGCTCTTTCATAAACCTGGCCATTTTCCCCATAAAATCCGTCACAGGTCAGATCTCCGGTATCCATCACTTTCTTCCACTCCATCCCCTCTGGCAAATTGGGAAGGGCAATATTCCTGGTTTCCCAGTGAAAATTATAGCCTGTATAAAGGAAATCATCCTCACTTCCATCCGGCAGCTTTGCATATGCCCCGCACAGCATCACGCCGATCATGCGGCTGGTATTTTCCATGTTGCAGAACCATGCACGTTCCCCATGAAAAGACATATCCGGAAATCCCTTGCCAAGGTAATCTGCCTCTTTCATGCTCTCACTCATATGAAGGACAGGATGAGCCTTCCGAAGTGCAACTGCCTTTTTTACAAAGGCAAGCATACTGGCATTTCGCCGCAGTCCCCGCCAGTCAATCCAGCCAATGGAATTGTCCTGGCAGTAAGCATTATTGTTTCCCTTCTGGGAATTGCCGATCTCATCACCGCCATAGATCATGGGTACTCCCTGGGAAAACAGCAGCATGGCAAAAGCGGCTCGCATCTGGCGCTCCCTCATCTGACGGATCCACTGCTTCCGGCTTGGTCCCTCAATGCCACAATTCCAGGAATAATTATAGCTGCAGCCGTCGTTATTGCCTTCCCCATTTGCCTCATTGTGCTTATAATTGTAGGAAACAAGGTCATTTAAAGTAAAACCGTCCTGGCAGGTAATATAATTGATCACTCCATGGTCATCCGGATTATGACGGATGCGGTACTGCACAGCCGGAACCATATCCTCATCGCTTTTCAGGAATCTGCGCATATCCTGCAAAAATCCCAGATTATATTCCGCAAAGCATCGCTTTCCTGGTCTGCGGTTCTTATAAAGAGCAGCCGTATCCATTCCTTCTGCCATGATCTTCGTTCCTGCAAGCAGGCCATCCTTCATGATCAGGTCAAGAGGTGCCCCTTCTCCCAGAATATGAAAGCCGTCCACATGATAATTCTGTTTCCAGAACTGCACTGCACGAAGTGCCATTAAAGGATTAACTTCTGCTGGAAAATACATTTCCATGATACAGCCAATCCCTGCTTTGTGAAAAGCCCTGATCATGTCACAAAATTCCCTGTGGGGATCCCGGGTAGCGCAATAAGCACTCTTTGGCGCAAAATAAAGACCATTTCCATATCCCCAGTAATTTACCTCGTCTTTTTTCCCCTTCTGGGAAACCAGACCGTCTGGCTCCTTTGGCGGAACCACCTCCATAAATTCATAGGCCGGCATAAGCTCTACCGTATTAATGCCAAGCTCCTGCCAGTATGGGATCATCTGTACCAGACCGGAAAAAGTTCCCCGGAGACCTGTCGGCAGCTTAGCCTGCCTGGTGTATCCCCGAACATGTACTTTATAAAGGATCATATCTCCAAAGTCTGTTTCCGGTGCTTTCTCATCCCCCCAGTCATAACCATTTCCTGACCAGAAGCCGCAGCGCACCTTATGGGGATCTTCCTCCCACGCTGCCCCAAAGTGCTCTCTTCCACTGATTCTGCTGGCACAGGGATCCAGATAGATTTCCCCGTTTATCTTAAAATTGTATTCCAGATTGGTTACATTTAATTTTTTCATAAAGACAGAAAAAATCCGTCCTGTACGATATTTTTCATCCAGAAGAAGCTCATAAAAGGGCTCTCTTCCCCTCTTTCTGTAAAGGAGCAGGTAAACCTCGGAATCCTCTTCCGCTTCCACTGCAAAATTATATCCATCTGCCATCTGGGTTACCCCAAGTAAAAGAGGATAACCATATGTCACAACCACGCTCTTATTTCCCGGTATTGGCACTTTATAAGCCCTCCTGTCTTTGTCTGCTGTCTCGTCTGTAGCCATTTTTGTACACAGAGCACGTTTCCCAAAGGGAATCTGCACAATGCAATCTTTCTCATGAAATAAAATCATCCGATAATATCTGTTTATCCCCAGATCCTGCCATACAGGACTCCCTATGGTCTAAAATTTCAGATCCAGCTCTACCGGACAATGGTCGGACCCCATTATCTCGCTGTGGATCTTCGCATCCTCCAGATTCTCTTTCAAGGACGGAGAGGTGATAAAATAGTCAATTCTCCATCCGGCATTCTTCTCTCTTGCCTTAAATCGGTAAGACCACCAGGAGTAGGCGCCCTCAAGCTCCGGATAAAAGTAACGAAATGTATCAATAAATCCAGCTTCCAGAGTTCTGGTAAAGCAGGCTCTCTCTTCATCTGTGAAGCCTGCGTTCATTCGGTTGGTCTTAGGGTTCTTCAGGTCAATTTCCTGATGTGCCACATTCATGTCTCCACAGCAGATCACAGGCTTTTTCTCCTGAAGCTTCAGAAGATAAGCCAGGAAATCTCTTTCCCATTCCATGCGGTATTCCAGTCTTCGAAGCTCGGACTGGGAGTTGGGCGTATATACGGTAACCAGATAAAAATCGTCCATCTCTGCAGTGATCACACGGCCTTCTTTATCGTGTTCCTCTATTCCAAGTCCGTAAGTCACGGACAACGGCTCTTTTTTCGTAAAAACAGCTGTTCCGGAATATCCCTTGCGGTTCGCGTAATTCCAATATTGATAATAACCTGGAAGCTCCAGCTTCACCTGGTTCTCCTGACATTTGGTCTCCTGAAGGCAGAAAATGTCTGCGTCCAGCTTCGCAAAGCTTTCTTCAAAGCCCTTGGTAATACAGGCACGGATTCCATTTACGTTCCATGATACAAGCTTCATGTTGTTCTCCAATCTGTAAAAATTTATATAATGCACAAAAATCCTTCTGTACATGATTTTGCCCATTTTTTCAAAGTTTCCAGTGAACTTCATTCACAAAAAACCTCTCATAGGATATTGCCTGTGAATATTCAATATATTCTAACACTTTCTTCATTATAACACAGATTTCCCTATTCACAAAACCCTATTTTTCTGGTACAATCTAAATATTGTCCGGGCATACCGTTACCAGTGAAAATGAAGCTAAAGAAGTCCCGGTGTTACCTTGTTTTACAGCATGAACATGCTTTTTCACAGGTAACATATAAATACAAATTTTTTATAAAGTGAGGTATTTTTAATGAGTGATTCAGATATGACAAACTCCTGCAGCAGCTGTGGAAGCAGCTCATCCTGCGGCGGTTCCGACTGCTCCACATGCAGTGGATGCAGCACTGACGCAAACCAGCACAGCACCATTACTCTTACCATGGAGGATGATACTGAGGTAGAATGCGCCATCCTTACCATTTTCCCGGTAGATGCAAAGGAATATATTGCGCTTCTTCCTCTTGACGAAGAGGGCCAGAATCATGACGGTGAAGTTTATCTGTATTCCTTCACCCGCACTGCAGAGGGTGCTCCCATGCTTTCCAACATTGAGAGCGACGAAGAGTACAATAAGGCTGCTATCGCATTTGACACTGTTTTACAGAATGCACGAGAAGCAGAAGCTGCCGGAACACCTTTAGAGTAATCTCTCCGGTGGTCTTTAAAGAAATTTCCTGCGGGAGCATCAGAGTAATCTTCCCGGTGGTCTTTAAAGAGATTTCCTGCGGGAGCCTGTTTGAAAAAGGCTTTCTGCAAAATTTGAAAAAAACTTAAGCACAATAAAAGCAGGTATCTGTGATTGATAAATTCATCACATTTACCTGCTTTTATATTTCCCATAGAACTGCGAGGGCGCCGCAGCGGGTTACTTCGTCGTACTTCCAAACCCGCCATTTCTCACATCTGTCACATCATCATCTACGGTAATCCCGTACTCAACGAAGATTCCCTGCATAAAGCCTGTATCTGCCTTCAATTCTACCACTTTATTCTCATTGGTATCATTTGTCAGCTTGGCAAAAATATGGCCTTCATTGTCAGAATAAAAATAATCGCTGTCAATAATCCCCACCGTATTATTCAGCTGCAGACGGAATTTGAATCCCAGGCCGCTTCTTGGATAGCATTTCAGCACCCATTCCTGATCCATCTCCACACAGATCCCGGTCGGAATCTTGATGGTCTCGCCTGGCTTGATGGTAAAATCAGCCGGGGAAAAGAAATCATAGCCTGCGCTTCCGGCAGTAGCCCGTCTTGGAAGACGGATTCCCTCATAAATCTTCTCTGCCTCGTCAGCAGACACGCCTTCAAAAGCATCCATCCAGTCTGCCACAAAGCGCTCTTTACTTACTTTATGAAATTTTGCAATTCTCTTCATGTTTCCTCCTGTTTATCCCGTGCAGACGCATTTTCCAAAGCTCCGGCTCTGCAGCGGATATAAAGAATGCCGGGCACATCTGTCCGGCATCCCCCAAGCTGTCACTGTGCTTTTCCTACACAGTGGCCTTGCATTTTATTCTTATTTTGCCTCTGCCGGAACATCTTTGATGCTGAAGCTCATTCTTCCCATCTTGTCTTTTCCAAGGCATACAACAGTCACTTTATCTCCAAGTGTAAGAACATCCTCTACGCGGTTGATTCTCTCCTTGCAGATCTTGGAAATGTGAACCATTCCCTCTTTGCCAGGTGCGAACTCAACAAATGCGCCAAACTCCTTGATGCTTACAACCTGTCCGGTGAGGATCTGTCCCTGCTCGAAGTCAGAAGCAATGATTTCAACCATACGCTTTGCTTCCTGCATGTTCTTATCATCTACGCCGCAGATAGATACAGCACCCTCATCTGTGATGTCGATCTTGACGCCTGTACGCTCGATGATGGTGTTGATGGTCTTACCTCTCTGTCCAACAACATCACCGATCTTCTGAGGATCGATCTGGATCTGGATGATCTTCGGAGCATATTTTCCAACAGTTGTACGAGGTGCAGGGATACATTTCTCAATAACTTCGTTAAGGATGTACTCTCTTGCTTCCTTAGTACGTCTGATTGCTTCTTCTACGATCTGTCTTGTAAGACCGTGGATCTTAATATCCATCTGAATCGCTGTGATACCGTCATGAGTTCCGGCTACCTTGAAGTCCATGTCGCCAAAGAAGTCCTCAAGACCCTGGATATCAGTAAGAACGATATAATCATCATCTGTGTCACCTGTTACAAGACCACAGGAAATACCTGCAACCGGCTTCTTAATCGGTACACCGGCAGCCTCAAGAGACATGGTGGATGCACAGATACTTGCCTGGGAGGTAGATCCGTTTGACTCAAAGGTCTCAGATACAGTACGGATTGCATATGGGAATTCTTCTACGCTTGGAAGCACCGGTACAAGTGCTCTCTCAGCAAGTGCTCCATGACCGATCTCACGGCGTCCCGGTCCTCTGGATGGCTTTGTCTCACCTACAGAATAGGACGGGAAATTGTAGTGATGCATATATCTCTTGCTTGTCTCAAACTCGTCAAGTCCGTCAATTCTCTGTGCCTCTGCAAGAGGTGCCAGAGTAGTAATCGTACAGATCTGAGTCTGTCCACGGGTGAACATAGCGGAGCCATGTACTCTCGGGATGATATCAACCTCTGCTGCCAGAGGACGGATCTGTGTGATCGCACGGCCGTCCGGACGTTTGTGATCTTTCAGGATCATCTTACGAACGGTCTTCTTCTGATACTGGTAAACAGCCTCACCAAGAACAGCAAGCCACTCTTCCTTCTCTGCGAAAGCTTCTTTCAGCTTGTCTGTGATCTCTGCAATGTTGTTCTCTCTTGTCTGCTTGTCATCAGAGAATACGGCAACTTCCATTTCTTCCGGAGGAACGATCTCCTTGATGGCGTCAAACAGCTCCTGCGGAACTGCACAGGACTCATAGCTGTGTTTTTCTTTCCCGCACTCAGCGATGATCTGATCGAAGAATCTGATGATCTCCTGGTTTACTTCATGTGCTTTATAAATAGCCTCGATCATCTGATCCTCCGGAACCTCGTTGGCACCGGCCTCGATCATGATAACCTTATCTCTTGTGGAAGCTACTGTCAGCTGAAGGTCAGAAATATCCTTCTGAGCCAGTGTAGGGTTCACAACATACTCTCCATTGATCAGGCCGATCTGTGTCGTTGCACATGGGCCATCAAATGGAATATCAGAAATACAGGTAGCAAGGGAAGAACCAAGCATAGCCGGGATCTCCGGGTTGCACTCCGGATCTACAGACATAACCATGTCCACCAGTGTTACATCGTTTCTGTAATCCTTCGGGAACAGAGGACGCATAGGTCTGTCGATAACACGGGAGGTAAGGATTGCGTGCTCGCTTGCCTTTCCCTCTCTCTTATTGAAACCGCCCGGAATCTTTCCTACGGCGTACATTTTCTCTTCATATTCAACGCTTAACGGGAAAAAGTCGATTCCCTCTCTTGGCTCCTTGGATGCAGTTGCTGTAGCAAGTACAGTGGTATCACCATAATGCATAAGTGCTGCGCCATTGGCCTGTTTCGCAACACGTCCGATATCTACGGTAAGTGTTCTTCCAGCTAATTCCATGGAATAACTTTTGTACATGTCTTCTCTCCTTTTTCATATAAAATATTGATCTGAAGCCACCCTACACTTCTGCAGAAACTGTGAAAACCAGTTCTGACCAACGTATATTGCAGCTCTCTTTGCCTCTGTCACAACAGAAGTCCGAAACGACTGAAAAACACATTTGATATTGCTGTAGACAGGTTTCTTCAAATGTCCTTTTCAGAAGTCTCGGAAATCTTTATCTGTCAGGTCGCCCTTACAGACAATAGTGCCTCTATTGTGACACTTGTCACTATCCACAAAAGCTCCGGTGCGGAGCTTGTCTGTGAACAATCATAGCTTTCCTTACATCTTAAAATAGGGCGGATGGATATCCGCCCCTTCCGCATACTAATTATTTTCTTAAACCTAATTTCTCAATCAGTGCACGGTATCTTTCGATGTCTGTTTTCTTTAAGTAAGCTAACAGTCCACGTCTCTGACCTACCATTTTCAGCAGACCACGTCTGGAATGATGATCCTTGTGGTTGTTCTGTAAATGCTCAGTAAGCTCCTGGATTCTTGCAGTAAGAACAGCTACCTGTACCTCTGGTGAACCAGTATCTCCCTCACATCTTGCATACTCTTTCATAATTGCTGTTTTCTTTTCTTTTGAAATCATCTTGATTTCCTCCTTATTATTCTTAATGGTCTCCCATGCAGGTATTCCTGTGGGGACGTAATCGCCGCATATTAAGAGACGGTCGGAGTGTCCAACCCCTGAATATGGGCTGTCTGATATGTGAACGCAAGGACTAAACCTACTCACACCTTGCCTAGTATAGCATACCCGCCAAATTCTGTAAACTGTTTTTTTCGTTTTTCTTCCCGATATTATTTCTCAGTTTTCTCAAAATATCTCCGGCCATCCTCTGCATCCGCCAGAAGTCTGCTCTTCAGCGCCTCAAGAGAGGGAAATTTCCGTTCCGGCCTCAAAAACTTTTTGAAATCCACTCGGCATTCCTCTCCGTAGAGATCTTCCTTACAGTCAAAAAGATAGGTTTCCACCCCTATAAAGCTCTCACCAACCGTAGGCTTACAGCCAATGTTGGTAATTCCGTGGTATATCTTATCCCCGAAATAAGAGCTTGTCACATACACACCGTTTGGCGGCAGGATCTTGGTCCTGGGAGGCACGAGATTGGTAGTGGGAAGCAGAACCTTATGTCCCATTCCCCTGCCATGTACCACCTGGCCTTCCACAAAATAATCCCTTCCCATAAGGGAAGTGACTTTCTCCATATTTCCTTTTTTCAGTTCTTCTCTGATATAGGTACTGCTGATCTTCCTATGCCCATCCATTTCTTTGGAAAGGATTTCCACATCAAAGCCATACTTTTCTCCAAATTCCATAAGAAGCCGGGGCGTACCCTTCCGCTCGAAGCCAAACCGGTTGTCCTCTCCCACTACTACGTAGGATGCCCCAAGATCTCCCATAAGAATCTCTTTTATAAAATTCTCAGCCTTCATATGCCGGATCCTGTCATTTAACTGGCATTCTACCAGCACATCCACGCCAAGCTTTTCAAGAAGGGAAGCCCGTTCCTGGCTGGTAAGGATCATATTGCTAGAAGCATCAATGGCAAAAAGGACAGCCTGTTCTCCAAGTGTCTTCCGCTCCCTGATCTTCTCAACCAGTTTCCTGTGGCCACGGTGGATCCCGTCAAATTTTCCCATTGTTACTGCACAGTTGGCAAGTTTTGGAAACTCACCCTCTATCTTCAGGTATTCCATAATCTCTCCTGTCAAACCAGTTTATGCCTGATTGGTAACTGTTCAGCACCTGCTGAATCGTCACTTTATTATTCAGAACATTTTCACCGGATAATATTTCTTCTTCCCTGCATCCCACTGAAAAATACCTGTAAAAGTTCCGTCACTGGCGTACATGCGCACCCAGCCCTCTTTGTGCTGGGGACGAACCAGATTGTCGGACAGCGGATTTCCATTTGCCAGAAGCCTGTCCCCGTAAGAATCCGCATAAAGAGCGGGGTACTCAGCCAGAACTGCTTCCACCGGGTCGATCATATCCTGAACGGTTCCATCTGCCACGGCAGCTTCCACCTGGGCAAGCGTATGGCTCTCAAAGAGAGAATACCGACCAACCCTTGACCGGAGCAGTTCTTCCATACAGCCGCCACAGCCAAGCTTCTCGCCAATATCATGGCACAAGGTGCGGATATAGGTTCCCTTACTGCAGGTCACTCTTATTTTCACCAGCGGAAGATGAAATTCCAGAGGCTCTATCTCGTAGAAACACACTGGCCTGGCTTTTCGCTCAACCGTTTTGCCCTCTCTAGCCAGCTCGTAAAGTTTCTTTCCATTTACCTTCAGAGCAGAATACATAGGCGGAACCTGAAGCTGCTCCCCTACAAAGCTTTTCAGTACTTTTCGTACCTCCTCCTCGGTTACATTCACTGGACGCTCTTCCAGAACTGTTCCGGACATATCCTGGGTATCCGTGTCGATTCCCAGATGAAGCACCGCCTCATACGTCTTTTCCTTATCTGTAAGAAGATCCACCAGCTTGGTGCCTTTTCCAAGGGCTACTGGCAAAACACCGGTAGCATCCGGGTCAAGAGTCCCTGTGTGCCCTATCTTTTTCATATGGAGAATTCCCCGAAGCTTGGCTACCACATCATGGGAGGTAAAGCCTTTTTCCTTGTGAATTACAATGATTCCCTGAAAATCTGCCATTACTTATCCTGTCCTAAAAGCTGTTTTTCGATCTGCTCTGAAATATTATTGATAACATCGTACATGGAACCGGCCAGATCGCAGCCTGCTGCTTTCACATGTCCGCCTCCTCCGAAATAGGAAGCGATCTTGCTTACATCTACAGAACCGTTGGAACGGAGTGATACCTTGAATACCTGGCTTTCATGCTCGTAAATAAACATTGCCACTTCCACACCTTTCGTAAGACGGAGCTGGCTTACGATTCCATCCAGGTCTGACGGCTTTACCCCATAGAAATCCATGTCTCTCAGCTTCATGTAGCCAACGATACATTTGCCATCCAGAAGCATAATGCTCTCTGCCAGAACACGTCCCATGACCTGATTCTGAATGTAGCTCTTCTGATAGAAGGATTCGTCAATAATATTAGAAAAATCAACACCCTTTTCCATCAGGTCACCGGCAATACGCATGGTGTCCGGAGATGTGGAGGAATACTGGAATACACCTGTATCGTGGATCATTCCGGTATAAATAGCAGTTGCAATATCCAGATTGATTTTTTCTTTGTCAAGGAGTTTATACAGAACCTCGCTGGCAGAGCTGATCTCACCATGTACGTGGTTCACATCTGCAAATCCCGGATTGCTCACATGATGGTCAATGCAGACGGTCTTTTTCGCAGAAGCAAAATAATCAGCCGCCACTGCCAGACGGTCAGGAGCGCTCACATCACAGGTCACAAAAAGATCATACTCTCTGGGCTCACCTGCTTCATAATGTACCTCATCCATGCATGCAATATGTCCGAATACCGGCTTCGGCTTCTCCAGATAGATATCTGCCTTGATTTCAGGATACCATTTCTTTATATACAGATAAAGTGCCATGCAGGAACCTACACAGTCACCATCTGGGCGAACATGTCCCCCAATTCCCATGGTCTTTACGCCATCCAGAATTTCTTCGATTCTCTCCATTCCCTTCACCTCGATTTTTACTCTTCGTCTTCAGTTTCTGCTGTATCCTGTTTTTCCCCGTCCTCACTCTCGGTGCCCTTCGAATGGTCGTGTTCGATCACGTCATCGATAAGTCTGGACATATTTACGCCATATTCAATGGACTCATCCAGAATGAAGCGGATTTCCGGCGTGTTGCGAAGATTCAGGTTCTTCGCAAGCTGGCGGCGGATATAGCCTTCTGCACTTTTCAGCCCTTTAATTGTGGACTGCTTGGATTCCTCGCTGCCAAGGACACTGATAAATGCCTTGCAGGTCTTAAGATCCGGTGCAACCTCTACAGCCATAACAGATGTCATGGGATGGATGCGGGGATCCTTGATCTCACCGCGGATAATGTTGCTCAGTTCTTTCTGAACTTCTGCATTGATCCTTGTATTTTTAATGCTGTTTTTTCTCATTTTTTGGTCTCCTATATGAGTGCAGGCTCTGGACAACGGAAAATTGGGGGCAATGAGCTTGCCCCCAACTGACACCTGCGATTACTACGCTCTAGCGCGGCACCTCAACCATAATATATGCTTCAACTTTATCTTCTTCTTTAACGTCATTGAAATCCTGGAATACAAGACCACACTCATAGCCCGCACGGACTTCTTTGACATCATCTTTAAATCTCTTAAGGGAAGCCAGCTCACCTTCATAGATCTGCTCCTCGTCTCTGGTGATGCGTACCTTGCATCCTCGCTGGAAGGTACCGTCAAGCACATAGCTTCCTGCGATAGTACCGATACCGGAAGCCTTGAACAGCTGACGAACCTCTGCATGGCCGATTACCTTCTCCTCGAATACCGGATCCAGCATACCCTTCATGGCAGCTTCCACGTCCTCAATTGCCTGGTAGATAACACGGTACAGACGAAGATCTACGCCTTCCTGCTCTGCCAGCTGTTTCGCTGTGGTATCAGGACGAACGTTGAATCCGATGATGATCGCATTTGATGTAGCAGCAAGGCTGACATCAGACTCATTGACAGCACCAACGCCGCCATGGATCACTCTTACAACAACCTCATCATTGGAAAGTTTTACAAGACTCTGTTTTACAGCCTCTACAGAACCCTGCACATCGGCTTTGACAATAATCGGGAGCTCCTTAAGGTCGCTTGCCTGAATCTGGTCAAACAGGTTATCCAGAGAAAGTTTACCCTTAGTTTCCTCAAGAAGACGGTTCTTATTCTCGGAAACAAATGCTGCTGCAAAATTCTTAGCCTCTTTATCATTCTCAAAGGACATGAGAACCTCTCCGGCATTAGGAACATCGCCAAGACCAAGGATCTCTACAGGAGTAGACGGACCAGCCTGTTTTACACGGCGTCCCTTATCATCCATCATGGCACGTACTTTACCATTGCATGCTCCGGCTGCGATAAAATCTCCAACGTGAAGAGTACCCTTCTGTACAAGGATCGTAGCAACCGGTCCTTTACCTTTATCCAGCTGAGCCTCGATCACAAGACCTCTTGCTGCGCGGTTCGGGTTTGCTTTCAGTTCAGAAACCTCTGCTGTTAAAAGGATCATTTCAAGAAGGTTATCAATGCCCTCTCCAGTCTTGGCAGATACCGGAACGAACGGTGTTGTTCCACCCCAGTCTTCCGGAATCAGCTCATACTCGGAAAGCTCCTGTTTTACACGTTCAATATTTGCACTTGGCTTATCAATCTTGTTGATGGCAACGATGATCTCAACGCCAGCAGCCTTTGCATGGCTGATAGCTTCTACTGTCTGCGGCATAACACCATCGTCAGCTGCAACTACAAGAACAGCGATATCTGTGGAGTTTGCTCCACGCATACGCATGGCAGTGAATGCCTCATGTCCCGGTGTATCAAGGAAAGTGATCTTCTGTCCGTTGATATCAACTACATAAGCACCGATATGCTGTGTGATTCCACCAGCCTCGCCTCTTGTTACGTTTGTCTTACGGATTGCATCCAGAAGAGAAGTTTTACCATGGTCAACGTGTCCCATTACACAGACTACCGGTGGTCTTGAAACCATTGTGGATTCGTCTTCCTCTTCCTCTTTCAGAAGCTCCTCAATTACATCTACTTTTTCTTCTTTTTCTGCAATAATGTCAAATCCAAGAGCAATCTCTTCTGCCTGCTCGAAATCGATCTCGTGGTTTACCGTTACCATCTGACCTTCCATGAACAGCTTCTTAACAATTGCAGATGGCTGCATCTTCATCGCTTCTGCAAGCTCGCGGATGGTAAGCTTCTCCGGAATTGTGATCTCTTTGATCTCCGGTTTCTTCTCTTCCTGTTTCTGCTGCGGAGCAGGCTTCTGAAGTGCTTTCGGGATTCTGGACATCTGGTTTCTGCCGCCCTGGTTTGGTCTGTGTCCGCCACCTGATGTCTTATCGAAATCTTTCTTCTTATTCTTATTCTCTCTGTCACGCTCACGCTTGCTGTCCTTGGATGTCTTGGTCAGCTCTGGTGTAAAGATTGCGTCAGATCCGCCGCCGCTTCTTCTTGCACCGCCGGAGCGCTGTCCACCCTGGTGGTTCTGTCCGCCAAAGCGTCCTTCACTACGGTTATCTCCGTCTTTTCCTCCGAAACGTCCCTGACCGCCCTGTGGTCTTCCCTGGCCAAATCTGCTGCCATTTCCGTTTCCATTTCTATTGTCTCTGTTGTCACCGCCCTGACGGAATCCACGTCCGTTTCCATCACCCTGGCGCGGTCCTCTGTTCTGGGAATCTCCCTGTCTTACAGGTCTTCCCTGACCATCATTATTTCTGTTTCCGCGGAATCCACCCTGGCCGCCATTGCCGCCCTGTGGTCTTCCCTGGCCAAATCTGCCCCCATTTCTGTCACCACGATTGTTGTCTCCGCGATTATTGTCGCGGCCCTCGCCCTGACGGAAATTACGGTTGCCCTGGCCATTTCCCTGACGCTGCTGGCCGTCGTTTCTGTTCTGCTGTGCAGCTGGTCTCTGGGATTCTGTCCTTGGAGCTTCTGCTTTCGGTGCAGCCTGAACCGGTTTTGCAGGCTCTGTCTTCGGTGCACTTACCGGTGCGCTCTTTGGTGCTGTCTCAGCTTTTGGTGCTTCTGCCTTTGGTGCTTCTGTCTTAGGAGCTTCAGCCTTCGGTGCACTTACCGGCTTCGGTGCTTCTGTCTTAGGAGCTTCTGGCTTCGGTGCTGCCTTTACAGGTGCCTCTGCTTTCGCTGCCGGCTGTGCCTGTGCTGCAGGACGTGTGCCCTGTGGACGTGGCTTTCTCTCTCCAGCTGGTTTCTTTCTGTTCTTCCCGCCGTCACTTGCATTCTGTGCATGATATACGCGGATAATATTTTTTTTCTTCTTCGGTGCCTCTGCACCGTCGCCTTCTTTCTTTACTGACACTTTCTGCTCTTCTGTCTTAGGAGTCTCCAATGTTATTCCTTTCTCCTTTCCCGTATCTATAACTTTTTTCACTCTGTTTTTATTCTCTCTGTTTTGCTTATTTCTGTCTTTGGCAGGCTCATGTGAATTTATCACCATATGCCATTCTCCCTTCACCAGTACGAGTCAGGATACGCTTTCACAAGTTCTCCGCAGCTCGTATTATCAAAAATCATTTCCCGGGAACATTTAAAAGCATTCCCTGGAACGCTTTTTTCTCTTTGGTTCAGGTTGTTTTCTCAGACAACAGTGGTATGCTCTAGAGCTCCTTCCCCTCATCCTGCAGCACCTTCCTGATAGCTTCTGCAAAATTCCAGTCCTGTACAGCCAGGCTGGCACGGAATTCCTTGCCCATGGCATGCCCTAACGTTTCTTTATCTGAAAGGATATACAAGGGCACTTCGTAAAATTCACACATGTTCCGGAATTTCTTCTTGGTGTTATCCGAAGAATCTCCGGCTACGATTGCCAGATATCCTTTGCCGGTCTTAATGGATTTCTCAGTGGAAAACTCTCCGCTGACTGTCTTTCCGGCCTTTGTTGCAAGTCCGATCAGGGACAGCGCTTTATTATTCTTCAATACTATCAAACTCCTTCTCAAGGCTATCATAAACCTCATCCGGGATAGCTGCTTTCAAAGAACGCTCCAGTCCGTGATTCTTTCTGGCTTTCTCCAGGCACTCACGGCTCTTGCAGATGTAAGCTCCGCGACCGTTTTTCCTGCCTGTAGCATCCAGAATGATCTCATCCTCTGCGGTTTTCAACACCCTGATCATTTCTTTTTTATTCTTCATTTCTCTGCAGCCAGTACACTGGCGCATGGGAATTTTATTCTTCGTCTTCATTCTCTACCGCATCCTCAGTCTCTTCAGACTCTTCACCGGCAGCTGTTTCTTCGCTATCCTGAGAAATTTCTTCTGTAGCGGACTCCTCAGACTCTTCGTACTCGTCATCCTCATAGTACTCATCGTCATCCTCGTCATAATCATAGAAGTCGCCGGACTCTCTTGCCTGGGTTTCACTCTTGATATCAATCTTAAATCCAGTCAGACGTGCTGCAAGACGTGCATTCTGTCCTTCTTTACCGATTGCAAGGGAAAGCTGGTAATCCGGAACCACAACAAGTGCAGTCTTCTCATCCGGATCTGCCATAACAGCGATTACCTTCGCCGGGCTTAATGCATTCTCGATCAGGATTGCAGGATTCTCATCCCAGTTGATGATATCAATCTTCTCACCGCGAAGCTCATTTACAATCGCACTTACACGGGCACCATTTACACCAACACATGCTCCAACCGGATCTACATCAGGATCGTTGCTCCATACTGCCAGCTTGGTACGGGAACCTGCCTCACGGGCAATGCTCTTGATTTCAACAGTTCCGTCCTTCACCTCAGCAACCTCAGACTCAAAGAGGCGTTTTACAAGGCCAGGATGTGTTCTGGAAACAAGGATACGAGGTCCCTTCGGTGTATCCTTTACCTCAAGAATATACACTTTGATTCTCTCAGTAGGCTTGAAGGTCTCACCCTTCACCTGCTCGTTCTCAGCAAGGATCGCATCTGCCTTGCCAAGATTTACGCTTACATTATGTCCTACCACACGCTGTACAATGCCAGTAACAACTTCTTTCTCATTGCCGTGATACTGGTCAAACAGAACTTTTCGCTCTTCCTCACGGATTTTCTGAAGGATTACGTTCTTTGCATTCTGTGTTGCAATACGGCCAAATTTGTCAGAGTGAACCGGTACCTTCAGGATATCGCCAACCTCTGCATTGGTATTCTGCTTCTGTGCTTCTACAAGAGAAACCTCCTCAGCAGGATCTTCTACGTATTCTACAACCCTGCGGTCTGCATATACACTGAAATCGCCTGTTTCTCTGTTAATGGTAACATGTACATTGTCAGCTTTTCCAAAATGATTCTTGTATGCCTGGATCAGGGACTGCTCAATGGCATCCAGCAAAGTTTCCTTGCTGATATTTTTCTCGCGTTCCAGTTCGTCCAGAGCACCCATTAACTCCTTGTTCATTTTTCTTATTTCCTCCTTTTTGCTTTCCAGCATAATCGCTTATTTCTTAAATCGGACATGTCGCCGACTGGCAGCATCTTCCTATATGAAAGTCAGCTGTTCCGCGCCTGTGGTACTCCCACAGCTGCGTCCGGACTTTCATGGTAACTTAAAAATCAATCGCCAGACACACCAGTGCAATGTCTTTCTTATCGAAAGTGCGAGGAGTTCCCTCCTCATCAATGGTCACACTGTTATTATCATATGCTGTCAGTTCACCACAAAATTCTTTCTGTTTCTCGATTGGCCGGTAGGTTCTGATTTCTACCAGTTTGCCAATGCTTCTGGCAAAATCTTTTTCTTTCTTCAGAGGTCTATCAAGTCCCGGAGAACTGATCTCCATGATGTAGCTGTCCTCGATGAAATCATCTTCGTCAAGCCTGTCGCTGAAAGCCCTGCTTACGGTCTCGCAGTCATTCACTGTGATTCCGCCTGGTTTGTCAATGTAGCCTCGAAGATACCAGTTTCCTGCTTCCTTGACATATTCCACATCTACCAGTTCGAATCCATTGCTTTCTACGATCGGAGATAACAATGCTTCTGCTTTCTGTTCATACTCTTCTTTTCTGCTCATTTTTCCCACCTGCCTCTCTGGAGCGTGTTTGAAAAACCATCCCCGCAATCTGCACGCCCCACTTTGCGGTATATTTCACCCGAATTCGGTTGCCGTAGCCCGCTACGGCGCCCTCATCCGGGCGAAATCTCCCACAAATTGTGACGCACATCTTGCAGAAAGCCTTTTTCAAACACGCTCTGGTCCTTATCATCAAAAAGAGTGGGCTCACGCCCACTCCTTTGTCAACAAGTTCTGATTTCTTGTATCATTCTAACACCTTTAAATCCAAATTGCAAGGGCTTTTTCTTATAAATGCCCATTTTACAAGGTTTTAACCCATTTTAACAGTATTGTTAAGCTTGTTTCACCAGCAACAGCTTTTACTTTCAGCTCTTTTGAGCTTCTGCTGCACAACCTGTATAACAGCCTTTTCTTCATAATCTGCTGCTTAAATTCTGGGTTTCATACCCTTGGTATCACGTTTGGCCAGCTTTACCTTGTTCAATGCATACGGCTTGTCGTGATACTGGATGGTGTACTCCTGTCTCGGTTCCACCAGATAGGCATGCTCAAGAACATCCCCGTCCCCCAGCTTCATTCCTCTTACACCAACAGAGGTCTTCTTCATAGTAGAAACATCCGTTTTCAGAATACGTAGGAAATAGCCATTCTGACTCTGGAATACTATCTGTTCCATTTCATCTGCCGGACCTACAAAGATCAGCTGATCCTCTTCTCCCAGCTTGGTAGATGCAATCGTTCTCTTTGCCACATCGAATTCCTCACCTGCAACAAGCTTGCACATGGAGGTCTTAGTCACGAACAACAGAGTAGATAATTTCACCTGCCCTGCAGGTGCCACATAAAGGATCTGCTCCTGGCTGCTGTCGTAGTTACTCAGATTGTCAGCCGGAGTTCCCTTGTCACGGAAACGCACCAGCGGAATGTCTGCCACTTTGATGGAATGCATGCGTCCCATATCTGTGAAAATGCAGATCTTGTCTGTATTCATACAGGTAAAAATAAATTTATTCTCTGCATGGGCAGCCTCTTTGTTTCTCTCATAAGCATTCTTATCAATAAGGCGCATATAGCCGAAGCGATCCATAAGGAAGCAGACCTCTGTCTCTTCCATCTTCTTTTCTTCGTAAACTGCCTCTTCTGCGTTCTCGATCACAGTTCTTCTCTTGGTGCTGTATTCTTTTTTGATTCCGTCAAGTTCTTCAATAATCACTTCACACATGGAATCATAGTTGTTCAGAATATCTTCATAAGAAGCAATATTTTTCATAGTCTGGTCATACTCTGCCTGAAGAGCCTCAATTTCCAGTCCGATCAGACGGTACAGACGCATTTCCAGAATGGCTGTAGCCTGATTCTCCGTAAATTTCAGATTCTTTGCAGCTTTCTCACTGGCTTTTGACTTGAATTTGATTCCCTCTGTGATACCCTCTACCAGACACTTCTTAACCTGGTCACGGCTCTTGCTGCCTCGAAGGATCTCAATGATCAGATCGATTACATCACAGGCTTTGATAAGGCCTTCCTGGATTTCCTTTTTCTCAAGCTCTTTTCCCAGAAGAGTCTTGTACTTGCGGGTAGTCACCTCGAACACAAAATCCACATGGTGCTCTATCACCTGCTTCAGGCTTAAGGTTTCCGGACGTCCGTCTGCAACAGCCAGCATATTGACTCCGAAAGTGTCTTCCAGTCTGGTTTTCTTGTAGAGCATGTTGGTGAGATTCTCTACATCTGCATCCTTTTTCAGTTCCAGTACAATACGGATTCCTTCCTTGGAGGACTGGTTGGAAATATCCACAATATCTGTGGTTTTCTTGGTTTCTACAAGGGAGGCTACGTCGTTAAGGAATTTTCCAATATTGGCACCGATCATGGTGTACGGAATCTCGGTGATCACCAGCTGCTGGCGGCCGCCTTTTACTTTTTCCACTTCCACTTTACCGCGGAGACGAAGCTTGCCGCTTCCGGTCTCATAAATATTCAGAAGATCATCTTTATTTACAACCAGACCGCCTGTAGGAAAATCCGGTCCTTTCAGATAACGCATCAGGCCTTTCACACTGATGTCGTTGTTCTTTATATAAGCTTTCACCGCATCCACAACCTCCCCAAGGTTATGAGGCGGAATGCTGGTGGCCATACCTACGGCGATACCATCTGCACCGTTTACCAGAAGGTTTGGAATCTTCACCGGAAGCACCTGAGGCTCCTTCTCTGTCTCGTCGAAGTTTGGCATAAAGTCTACTACATTTTTGTCAAGATCTGCCAGAAAAACCTCCTGGGTCAGTTTCTCCAGTCTTGCCTCTGTATATCGCATGGCAGCGGCGCCGTCTCCCTCAATGGAGCCGAAGTTTCCGTGGCCGTCTACCAGGGTTTTGCCCTTCTTGAAATCCTGTGCCATTACAACCAGTGCTTCATAAATAGAGCTGTCCCCGTGAGGGTGGTATTTACCCATGGTATCTCCAACGATACGGGCGCACTTACGATATGGACGGTCGTAACGGATCCCAAGCTCGTACATATCATACAGGGTTCTTCGCTGTACCGGCTTCAGGCCATCGCGGACATCCGGAAGTGCCCTGGAAATGATAACGCTCATGGCATAATCTATATAGGATTTTTGCATCACGTCCGCATAGTCCGTGGCAATTACATTCTCCTGCTTTGTTTCCATAATCTGTTTTCCTTTCAAATACGCTCTGGAGCCTGTTTAAAAAAGCATTCCCGCAATCTCCCACAAATTGTGACTTATATCTTGCAGAAAGCATTTTTCAAACACGCTCTAAGCTAAAATCTGAGGTTCTCCTCTTGCAAAATACTCTGCTATATTACGTTCAGACCATATTCTGCTTTTTCGTCCGAAAAATCCTGCTCTTTCGGATTTCAGCCTTCTTAAATATCCAGTTCTGCATCAGTTGCATGCTCGTAAATAAATGCCTTTCTTGGCGGCACGTCGCTTCCCATCAGGATCTCTGTCACGCTGGAAGCCATACGGGCATCCTCGATTTCCACCCGCTTCATTCTCCGGGTTTCTGGATTTAAGGTTGTCTCCCAAAGCTGCTGGGCATCCATCTCTCCAAGACCTTTGTATCTCTGGAGGGTAAAGCTTCCCGGCTTGTGACTGCGGCGGTATTTCTCCAGTGCCTTATCATCATACAGGTACTCTTCGGCACCCTTCTTCGGCATTACTTTGTAAAGAGGGGGCATGGCAATATAAACATGTCCCTCGTAGATCAGTTCTGGCATAAAACGATAGAATAAAGTAAGCAAAAGTGTGGAAATATGAGCACCATCCACATCCGCATCGGCCATAATCACGATCTTGTCGTAACGAAGTTTAGTGATATCAAAGTCATTTCCATAGCCTTCGGAAAATCCGCATCCAAATGCATTGATCATAGTCTTGATCTCTGCGTTTGCAAGCACCTTGTCAATGGTGGCTTTCTCCACATTCAGGATCTTACCGCGGATCGGAAGAATTGCCTGGTAATTACGATCTCTGGCAGTCTTTGCAGAACCGCCAGCGGAATCTCCCTCTACGATAAAGATTTCACAAAGTGAAGGATCTTTTTTCTCGCAATTGGCAAGCTTTCCATTGGAATCGAAAGAATATTTCTGCTTGGTGAGAAGGTTGGTCTTGGCACGCTCCTCTGTCTTACGGATCTTGGCGGCCTTTTCCGCACAGGACAAAATGGTCTTCAAGGTTTCCAGGTTTCGGTCAAAATAGAGTACCAGCTGCTCAGACATTACTTTTCCCGTGGCGCGGGCTGCATCCTGATTGTCCAGTTTGGTCTTGGTCTGCCCCTCAAAGCGTGGCTCCGGGTGCTTGATGGAAACAACCGCTGTCATTCCATTACGGATATCCGCTCCTGTGAAATTAGCATCTTTTTCCTTCAGAATACCGATCTCACGAGCGTAAGTATTCATCACCGTTGTAAAGGTTGTTTTAAATCCGGTAAGATGAGTGCCACCTTCTGCATTGTAAATATTATTGCAGAAGCCAAGTACGTTCTCACGAAATTCGTTGGTGTACTGAAATGCTGCTTCTACCTGGATTCCGTCAGCTTCTCCTTTCAGATAAATCGGTTCGTGGAGGGCTTCGGAATTGTGATTCAGGTCTTTGATATATCCCACGATTCCATCTGGCTCATGATAAGTGATATCTTCAGGAGTATCACCACGAAGATCCATGAAATGAATGGTAAGGTTGGGATTCAGGTATGCAGTCTCATGGAGACGGCTCTTTACTTCTGTGGATGAAAATCTTGTTTTTTCAAAAATCTCCGGGTCCGGAAGAAAATTCACGCAGGTTCCGGTCTGTCTGGTCTTGCCAAGCCTGGGGAGAAGTCCCTCTTCCAGTTCAATCGTGGGGATACCTCTCTCATAATGATCGTGATGTACAAATCCATCACGGCTGATCTTAATATCCAGATATGTGGACAGGGCATTTACAACGGAAGAACCAACGCCATGAAGTCCACCGCTTGTCTTATAAGCAGAGTTGTCAAATTTACCGCCTGCATGGAGGGTGGTAAATACAAGACGCTCTGCAGATACCCCTTTCGCATGCATATCTACCGGAATTCCTCGTCCATTATCAGTGACCGTACAGGAGCCGTCTTTCTCCAGTGTTACTTCAATTTCAGAACAGTAACCGGCCAGATGTTCATCTACCGCATTGTCCACGATCTCATAGATCAGGTGGTTCAGGCCTTTTCTGGATACGCTTCCGATGTACATTCCCGGACGTTTCCGAACAGCTTCCAATCCTTCCAGGACAGAAATACTACCCGCGTCGTAAGTGTCTTTCTTTGCCATGGTGTTAATTCCTTTCTTACTATCATTCAGACTGTTACCAGTGAACAGTAACTTCAGACTCTGCTGTCCCATATTCTTCTTTTATGCATCCAGTGTACCGACAGGATTGTTCGAGAAATCAACTTGTAAGTGCACGAAATAACTGCTCATTTCATTTACAGCTCTACATTTCATGATGCACTGTCTGGGCTTCAGCATTTATTCCAATGGTTGTGAAAAGCGGACAGTATGTCCGCTTCTTTTCCATTCTTATCTTCTGTTCAAACATTCGTTCTATATCATACCCCAGTTTATGGTATTTTTGCAAGTAAAATTTGGGTTTTCTATTTTGTTTAAAATTTTTTTGACACCGCAAACCCGCTTATTTCCTGGCTTTTTTCGGAGTTTTTCAATTTTTCGCAAAAAAAATAAAAAAAGTGCTTGCATTCTCCTGCAAAGTAAGATATACTAAGCGAGTCGGTTGACATGGCCAGTTGGTCAAGGGGTTAAGACGTCGCCCTCTCACGGCGAAAACACGAGTTCGATTCTCGTACTGGCTGCTAGGAACTTCCGAAGTGATTCGGGAGTTTTTTGTTGTCTGAATATATTCCTGCCTGGGTTATGCCTTCTCTTTTTGTGCAAAAAGGCGCCGCAAAGCGACTTTTTTCGTCAACCTTGCGGCGTCCGGATTCAGACCTTAGACAGTCAGAATCTTAATTTTTTTACTGAAAATCCTCGAACGCAAGTGCATCGGCGTCAGCTTCTGCATTTTCTTCTGTGCTTTCCTCGAAGCCACCCTCTGCTGTGAAGCCATCCGCTTCTGGAGCAGTTTCGCTTTCTTCTACGAAGCTTTCGTCACCAAATGTGGCTGCTTCGGTGTCGGCTGCTGTGGTTTCGTCGGCGAAGCCTTCGGCTTCCTGCTCAGAAAGGGTATCTGTATTATCGTTATCCTCTTCCTCTAATACAACTTTAAAGCTGAATGTATATGGCAAATCACTCATATCCTGGCTTACGCTGATGTAATAGGTTCTACCAGCTTCCATATAAATACCACTCAGGTAGTTAGACCATGTATTAGCCCGAAGCGCTCCCTCTTCATACAGATTAATTGTTATGTCGAGCTCTGTTCTGTCCGGATCTCCGATTGTATAGTATCCTGTTATTTCCGGAGTAAACGCATAATACTGAACCTGTCCGTCATCCAGCGTAACTTCGTATTCTGTTCCATTCTCAGGGGCAGGTGCTTCCACCTTAACATACTCTACAGAATATGTGTCAGAAACATTATACTTTGTATTTGTCACAACAACAGACTCTACAATACCCTGTTCATTTTTAACAACTTCTGTTGTTCTGTCAGTATATTCACGCATCACAACATCTGTTAATGCTTCTTCAGTTCCTGTTATTGTGATAACTTTTTCATATGTATCTACATAAGAACAAATAATACCTTTTCCACTGATATTTCCATTCATAGGGCTTGTAATATTTGTATCCTTATTGTAGGAAACGCGATACTCATATGAGTCACCATCTTTGTTCATAGTAATAACTGCCGCATAGTCTTCCGCATTCCAATTAATACTATAGGTAATTCCCTCTGAAACAGTTACTGTAAATTCAGGTATAGAATCAGCAACACCACTCAGATAAATATAGCCATATTTTGCATCACAACTTACAGAAACATCCGTAATCAATTCGCCAACAATATCGTCTTCTGTAAGTCTGAATATACTTGACAAATCAATATCATAATATAATTTCCATATTCTGGAAATACCACTTACAGTATTGGTAACTGTGATTACTTTTATATAATCCTGTCCGGAAACATCTTCGCTCCGAACCTCAAGAGGATCATCAGATGTATTCGTAAATGCTACTTCAATTTCTCCTGGAGTATTATTTACTCCCATTATACGAATTCCATTTACAATATAATGATCTTCATCCCCTATAGTTTCCCAATCAACATATTCGCCATCAAGTTTTACATTCTCAATAGTTCCCACGCTCTGAATATCGTTCTTGATCTCTTCAAGTTTCTGAATCATCGCCCGAATATCATCCATGTTTTCAGCGTTATCCGCCAGATTTTCAGCTTCTGCGAGAACTGTTTTCATGTTTGCTTTATACGCATTGTCTGCAAGCACGAAATCATAATCCTGAATGTCACTAATCTTACGGCTTAAACTGTCTCGCAGCACTTCTGCCTCAGACATTCCAACAGTACTGCTTCCATCATTCGGCCAATAACCAACTGTATTAACACTGGTTACTCTGCCTGTAACAGAATCATAATCGCATACATGCCACAGATTTCCAGACTGACCTGTCGGTACACTAAACGTATTCAGAAGAGTGCTTCCCCTGTAAACCGTAACGATCGCACCAGACTTATCAGACATATTCTTGCTCTCTTCATCTTCCTGATCTGAAAAATCATAAATGTAGAAACGATAGGTTCCTGCGGTCTGTTTGTAAATGGTTGTTGTTTCCGGGCCTTCCCAGCTTACATCATCTACATCCAGATCTGCATATTTTACATAACCGTCTTCGTCATCATATTCTTCATATGTCTTATCACTGTAATAAGTATGGAAGTTTCCAATTCCTTTTACTCTCGGTCCTACCAGATGAGAATCCAGGTCAGACGGTGCACCTGACTCTTCATCACCCCATCTTAAGACGAAACGGATCTGGTCATCATTGATGATTCTTGTAACAGAGAAAGTCTTGGTTATAGTCTGTCCAGCTGTTACAGTTACACTAAACGGTGCTGCTACAATTTCAGATTTCTCATCAGCCGATACTACCTGAATGGTATAGGAGCCAATCGGAAGCTCTTCAATTGCACATTTTCCACTTGCAGAAGCCTCTACTGCAATCTCTTTCAAAATGTTACCGGATACGTTATTTGCTCCTTCACGAATCTCCAGGGCAACTGCATAATCAATAGCATCTCCGGTTGCTGCATCTACAAGAGTAAGTTCAATATTACCAGTTGCATCATCTTCACCTGCAACAAGTTCTACCTGTTCGTTGCTGAATGCATTTTCATAAGCACTTGTGATTTCTACAGTCTGAAGTACTGTGCGATATCCTTCCGCCTTCACTACAAACCAGTAATTTCCCCATTCTGCTTCAAACGCGTATGTTCCATCTTCAGCGGTATCTGCTACTTTATTTTCTTCTGTCAGGTACTGGGAAACATTTCCTTTGTTGATTCCTGCCGCATAGTTTAACAGGTATACAGAAGCACCAGCAAACGGTGCCTTGTCCTCTGCCGTTACTACTTTACCACTTACAGAAACCTTATTAACTTTTACAGTTTCATCTTTCTCTGCCACTACAGTATCCAGAATCTTACCAGAATCAGAATCTTTTACCGGTACTTTTCCAAGACCCTTTACATCTGGAATGTTGGCTGCATCTGATACGGTCGCAGTTGTATTTTCTGCACCTGCATTCAGAGTCAGTTCAACCTTGCTCTCAGCTTTCAGGTTCAGGTTCTGGCTGGTGGAAATAGTACTTCCGCCTGCTGAAGCTGTACTGGTAACAGGGATTGCTGCTGCGGTGTTTTTGCCGGATACATTTACATCTGCCTTTGTGGACAGGGTAAGTTCGGATACAGTTCCGTTATTTACCAGATCAAGCTTTGGTGCTTCGGACTCACCTTTGTTTACTTCGATGTTTGCGCTTGCGCCTTCATCAATTGCCACACGTCCGGTTGCTGCCTGGAATATAATGTTATTGCCAGTTGCTTTCTCAATAAAGGTATTGGATGCAATTGCTTTGATTACAATTTCTTTGAAATTACCATTGTTGACAACTTCGCCGTTTGGTGCATTTACTACAAGTGTTAAATCAGACTTGTCTTCCTTTGGAATTTCGAAGCTGCTTGCTCCACTCTGCTCAATTACTACTTCTTTCAGATCCGGATTAGAAGAAGCGAGTGCTGCATTCAGTTCAGCCTGAGTGGAAACCACCTGCTGAGTAATTGGAGTAGGGGTTGGAGTTGCAGTTGGTGCCGGGGTTGCAGTCGGCACTGGAGTCGCGGTTGGTGCCGGAGTTGCAGTTGGCACCGGAGTTGCGGTTGGTGCCGGAGTCGCAGTTGGCACTGGAGTTGCGGTTGGTGCCGGGGTTGCAGTTGGGGCTACGTTGACAGTTACTGTGCATTTGTAGCTTTTTCCATTCGCACCCTTAAATGTAACGGTACATTTTCCTGTCTTTTTACCTGTGATCACACCTTTTTTGGTAACAGTCGCAACTTTCTTATTACTGCTGGATACAGATTTGATCTTTGTTCCATGCAGCTTTACAGTTGCTTTTGAGCCAACTGTTACATTCAGCTTTTTCTGGCTCAGAGCCGGTGCTTTTACCGTAATCTTACAGGTGTAGGTCTTCTTTCCTACTTTGGCTTTGATCGTAGCCTTACCTTTTTTCACTGCGGTAACTTTACCTTTGCTTACTTTTGCTACTTTTGCATTTGAGCTGGACCATTTTGCTTTTTTACTGGTTCCTGTAACCTTGAGTGTAACTTTTTGGCCTGGATACAGGGTTGCTTTTGCCTTATTCATTTTTACGGCTGCTGCCTGGACCGAAAGGCTCATAGTCAACACCATAACAACCATAAGCAAAAGTGTAGAAAGCTTTTTCCACATTTTCTTACTCATAATGCTCCTCCTTCGTTAAAATATTTTTCCGGTTTACCGTGATAAACTGGACTAATTTAATAATAAAATATTCTTTCTTCTATTTCAAGTACATTTTGGTTAAATTTTGCAAACAAACGAAGGAAGCCTCCGTATTATAATCTCACATCACAATACAGCGGCTTTCCTTATTTTTCCTAATTCACTTCAACTTCTTACTCTTCCACATCCTCCGCCGGTTCTGCCGGGATGAAGACTCTGGAATTTTCATGTTTCTCTTTTTTCTTTAACACTTCTGCTTTCTCAGTGGCTTCCCTGCAGAACTCCATCTGGGAATTAATCAGAAGCTTGCCTCTCTTATCCTGCTTCTCATAGGTTCCATCAGGCTGAAGAATATGAGCTTTCACATTATCACGGAACTCCAGATCCAGAACATGCTTGATCTCATTCTTGATCTGCTCGTCCTCAACCGGGAAAACGATCTCCACGCGGCGGTCCAGGTTACGTGGCATCCAGTCCGCACTTCCCATATAAATCTCGTCGCTGCCATTATTGTGGAAATAAAAGATACGGCTGTGCTCCAGGAAGTTTCCTACGATAGAACGCACATGGATATTCTCGCTCACACCCGGGATTCCCACTCTCAGACAGCAGATGCCTCGGATCAGCAGGTAAATCTGCACGCCACAGGAAGATGCATGATAAAGAGCTGCAATGATCTTCGGATCACAAAGAGAGTTCATCTTCGCTACGATCATAGCCGGCATTCCCTTCTTCGCGTGCTCTGCCTCTCTCTCGATCAGCTTCAGGAAACGATCCTTCATCCAGATTGGTGCCACGATCAGACGATTCCAGTTCTTCGGCTCAGAATATCCGGAAAGCATGTTAAACACTGCAGTTGCATCCTCGCCGAAGCGCTCATCACAGGTAAAAATGCCGCAGTCCGTATAAAGCTTTGCAGTAGAGTCGTTATAGTTACCAGTTGCCAGATGGACATAACGGCGGATTCCGGTATCCTCACGGCGAACCACCAAAGTAATCTTACTGTGTGTTTTCAGGCCAACAAGACCATAAATAACATGACAGCCTGCTTTTTCCAGCATTTTCGCCCACACAATATTATGTTCCTCATCAAAACGTGCTTTCAGCTCTACCAGAACCGAAACCTGTTTGCCATTCTCCGCTGCCTGGGCAAGTGCTGCAATGATCGGGGAATTTCCGCTGACACGGTACAACGTCTGCTTAATCGCAAGTACATCCGGATCCTTTGCCGCCTGGCGCACAAAATTTACCACCGGATCAAAGCTCATGTATGGATGGTGTAAGAACACATCACCCTCACGGATCACCTGGAAAATATCCTTGCTGGTATCTGCAAATGCAGGCACTACAGCAGGGGTATATTTCGGCTCTTTGTACTGATCAAAGCCATCCTGTCCATAAACCTTCATCAGCATGGTAAGGTCCAGTGGTCCGTTAATATAGAAAATATCCTCTTCTTTAATGTCAAATTCCTTTTTCAGAATGCCAAGAAGTCTGGAGTCCGTCTTATCCTCCACTTCCAAGCGGATCACCTCACCCCACTGGCGCTTCTTCAGCTGCTTCTGGATTTCCACCAGAAGATCCTCCGCCCCGTCCTCATCGATGGAAAGATCCGCATTTCTCATAATACGGTAAGGATGTGCACAAACCACATCATATCCAAGGAAAAGCTTGTCAATATTGCGCTCGATAATCTCCTCCAGAAGGATCACAGTAGTGTCCTCTTTATCCCCGGATGGAATAACAACCACACGCGGCAGTACAGACGGCACCTGGACAGTAGCAAATACCAGTACATCCTTGCCCTTTTTCTTATCCTTCTTGGAGATCAAGGCGCCAATATTCAATGTCTTATTTCGAATCAATGGGAAAGGTCTGGAAGAATCCATTGCCATAGGGGTAAGAACCGGATAAACATTATCCTCGAAATAACGGTCCACATACTCCTGCTGTTCTTCGTTTAATTTCTCGTGCTCCATCACCAGATGAAGCCCCACCTTCTCAAGTGCCGGAAGAAGGGAACGGTTCAGAGTGCTGTACTGGGAACGGACGAGTTCATGTGTCTGGACACTGATCTCCTTCAGCTGCTCTTTTGGTCCCATTCCTGCAATATCTGTTTTCTCATAACCAGCATGAACCTGGTCTTTCAGGGAAGCCACACGAACCATGTAAAACTCATCCAGATTGGAAGATACAATGCTGGTAAATTTCAGTCTTTCAAACAATGGCAGACTTTTATCTCTTGCTTCTGAGAGAACACGGTCGTCAAACTTCAGCCAGCTCAACTCCCTGTTCACAAAATACTCCGGTTTTTCAAAATTTTTCAGATCCATTGTGCCCCTCCTCACACTTTTCTCTTACGTCTGAATACCAGACGGATACCAAATACCTCTTCAAAAAATTCAACTTTATCCATAAGAAGTCCAAGCTCCAGGGAGATATCCTGCTCAGAATCAACTGTAAGAAGCAGAGTTCTGTCCTTCAGCATAGCCTTCATATTCTTTACCTTCTGATAATGGCTGCGATCCATAGCATTTGCAATACGAAGGATTGCAGTCAGCTTGGCGATCAGAAGATATACGGAACGATCCATTCCGACCTCTCCTGCGATCTCGCTGTAATAAACAAATTCTGCGGTATTGTAGCGCACCGCATTTGCTATGATCTGACGTTCTTCTGTGGAAAGTCCAATGATCTCCGTAGCCATAATGATCTGATAGGAGCACTCTGCCACATCTCCCATACTGATATATTTGCCACAGTCATGAAGCTGCACTGCGATCTGAAGAAGCAGGCGCTCTCTGTCTCCCATTCCGTGCACTTTCTTCATGTTGTCAAAAATCGCCAGGGCAAGGTCGGTAGTGCCCTTAATATGATCCTTTCCAGTAGAATAACGTTTGGCAATGTTTCTGGCTGCCACCAGAATATCATTTTCAAAATTGTGTGCACTCTTAATAAAATTCTTCTTTTCCCCGAAATCATAGGCAATACCATCAAGAAGAGATACACCTGGCATCCAAAGCGCTTCTGCATTGAAAAGATCCATAAAATCTTTACAGATAACCATAGTTGGCACAATCAAAGCGGCATACTCCGGATCAATATCCATTTCCTCTGACAGTGAAGTCTCGGTCTTATAAACCGTATTCTCATACCGCTTCTCGAACTCAGCCCGTGTAATAATGTTGTCCTGTCTCTCCTCACGGAAAATAGTCTCAGTAAGAAAATCCCCCATAAGGATCAAATTCTTTATCTCTCGGTCTTTCAGATAAAGACGCTTAAACCCGGTCAGGTCATTACGGATAAACTCCTCCACCAGCTGTGCATAATTCGTATTGGTTTTCTCCAGCTCTTTCAGTCGCTGACGGATACGCACGCTTCCCATTTTCAGGCTCTGGGTGGTTACAAGCGCATCTTTGTCAAACAGGGAAATCTGCAGGTTTCCACCACCCACATCCAGAATAGCGGTTCCTTTCTGGATCATTTTCTTAAAACCATTCTCAATGGCCGCAATAGATTTATAGCCCAGAAAATGCTGCTCGGCATTGCTTAAAACCTCCACATGAATTCCGGTTCTTCTGAAAATCTGTTCAATGATAATCAGCGGATTCTTCATCTCACGGAAAACACTTGTGGTACAGGCGCGGTATTCTTTCACACCGTACTCTGCCATGATTCTCTTAAAGTCGTTAAGTACTTCACAAATAGTATCTACCTTATCCACTTCCATGGTTCCGCCGGAATATACCCCTACTCCAAGATTCAGACGATACCGGATATCGTCCACAGTCCGGAAACCACCCTTTTTGGAAAATTCAAAAATTTTCATGGTGATCTCATAGGAACTGATATCAATTGCCGCAAATGTGGTCACTGCCATACGTTTTTCCCTCCTGCCAAGGATTATTTCTTCTATCTGTGCCTGTAAGTCAGACACAAGCAAAAGCTTTTTCTATTGTACTGCCCGCTTTCGCCAAAACCTAGAGCCTGTTTAAAAAATCATTCCCGCAATCTGCACGCCCCACTTTGCGGGAGATTTCACCCGAATTCGGTTGCACAGGTATAAATTTCAGATAATCTCTGGTATTCTTTTACTGTTCCTCACTTGTTCCCAGAACATGATCAATAAACTGCTGCGCCGTTCTTCCAGTGAGACCGCCGTGAGAAAGCTCCCAGGCGTTTGCCTTCATCAGAAGCTCCTCTGCAGGCATTGTAACACCATAGCGCTCTGCAAGTGTAGTAACAATATTCTGGAATTCCTTCTTATTCGGTGCACCAAAATAAATACGCACGCCAAAACGGTAAACCAGAGAAAGCTTCTCCTGCACAGTATCGGAGGAATGCAGATCTTCATCGTCTGCCACCTCCAGCTTATCCCCGGATTTCTCCCGAACAAGATGACGTCTGTTGCTGGTTGCATAGATCAGGATGTTGTCCGGCTTTTTCTCAAGACCGCCCTCGATCACTGCTTTCAGATATTTATATTCGATTTCAAATTCCTCAAAGGAAAGATCATCCATATAAAGAATAAATTTGTAATTACGGTTTTTGATCTGTGCGATCACATCATTCAGATCCTGGAACTGGTGCTTGTACACCTCGATAATACGAAGTCCTTCGTCATAATAACGGTTCAGGATACCTTTGATACTGGAAGATTTACCAGTTCCTGCATCACCAAAAAGCAGGCAGTTGTTGGCCTTTCTTCCTCTTACAAAAGCCTCCGTGTTCTCGATCAGTTTCTGCTTGGGGATTTCATATCCAACCAGATCATCCAGATTCACATGGGCGATTCTGGTAATCGGTGTGATCACCGGCTTGCCATCCTTGCCATGCTCAATACGAAATGCCTTGTTCAATCCCAGCTTACCTACGCCGAAATCTTTGTAGAACTGCACCATATCTGCCATAAACTCTTCCACTGTAGAAGCCTCTGCCAGTGTTTTGCTCATATCACAGATTCTGTCGCAGATACGCTGGTTGTATACCTTGCTGTTACATCCTGTATTCACATAATTACAGAGAAAATCAGCACAGTCTGTTCCAAACGCACTGTCAAAAACAGCAAGATCAAAGTCATAAAGTTCTTTGAAAATCCCAAAATCATGGAGAGCCAGATGGTTAATGCTTCCCTCCACTACCCCTCTGATCTCGGAAGCGGTACTGAATGCATTCTCGTGATTGACAAGAAGCTGTGTCAGATAAGTGTGCCACAGATTCCCGGAAAACCCATACATTCCTGCCATTTCCACCAGGCTTCCTGCCATATGGAAAAATTCCTCTTTCCGATTCTCAAAGCCTTCTTCACCAGCCTCATAGCTGTTCATCAGTGATGTCATTATGTCCAGTACCTCACCGTTGTCGAAATTGCGGTAAAGGATACATTCTTCTGTTCTTGCCATTTTTGTTTCCTCTCAATTCCATGACGCATTTACGTGTCTCTTCTCCCTTTTGCTGCCCGCACAATTCATGGCAGCATACTTTCGGATATACAGGCTCACGCATTTGCACCGTTTTTCATTTTACTTTTCTTATATTAAAAACAGATAAAATTTTCTTAAATTCTTTGGTTAATTTTAACAATAAATGAAATTGCTGCCACTCTCTGCCTTCGCAGCTATAACCGGCTCTAGAGCGTGTTTGAAAAATCATTCCCGCACGCCCCACTTTGCGGGAGATTTTGCAGAAAGCCTTTTTCAAACACACTCTAATAATTGCCCAGAATTTTCAAATAGCTGGTCTCTGCTTCCATGCCCCGCAGTGCATTCTTTACCGCGCTGTCCCGCAGGTTTCCCTCGAAGTCCACGAAGAAACGGTATTCCCAGGTTTTTCCCGGAATAGGCCGGGACTCGATCTTGGTCATATTCAGACCATTATAGATCATATGGGAAAGTACATTGTAAAGAGTTCCGCTTGCATGACGTGCCTCGAAGCATACACTAATCCTGGAGCTGTTGTTCTCATAAACCGGTTTCTTTGCCAGAATAATAAATCTGGTCACATTGCTGTCATTTTTGCAGATATTCTCTGCCAGAACCTTCAGATTATAAATCTCTCCGGCAGCCCTGCTGGCAATTGCGGCGTGAGTCTTATCCTGATCTGCGCTGACCTTTTTGGCCGCTGCGGCGGTGTTGGTTACGGCTGTGGTTTTCCAATCTCTATGCTCTTCCAGATATTCCTTACACTGGGCGAGCCCCTGAGGATGGGAATATACCCCGGCAATATCGGAAAGCTCAGCCTCCTGCAGGCCAAGCAGTACATGCTCAACCTTCAGGATCTGCTCTCCCACGATAAACAGATTATATTCTGTCAAAAGGTCATAAATATCTGCCACAATCCCAGCTGTGGAATTTTCAATAGGAAGGACTGCGTAATCTGCTCTTCCTGCTGCAACTTCTTCCATGGCATCCCGGAACAGCTTCACATGATAGCTCTCAATGTCTTCCTGAAAGTAGGCGCGCATGGCTCCATAGCTGTAGGCGCCCTCTACCCCCTGGAAAACAACAGTCACATTATTTCTGGGAAGCTGCTCCACCATTTGGAAGTCTTCCTTTTCTTTCGGACCATATTCGGTGAGAAGCTGATACTGACGCTTTCTGCTGATGGCCATGATCTGCTGAAAAAGCTCCTGGGCTCCAAGTTCGTTGAACTCACCGTGCGCTTTTTTCCTGATCTCTTCCAGTTTGGCATGCTCTCTCTCCGGATCCAGCACTTTCTTTCCGGTATGGATCTTATACTCTGCAACCTCCTCGCAGACCTTCATCCGCTTCTCAAAAAGTTCCACCATCTGATTGTCAATTTCATCTATTTTTCGTCTGCATTCCTGCAAATCTGTCATATTGTTTTCTCTCCAGTTTTTGTATTTAATCATGCAAATTCAGCTGCTGCACACTTCAATTTCCACAATGTACTGCCATTACTGTTCACTCCGTGACCAGTAACACGCTGCCATTTCAGTACCTGACACTTATCCGACATATTCTTCCACCGCATTTGTAAGCGCTCCAATAAAGGAAAGTGAACCAAATGCCAGAATCACACTGTTCTCGTCATCTCCTGCACAGGAAAATGCCTTTTCTACAGCATCTTTTATACTTTTTGTACTCTCGGCACTGGAATTATATACCCTTGCCGCCTTCGCCAGTTCCTCTGCCGGCAGTGCACGGGGATTATCCGGTGTCTCTATGGTATAGATTTTTTCTGCAAAATGGGCTGTTTTTTCAAGGACAATCTTATATTCCTTGTCTGCAAAAACCCCCATAATATAGATCAGTTTTTTCCCATTAAAATAGTGCCGGACAGATTCTGCCATCTTGTCGGCTGCTCCGGCATTGTGAGCGCCGTCTACAATAAAAAGAGGCTTTTTATTGATAACCGTAAATCTTCCCTTCCAGCTTGTGTGGAGAAGACCGTCCTTCCGCTGTTCCATGGTAGTAGTCCAGCCAAGTCTGTCCAGTTCTTCAAGAGCGTTTAATGCCAGCACTGCATTTTCTTTCTGGTAAACACCGGCAAGGGAAATTGCAAATTTCTCTCCTTTATAAGAAAAGGTCTGACCGAATACGCTCTCTTTTTCCAAAACAGCCTCATCAGGGTCAGATACCACACAGGGTACATGAAGCTTGTTGCAGGTATCTGCAATCACCTGTGCCGCTTCCGGCTTCTGCTTTGTGGTCACAACCAGGCAGCCAGGTTTGATAATTCCCGCCTTCTTCTCTGCGATTTCTCCAAGGGTATTTCCAAGAAATGACATATGATCCATGCTGATAGAAACCAGCACAGCCAGTTTGGTATTCTTCACAATATTGGTGGCATCCAGATTACCGCCCATTCCGGTCTCCAGAAGGACCAGATCACAATTTTCTTCCTTAAAATATAAAAACGCTGCTGCGGTCTCAATCTCAAAAGGGGTGGGATGATTCATGCCAACCGCTGTCATCTGATCAATTGACCTGGAAATTTCTGTCACATACTTTGCAAAATCTTCCTGTGAGATCTTCTCACCGGCAATCTCAAGACGTTCTCTGTAAGAATAAAGAGTTGGAGATATGTATCTGCCCACTTTATAGCCTGCCCGGGTAAGAGTGGTGTATAAATAAGCAATCACGGAACCCTTTCCATTGGTTCCGGCTACGTGAACATAAGGGACTGCATCCTGTGGATTTCCAAGCCTGTCCAGCATTTCACGCATATTATCAAGTCCCAGCACAGAACCGTATTTCGCCGAATCATCGATGTATGCACGGCATTCCTGATAGTTCATAATAAAAGCTCCTCGTTTATCAAATATCTTTTTCTCTCCATTATAACCTTGCAGCATAAATTTAGCAAGAATGGGAATGTTATTTTTATCATTTTACCCAAGGAGACCAAGCATATGAAAAAATACCCTTTTCTCTTCTGTGGTTTTACTGGCCTGTGTCTGGAGATTCTCTGGACCGGGCTCCATTCCCTGCTCCGGGGAGATGCTTCCATGAAAGGCACTACCTCTCTTCTTATGTTCCCCATTTATGGCTGTGCATCCCTGATTCTGCCTGTATACAAAAAGCTGAAAAGCCTTCCGGCACTTCTGCGCGGCTCCCTTTATACTGCCGGATTTTACCTGGCAGAATTTACCAGCGGTTCTATCCTGCAGGCTTTTCACATGTGCCCCTGGGACTATTCCGGAGTGCCCCATCAGTACAAAGGAATCATCCGTCTGGACTATCTCCCGGTCTGGTTTCTCACTGGACTGTTTTTCGAAAAAATACTTACAAAATCTTCTTGAAAAATCATTCCAAGTAGTATATGATAGGTCGAAGAGATTTTGCGTTACCACTCACAGAAGATCCTTTTTGAAAGAGTTTTCGTGAACCGTAACACTCTACCCCAAAACCACACACTCATAACGGAGGTATATCATGAGACACTTAATGAGTCCGCTGGACCTTAGTGTTCCGGAGCTTGAGAAGCTTCTGGATCTTGCCAGCGATATTGAGAAAAACCCCAAAAAATACGCACATACCTGTGACGACAAACGGCTTGCCACACTTTTCTATGAGCCAAGTACCCGTACCCGTCTCAGTTTTGAAGCTGCTATGATGAACCTTGGCGGTAAGGTTCTTGGTTTCTCATCTGCAGATTCCAGTTCCGCAGCGAAAGGGGAAACTGTTGCCGATACCATTCGTGTTGTTTCCTGCTATGCAGATATCTGTGCTATGCGTCATCCCAAAGAAGGTGCTCCGCTGGTAGCTTCTATGGTTTCTAATATTCCTGTTATCAATGCCGGTGACGGTGGTCATCAGCATCCAACCCAGACTCTTACAGACTTACTTACCATCCGTTCCTTAAAGGGACGTCTTGACAACATTACCATCGGTCTGTGCGGAGATCTGAAATTCGGACGTACCGTTCACTCTCTGATCGAGGCGCTGGTTCGCTACAACAATGTTAAATTCGTACTGATTTCTCCGGAAGAGCTTCGTATTCCCAGCTATATCCGTGAAGACGTACTGAAGAAGAACAACATCGAGTTCATAGAAGTAGAACGTCTGGAGGATGCAATTCCGGAGCTTGACATTCTTTACATGACACGTGTTCAGAAAGAGCGTTTCTTCAATGAGGAAGACTATGTTCGTATGAAGGATTTCTACATACTGGACAAGCAGAAGCTTTCCCTTGCAAAGGATGACATGTACATTCTTCATCCGCTTCCTCGTGTTAACGAAATTTCTGTTGAAGTGGACAGCGATCCGAGAGCTGCATACTTTAAACAGGCCCAGTACGGTGTATATGTTCGTATGGCCCTGATTCTTACATTATTGGAGGTGGAACTGCCATGTTAAATGTTGGAGCACTTCGTGAAGGTTTCGTATTAGACCATATCAAAGCCGGCAAGGCTATGACTATTTATCATGACCTGAAGCTTGACAAGCTTGATTGTACCGTTGCGATCATCAAGAACGCAAAGAGTAATAAGATGGGCAAAAAGGACATCATCAAGGTTGAGTGCCCGATTGAAGATCTGGATCTGGATATCCTTGGTTTCATTGATCACAATATCACCGTAAATATTATTAAAGATGAGAAGATTGTTGAGAAAAAAGACCTTCGTCTTCCGAAGCAGGTTGTAAACGTAATCAGATGTAAGAATCCCCGCTGCATCACTTCCATTGAGCAGGGACTGGATCAGGTGTTTGTTCTGGCAGATGAGGAGAATGAGGTTTACAGATGTAAATATTGTGAGGAGAAATACTCCGGTCACAGAAATAAGTAAGTTGTCTCTGTAAATTATTGGTTTTTATAACAATATTGATATTTTATTGTGGAAGCTGAATACAGCTTCCACTTTTTTGTAACAGAAAATTCCGGTGAAATTTCCTGTCCATCTGGTCGCATCCTCGCGGAGCGTTTTTTGCTTTATCGGAACATTACGGAGTAATTTCCTATAAAGCAAAAAACCTGAGAAAATCCAGCAGAACTGAATCTTCCCAGGTTAAATATCATATTGTATGATACAATCCGATTCTTAAATACGCAAGCAGACCGATAAGCCGGGTTATGTCGTTGAGTGATCATCTGTCTAGGCCTTCCGTTGCCGAAAGGCTCAAGCGACCTACCTGAAAGCACGACGGGCCGCCGTATCGCTTTCTGCTCGGTCTTGCTTCGAATGGAGTTTACATGTGCCCGGCCTGTTACCAGGACGGCGG
>OGPD01000293.1_pt1 | contig 64316 bp, 54 predicted proteins | sample 1552861 | NCBI WGS metagenome assembly OGPD01 (sample SAMEA2580280, study PRJEB22360) | human gut metagenome | biome: human gut; feature: human-associated habitat; material: faeces | place: Denmark | collected 2008/2010
ACACTTCCTATCACACTCGACCAAATGATCTATCATGCCAAATCCGTGGTACGCGGCGTGAAACGTGCGATGGTAGTGGTTGATATGCCTTTCGGATCCTATCAGGGCAACGAGATGGAAGGACTTGCTTCTGCCATCCGTATCATGAAAGAAAGCCACGCTGACGCTTTGAAGCTCGAAGGTGGTGAAGAAATCATAGACACGGTGAGACGCATCGTATGCGCTGGCATTCCGGTAATGGGACATCTGGGACTCATGCCTCAATCCATCAATAAATACGGCACCTATACCGTGCGTGCCAAAGACGACGCCGAAGCCGAAAAACTGATTCGCGACGCCCATCTATTAGAAGAAGCAGGCTGTTTTGCCATTGTACTCGAAAAGATTCCCGCAACCCTTGCCGAACGCGTAGCATCCGAACTGACCATACCTATTATCGGTATCGGTGCCGGTGGACACGTAGACGGTCAGGTATTGGTGATTCAGGATATGCTTGGCATGAACAACGGATTCCGTCCGCGTTTCTTGCGTCGTTATGCTGACTTGTACACGGTGATGACCGATGCCATCAGCCGTTACGTTTCTGACGTGAAGAATTGCTACTTCCCCAACGAGAAGGAACAATATTAAATATAGTATATGGCAGTTAAATTGTGGACAGTTCATTTTATGCGGATATGTGTAGCTAATTTGCTGTTGTTTATATCCTTGTATGTGTTATTTCCGGTGCTTTCCGTAGAGATGGCCGACCGTCTCGGAGTGCCGGCTGCACAGACAGGAGTAATCTTTCTCTTTTTCACCTTGGGGATGTTCCTCATCGGTCCTTTCCATGCCTATCTGGTAGATGCATACAAGCGTAAGTACGTCTGTATGTTTGCTGCTGTCCTGATGGTAGTGGCGACCATCGGATACGCCTTTGTCACCAACCTCACAGAACTGATTCTGTTGGGCACCGTGCAAGGGCTTGCCTTTGGCATAGGAACAACAGCCGGCATCACATTGGCTATTGACATCACCAACTCCACACTGCGCAGTGCGGGAAACGTCAGTTTCTCCTGGATGGCACGTATGGGAATGATCGCAGGCATTATCCTCGGAGTATGGCTTTATCAAAGCCAATCCTTCCAAACCCTGCTCACTGTATCTGTCATAACCGGAGCTGTCGGAATCCTCATGTTATCAGGAGTCTACGTACCTTTCCGTGCGCCGATTGTCACCAAACTCTATTCCTTCGACCGCTTCCTATTGCTTCGTGGATGGGTTCCTGCCATCAATCTGATCCTGATAACCTTCATTCCGGGACTGCTGGTTCCCATGGTACACCCTTTCCTAAACGATTTCGTACTCGGAAACACAGGAATCCCCGTACCGTTCTTTGTAGGAACAGCCCTCGGATACATCGTTTCCCTGTTCTTTGCAAGTCTGTTTTTCCTGAAAGAGAAAACACTGCGGCTGGTCATTATAGGACTCGGATTGGAAATCGTAGCCATCTCCCTACTGAATACAGACATCTCCATAGGCATTTCCTCCGTACTCTTAGGACTGGGCTTAGGCTTTATCCTGCCGGAATTTCTGGTGATGTTCGTAAAGCTATCCCACCATTGCCAACGCGGAACAGCCAACACCACTCATTTGCTGGCAACCGAAATCGGCATTTCCCTGGGAATCGTTACCGCCTGCTACATGGAATTGGATACAGATAAGATGCTACATACCGGACAGATAGTAGCATCCATTGCTTTACTCTTCTTTGTATTGATTACCTATCCTTATTATATAAAGAAGAAAGTAAGATAAAATAGACAGAAGAACAAAAGAACATATTCCAGGAGTGATGATTGTTTTCCGATTTTCATCATGCGTATCCAAAAATATGTTCTTTTGTTCTTCTGTCTTAATTTTAATTCCTGCTTACCTGTTTTACTCCCTTCACCGTCCGTAACTTCTTGATAAGAGCCTCCAAACGCCCCGTATCACCCACCATGACCGTCAGTGTACCCGAGAACAAACCATCGTTTGAATCAATGCCGATGGAACGCAGCGTGATACCATTCTCTTTCGAGATGATCGAAGTAATATTTGTCACGATACCAATATCATCATGTCCTACAACGCGCAGCGTGATCGGATATTGCGTACCTTCCGACTTGCCTGCCCAGCGAGCCTTCACAATCCGGTAGCCGAAACGTTCGCGCATCTGGTTCGCGTTCGGACAATCTGACCGGTGTATCTTGATACCGCCGCTCACCGTTACGAACCCGAACACATCATCGCCATAAATCGGGTTACAACATTTAGCCAGTTTAAACTCCAGTCCTTTCAGATTCTGGTCAATCACCAGTACATCTTCTTTAGATGTCGTTTCCTCCTGCGCGGTCTGCAAATTATACCCTTCGGCACTGCGATAAACAATTTCATCATGCGTATCACTGTCCCGCTTCTGTTGCTCCACATACTTATCCAGAATCTCGTTAACGTCCAGTCCACCGTCGGCAATCCGCTGATAAAACTCCGTCACGTTCTTGAAGCCTAAGCGCTTGATGAGGCGCATCATGGTCGCTTCATCATATTCCAACTTACGATTCTTGAATTTCCGTTCCAGCGTCTCCTTGGCAAAAGCGTGCTGGCGTGCCACCATCTCTTTGAGAGCCTGCCTTATCTTGGTGCGCGCTTTGGAAGTCGTCACGATGTTCAGCCAGTCCTGCTTCGGCGTCTGGGTGTTTGAAGTCATGATCTCCACCTGGTCGCCGCTGTTCAGTTTCTGTTTGAGCTGCACATTCTTGCCGTTCACTTTCGCGCCGATACACTTGCATCCCAACTTACTATGGATATGGAAAGCAAAATCCAATACCGTAGCCCCTTTGGCGAGCTTGAACAAATCCCCCTTGGGCGTGAAGACAAACACTTCATCCTCGTAGAGATCCATCTTAAACTGATCCATCACTTTCAGTGAATCGTTGTCTGCATTCTCCAACGCCTCCCGCACAGAAGTCAACCACTCGTCCAGACCCGTTTCACCCTTGATACCTTTATATCTCCAGTGAGCAGCCAATCCGCGTTCCGCGATCTCGTCCATGCGGCGGGTACGTATCTGCACTTCCACCCATTTCCCTTCCGGGCCCATCACAGTGATGTGCAACGACTCGTAACCATTACTTTTAGGGATAGAGAGCCAGTCGCGCAGACGTTTCGGGTTCGGCTGGGACATATCCGTAACAATCGAATAACCCTGCCAGCATTCCTGCTTCTCCTTAGCCGGGTCCGGCTCCGAATCGAGGATGATACGAATAGCGAACAAGTCATAAATCCCCTCAAAAGACGTTTTCTGCTTCTGAATCTTGTTCCATATCGAATGAATCGACTTGGTACGCCCCTTGATGTCGAACTTCAATCCCGCTTCCGACACCTTCCTCTGGATCGGTTCGATAAAAGCAGCGATATACTTGTCGCGGGACGCCTTCGTCTCGTTCAGCTTATCCTTGATAAAATAATACGTTTCCTTCTGCGTATATTTGAGAGACAAATCCTCCAGTTCCGATTTCAGCTTATACAATCCCAGCTTATGCGCCAGCGGAGCATACAGGTAAGCAGCCTCGTTTGCTACCTTGAGCCGGTCCTCCTCGTTGCCCGTATCTTTGATTTTGCGCATCACGTTCACACGATCCGCAATCATAATCAGGATTACACGCATATCCTCCGCAAAAGAAAGCAGCAGATTACGGAAGTTTTCCGACTCGATAGCCGGACTCTTCGCATACAGCTCGTTCGTTTTCACCAATCCCTTGATGATACTTGCTACGTCATCCCCATATTCGGCGTTCACCTCGTCGATAGATAATACATGCCCCTTCACGATTTCGTGCAACATGATACCGATCAGGCACGAACCTTTCATACCGATTTCCTCGGCAACGATCACTGCCGTTTGTAAATCTCTGATGACGGGATTCATCCCGAAGTTATTGCGTTGCAGACCGTTACACTGGGCCGCTTTGATAAGATGTCTCTTTAACTTTAGGCAATCCTTCCAGGAAATGCTATCTCCTGCAGATTGCAACAAATGCCGGTAGAGTGAAAAAAGCTCCTTTTTTTCCTCTGATGTAAAAAAGTCGTCCATATTCAATCTTGTTAATTCGATGTAAAATTAGTTTTTTTCCTGCACATTCAAAAGGAAGTAACAATTATTTGTTATCAGTAACTTATAAATATGGTTTGGTTATCAATATGTCACTTTTCAGCCCTAAAAGAACCAAAGTGAAGAACAATAAAAAAGAACCATTTTAAAGAACCGATTATGATAGGGCAGATTTTTTTTAATGAAGTCAAAGCTAGTTTTAATTTGAGGAAGCCGAAAAGTGACAAACCCACTAATATTTATTTGGTATGTCGAATAGATAAAAAACAGGTAAAGTTATCAACTGGAGTTAAGGTATATCCTGACCAATGGAATACTAAAAAACAGGAAGCATATCTAAGCCCACGGTTAACAGAATTGGATAATATAAATAACGCAATAGTAAACGATGAAATAAATAAACTCAAAGCTGATTTTATTGAATTTAAACGTTATATTTGCGATAATCCAAATGAGATTGATAATAGCTTATTTTTACTAAGGAAATATATTTACAAGGATAAAATAATGAAGCAAGAAGAACTACAAAGGCCAATTCAATGGTTGCGTAAGGCTATTGGACAAGATAAGTCTATAACATCAGAGGGACAGAGGAATACTTTGGCTATTTATTTGGGGCATTTGAAAGTATTTGAAGAATTTCTTAAGAAAACAGGTAGAGAGGGTATAACGTTTGCAGATATAAATTTGGCTTTAATTAAAGATTATGAGACTTATCTGTTTAATAGACCAGTAGGAAAAGGGAAAACTACCAAAACAAGTACAGTTGGAAATAAAGTAACAGCTTTAATTTCAATTATCAAGCGAGCAGAGCCATACGGTTTGATAGATATTTCTGCTGCAAAGTTGAACCAGTATAAGAAGCCTAGAAACAGAGAAGGTGATAATAATGGAATATATTTGACAGATGAGGAAGTAAATAGAATATATGCATTGGAACTTAACGGCTTGGAAGAAAAAGCAAGGGATGTTTTTGTATTGCAATGCTGGACAGGGCAAAGATTTAGTGATATGCAATTATTAAATACTGGAGTTATTAAAGATTCAGATAATGGGAAAATATTGGAAATAGTTCAAAAGAAAAGAACACATAAAGTTTCAATACCGTTGCTTCCTATTGCTTTAGAAATATTGGAAAAATATCATTTTCAAGTTCCAAAAGTACGTGAGAATACTATGCTGAAGTGTATAAAAGAGGCAGGAAAAAAGGCTGGAATAACGGAAAGGTGTATTGTGACGGAAGATAGGGGAGCTACAGTTACTAATACTTCTGTTTGTAAATACGAATTAATAGGTACTCATACTGGGAGACGTTCATTTATTAGTAATATGTTGTTACGTGGATATGATAGTCATATTATAATGAAGGTAACTGGACATAAAACAGAATCTGCATTTAAGAAATATGCTAAAATAAGTTCAGAAGATGCTGCTAACTTGATGCTAGAAACAGAAGCTAACAAAGTTAACCAAGTTAATAAAGTTAAACAATCCAATGACGTTACACCTTCTAGTAATGAAAATATAGCAGAAGCAATAAGTAAAGGAATTGAAGCTGGTTTGAAACATAAGGATGATATAACTTATGACTTGTTATTTAATAGTCAGGAAAGTAATATTGAATCTTACGGGACAGATAGAGATGTGGATATAAGCCAATTCGATTTAAATAAGAACGAAATAGATTTCCTTGATAGAACAATGGATAGTTTTGATGTAGGAACGCCATCTTTGAAGGTCAGGAAAATACTGAATAGATTGCTGGAACTGGGAATAGTGGTACGACTTAAATAGATTGTATTGTATTTATCAAGGAACTTGCTGTTTTTGTTCGTGAGAAGCAATATCGACTGATGATATGGTTGAAAATATTATATTCAGATAGTTATAAAGTGAAAATTTGATGGGTAGTGGAAAAATTTCGATGTCCCCATATTCAGCCCGATATGGTCAGATTTTCCCACTACCATAGAAATATAAGATAAACATGGAAATAGAACAAATAAAACTCAATGGTGACGAACGTCTGATTGATGCGCTTAAATCAAGGGGATATAAAGATATACCAAGTAACGTTATTCTTGACAAGACACTAACAGGGATAGGTGCTACTTATGCAGAGTTACATTCATACCGTAATTCAATCATTATTGAACCCAATGTTCCAGTTATTGTGGGTAAAGCTGCAAAGAATAGTGATTGGTTAGCTGTTTACAGCGATACGACAGTGGCACAAATAAAAAAGTATTTGAAAAGAACTGATGTCAAGTACAAGAAGATTCTAACTACTCCCGAAGGATTTAAGAAAGTTAGGAAAGCAGCAGACAAGTCTTACAGTCTAATTCAAGAGACATACTTCTGTTTATTTGATGAGTGTGAGAAGTTGACGCAAGATTGTGACTATCGAGCAAATATTTTACAGCCAGTCTACGATTTTTTCGACTTTAAAGAGAAAGCGTTTGTATCTGCAACTCCATTGGAAGTGTCACACCCTGCATTTGAAGGGCAAGGGTTTAAGAAGCTGGAAATTGTTCCTCAATATGATTATAGGAAAGATTTACATTTGATTGTAACTTCAAGTTATGAAAGAACAGTTCGAAAAGAAATTCAACGACTAAAAGATAGTCCATGTGTTTGTATATTCCTCAACTCCGTAACTGGAATTAATGAATTAGTTAATTCTCTGCATTTAGAGGAAGAAAGCCGTATCTTTTGTTCAGAAGATGGGGTTGGAAAGTTGAAAGACGTAGGCTTTACTAATGCCGTATCGTCAATAGATTATCCATTGGCAAAATACAATTTCTTCACATCAAGATTTTATTCAGCAGTTGATATTGAATTGAATGTGAAACCCGATATTCTGATACTTACTAATCTGAATAATGCTGTATATACAACCGTTGATCCATACACCGAAGCAATACAGATTCAAGGACGATTCAGAAGAATGTTTGAGGATAAACAGACATTTAATAGTTTGACGCATATAACAAATACCCGTGATTTGGGAGCTTTATCACGTGAAGAACTGGATAAACAAATAGACGAGTATAAAATTACTTATCAGTCTCTCATTGAAAGATATGATAAAACAACGAATTCAGCCCGTAAAACATCTCTAAGGCAACAGCTTAAACAAATCTGTGAGGATTACTTATTGGATGAACGATTAAATATTGATTATTTTGGTATAGATAATAAGTATAATGAAGAACGGGTTAAAAGCTATTATCAATCAGGAGAAAAGTTGTATGCAGCTTATGAAGCAACTAAGTTCTTTCGAGTTAATTACGAAGAAAGACAAGAAATAATCGGAGAAGATGATATATTTAGAATAAAGAAAGCTCCAAATGAGAAAGAGCGTATTCGTATATTTGCCACAAAACTAATCAAGTTGAATGAACAATACAAGGAGAATCCAAGTCTTGACAAGCAGTTTTTTCTAAAACTACTTCATGATTCATGTGATTTTGCAGATTTAATCATTGAAGCATACGAAGTTATACCGTTTGATTTGAAAAAGCAAGCGGTATGGAACTGTTGCAATAAAAAGAAATTGGAAATAGCATTGAGAGACCAAAAGAATGAGAATAAACGTTTTTCTCCAGAAGTTCTACGGGATATAGAATCATCTTTTAGATCATACATAGGACATAATATAGCTAAGGAAGAAACTAAAAAGATGTTTACAGATATTTACAGTAGGCATTATATACTTCATAATGAGACAGGCATCACAGCAAAGGTAAATCAGCAAACTATTTGTGAATATTTTGAAGCAACACCACAAAATAAGAAGAAACCGAATGAGTGGAAAATCAAATGTATGTTGCCCCAATATGCTGCATTGGTAAGTTAGTTTTTATCTGTTAATACAGTAGGTACAAAAATAGCCGCAAGCGAGTACACTTACAAATGTGCTCAACTGCGCCTTTTTTGTGTCGATATATTATTTCCTCTTGTAAGAAGGTGGCAGCTTTATTTTTGCCAGTCGCTCGAATAGTTCGGGGTATTTCTTTCTTAAATAATCTCTGTCTATTTTGATTGTTACTTTGCGATGAATAATATGCTCTGTTGTTTCATCTGTAAGGGTGGTACTTGTGTCAGGTGCTATTGGGATTCTTGTCTCAATCATGGGATTTTAAATAAAATATTTTTCTAATGTGGTTAATCTGTATTCTTTGTTTCTGATAGCCTTGTGTCTGTAACCATACACCAATATGGACTTTATTATCTCTGATTCCGTGTTTCAAGGCTAATTCACGTAATTCTTGATAGGTATATACTTCTGACATGGTAGGTAATATGAAGAAATTTTCATAACCACAAGCGGTAGGGCAGACGTCAAATTGCCCTACTTTTTATGGTTATGCTACAAAAATGAAAAAGGTCGTCTAATACTGGTATATAGGCGACTGCAATAAAATCTATCAGACATGGCTTTATCTATGGGAGATTGTGAAAAAGGTAAATTACCGTATTGGTAGTAATTGGGAAATGGAGATAATAAGCCCTCAATGTAATACGGTAATCCTTCCTTCATGGAATACACAAATTTACGAATAATTGGGGAAGCTAAAAAATGAATGATACTCATTCTTCAAACATTGGTTGTATGTTTATGCCACATTCTGTAATGGTCTAAAGTAGTTCCATTTATGGAGAGTAGAAAGATATGCGTGCAATAAAGTACAGGTACTTATATATAATCCCCCCCCTACCTATAAAAATAAGAGCTTAAATATATATCAGCTTACTTCTCCTATGATTTACTGAATTGAAAGTTACGTACGAATGAGCAGAGTAGCTCTAACGTCCCCCTAGGGTAGTTGGAAGAAAAGTGAAATATCTATTCTCCACGTAATCAATTTATAAATCATTTAAAATCTTATTCGTTATGAGAAATTTACAAATTATTGGTAATGTGCCACAGGTAAGAAGGGAAAGTAACTTTGGTGAATATGCAGAAGAAGCGGTAATAATCGAAGAACAACCAAAAGTTAAAAAAGAGAATCCTCATTTCTTGGAAGCTAATACACTAGAGGTAACAATGCAACATTTAAAAGAAGATTGTATTACACCCGTATTCGCCAAAGATAATGAGCTTACAATTCCTCACCCTGCATTTATTGATACTGTTTATGACGCTGCAAATACGTTTTTCAGTGGTGAAAGTATTGATAAGCCCGATATTCGTGTAAGTCACATTATCAAGGGGAGAATACCCGAAGCAATACACAAACCTGCAAATCAACTTCTTGAAAGTGATAAGACTATCTACTACGAAAGATGTGCTTTTATTATTCAGATTCCTACGATTTTCGAAACAGTGAACGGAAATAAGCTAATTCTTACTATTGGTGGTGTTCGTGCTTATAATCATACCAATTTGTATAGCAAGAAGGGAGCAGAAAGGTTTAAAGTATTTATTGGCTTTATTTGTAAAGTATGCACAAATTTGTGTGTATCAACAGACGGTTTTCTTAGCTGTTTGGAAGTTACTAATACAAGGGATTTATATCAAGCAGTATTAGAGATGTTCAATAAATACGACACAGCCAAACACATACACTTAATGCAAACACTTGGTAACTCATATCTTACAGAACATCAATTTTGCCAATTACTTGGGAGAATGAGACTTTATCAATCATTGCCACAAGGTTATCAGAAAGATATTCCTAAAATGCTCATCACTGATTCGCAAATAAATACAGTTGCAAAAGCATATATCAATGATAAGAATTTTGGGAGCTTGGGAAATGATATTAGTATGTGGAAATTGTACAATCTATTGACAGGAGCAAATAAGAGCAGTTATATAGATTCATTCTTGGATAGAGCGGTAAATGCAACCGAAATAGCAACGGGAATAAATGCCGCTTTGCATGGAGACACTAAATATAAGTGGTTTATTGATTGATTAAACAGGGGAATATTCAGAAATGGGTATTCTCCTATTTTATTAACTACGTAAAATAAAGAATCATGTTCTATTATAAGATACTCGTTTGGCTCTTTTGGGTGGTATTGTCTTTTATAACAGGTTGTGTTCCGTTAATCTTGCTTATTCTTTTAGTTGGCTTATGGGATATTGAGGAAGCGAATAAACCTCGTTAGTGTTCAAAACAGGAATGTGTTCAAATAAGTCTGCAAAGGTGGTTTGAACACATTCTTTCATGTTATCAATTTAATCAAAGAATAAAATGAAAACAGCTGTAATATACGCTCGTGTTTCGTCAAGTAATGACAGACAGGACACGAGCAGACAAATAGAGGATTTAAAGAAATATGCTATCTCACAGGATATAGAAATAGTAAACATATTCCAGGAACATATTTCAGGTGCAAAGAAAATAGAGGAAAGACAGATTTTAGGAGAATGTTTGGAATACTGTAAACGTGAATCTGTGAATATCCTACTTTTGTCTGAATTGTCAAGACTAGGGAGAAGTACATTACAGGTTCTTCGCTCTTTGGATATATTGCATGAATCGAAAGTATCGGTTTACATACAGAACTTGGGTTTATATACTTTGCAACCAAATGGAGATGTTAATCCAATAGCGTCTATCATGGTGACAGTACTTGCAGAAATGGCAAATATCGAAAGAAGCAATATCCAATACCGTTTGAATAGTGGTAGGGCAAATTATATTGCCAAAGGTGGTAAACTTGGCAGAAAGACAGGTTCAACCAAAACGGATGATAAGAAGAAAGAAGAATATAAAGAAGTCATTGCTTTACTAAGAAAAGGTTATTCAATCAGAAATATAGCTAAGCTACAAAGTATTGGTATTTCCACCGTTCAACGGATCAAAAATCAGTTTATAAAGCCATAAGCATGAAATATCGGTGGGGTGGAAAAATTCAGAGATTTAGTTTTTATATGGGTAGTCTTGATTTTTTCCACTACCATAAATTTATAAAGCAGAAATAACCCTCAACTTTTAATAAACAATAGTTCTTGCTATTACAAACGCTTTTTGTAACTTTGTGGCAATTTCAGATGCCTAATGTGTTAGGTCTGAAAGGACATATTAGTTAACGAAGAGCGTTTAAGATATTACCTTGTTCAGAAAATCGCCAATTTAATGAACAACTCAAGGTGATAAGCAAGAACGCTCACGTCAATGTTATATACCTATCTTGTTAAGATAGTCTATATATCGTTTGGCGTGGGCTTGTTTATCATTGAGTTGTGGGTGTTTGGCGATACCTCTGAACTGTGATATTCAAGTTCCCACGCTTTTCTCATTGTATAATACTATCCAAAGGGAACAGGGTACATAAAACGATATATAACTACGAATCAGACATTAAGAAACAATTTTTGCTACTATCTTTTAAGTAGCCAACTCAATTTTTGAGCAGCTTATACTACAAATAAAATTATTAACGAAAAGATTATTTACAGAATATGAAAACATTTAGATTTTTTGCAACTTTATTGGTTATTGCTTTATGTGCAGGTTTTACTTCTTGTAGCGACGATGATGAAGAAGAAAATTCAGTCGAAATTTCTTTGGCTAATCTTCAAGGTACTTGGGATATGATTAAATGTTATGGTTGGGAGTATGATGACAATAATCAAAAGGAGAATTGGACAGAGGATGTCTCTGGAGAATATATCTTCTTTGAAGATACAGACGGCAATGGAGGATATAGTGACGGTAGCCATACTTATTATTTTGCAAGTTCTATTAATGGTAATAAGCTTATTTTGAGAGATTCTGGTTGGTTAGCGGGTAAGTCGATAACGATAACTAAACTGACTAAGACAGAATTACATATTACTGCTACAGATGAGAATTCAGAAGAAAACTATGAGATGATAAAAAGGTAAATCATCCTATCGTGCATAGAAAGAACAGCATTTGAAGAAATTCATTTGCTGTTTTTTTATTATCATTGCAAACAAAAACACTATGAAGCCAGTAGATAAGTTCTCAATCCAGTATAGCGAGTTGCTAGAGTATATATATCCAGTGACACAAGAATATTTCCCTGATTTTGATTATGATGAAGAAACAGGACAGACATATATATTGCCGTCACAAACGCCAGACACTTTTAAAGGAAGATACAACAGAGGAATATTGAAAGGCAAATTCTCGTTTGATTCATACATAAAGAATAACGAACTTCAAGAATTGCTTGCCGTATTGGGGTTAGACGCTGAAAAGTTTTGGTATCTATTGCTTTTCTGTTATGATTGCAGTTGGGGTAAATGTATGGAAGGTATAGAAATAAAAGAATCCTCTAAAGAACAGATAGAAAAATTTGTTAATGCTATCAGTGAGGATTATAAAAGAGATACTCCGTTTGGTGCAGTCTTTAAAAGCCCAATTTGTATTACGTTGAAAATAGGTAGGAAGAATATCGTGATAGATAATAAGACGGCTATTGCTAGTATAGCAAAGTTTTGTGCAGACGGATTGGAAACAGTAAAATCAGACCAAATGAATACTAGCCATGTCGATTTGAGTGATCCACATACTGAATCATTCTCCGTATTCGCTTATTATTTCTCACAAATGATTATCACTGCCTTGAATTATCAAGAACAGGTAAAAGAAAAGAGAAAGAAGGGAGCTAATATGTCTGACAAGGAAAAGACGCTGATTTCTCATCTACTATACTTCACTGGTATCGTGAGCAACGAAAGTGTGTTGGTTGACTATGACTACTTGAAGTCCCTGTTGAAACAATATAAGGATAAGGACATAAGGAGTTTGAACGCATTTTATTATTGATTGAAACTTATTTTATTGTTTATTTCTGCTTTCTTATTCTCTAAATACTTCATTCTACAGCTTGTGAAGTAGGGGAATAAGAAAGCAGTGTTTTTTTATTCCCGTTAGCTTCTAAAGAAAAGGGCAATCTTTGTAATATAAAAATTATCGGTGAGCCAGATACCAAAATAAGTCCGCAGGGCAGCGGCAAGATTAATATGAAGAAAAACGAAGTAACAACATTAACCTCGTTAGTAAATGAAGGCAAAAAGATTGCACGTTTAAGCGGTAATCGTGATTTGAATGAAAAGATTGTGAAGGCTAAAATGAAAACACTTGAAGAGTGCGGACAGTTAATTCCTGCCATAGTGGTAGATGCTAATGATGTTATAAATCAAGGGTTGGATGTTGTTGATTTTACTACAGGTGATATTATAAGAGAAGAAGAAGCTGTGGATTATTTGGTGTTAGTGGAAGGTAATCATCGCTATGAAGCGCACCTTAGACTTATGGCGAGTAATGAAGAACGGGATGAGCAAAAACGTTATAAGAGAGAATTTAAGTTATTGTATGCTTTGAATACGGAACTACCAATAGCTAAAATGTTATCAGAAATCAATATTGCTACTAATCCGTGGAAGGGCAGCGACTATGTGAAAGGAGCAAAAATAAACAATCAGCAAAAAAAACTACCTTTGTTGGATGCTATGAATAATTTAGTAAATAAAGGCTATTCTTTGACTTCGGCATCGAAGTGGCTGACCTTCACCTCAAAGATTAATAAAAAAGTTATGGATTGTGCCATAGACGGTAACATTGCTGACGAGTTGAAAAATACCAGTGGTTTGGAAAGAGGGTTGAGACTTTTACAAGCGGCAGAAGGTATTTTTAAAGAAACGACAATACAGGCACGAACAGTAATCGACTGGATAATATCCAAGTATGAAAAAACTAGTGATAATCTCAAACCAAAATTTACAGACAAAATGGAACGTTTTTTGAAAAATATTAGTAAAGAAGATGCTGATTATATTGAAAAAGCCAAGGGAACTAGAGGAGGTGATACGAAAGAAAATATTATCAATAATAAATTGAGTGGATTATGGGAAGGATTTGAATAATAATCCGTGGAGACAAGAAGCCAGTAGGTACTGTCTGCTGGCTTTCCAACAAGAATAATAACTAATAAAATATATCATGATTAAAGAGAGTAAAGGTAATATGTATGAATTTGTGACACACACATGGAATCCTATTAAGGGTAAATGTTCTCATGGCTGTACCTATTGCTATATGAAAAAAATGTGTTCTCGTTTGAATACCCCCAGATTGGATGCGGCAGAATTGACCTGCTATCTTGAGTGCTCGAATTTTATTTTTGTAGGAAGTAGTATTGACATGTGGGCAGAAGATATACCCAGCCATTGGATTAAAATGGTTTTGGACTATTGTGATAGGTCTGCCAATAAATATTTGTTTCAAAGCAAAAATCCTTCCAGAATATTAGATTTTATAACTCATCCTGTCTTTCATCATTCAGTGGTTTGTACGACCATAGAAACCAATAGGTTTTATCCAGAAATAATGCGTAACTCACCAGAGATAGAAGAAAGGGTAAGAGCAATGGAGAAAATCGTGGATTTGGGCATAGATACCTATGTTACGGCAGAACCTTTGATGCAGTTTGATTTGGATAAAATGATAGAGTACATAAAACGATGTAAACCTCTACAAGTAAATATAGGACGGAATACGAACAGAAAAGTACAGTTGCCAGAGCCAACAGCAAACGAAGTGAAAGTACTTATAACGGAACTAGAAAAGTTCACAAAGGTGGAGATAAAGAAAAATGCAAGAATATGGTTTAAGTGAGATAAACATATAGCCTAGAATTGAAAAGACAACTATCGTAAAGCGCATATTTCATAGCCGATTATCAGAAATGGTGATCGGCTTTTTTATTGATTATAGTAACAAGATACATAAATAGGGTTAAATAGTACAACCGGCATAGTATTGGAATTTGCTATGAAGGTGGTTTGGATGAAAAAGGTCGTCCGGCGGATACGAGAACACAGGCGCAGCGCTTCGCGCTACTTGACTTGTTGACGATTCTCAAACATCAGTATCCGGATGCGCAAATCCTGGGACATTATCAGCTTAGTGCTTCGATTCATAAGGCTTGCCCATGCTTTGACAGTCGAAAGGAGTATATGGATATATAAAAAAGAACTACGGGAGCTGGCGAAAGTGCAGTCTCCCGTAATTTTTTTTTATATTTATATCACTTATAGTTCTCCCGGCTTTCCCAAGTAATAGGTAATAAGCCGTACTTCTCTCACAGAAAATGCCTTTGTCTTCGGATGAAAGTCAGTAGATAGTATCTCATTCATCAGCGGCTTGCATCTCCGCATCCACCTCCGGAGTTTATTGACTGAAGCACGAATCGTCAAATCAGGAAAATACATCTGGGCTAACTCTTGTTTATTATAACATTTCACTACAAAGTCTGAATGTTCCATCGTTTCTTTATTACTGTTTTCTATGCTATAAAGTTACAAATATTTCAACATATAAACAAAGAAAACTGATATTATTATCCAGTATAATGAGAGTAAAAAAATATCAACGATCTTCACAGACAGTTGATATAGTGGGAAATTCACATCGGCTTTAACCTCCGATGTCAGGGCGTAGATCAGAAATGTACCGTCGTACGATTTCCAATCCACAATGTAGGAGAATCATGCCTTTACAGCATGAAGCTAGGGACCTATATTTTTTCATCTCACATACGAAACACTCACGTGTTTATTACATCTCAACATTTTATTTTATACCATTTCTTATTGCCATCAATTCATTGTTACGATAATTCTCAAAAAGAGTCTCTATCAAAGTAATCTACCTTTAGGTTCTTACAATCGAAAAAGTTAAATCAACTTTTCTTTAATAAATCACCTCAAATATAAACTATCATTATCCTTATACCAGTCTCTGATCGCTTCTTCAAATGTATAATGAAACTTATACCCAGAATCAGCTAACTTCTTTCCACATATATTAGTAGAAATCATTAGTTTCTTTACACGAGCCGGACAAATACCTAAAGCTTTTCCTCCTAACAAACCTACAATACCTGCAACAGCCATTAAGACTCCTCCTGGTATCTTGACAACAGTACGTTGAATTCCTGTAACTTTTTTCATAACTTCAACTATTTGTTCAATAGTATAAGCAGGCTCAAACGTACAATTATAGAGTTCTACCCCTTCGTCGTGATGTTCTAACCGATAAAGCATGAAACGAACTAATTCTTTCACATAAATACAAGCCTTAACTGTATCTTTACGTCCAGGATAAAAGAATTTACCTCCACGAATACCCCAATACAAACGAGTAAAATCCTTTACCAAATACCACACCTGGACGAACTATAGTAAGCTGACGTTCATTCAACTTCTTTGCCTGCCAAATTATATGTATTTTTTCAGCAACCAATTTAGAAATACCATAAGGTGTATTTGGAGTCGGCAAAGTTTCTTCTGTTTTCAAATCTTCAGCTGCACCATAGGGAGCTATAGAGCTAGTAAAAACAATCTTCTTTATTCCAAATTTTTCCGCAAAAGCACAGACATTCTCTGCCCCACGAATATTCGTTTCAAAGTATGCTTGATCCGGATGCCCTGGAGTACGATGAACTGCTGCGAAATTAAAAATAACGTCTTCTGAAGTAACGAGAACATCAATGTTTATATTGGAACGAACATCACAGTTGATATACGCAGATTTACCTTTATGGCTATTCTCCACAATATCCAGATTATAAATTTTCGCACTTGGATATAGATTATTAATTAAAGCAATAAGGTGTGTACCGATAAACCCTGAACCGCCAAATATAAAATAACTCATAATTATAATTAAGATTTTATTTATCGAAACAAAAAACATCTTATAAGATGACTATTTATAATGTAATTCTTTCAATAAATTACGATTCCACTGTTTACGTTCAGAATCAAATATCCATCCCCATTTATTAAAGTATTTAATCATATTCTTCATGTGTATTATCAACATCTTTTTACTTTTATATGAAGCTGCACGATGCGCATGAACAATAGTCACACCCGGCCAAAACATTGTTTTATAGTGTTTATGCATACGGCGTGTTATATCTATATCTTCAGGATACATAAAGAATCGTTCATCAAACAATCCAACTATATGAAAACAAGCTGTACGGAAAAACATAAAGCTACCTTGATGATAAGGAATATTCATTTCTTTCTTATGGTCATTAAACTTTAGTAGATAACGATCGTCAGTTCTCTCTACCAACCACCTAGGTAAGAAACGACGGAAAATCAAATTAATAGGTGTGGGAAGTAACCGACAAGTATATTGCATCGTACCATCTGGATAAATCACATTGGGTTGTACTTGAGCCACATCCTTGTGAGTATCCATATATACTACTAATTTATTCATTATCGATGCCTCAAAATACACATCCGAGTTCAAGACCAAATGGTACCTTTCATCGGTTTTCAAAACCAAATGTATAGCTTGATTATGTCCTGCTCCATACCCTACGTTGGCACTAGCAATATAAATAACATTAGAGTATTGCTGACAAAAATCTGCGATCTCTTCCATTTTAGAATTATCTACAATATATATACGAGAAATAAGAGGAGATTTAAGTGAATTCAAACATTTCTCTAACTCCTCCAATTTCGTCTTATAAGTGACTATAGAAACTGTAATCATATTATTGCTATTTTAGATTTTTTACATATACCTTTTGATATGTTTCAGACATATTCTTTGCAGTATAATACTTTTGAAATAAATCTCTGATATACAAAGAAGTAGATTCAATATCTAACTCCAAGACTTTGTGAATAGCATCTTTAAGATCTGATAAGTTCTTATTATTGAAAGAAAAGCCTATCGGTTGAGTAGTTTTAGTAATCACTTCTCTGTGTGACGGAATATCAGATAAGACACAAGGAAGCCCAACAGTCATACTCTCTAAAAGAGTATTGGCCAACCCCTCTACATCAGAAGCTGAAATATAATAATCAGAAGCTATCATATAGTCATAAACATTCGATTTAAATCCAGGAATGATAATATTATCACATTCATGACTTTTGAGTTCATTGTACATATCACCGCTACCAAGCAATACAACACCAATTCCTTCATTTCTAAGTTCTTCAAAGGCCTTAATTATCATATCTGGATTTTTTTCTTTCGAAAAACGTCCTACGAATATAAAATATCTTAGCCCTGAATTAAATCCTAATATATTCCGGATATTTTCTTTTTGCCTTTTATCTCCTCCCCATAAAGGCATAGAACAACCATTGGGAATAGCTATCATCTTAAAATGCTGTTCGTCCCAATACTGTTGTGCTACACTTTCCGAACATGCAATAGGTAGATCCATTCTTTTAGTAAAAAAATTGCTCAATGCAATAACAATAGCACCTTTCAGTTTCCCATACATTATTTTCTGCTGGATACCAGGATAGATATGTACAGTTTCATACTTTTTATATTTTTTAGGTAAGAAAGGAACTAAAAATAGTGATCTAGGACAATGGGTATGGAGAATATCGGGATTAATCTTCTTAACTTCCTTTCTCAAAACATAATACATCGAGATAGGGTTCAGGTACTTATCCGGTGACATCTGTACAACTGTAATGGGTAACGCACGAAACTCCTCCATACGTGTTATCTTCTGTTCAGGCACCATCGTAATAATACTTACATCAAACATCTCGAAATCCATATACTGAATAATATTATATAAAACATTGGGAGGTCCTTGATTACTTAAAGAAGAAATCACATAGCATACCTTTATTTTCATCGTAATATATATATTAGTTTTTTTCCTACATGCTTAACTAATATCTTTACATATTCTTTATAAAAAAGAATAGAATTCTCTTCTCTAATAATGTTTGCAACCTCCTTTAGTAAAGGAATACTTTTCAATGAAGAAATACCTGTATTATCAAATATTGAGATATCTGTATTTGAATTATAAAAAGTTTTACCTTGTTTATAAATAGTATAAATCATATTATAATCAGCAGCAATCTTATACTTCTCATCAAATCCGATCGATTTTGCTAAAGCACTTCGAACGAATGTACTTTGATGACAAAAACCCATAGAAAATGATTTCTTTTTTTTCAAAAAAAAAGGATCTAATTTCATTCTTTTATTATTACAAATAGTATAACCATAAATAACATCAATATTATTTTGAATTGGAGTAAAGAAAACTCTTTCAACTGTTTGATTATCTACAAACACATCACCAGCATTCATAAAACATACCCATTCTCCAGTAGTCATAGTTAATCCTTTATTCATAGCATTGTAAATTCCCAAATCTTCCTCACTTACATACTTCGAAATATTATCTTGGTATTTCTGAATAATAGCATTTGTACCATCACAACTTTTCCCATCAATTATAATATATTCAATATTAGTATAAGTTTGAGAAAGGACAGACCTTATCGTCCTTTCTATCGACAATTCAGAATTATAACAGATTGTTATGACTGAAATGATTTGTTTCATTGTCTTGAGAATATTGATTTATTAATAAAGTCATTAAAATCATCAGTAAGACGTAATTTACACCATTCTAGAAAGTCATAAGTCTGAAAAATAGCAAGAGGAACAGGTAACAACAAAAAAATAATATTACCATTAACTAAACAATTCCAATTAGCATACACATTAAGTAGAGTGGTGAATAACTGAAAACATAATAAGTTTCGTATATACTTTCCTGGTATTTTACCATCTGAATATGCTATTATCACATGCAATAAAAGAGCAGAATTTAAGAAAGCTAAATATCTCGTAAATAAAGATGTAACAGGAGATGTAAAAAGTAAAAGTCCCAAAAGTATAGTTATGTACCCTTCATATTTGTTCGAACAATAATTCTTTAAATAAACAAAGTACAGATAATATAAGCTAAAGCTAGCCAGTGTCGTGTAAATAATATAGTTAGTTGTGTGCATATGCTTTGTCAAATCACCATTAGCTCCCCATTCACCAACTGTATAAATCTCTATTTTTTTAGCAATCAAGTCATTTAAAGGCAATACACTAACTACATCAAGAAAAAAATTCATCTCTGCTAGAGACGATAAAACTATAATTAAAATAGAAATTACTACTTTCCAACTAAGACTTAATTCATAACGTACAAATCTTGATAAAAATAAAATACCTACAACAGGAATATACGCAAAATGTACAAATCCTGCAAAAATAGCTAATAAGTAATATCTATTCTTACCACAATAATATATTTTATAGATACTGTATAACAAAGAGTAATTAACAAATAAAGTACGCAAATTAATTATATATGCAAAGAAAGATATAGTCAGAAACAACAAACACCAAAGGTAGAAACCTTGCCTAATACTCAAACATCTCTTCTTATACAGATCTAAAAATATTGAGTTCATCCAATAATAGACTACAAATGTATATATGAATCTAAAAAATTCTATGGGAATATTATTCTTGACAAAGAAACGTTCTATTAGAGGTACAACGAAATCTGAATTTCTTAAAAACACTAGTTCTACAGGCATATCTTTTAATTCATATACCAAATCTAAATTTCTCGCAAAATCAGAATATGGAGGAAATAGATATGCAAAAGTCGCCATGACAAAAGGTACAATCCAACATACCGAAAAATCACCTTTATACATGCGATTAATGCTTATTATGAAACTAAGTGCTGGAGAAATTAGATATATACCAAATATACTTTTATTATTATTTATATATTTCATCGTTTTCCTTAATTAAAGAAGCTTGCTACTTATCTTCGATCATATAAATCCCTCCCCTTTCACAAACCCTAGCAGAATTAGCAGCTATCAAACAACCTTCATCTCTGAACCTATTATTCACCAACGTTCTAATTTATGCACTTATTAATTACCTCATCCTAATAACCTTACAGGGATTTCCTCCTGCAATACAATCCGCCGGAATGCTTTTCGTCACTACACTCCCTGCTCCAATGATAGACCGTGCACCAATCGTGACCCCTTTAAGAATAATTGATCGTGCTCCTATCAACACATCATCTCCAATCACAATCGGTGCAGATTTAGCCGAATGTCCGTCTAATTCAAATCCTTGTTCATCCATTGCCTTCGATAGACGAATTTGACAATCCAAATTATGGCAATCCGTATCCATGATGATACAATCTCCTCCTACTAACACATTATTTCCAATCATGATACTTTCCTTTGCCCACATGCAAGTAGAGCTCATCCCTACATTGTTACCAATCATAATTTCTGACTCTGGAAACTGTGTACAAATACATCCTCTCATATTTCGACAAAGAGGATTAAAACCTTCACCACTAGTAAACAGAAAATTATCTCCTATTGTAATTTTACTTTTAGCATATATAGAAAGATAAATTCTATTGAATACCTTCATATTAGTACCAAATTGTACTCCGTTTATCCAAAAAACAAAACGGTTGAAAAGGGTGTAGAATGACATACGAAAACGGCGGGGAATACGAAATGATTTTGCTAGATAATATTTTATCATTGTACAATATTGGTTAATATCAAATCAATTACAAATAATAAGGCTATTAGTCCAACTCCATTATCGCCCTGATATTTATGGATCAAATAACTTAATTCTTAGATTTACCACTATATTTATTCAAAGCTTATTAATCAATCAAAGATGCTTCTGGGGTACTTCAGCATTTTTATAACTTAAGTGCAAACCTATACATATAATATTATTTTGGAGAATATTTATGAAATAACAACTTAATCTCTTCCATCTCCCTCTAAATTAAGTTACTAGCTTCCTCATATAATTATTACCCGTTAATATAACTTTGCACGTATTTCATAACTATATCTTTCCACATTAATTTAGTCTTTAGTCTTAATGATCGAATTTCATCACACATTTTAATATATAAATTAACATCTTCGTAAGACCTAACTATAGCATTAGCAAACATCTCAACATCATTAATATCCACCAAAAGGCCAGTCTTCTCATCTTCAATTGTTGTTGTGAAAGCAGGAACTTTTGTCGCAACAATAGGCTTATCAAAGTTAAACACTGTTTGCGTTATACCTGTTTGAGATGATGAAAGATATGGACAAACAACAATATGGCAGTTTCTAATCAGTGTAGAAATCTCAACGTTTTCTATCCAACGATTGATCACAATGAAACTTTTCTCTTTCTTTATTGTAGCAAGACAGTCTACATTACCACCACCAGCTACCACTATTTTCTTTGTAAATCCTCTATTCATTAATTTGTGAACAGCCTCAAGTAACATATCCAATCCTTTATAATCCACAACAAAACCATAGAAAAGAACATAATCTTTTTCTCCTTTAAGCTCAGGTATATCTATATCATTATATTCCAAGTAACCTGTAAATAGCGAAAATGGTATAACAGAATATTTAAATGACTTATTATCTACTAATCTTACCAAATCTTCAGCAGATTTTTGACTAAAAACATTAATAGGAATCTTCTTTTCAATAAGATAAAAAACAGTAGCACTAAGCCTATCACCAATTTGGTGGTTCATGCACACCTCATGAACAGAATGAACGATGTTAACACCTTTTGAGTGTAAAATAACAGAAAGAAAGGTGGTTGACTTACTTTGACCTATAACATTAACAAAATCATATTTTTGTGCAACAATTCGTCTTGCAAGTTTCCTATAATATAGCATCAAAATAGGATTAATGATACGTCTTACTCCAATTAAGGATAAATCAATAGCTGATATTTGATACATTGAGAAACATTTATTTCTGGCAAATGGAATAAATCTTCTCAAGCCATCATAATCAAAGGAATCAACAGGAACTATAGAAAACAAACTTCCCTGAAGAGGCAAATCAAAGGTCTCGTATGACACATTCTTTTTCCTTGAGATAAGATGATAAAAATCCACCTTATAACCTTGGTTAAGAAAAGCTTCCGCTAAAGAAGTCGTTGAACCTCCAAAAGCATTTCCAATAATAGCGATTCGTTTCACAATCTAATAATTACTTTTTTGTCCTAAGCAAAACAAACGTGTCCATTTCCATTTTTTACATATACAAATTAGTCCCCAACTTAGTGTTGTCATCATAACAAAAACGATAAAAGCCCCACACCATCTCAAAGCCTCCGATCCGTAGAAGTATTGGTAAAACCATGTATTATGGAATATATTGATAATAAAATCGTTACCAAAAGGGCGAAGCATCATAGCATGGAATAAGTAAAAAGAAAGAGTATATCTCCCCATTTTACTAAATAACGTATATTTGCCATCATAATTCATAAATAGACCGATCATTGCTACACTCAGTATTCCTGCTAATAATTGACGTTCAACCCACAGGTCTAATCTACCAAGTAACAGTAGATCGGTGAAAGTACAAGCATAAAAACTACTTTCACTACATGTATAAACACCAAACAACCAGAATATTACAAATATTAATATCCCCAATATTAATAACAGAGGAAAAATTAGGCGCTTAGGTTTATTAAAAATACCATATTGTTTACATAACAATCCAACAGCATAGTATGTACACATCTCTCCTATCCAAACTTTATTCACCCAAATAAAACATAAAAGAAATAAAAGAATAGACACCCCCAACAAATGCTGTCTCTTAATAGAATAAACAGCAAAATGTATTACTGCAAATCCTATCATAAGATATAAAATCATATTCAGAAACCAAAATGGTGAAAAAATAAAATTTGGAGTTAACCCAATCACACAAAATGTCACTACAGGCAAGAGTATATGAATAACACTTTTCTTCACGAAGTCGACCAACTCTCTCCATTCTGTAATTTTATTAAATGTATTCAAATTCGAATACCCGGAAATAATCACAAACAATGGCATATTAAATGCCACAATGAAATGCTCCATTATTTTTCCAGAGAGATCAACATTGGTTTTAATCACTATAGTCATCACATGACCCAATATCACCCAAAGCATAGCAAACATCTTCACATTATCGAGCCAAGCTATACGGTGTCCCCTATTCAATATTTTATTTATAGACATTTTGATGATTTGATAATTATCTCCGAGCTGAAATATCTCAGTCTACAATAATATATAATCCTATTTACCAATAACATCCTCCTTCTACTCTATCCGCTCCCTGTGGTTTCTCATTTTTATCAGGACGAATCCAATACTCATTAATATATTTTCGATACTCTGGTTCTGAATCAAGCCAACGCTTTCCGTATACGCCAAAAAGCATTTGAGTCATGCTGGCTAAATGTACAGCCTGCTTTCCTTGCCGTTTTACATGTGCGGCTAAACACATTCCATAGGCTCCACAACCAATTAGTGCTATATCATAATCACACTTATCTATCTCATCTTTCATGTATTGAAGAGCTTCAAACCAATCTTTAAAGCGTGAATCTTTAGCATCAGCTTGTGTTTGAACAGCCTTTACTAAAATAAGCTCTTTAAACTCAGGAAGTACATCTGGATTTTCAAAAAGATACTCCCTATTATTCTCATACTGATATTTTATAGACTCAACAAAAGGATGAACTACAAGTACTTTTTTTCCTTTCAACACTTTAGACCAAGGGTTATTCCATCTAAAAGGCGAAAAATAGCCATCAATATTTACCCTTTTAAGGCAATTCATACTTTGTGCAACATATTTTTCCTCATAGATATAACTGCCCAATACATCCACTTCTTTAATATCTTGCATCATCAAATGATACCAGCGAAGTCCTAAATCTAAATCATAAGGGAAAAAACCAGCATTAGAACACAGGTTTCTTAACCAGCCTTTATAATCTATTGCAACATTTTTATAATGAAGAAAATCATATATTACATCTTTTGTAAGGCCTGTAGTTTGATCAATATGTCTAGAAACTAAATTACTCAATTCCACTGAGCCAAATTTTGATATCATCACCGGCTTACTAGATGCTAATAACTCGTAGACATAGTCATTGGCTGCCTGATCTCTTAAATCTTGATAACTAGCATATCTTAACTCAAAGTGTTCATTCTCATCACAAAATTTATTGCAATACACATTTAGGACTTTATTAATCAACCTGTTATTTCTTATTTTCATATATCTGTATCAATAATCTCATAGTAGTATTGATGCCTCAAACAACATAAATAAATATACTATGATAAAAAAGAGAAAAAAGTATCCGTTCTTAAGCGCCATGATTCTAATCTTGAAAAAACATCATCCCAATATATAGGTCTTTTCATAGCCTCCTTTATGTTATCATGTTGGCTCAATATCCTTTCATCAAGCCCTAAGACATTCAACAACGACTTCATTCGTACATTCTGATTAGCAGATATTCCGTTCTGTAGTATGCACAAAAAAGGTTTACGATGGATTATAGCAAATATAGTTCCATGAAAAGTATTTGTCACTATACATTCTGAATATTTATACATTGTGAGCCATTCTATAGGATCGGGATAGACTAAATCACAATGATTAAACAAATATTGAGTACCTTGAACAGCGCACAACTTCAATTCATGATCGCAAGAAGTAGAAAACTCTTTCAATTCATTCCACCGAATATCCTCTTTACTCTCCAAATTAAGTAAATAAGCGAAAATATACGGCCTACTAAAAATCCTATCTCTATGTGGATATGCGTCCTCATCGATTAATAAAGTGGGATCTAAAAGATGATGAGCTTCTACCTCCATCCTTCTACATATCTCTACTCCTTTATCTTCTCTAACAGAGACCTTAGCAAATTGTCTTACCCATGGGGCGATTATGTCCAAATGATCTTGTGTTATTTCATCTTTTCCAAAGCTTGCCGCATAAGCTATTTTCTTACTATTATCACTCACAAATGAAAGGAAACATTCCGGCTGACAACCTCCCCATACTTGATCTGACCCAGTTATATAATAGTCTGCCATTGGATAGGACTTACTATCTGAATAAATACTAAACGTTTGCTCTGACATATTAAGATAATCACTACAAAATCTCATAAAAGTTCTGTGACATCTACAAGTATACAGATAAACCAATGGCGCCTTAAGCAGCTTCTTGAAACTTCCTACAATCGTGTTTTTTAAACTTGTATTGTAAAGTTCAAACCTAATCCAAAACGCATAGTAACCTTTACGATTCAAATATTGCTGCAATGCATAGTACTGTAACAAAGCTCCGTAGTTATTAGCTACTTTAATCCAAGCATAAGAGGAAATTATAGCAATTCTTCTCATTATAATTTTTGTAGTCCCTTCCTTAATGTATTTTTGACTATTCGCATAACCCACATCATACTATTAACTAAACGATCTCCTTTTGTAATTCTAAGTAAGCGTGGAACCAATTCATCTAATTCATAAGTTGACATATTTCTATAAAATTCTTTTCGTCTTTTATGAGGTTTACTACTATACAAAATTCTCGGGTTATATATGGTAGCTTCTTCCATTTTAATAGGTTTAAGTATAACATCATCACTTACAGTTTGAATAAACTTTCTTCCCTTGTCCGTATTACCAAAAAGAACAGACACGCCTCTCCTATCAATCTGCTCTGGATACAACTTATCACATCCCCAATAATCACCTATTGTTAAGTCAGAACCAGACGATAATCTTCTAACCTTACACTTATGACACGATGGACGGACAAATAGGTTTGATAAAAAGCCGTTTTCATAAGATGTTTCATTACCATAACATTTTAGTTCATTCCCAGAATCCCATCTCAAAACAAAACCAGGATGCATCCAATGGTATTTAATCTCATCTTTATATTTAAATTTTATATCACATATTGCTTCTACTCTTTCATTCATTTTTTGAGATTGTTCTATAAGATATTTATTCCAAACCATAGGTGACGGTACTCCATGGCATACTACATCAACTATAAGTAAATTGTTATAATCTCTTTTTAGATATTTTCTCAAAGATAAGCATTGGCACGGTGTCCCAGTATAAAGAACTTGTTTTCCTGTTGAGAGCTTTTCTTTTACTAAGTAATAAGAGCGTCTATTATCACTTTGAACATATTTACTCCGTAATAATCTCCAAAGTTCATTTTCATCACTAATACAAACATGTTCGACTTGCCAATTCACATTAAAAGAAGCTCCAAAAACAAATCCTTGTTTTGACAAAATAGCTTTAGCAATAACCGGAAATAACCCACCACTTGCGCTATTTATCTGTATTTGTTCATATTTACATTTTCCAAAATAAGCTAATGAAACATTAATTTTAGTTGAATATTGGTTGATAAAAGGACATACTTTATCACACAATTTACAATCGATGCATTTATTCTTATCTACTTGTGGATAAAAAAAACCTTCAGAATCAGATGTCCATGAAATTGCTCCATGATTACAAACGCTAATACAAGCGCCACAACCACAGCATTCATTTTTAGACTTAACTTCTATCATACTTACATAAAATCACTCAATACAATATCACAAAGCACCAAGTACTATTTCACTTTAATCTATTTTTTTACCTCAACGATTTCTGATTTTACTTTTTAGAATATTTACTATCCAATTTCGTTCATAAAGTGTAAAACCAATATACCAAACAGATAAGCAACAAATCAATATCATCAATACTACTATTCCTATTGCTTGAATAAAAGACCAATCCCACTGCCATAAATAGAGTGATAGCAACAAAGGTAAGATATATGCACCTAATGCAGGAAGAATCACAGATTTCAAGAATTCCGAGATGTGAAACTCTACTATTAAACGATTAACAACTTCAAGTTGCACAAATAATCCGACTATAGAAAAGATAATCAATACCCAAAGATAAGTTACCACATCCCCTCCACATCTATAAATTACGTATACCACAGGCAATGCTAATAATTTTAGTAACCCATTTGAAATCTGGAATATCTTTACTTTGCCAGTAGCCTGCACCACATTTTGCAAAGTTCCTGACATAGCATTGCATTGAATATAAATAAGCGACAATATACAAAATATATTAGATTGAGGCGGAGGTGTTATTAACCATATTGATAAGATATTATTTATTATACTTATCAAAGGTAGAGACAAGCACATAAATAACAAGAAACCTAATTTCGAACTTCTAAAATTTAAATTAATCATTTCTTTGATGTTTCCAACTGCATATGCTTTAATAATTGGAGGAATAGAAGGAGTTGTAAAGTTATAAAGGAAGGAAGATAATGCAGCCTCTACTGAAGAGGCAATTCCACGAGCTGCATTAAAAACCGGACCAAAAAATATATTGATAAGAATATTCATCCCTTGACTATTAAATGTCCAAGCTAAATTACCTATTAGGCTCCAACTTGTATAACCAAATAATTCCTTAAACAATTTTGATGACCAATATCGAATATAATGACAGTTTGAAAACTTTCGCACACAGTAGAACCTATATAATAGTGCAGTTATCACACTAGCCCCCATTGTTAATACTCCATAAGCTATTAGTTTATCTTCAAAACAATACTTAATAGCAATAACCACTCCTAATTTAAGAAAGACTTCAATTATACTTATATAAGCATATGCATTCATTTTTTCATGACCAAATATGGATGCATTATAGGGAACCTGCGTAACAGAAACCAATAAAGAGATAATAGAAAACTGCATAACCCAAAAAGCAGATACCATTCTCTCCTCAGGAATAACTAATTTGTTATAGAAAAGCCAAAGTCCAATGGTTTCACAGAGTACCAAAATGACTATCGCTATAATAATATGCACATTAAAAAGCATAGAGAAAGTTCTTATTTGCATATTTACAGAATCTTTCTCAATACCATAAGCGATATATCTCTGACTAGCCTGTGCCAATGCTGAATTGAGAAAACCAAACATCACCACCATACCTCCCACAACATTATAAACTCCATAATCCACAACTCCTAAAGCATTGAGAATAATACGAGATGTATACAATGACACCGCCATGATAAGCATCATACGGATATAGAGGAATAAAGTATTCTTTGCTATTCTCTTTTTATTTGATATTGTGTATTGTGATGACATAATCTAAAAATCGACTTTAGAATCTTTCCGTATAATCTATTCATAGCTTTGATTGTTGTACAATCATATTTAGCTACTGTATCACTTCAAGAAGACTATTCGCTTAATATAACTCTTGACTATTTGCTTATAAAATTGTAATCTAACAGAAATTAAATATAAATTTATCCCCCACCAAGATATATTCTTTAATGTAAAATAGCCCTCACGCCAAGTGATGTCAAATGGTATATCTCTTGAAAAAAGATATTTAAAACGAAATGGAAATCTTGTATCTGATATTTTTTTATCACCATCCATATCGTCATCATTCAAATGTCCTAGTAATGCCGCATCATCATAAAGTGGATGACATAGCATATTAAAATAACCATAAAACCCGGCCATATCCAATAAAATTCCTACATGGCTGGTATAATCATCAACAAATTCTAATGCGTATTTTTGAATATTAGCGATCTTTTCAAAATCCTTCTGTTCAGTACGAGGCGGAGCACATAATACCTCCACCTTATTTCCATGCCTATAAAAGCGTATTGAAGTTCCACAAGGTTCAAACATCAAATGCTCCATCAATAAACAATTAGAATAAAATCTCGTCTTACTAAACTCACTAATATTACTTTCTGTAAGCCATGCTCTACATTTTCCTTTCAACAACTTTTCGCATTTTGAAGTTTTAATAAACTGAAGTCCTAATATATCACAATCTTTCCCCTTAGACAATAAATAATCTATTAACATAGATTGCCCATTCCCATTGATACTGTTGTTTACAAGACCTACAGAACCTTCAAAAAGCCCCAATGACATGAGATATTCATCAAGTAGTGAACACTGCTCTTCAATCATATCTCTTTGAAATTCGAAAAGTAAAATTAAAATTTCATTATACTTCCCTGATTCTAATTCTTTTAAAGTCATAGTTTCATGAAATCCATCAAATCCTGTACGTAACGTTACAAAATGCTTTGCTGATTCATAATCACTTATATATAGCAAGTCAAAAATTAGTTTCCAATCATATATTAAACGTCCAACCTTAGCTTTCATAAAGTACTCACAAGAATTATGCATACTAAGCAAAGGCAATCTTAAAGTATTTTTATTCAAACGAATATACATCAAATCACTAGCCTCTTGAGGGTACATCTTTTCATATACCTTCTTGATAAAAAAACCTTCTCGTGCTACAAAAAAAAGTTTATGAAGATTATTCTCTTTTCTAATCACATGTAACCACTGGCAGAAATCCACTATAAGAGGACCTAAAATCGTATATCCTATTCGCTGTTCCGCACTTAAAGGTTCTTTATTCGAACAATAACGGGACAATAAACTATATAAATGATCTTTTTCTAAAGATGAATTATATTGTTCAACTTTTATATATGGCAGAACATTACTTTCCTTAGATAATCTCAATAAAGAAGTTATACCTTTCATCCTAGGCATATTAATATCATTATTAAGATCATCTCCGATATGAATGATTTGAGTTGGCTTTATATTCAATTTTCTAAGGACAACAGCAAACAATTCACTTGTTCTCTTTGTAACTCCCTCTTCTCCTGATATATAAAGACAATCATAATCCACCCCAATTTTAGCTAATATTGCATTTAGCACCCTTCGCGGCAAATACATGTCCGTAATAATAACTATCTTCTTACCATTATCTCGACACCACTTCCAAACCTCAATCATAAGTGGATTACCTACACAATTATCAATTTCGCATTTTTCTTCTAAAAAACGTAATCTATTTCTTTCCTCTTCTGAGTAATCGGACAAATACTCAAATATCATATCCATATTTACTTCATTCTTTCCCGAAACATTCCTTGCTGTAATTTCGGCATCCAAACGTTGTTTGGGATATAAAGGAAGACTAATACCATATTTTTCTCTGTACAACTTAGCAACCATTTGATGTATCATCGTAAAATCGGATACTGTGCGGAACATCAACGTATCAAATATGTCAAAAGAGACATAAGCGAATGGAACAAACTGTTCACAATAATCAGATAAGTAACTTCTCAAAATTAAGTAATATAAAAGAGACTAATACTAAATTTAATACGCATTCTTCTCCCCAATAATCACATTCGCTATGGTCTTATAAATAATATATAAGTCAAGCAAAATTGTCCAATGTTCCATATACCAGATATCAGCCTGAACACGTCCTTCCATCTGAGACAGTTCTTTCGTTTCACCACGAAAGCCATGTGTTTGTGCCCAACCGGTCACCCCCGGTTTAATAAAATGGCGTACCATATATTTATCAATCAACCGAGCATAAGTCTCCGTATGAGCTAACATGTGAGGACGAGGTCCAACTATAGACATCTCACCTTTAAAGACATTAATAAACTGTGGGAGTTCATCTATATTAGAACGACGGAGAAAGTTTCCAAAGCGGGTTTTTCGGGGATCATCAACTGTTGCCTGCTTCTTGTCTGCTTCTTTGTTCACTCTCATAGAACGAAACTTATAGCATTTAAATTCTCTACCATTCAAACCAGTTCGCATTTGTTTAAAAAACACAGGACCAGGAGAAGTCAATTTTATGATAGTTCCTACAATAAGGTAAATAAAAGGAAAAATAGTAATTAGAAAAATCCCAGATAACACAATATCAAACATTCTTTTTAAGAAACGATTTTCCACTTTACTTAACGGTTCATATCTCAAATTCAAAATCGGCATATTACCAATCATGCTATGCCAAATACGCTGTGGAAACCCCTTACACACATTAGGAACACCATGAAAATAAAGCAAATGGTTCTCACAATAGTTTATAATGGGGACATTATAACGACCCTGATCCATTGCCAAAGAACAGAATACATGTTTTACAGTTTTTTTTTCAGACATAAAATCAGCAAAATTATTAGGACTGCCCAAATAGCGGCATTGAGATGAGAAAGTATCATTCGGGGCAATATCAAAATAACCGACAACCTCATAAATGCTCGCCAAAGAACTCTCCATTTCCTCATATAATGTATGCATATTATCTCCTCCACCAATAAAAACAGCATAACTTTTATGTTTGCCTTTTGCGCAATAACCAATCAGTGAACGACGGATAATAATCCGGTAGACACTTAATACAGTAAAAAGAATAAAGAAATAGATAATAAAAAATAGAGGAGATATTATTGAAATTCCACTAAAAGCCATAATACATGCCCAAAAGACAGAGAATATTATAATATTCTTCAACACACGTACCACAAGTTGGTCAGCACGAATAGCCCGACTATTCCAAGCTCTCCCACGAGACGCCGAACATGCCAAGTAACAGAGGCTTAACGAAGTCATCATCCATGAGACTCTGCAAGAAAAAGGTAAAGATATAAATGTTTCTTCCCAAAAGAAAAGGAGAAAGAACAAACACAAGTTTAGAATGATCAAATCTCCCAAAACTGCAATAAATTCTACGACTTTATTTATTTGACTTGTTGTTGATACCATAGCACTTCACTAATGGATATATTAAGCCCGAATCTCTTTAAGTTTATTAAAAAAATCGTTTCCCAATAAATTCCAAAATATAACAATACACACACAAAGAAAGATAAATACTAGAACATATATCTTCTTACTGGTTCCTGAAGGATCTAGTGGTACTACTGCAGGCTCTACTACAGCAAATACAGGTTTCTCCTCCTGAACCTTAGCTCTCGCGATCTGAAGCTGACTTGCCACTTGGCTATATACCTGGTAAGCCAAACTCATATCATTCTGCAATCGTTCCTGTTCGGCACGAACACTCTGTAAGATAATATTATCATGAGAATCAAGATAATCAGCATATTTCTGCTGAGCGGCATAATATTCCTGTTGACGTTCTTTAAATAGTTTCTCCAAATAAAGACAATCCTCTTTTGCTTTAAAAGTACGATAGTCTATGATATATTCCTGCAATTTATTCACTACAGAATCAGCAACAACTGCAGCAACCATAGGATTTTGAAAGGTTACAGTTACAGAAGTCATGGAGTTTTTCTTGTCTACAGAAGCGGTTATCATTTTCTTCAAAGTACTAATCTTCCGCAACTCCTTCTTTGATAATTCGATTGTACCTTGACTTGCTTTATCGGAAGACATGACTCCCTCCTCATCTTCAGTAAACAATGACTTCACTCCACCAATTACCATACCAGGAAGTCCGATAACATAGTTCCACCAAGGAGAAGATTCTTCATCCAGATAAGTATCCAATGTCATAACTTCATTTCTCGTTACAGGTATTTTCATTGCAGAAAGTTCCATTAAAAAAGGAGTAGAAGAAACGATATCGGCAGATAAAGAAGCATTCAAAGCATCGGTAGCATCACCCATAGTAACTCCGTTCCCTAAGAAAGAAGCTGCCAAACCAGACAAACCACCTTCTTTAGCACTACCCATCTCTGGAGAAAGAGTAACTGTTACAGTATATTGTTTAGGAATACTTATCGCAACAACAATACCAATTAGCAAACCAATACCAGCAGCTTTATAGATTGCTTTACGAATACCTACAATCCTACGAAGAATATCCATCAGATCTATTTCGTTCTCTTCATCTACATGATTATTTTGTCCCTGCTTTATTTTCTTTTCAGATTCTTGTTCTATTAGAGTAGCCATAAGAAGTATTCGTTATTTCTTGATTAAATTAGCAATAGAAGCAACCATCATTCCTAAAGTACTGAATGTAGTAGCGTAACCTAGAATATTACCCATATTAGTACGCTTCTTTGATTTACTGGGAACAATGATCTCACAACCAGGCTCAATCTGCTTCTTACCACTACCTTTAACCTTCGTTACCTGACCATTCATATAAACAATGAATTTCTTACTCTTCTTCGCATTTTCAGAATAACCACCGGCCTGATTCAGGTAATAATCAACTTTCTGTCCTTCTATATAAGAAACCGTATTCGGAACCATCACAGCACCATTGATCGTAACTGTATTATTGTTTTTCGGAATGGAAATCACATCACCCTCACGTAAGACAATATCTGCTGTACTGCCAGGGTTCGCTAATGCTTTTTCCAAGTCAATACCAACACTAAAGGTATCTTCCACACGAACACCCAAAGAGTCCATCATAGCCTCACCCAACTGTCTGCTCATCAAGCGGATCACATCACTCATGCGTTTCTTTTCACTTGCATTGGCCACACGAGTCAATTTGGCACCACGTAAGTAGGCATAGTTCGTTGCACCTCCAGCTTTATTGATTAAGTCCGAAAGACGTTCTTCACGACTGGTCATAGCATAAGAGCCTCCAAACAGTATTTCACCTTCGACAACCACATTCTGTTGAGCCTGATACCCCGGACTACGACGTACATAAACTTCATCATAAGGTTGAAGGACAAAGCCGGGAGTTCCATCTACAATAAAACCTTCTTTTAGGGAGAATGTATATATCTGGCCGATAGTATCATTATCTACTGTACTGCGAGGATTCTTAATTCTACGGGATACATCTACACGAACTACAGAAGCGGCTTCACGTAATCCACCTGCTTGAATAATCAAATCTTCAAGGGTCATGTTATCTGCGTAAGGATAAGAATCAGGTTTGGCTACTTCACCGTGGATTACGACGCTGCCTCTGTCTTCCAGGTCATGAATACTAGGAATATAAAGGATATCGTTTTTCATCAGGATGATGTTTTGGGAAGTACCGTCCATGATAGCTTTAATGTCTACTGGAACAACTTCGGTAGTCAAGTCCTCACGCTGGCGGTAGAGAACGGCACGGTTCAAGAAAGCATCACCGGTCAGGCCTTGGGCTTCGTTTACCAGTTCACGGACAGTATTCAGTTTTCCATTCAACTGGTAGATGCCGGGACGATAAACGGCTCCACGGATTTCAAGTTTGTTGATGAAGCGGTTAAGGATGGCTTCGGCGGTCACAACATCACCGTTTCGCATTTTATAGACACTATAGTCAAGGTCTTTGACTGTGTTTACTTCATATTCCTGTCCGTTCTGGCGTACGACACGTAAGGAACGGGTGTAGGCGTCGGCTTCAAAGCCACCGGCATAGCTGATAAGAGTGGATAGACTCTCATCCTTTTTCATTTCGAAACGCATGGGGCGTTTCACTTTTCCGTCGATCTTAACCAATACGTCATAGGCGGGGACTATTACTACATCGCCTTCCTGAAGACGAATGTCATCCTGAATGTTTCCTTTCATGATAAATTGGTAGACATCGATTGTGGCGATATTTTTGCCGTTACGTACCAACTGTACATTGCGAAGGCTTCCTATGTCACTGACTCCACCAGCGCGGTAAAGTGCATGAAAGACTGTGGCAAAAGAAGAGAGGGAGTAAGTGCCCGGTTGGACAACCTCACCCATTACATTGATCTGGATAGTACGTATGCTGCCCAAAGTCAGACGGATGTCAGAGGTGGGATCATTCGCATTATTAAGACCATTATATATCTTGTTTAATGTCTTTTTGAGATAATCATTGGCTTCAGCAATAGTTAGTCCGTTCAGGTTGACAGGACCTATTTTCTGAATGTTGATCGTGCCGTCAGGAGAAATCTGTTGGCGGATAGTGTTCTGGCTGGCTCCCCAGATATCGATAATCACTTCATCACCGGGACCCAGACGATAGTTTAAGGGAGTGGCGATGTTGACGCTGGGTTCAAAAGTCAGGTTACGGGTGTTGAAGATATTTCGTCCGAAAACCTGATTGCCACGTGCGAGGTCTTGAGTGCTCGGGTGGTCTTCCAGCATATCGGAAGTGTTTTCTTTCATTTCCTCACGAAGGCGTGATTCATTGACATCGGTACCCGTTGCATTGGAAGCATTAACATTGTTTTGTTGTTCATACAGTTGCTTCACACGAGTTGCCTGTTCTTTGGTCACACCTCTACGTGCCAGTTCAGAGGCTAGTTGTTTCTGTTCTTTACCCTGGCGGATGCCATCCTTTACATATTCAAGAACTTGGGAGTCGCTCATGCTTTGAGCCATTAAAGGAGAAAAAACTCCCAATATCAAAAATAGAAGAAAAGTCTGAAAAAGCGTTTGTATTTTCATCGATCAATTCAAATTTGAAAAATTAGCCTACATGAACGTCTGCCGATTCAACATACCCGATAGGCATATCCACACAGGCACAGCCAAGCATATTTAAACGAACGGCAATCTTACTTTTACCATCCACATTGACCAGTTCACCTACAAGGCCGCTCAAAGGTCCTTTTATAACACGGACTTTTTCACCACGTGCCAGAGGAGAACTGTTCATACAAATAGCCTCTTCTGAATAATCAAGCATAAAACGGAAACGAGCCATCTGTTCATCAGGAATCACTGCTGGAGTACTTTCTCCACGCATCACCATATAACGGCTCACTGTAGAAAAGCTTAGAACTTCTTTACGTTCAGATGGATCAGCATGAACAAATACCATCATTGGAAGAAGAACAGATTCAACTATCTTACGACGGTCGCTCCATTGATGAATTTCCTGCTGAACGGGAACAAAAGAATCAATTCCCATCTTAGATAAACGCTCGGCAACTTTCTTCTCGTGGTGCATTCGAACGAGTGCTACATACCAGCGTTTTGAGTGTGCTACGCCTTCCCCTGTCCCACTACTAGGCCCGGCATTTACTGATTTCGGTTTCGTTAAAATCATATTTTTTTACCCCATGTTCATCCGTTACTTCTTAGGTAACGGACAACACACATATAGAATACACATCGCTGTGAAAAAAAGAAAAAAATCGATTATGAGGGAATATAAAAGCGGGCACCTAACATTCAATATAAAACATTCTTGAATTTAGGTAATAAAAAGCCTTTGAGCATGAAGATGTTATCCTTCATGTTCAGATAGATTTATGTTGCATATTTTAGAGAAAAAGGAAAAAAAGAAGTTTATTGTTTGTTTGCTATTAATATTTTTACCTATCTTTGTAGCGAATATAATTCCGTTACCTAAGAAGTAACATCAGCATTAAGTCCCTAATCCATAATGCTTTAATAATATTAATCAGAGCATTTTAAAATTACAAACGTAAGAATAATTCAATTTATTTACTTTTGTTCTTTCTTCCAATTCGAAACCCTTTAAATATATCTGTGTTGTTTTAATAGATTTGTGTCCTAGTGATTCGCTAATCATTTCGATAGGTACACCTCTGTACTTAGCAGTCGTAGCCCAAGAATGACGAAGCGTATACGACGTGACGGGCGAATGTAGCCTTAATTTTCTGGACAGGCTTTTCAACTCATTATTAAAACGTCTCAAAGCTGACTGATACTCACGATAGGCTCCTTCTTCATTCCGCTTGTACGCTCCGCTTAATATCCGGAAAAGATAATCAGGATAGCCAGAACTCCGGGCGTCAGATTTATTGTACAATCCCCCAATTGCATTCTGCGCTGACTCCAGCACTTCTATACTCATAGGAGTACCGGTCTTGGTACGATTGTACTTCAAAAGCCCCCGCTCCAGATTGGACTTTTCCAAATGGGCTAAATCAGAAAAAGGCATTCCACAAAACTGAAATAACAGATTGGCAATGGCCTGCGTCCGACGAAGCTTTTCCGATTGAGGATCTTTGTTTAATAGCATGTGAAGTTCGCCGATCGGGATAGCTTTCTTCTGACGTGTGTCCACCCCGGTAAAAACATCCCGGAACAAACCATGTACATAAGGAGCCTGATGCATATCGACACCACGATTGTAGATACTACGCAACATACGCATATACGTAGAAATCGTATTGGGCTTCAAACGGGAAGCCATCAGATAGTTGCTATACCTCTTTAGAGTTTCACGGTTTATCTTACTAAACGTGATGGATTGAGTTCCACAAAACTGCGAAAAAGAACGAATAGCGTGTTTATACACATGGGCCGTAGAATAACGACCCTCTTGTCGCAAACAGTCGATGTAATTGTTTGCACAAATAGTAAATCGATTTTTTTCCATAAATTATAACTTATCTCATACGTGTTATTAAAAACGTGCGGAATATAGTAAGATTATAGATAAAATGAACCACGATTTTAAATTTACTTACTGTTTTAGATAGAAATTCGAATTATTTCTAAAAAAAATAAGTGAAGCCATGCAGTATTTTCAATAACCATGCATTTAACTTATAAAAGAGGGGAAAAAGGGAAATCAAACCATATATCATTAAAACCTACAACCTGAACTTAACAAGTGAAGTGGGGAAAAATAAAAAAGAGAGAGAGTTTTTTATACAACGTCCCCAAAAACGAGGAATCCCTGCCAATTTTCGAGTTGGCAGGGATTCATTTTTTATCTTCAAGAAGATAATCTTTTTACTTGCAGTATTTGGTTATCAATTCATCTGCGTTCGGATCACCCAATTCTTTCGCTTTCTTAAAGTTGCCGCAAGCTTCATCTGTCTTCTTCAGCTGTATCTGGCAAAGTCCCAATAAACGGTAAGCCTCACCATATTTAGGATCAGTCCTCAATATATTATTTAAAATCTGAATGGCTTCTTCATACCGTCCTACACGGAGGTTTACAACTGCATGCTCTGCCTGGTAGGTGAGGTCTGTCGGATTCATCTCGATGGCCTTGGCAATATCGTCTAAAGCGCGTTGAAACTGACGTGCTTTCAAAGCTGCCTGTTCGCGATAATAATAGAACACGTCGTTCACTTCTCCCTTGACTGCCGTATGGTAAGCATCATAATCGAGCATTGCATTTCGCGCCTGATCGGCATTCATATTCATCTGCGCACGTTCCAACAAATATGGAGCAAAGTCGGCCGTAATCGGTTGCGGGCAACGGGTAATACAGCTATCCATTAAGGCTACCACTTCTTTCGGATCCCCTTTCAGCAGTTCTTTCGTCTTGGCAGCACTAAAGAAAGTGGCCGGAGAAGCAATATTGCTGGTATTTACCTTTTCATAAGCAGCCAAAGCACCGGCATAGTCTTGTTGGGCAAACAGTATATCGCCTTCCATTTGAATGTAAATTGGCAGCGGATCAATAGCGATTGCCTGACGGACATTCTTCAAAGCGGTGTCATACGTCCAGTCTTTATAAGTTTTCTCCGGCTTCGATAATTGATAAGCATACATTAGCTTACCTATATTATAATATACATCATCTTTCTTCTGGGCTACTTTCAGAGCTTGATTAAAGTCGGCAACGGCTTTATCATACCAGGTCTGATCGTCTTTACCTTTAGATGCATAATAATTGGCACGACGGAGATAACCATCTGCATTGGCAGGGAACTGGCGAATGAAGTCATCCAACAGCTTTTCATAGTCCTCGCCCGAGAGGCTCGAAGAGGCCATGAACAGATATACTAATGCCTGATCTTCCGTTTCAGGTAAACCTTTCCGGATACCAATGCTTTTCAAGGCAGCGTCTCCCAAAGAAAGAGCACTGATTTTCTGCGACATGGCAAAAGCTGCTCCCGCCGCATAACAAGTAGTCACCGTATCGATACCGGATGATTTCTGCGCAATACCAAATACCTGACCTTCCGCATTCATCACCGGACAGCTCACCATCTTATCTTTCATATGCATGCTCAATGTATAATAATGGTATTCTCCGGCTACTTTGGAAACATCTTTCACCTTACCAGTAACGCAAGCGATACTTTTTTGTGTAGAATAAGGAAGCATCCACGCATCGGCTCCTGTCGCCGGGGCTGTTTTAGCAACGACCAGCGCAGGCACTTTCTTCTCGGTGATAGCCACACGAAACTTAATGACATCATACATGTCATTCGCTCCAAGTATTAGGCTGACCGGCATCTGCTTGCCTTCGGAAGTAATCACTACCGCACGTTCAGCTCCTTTAAAAAGAGTATAATCTGATAAAGCCAATCCGTCTTCGGATACAAAGAATCCGTTTCCCGTATTCAGCATTTTATCATTCTTGTCATAAGTCACTATTGAGAAGACTGCACGTTTTGCCTTCTCTACCCATTTTGGGGTTTGTGCCATGCTTCCTTGTACCAGGAAGAAAAGCAGCAAAGGTAGAATTAAAATCTTCTTCATATCAGTCATTGTTTCTTTGTTTCACAGCTTCGTAAATCAGGATACCGGCAGCTACAGAGACATTCAGGGATTCGATAGTGCCCAGCATCGGAATTTTCACCCATTCATCACAGAGGGCAAGGTTTTCATAAGAAACTCCTGTATCCTCCGCTCCCATTATGATGCAGAGGGGACCTGTATAATCGGCCTTGGTATAGTCATAATCTCCTTTTTCGGTAGCAGCCACAATGCGGAAACCACTATCTTTCAGATATTGCAGAGTCGAACGGAGGTTCTGTTCACGGCATACCGGAAGAGTATGTAGCGCTCCTGCCGATGTTTTCACGGCGTCAGCATTGACCGACGCACTACCCCGGACAGGAATAATCACGGCATCGACAGCCGCACATTCGCAGGTACGTGCAATCGCCCCGAAATTGCGTACATCGGTCACTCCGTCGAGCATAACAAAAAACGGATTTTTTCCTTGCTCAAACAAGAAAGGAACAAGATCCTCCGCTTTCTGATAAGTCACAGAAGAAATGAAGGCGATCACTCCTTGATGATTTTTCCGGGTAATACGGTTGATACGCTCTACCGGAACACGCTGAACAGGTATCAACGTACCTTTCAAAGCTGCAAAAAGCTCCTTGGAAAGATCACTTTGAATATCTTTCTTCACGAGGATCTTATCTATCTCTTTTCCAGCCTGAAGGGCTTCTATCACGGCACGAACGCCGAAAATCATTTCACTTTTATCTAACATCTGGTTGATTTACTATTTTACTATTTACTATTCACTATTTATCAGTTGCGGGCAAGCAGGGATTTGGCATTGCTAAGAGCAGCTTCGGTGAGAGTGGCACCACTAAGCATGTGAGCTATTTCCTCTACCCGTTCTTCGTCAGTGAGACGGCGGATATGGCTGTTGGTTTCCGTATCGCTATCTTTCTTGTATACCTTATAATGAGCACGCCCACGGGCAGCAATCTGCGGCAGGTGGGTGATACTGATTACCTGACGGTTGCGGTCGCCCATCTCCTGCATCATGTCCGCCATACGGTCGGCTATTTCACCGGAGACTCCGGTATCTATTTCATCAAATACGATAGTCGGCAGCTTGACGGCTCCGGCAATCATCGCCTTGATAGAAAGCATGACACGGGCGATTTCACCTCCTGAAGCTACAGAAGAGATATTCTGCAAGGTGCCGTTCTTATTGGCGGAAAACAGGAAGTTGACTGTATCTTCTCCTTGCAATCCCGGCTCTTTCTTCAGTCCCATTTCTATCTGGAAACGAACATTCGGCATTCCTAATGGAATCAACCGGACAGCCAGCTGTTTTTCTACTTCACGAGCAGCTTTCGTACGGGCTTTGGTCAGCACTTCTGCCTGTTGTTTCACTTGTTTATATTGTTCCTCTTTGCGAGCAGTCAGTTCGGCGATACGCTCATCATAGGAAGTGATGTCCGACAATTTGCTGCGGTATTCATCCGTTAGCGCTATCAATTCATCAAGGGTTTGTACCCGATGTTTCTGCTGTAAGGAATAAATCAGATTCAACCGTTCATTCACTTCGTCCAGACGGACCGGATTGAATTCAACGGAGTCACTTTGTAAAGAGACTTCGTGCGAAATATCTTTCAGTTCGATATAAGCGCTCTCCATACGTTCGGTAAGTTCCTTGGCCGGCTGATATACTCTTTGCAGATTATTCAGTGTATTCAGACTGTCTTTCAGATAAGAAAGCAAGCCACCTTCATCCGAAGCAAACGACTGCTCCACCCGGTAAAGTCCGGCTTTTATCTCTTCTGCATGACTTAATGTTTCAGCTTCCTGCTCCAGTTCTTCCTGTTCGCCTTCCACCAAACAGGCTTCTTCGAGCTGTTCGAGTTGGAAGCGGATATAATCTTCATCGGAGCGACTTTTCTCTGCCAGTGACACTAATTCAGCGAGTTCGCGATCTGTCTGTTTCCATTCGTCATAACACAGATGATATTTCGCCAATGCAGCGTCATTATGTGCCAGAATATCAAGCACATTCAACTGAAATCCTTCTTTATTAAGCAGCAGATTCTGATGTTGCGAATGTACATCTATCAGCTGTTCGCCCAGCTCTTTCACTTGTGCCAACGAAGCAGGAGTATCGTTGATGAATGCCCGGCTCTTACCGGAAGACTGCACTTCACGACGCAAAATGCACTCTTCATCATATTCCAACTCGTTTTCTTCGAAAAACGGACGCATACCATAGGCAGATATATCGAAACGTGCCTCTATGATACATTTGGAAGCTCCGTGGCGAATCGCTTTCACATCGGCACGCTGTCCTAACAGGAGTCCGATAGCTCCCAGAATAATTGATTTTCCGGCTCCCGTTTCACCTGTTATAACGGAAAAGCCTGTTTCAAAACTGATATCCAGTTTTTCTATCAATGCGTAATTCTGAATGTATAGTGAACGTAACACCTTCTATTTTAATTAAAAATTAAAGATTAAAAATTAAAAACCGGGAGACAGGGTGGCTACCAGACGGTCGATGATGTCTTGGGCTACTTCCGTCTTCGGCTTCAGAGGATAGTCTGTACGACCTTTCCTGTCAATGATACTTATTTTATTGGTATCATGGCGAAAACCGGCTCCAGCATCATTCAACGAATTGAGCACAATAAAGTCGAAGTTTTTGCGTTCGAGCTTTCCTTCGGCATTCTGCTGCTCATTATTGGTTTCGAGGGCAAAGCCAACCAATAACTGATTTTTCCCTTTCAGTGCTCCTAAATTGGCAGCGATGTCTTGTGTTGCCTGAAGATGGAGGGTTAGTTCCTCTTCTTTCTCCCGCTTAATCTTCTTGTCGGCCACTGTTTCCGGACGGTAGTCGGCTACTGCCGCACAAAGAATACCTGCATCAGCATCTGGAAAATAGATCTGTGAAGCCGCATACATTTCTTCTGCTGATTCCACATCTACACGCCGGATACGGGAATGTTTCGTTTTGAGCTGCACAGGACCTGTTATCAATGTCACCTGCGCTCCGCGACGGGCACATTCTTCTGCCAACGCAAATCCCATCTTTCCGGAAGAATAATTGCCTATGAAACGCACCGGGTCAATTTTTTCGTAAGTCGGTCCGGCTGTAATCATCACTTTCTTCCCGGATAGTTCGTCACTCGAAGCGAAGAATTCATCCAATACCCGGATGATGTTTTCCGGCTCTTCCATACGTCCCTTTCCTACCAAGTGGCTGGCTAATTCTCCTGTTCCCGGCTCGATAATGTGATTACCGTAGGAACGCAGTATATCCAGATTTTTCTGGGTGGCGGGATGGGCAAACATATCGAGGTCCATTGCCGGAGCAACAAACACGGGAGCTTTTGCCGAAAGATAAGTTGTTATGAGCATATTGTCGGCTATTCCATTGGCCATTTTACCGATAGTAGAGGCAGTGGCAGGTGCAATCAATACAGCATCCGCCCACAATCCGAGATCGACGTGGCTATTCCACGTTCCGTCACGCTGGGCAAAAAACTCACTGATGACCGGTTTGCTGGTCAAAGCCGAAAGAGTGATGGGAGTAATAAATTCTTTTCCCGCCGGAGTAATTACGACTTGCACTTCCGCTCCCTGTTTTATCAGTCCGCGAATGATATAGCACGCCTTGTACGCGGCAATACTGCCGGTAATTCCAAGAATTATTTTTTTTCCTTTTAGCATTATTTTGTAATCAAATTACTCATTTCACGCAAACGGATTTTTGTCAATGCCGCCTTAGTGTTCAACGTGAAATCACTATTCAAAATCCAACTGTAATATCCGGGATCTTTCTTCAAAACCTCGGCTACAGACATTCCTTTATATTTTCCGAAGTTGAACACTTCCACCCCATTATCATCGTACACCATGCGTCCGGCAAAGTCTACATTCTTGCTGAAACTTGAATAATCTGCCAGGAACGCAATATCATTCTGAAGATCGGAGTAACGGTCAAGCTGTGCTTTCAGCACTTCGTAAGTGGCCCGTGTATCTGCTTCGGCAGTGTGTGCATCTTCCAGATTCTTGTCGCAATAGAATTTATAGGCAGCAGACAGGGTGCGTTGTTCCATTTTGTGGAAGATCACCTGTACGTCTACAAATTTGCGTTTCGTCATATCAATGTCCACTCCGGCGCGAAGGAACTCTTCAGCAAGAACAGGAATATCAAAACGATTGGAATTAAATCCTGCCAAATCGCAACCTTCAATGTCCCTGGCTATGTTTTTCGCCACTTCTTTGAAAGTAGGGCAATCGACTACGTCGGCATCATAAATGCCATGTATAGCAGAAGATGCTTCCGGGATATGCATTTCAGGATTGATACGTAATGTTTTTGCTTCTTCATTTCCATTCGGATATACTTTCAGATAGCAGATTTCAACAATTCGGTCTGTGTTGATATTGGTTCCGGTTGTTTCTAAATCAAAAAAAACAATGGGATTTTTCAGGTTTAATTTCATTTCTAATTATTTTTTCCACCACAGAGTAACACAGAGTTCCACAGAGTGTTTTATGTATTTATTGCTCTGTAGAACTCTGTGTTATTTTGCGGTGATTACTATTAATCATTTAGCATCATCGGCATCAGCAGCATCAGCAGGTCTTCGTTTTCTTCCTGCTCTACCGGGATGATTACTCCGGCACGTGAAGGATCTGCGAGTTCGATGACTACTTCGTCTGCTGAAATATTGTTCAGGATATCGATGAGGAATGTCGATTTGAAACCGATGCTCATTGCTGCACCTGCATACTGGCAAACTTGTGTTTCTTCGGCAGAAGTAGAGAAGTCAATATCTTGTGCGGAAATCACAATCTGGTTTTCCTGCATACGGAGTTTAATCAAACTACTTGCCTGCGACGAGAAAATAGACACACGACGCAAAGCTCCTACCAACTGTTGACGGTCTACGGTCACTTTGTGCGGGTTGTTCTGCGGAATTACCGAGTTGTAGTTCGGGTAACGTCCTTCAATCAGGCGGCAAACCATCCGGTAGCTTTCGAGCATGAATACAGCATTGCGTTCATCGAATTCGATCGTCACTGTGCCTTGTTCTTTCGGCAAAAGATTCTTAAGCAAGGTAGCCGGTTTCTTCGGAAGGATAAAGGCTGCACGCTCGTTACCTTTGGCTGCCAATGTCTTGCAACGTACTAGCTTATGACCGTCTGAAGCAACCATTGTGATGTCTTCTGTGGTAATATCGAAATAAATACCGTTCATCACCGGACGAAGTTCGTCATCGGCAGTAGCAAACACCGAACGGTTGATACCTCCCAGAAGTACACTTGCCTCCATTTCTACACGGACTGCATTATCACCCAGTGTAGCCGATTGCGGGAATTCATCCGCATTCTGCCCCATCAGGCTGTATTTTCCGTTCTGGTACTGCACTGTTATTTCATAATTATCCGGATTGATTTCAAATGTAAGTGGTTGTTCCGGGATTTCTTTCAGTGCATCAAGCAATGTTTTCGCTACTACGGCAAAACGCCCGTTCGTATCGCTTTCATTCACTTCTACGGTAGTCACCATCGTTGTTTCACTGTCGGATACAGTCACAGACAATGTTCCGTCTTCCAATTCGAAGAGGAAACAATCGAGAATTGGCAGCGCATTTTTTGAATTAATCACACGGCTGATGGCCTGTAAATGGCTGGAAAGAGCAGTACTTGAAACGATAAATTTCATATATTTTCGTGTATTTAAGTTTTAAATGTTCTATCGCACAAAGTTACGAAAAAAGATTTGGGCTGCCCAATAAAACAAAAGAAAAAAACAGGCATTGTGTGAGGGATATTACTAAAAAATTGTAACTTCGCCCCAGAATTTAAAATTATCGCAATGGAATTTACAGGAAAAATCATCGCTATCCTCCAGCCCAAAGGAGGAGTTTCAAAAGCTACCGGCAACGAGTGGAAAGCGCAAGAGTTTGTTATCGAAAGTCACGACCAATATCCACGCAAAATGTGCTTCGAAGTATTTGGGGCAGATAAAATAGATCAGTTCAACATTCAAATGGGCGAAGAACTGACTGTTTCATTCGACATCGATTCTAACCAATGGCAAGACCGCTGGTTCAACAGAATCCGTGCATGGAAAGTAGAACGTGTCAGCGTAGGTGCCCCAATGGCTACAGGCGGTTCCGTTCCTCCCGCAGCTCCGTCGGCAATGCCGGAATTTACTCCGGGCGACGCAAAAGACGATCTGCCATTCTAAACCGAAAGTCATTCGTCGGACGAATAAGCATAAAAAACTCCCGACAGAATTAAATTCTATCGGGAGTTTTTTTTATAGAATGATTGTATATAAACCACGTTTTTTATTCTGATTTATATTTCAAAACAATATTGGGATATACTACTCCATCGGTACAGGCAAACTGGACAAAGAGTGTAAAATTACGGAAAAAGTCTGCATTGCGCAGGAAGAAATCCGGTACGAAACGGACGTGATTTTCCGATTGCCGGAACACGTGATCGAAATCCGCCATCAGCATAAAATGATATGAATCAGACAGGTGATCCATACCCGTCTGATAAGCCATTGCCCCATTAAGCACTTCCCCTTTATCCAGTTGGCGAATATAATGCGACAGGCTATCCTCATCTGGAGCGAGTAACAAACGTCCGCCATAAAATGCTGCATACACATCCAAAGTCGGTTCAACAAAACTGGTCAGTTGTTTAAACAATGTTGTTTGAGGCAACCGATAGACCAAGTATGCCTTATTTACAGTATAACAAAAAGTAATACGGGGAGTTTTTCTTCCTTCATCTGCCGGAGCAGTATTGACAAGGGTACGAAGCATCCTTTCAGCTTCCGTCACATCTGCCACAGACAGGCTCAAGACTGCCGCTGCATCCTGCAACGTATCTTCACGCTGAAAGAGACAGGCAACCAGATCTTGCCCGGCATTTTCCATCAGATAGCGGGAAAATTCCTTATCTCTATTCTGCACTTCACTCGTGCGGACTGCCCCGTTCTGCTCCTGCGCATTTCCATAAGAAAGTAAAGACGCCCAGTCCGTAATCCCCTGTCTACTAAAATAGAAAGCAGTGGAGGGCAGTGCTTCACCCGGGAAGCCTTTGACTGATTGCTGCTGGCGAAGTTGTTTTATAAATGCAAAGCAAGTATCTGCATCATGAGTGATGCCGGAGAAATAGATAAAATCATCTTTCATCTTCATGTCAAATTCCGTCCATCCCATCATCCCTTTCATACGGGTATAGATTGTGGCGGCCGCTACACTTTTTTTCGGAGCACGCACTCCTGTAAAGGTCGGATCATCCGCCAATGATTTGTCACTCTTATATGCATCAATAACGTTTTCAATCAGTTTTTTCTGAAAACTTAACGCCATAAAATCAGACGTCAGATAGCAGGCTAGAAAATCACCATCTGCCAACGGGTAAATGATTATTTCCTCTCCTTTGTAAACAAACGTTTTCGGTGGATAAAGCGAAGATATATATTTACGCACAAACCTGTTCACCAATTCCTTATCCCCATTTCCCAATCTGCAATAAAGTACCTGGTTCCGTTCGTTATCCGGTTCGTGGAAACTAATCAGCATCTGATTCATTTGCCGACTCAAGCCATGGGGAGTATCTTCCGAGAGGGCATAAAGGCTTTGTTTCAGATAAGAAAAAAGTTTGGATACATAAAGATATTGCTGATTTTTACTACAAGTCAGATCATCGACCTCCGCTACAAACTCGAGCACATCATCGGTAACAAATACGGCTGAAGTGGTGGATGGAACCAGTTCATAAAGATCAAAATCTTTCTGCCCTTCGGCCGCCGACAGTCTAAAAAAAGAGTACAATGCGAAACCTGAGCACAAAAGTACAACAGAAGACGTGATCGCTATTTTCACTATCGTACGAAGTTTCATAATATTCGCTGTTTATCGGCTAGGTGCAAAAATAATAATTTCTACAAAGAAAACAAAACTTTTGCTAAAAAATTCACCGATAATCAAAGATAGATATCCAATCCGTCGAATGCCAGGTGAATATTTTCCGGAAGGCTCTTTTCAACCTCCGCATGCAAGCCCATATCATGACTCATGTGTATAAAGTACGTCTTCTTTGCCTGAATGCGCTGCGCCACTGCCAATGCTTCTTCCAAATTCTGATGAGTAGGATGCGTGGCAATCCGAAGTGCATTCACTACCAAAACATCTATTCCCGCCAATTGTTCATAGGATTCTTCGGGCATGGTCAGCATATCAGTGATATAACCTAATTGCCCGATACGATATCCCAGAATAGGCAATCGGCCATGCATCACACGTAAAGGAAGCACCTCCGTGTGGTTAACAGAAAAGGCCTGCCCCACCGAGATTTCTTGCAAAGGAATGTCGGGAACTCCCGGATAACGATGGTCAACAAAACAATAGGGCATACGCAAGCGCAAGCCTTGCGCCACATAATTTTCCGCATAAATAGGCACTGAACCAAACCGGCAAAACGGACGCAAATCGTCCAACCCGCCCACATGGTCATAATGTTCATGCGTAATGAGCACACCATCTATCTTCTCAAAAGGAAGACGCAATACCTGTGTCCGGAAATCCGGACCGCAATCTATCAAAATTCGCGCATCATCTGTCTCAACAATAGCAGATGCACGCAATCGGTTATCTTTCGGATCGGTAGAAGTACAAACCGGACATGTACAGCCGATTTGGGGTACTCCCGTCGATGTTCCACTTCCAATGATTCTTACTTTCACTTGTTACTTCTCAATTTATTAAGTTAACTTCCGGGTGGATATCAATGCCAAACTTCTCATGAACAGAGGCTCGGACTGCATCTGAAAGCGCAAGAATATCGCTACCTTTTGCTCCACCAAGATTCACTAACACCAGCGCTTGTTTATCATGTACGGCAGCCGGACCTAAGGCCTTACCTTTCCAGCCGCATTGGTCGATCATCCATCCTGCCGGAATTTTCACCCGATCTTCTGCCAGCTCATAGTAAGGTATCCGGGGATATTCCTGCTGCAGGGCTTCCAGTTTTTCTTTCGGCACAATGGGATTCATAAAGAAGCTGCCGGCATTTCCCATTACCTTCGGGTCGGGCAACTTGCTCTCACGAATATCAATTATCACTTTCCGTACAACAGAAAGCGTCAATGCCGGATATTTTTCAAGCTCCTGACGAATGGTTCCATAATCTAACGTATAATGTTCTTTTTTACTAAGTCGGAAACGGACATAGGTGACAAAAGCCGACTTGTTTTCCGGGCGTTTAAAGATACTGTTGCGGTAGGTATATCCACACTCTTCCACCGAATAAACGCGTTCTTCAGCTTGAATGTTCACCGTTTCCACAGCTGTTATCAGATCTTTCACTTCAACGCCATAAGCTCCGATGTTCTGTACCGCGCTCGCTCCGACCTCACCGGGGATGAGCGACAGGTTCTCCGTTCCATACCATCCATGTTCTACGCAATATGCAACGAAGTCATCCCATACTACTCCCGCTCCCACTCGTACCGACACAGAGTGTTCATCTTCCTCCGTCACTTCGATTCCTTCAATGCGGGAATGGAGTATCAACCCGTCGTAATCTTTGGTAAACAGCAGGTTACTGCCGCCACCAATATGCAAAAAAGGTGTCACAATGGCACCTTGCACAATCAGCTTCTTCAGTTCTTCAACCGAAGAATATTCTAAAAAACGAGCGGCACTGACATCGATGCCGAATGTATTGTAGGGCAAAAGAGAATACATATATTTTTAGTTATAAGTTATACTGTTATAGTGCATCTTAACCTGTATCAGATACTTGTATCTTCAAACTTATACAATTCCCATTCTCCGGCTTTCCGGCGGAAATAAAGGATATTGGAAAAACCATTTCCGATACCTTTCAACGCCAGGATTTTCGTGGGCGAATCATCGTCATTCCGCTGTCCGTAATTAATATTAGAAAGGCGGTCGACAGGAAGTACCGGTTTGAAGGCGAACCACTGATTAAGATCGAGGGTTGTCTCCAAAATGGAGAAATCATCGTCCGGATCACTGGTTACAAAAGCCAACGGCTCCCGCACACGCTGACTCTGAAAAAGACTATCCGTTGCAAAATGTCCGAAAAACTCAACAAAGTTTTCATTATCACTTTGTTCAATGGGCCGCAGGTTGATTGCCTCCAGTATCCATGCACCTTTGATACGTTCAAAATAGTATCTTTTCACCATTCGTGTTTTCACGAACATCCACTCTACCTGCACAGAAGTGAGGGAGGTATCTCCTACTAGATCCATGTCTTCTTCTCTATCAAACAGCAGTGTATAATAATGCTGCTTGGTAAACAAGTCGTCATGCTCCCAGTTGCGTTCCTCGATGTTTGACTTCTTATCTCCATTGTAGTAGGGCAATGGAAATTTCACACGCTGACGCTGTAACACATCATCGGAAGCAAAATTGTAAATAAAATCATCGAAAGATTCATCCGCCTGTATAGGCTGCGGATCTTCCGGCGATTTATCATGGTGGCTAGAATCGGCTATCTGCCGGACTGAATCCACCTCTTTAGTAATAGATGCGAAGGGGTCAATATTTGTTTTCTTGTTTCCACAAGAGCTCAATATACCGAGCAGTATGACCCCTGCAATTAGTTTTTTCATTATTTCAGTTTCTCTCTTAACTTTTCAAGCATATCCACCGTCATGCTTTCCAAATTGTAGGCCGGCTTCCATCCCCACTCTTCACGAGCACAGGTATCATCCAGACTATCGGGCCAGCTATCGGCTATGCGCTGCTTCAAAGGATCTATATCATAAATCATCTCAAACTGCGGCACATGCTTCTTGATAGCTTGATATATCGTTTCCGGATCGAAACTCATGGAAGCGATATTGAAAGCATTGCGATGTATCAATCTTGCCGGATCGGCTTCCATCAGTGTGATTGCTGCATTCAGCGCATCCGGCATGTACATCATATCCATTAAAGTGCCTTGCTTAATGGGGCACACAAACTTTTCTCCTTTCACTGCCGAGTAGTAAATATCGACAGCATAATCGGTCGTACCTCCTCCCGGAGGGGTCACATTCGAAATAATGCCCGGAAAACGGACAGCACGGGTATCGACACCGTATTTATTAAAATAGTAATCACTCAACAACTCTGTCGTTACTTTAGTGACTCCATACATGGTACGGGGACGTTGAATGGTGTCCTGCGGTGTTTTCGTGTGAGGCGTACTAGCGCCAAACGAACCGATAGAACTCGGAGTAAACACCGCGCACCCTTGTTCACGTGCCACTTCCAGCACATTCCACAATCCATCGATGCCTATTTTCCAAGCCAGCTTGGGTTTCGACTCGGCAACTACAGACAACAGAGCAGCCAAGTTATAAATCGTATCGATATGATACTCTTTTACTACAGATGCAATCGCCTCGCCGTCCGTTACATCAGCAATAGCCGACGGTCCCGACTCCTTTAATTCCCCTTTAGGTTCTGCACCCGGAATATAACCAGCTACTACATTTGCATTTCCGTAACGTTTACGTAGCTCCATCGTTAGCTCCGACCCTATCTGTCCGGTAGCTCCAATAATCAAAATGTGTTCCATTTTTTCTTCTGACTTAGAATATCAAGCTTAAATAGTGCGCAAAGTAAGCACTTTTTTTTCAGATTTTAATCAAAAAGACATTGTTATTCCAAGAAAAATTGTGTCCTTTGCAATATAACTTAATCACCCAAACACTATGTACGGTAAAATGCAAGAATATCTCCGCCAAACATTGGCTGAAATCAAGGAAGCCGGACTTTATAAAGAAGAACGACTGATTGAAAGTGCGCAGCAAGCTGCCATCACTGTAAAAGGTAAGGAAGTATTAAACTTCTGCGCAAACAACTATCTAGGATTGTCCAATCATCCCCGATTAATCAAGGCTTCGCAGGAAATGATGAACAACCGTGGATACGGAATGTCTTCCGTCCGTTTCATTTGTGGAACACAAGATATACACAAAGAACTGGAAGCTGCCATCTCGGACTATTTCCAGACTGAAGACACGATTCTGTATGCTGCCTGCTTTGACGCTAACGGCGGTGTATTCGAACCACTTTTCTCTGAAGAGGATGCCATTATCTCGGACTCGCTAAACCATGCTTCTATCATTGACGGGGTACGTCTTTGCAAAGCAAAACGTTACCGTTATGCCAATGCTGACATGAAAGACTTGGAAAGATGTCTGCAAGAAGCGCAGGCACAACGTTTCCGTATTGTTGTTACGGACGGTGTGTTCTCAATGGATGGCAACGTAGCTCCGATGGATCAGATTTGTGATCTTGCCGAGAAATACGATGCGTTGGTAATGGTGGATGAATCCCACTCTGCCGGTGTGGTAGGTACCACTGGTCATGGCGTAAGCGAGTTGTATAAGACTCACGGACGTGTAGATATTTATACCGGAACGTTGGGTAAGGCTTTCGGCGGTGCACTGGGAGGATTTACCACCGGTCGTAAAGAGATTATCGATTTGCTCCGTCAACGTAGTCGCCCGTATTTGTTCTCCAACTCATTGGCTCCGGGTATCATCGGTGCAAGTCTTGAAGTTTTCAAGATGCTGAAAGAGAGCAATGCACTGCATGACAAGTTGGTTGAAAATGTAAACTACTTCCGCGATAAGATGACGGCTGCCGGATTTGATATTAAACCGACACAAAGTGCTATCTGTGCTGTTATGCTGTATGATGCGAAGTTATCCCAGATTTACGCTGCACGCATGCAGGAAGAAGGAATCTATGTGACAGGTTTCTACTATCCGGTAGTGCCGAAAGATCAGGCCCGCATCCGTGTACAGATTTCTGCAGGACACGAAAAAGCACATCTTGACAAGTGTATCGCTGCCTTTATCAAGGTAGGTAAAGAACTCAACGTATTGAAAGCGGAATAACTCCGAAGCAAGGTTTCCTTGCGGAATCTATATTTTAGGCGCGGATTACACGGATCACACAGATTTCACGTATCTTACACAGTTGCTTTATAACAAGCTTCATTCTAAAAAACGTATAATACGTGAAATCTATGTAATCTGCACCTAAATTCTCTTTTATAAAATGAATTTTGAACCGCTACTTGACTACAAAAAATAGATTATGGAAGAACTGACCCTCACTACTCCTGCCCTACTTTTCTCGGCAGTTTCATTGATTTTGTTGGCTTACACCAACCGTTTCTTATCGTATGCCCAACTTGTGCGCCAACTGCGTGACCGCTACGTGGAGAACCCTTCGGATATCACTGAAGCTCAAATCGAGAATTTACGGAAACGGTTGAACCTGACCCGTACAATGCAAGGACTGGGTATTGCAAGTCTTTTTCTTTGCGTAGTCAGTATGTTTCTTATTTATATCGGACTGCAATTATTTTCTGCTTACGTATTCGGACTGGCACTGATTCTGTTGATAGCCTCTCTAGGCGTATCTTTCCGCGAAATACAGATTTCCACCCGTTCACTGGAGATTTACTTGGGAACGATGGAGAAAGGGAAAAACAAAAAATAACACGGTTGACAATCCCTCCTATTAAGTTTTATCAAGACACTACCCGGCAAGGAAGGATGACCGTAAAGCGACTTCCCTTGCCTACTTCGGATTTGAGTTCAATCCTTCCACCCAGTTTTTCTATAATTACCTGACAAATAGAAAGCCCCAATCCTGCTCCCTGTGAAAATTCGTTCTGTTTGTAGAAACGGCTGAAAATCATCCGTTGTTCTTCGCGTGGAATACCTCTCCCAGTATCTTCTACATAAATCCGCACATGCCCCTCATCCGGCAGATAAATATACCCTAATTTGATATATCCGGTTTCCGTAAATTTACTGGCGTTATTCAAGAAATTTGTTAGAACTTGTATCAAGCGCTCTCTATCCACATTAATTTCCAAAGGTATATTATCCACTTCTTTCAGGAATTCCAGGCGTGGAGCAATCAATACCTGGTGAGTCATATAAATGTCATCAATCAGCTCTCTCACCCTACATTTCTTAAACGAGAAAGACATATAGCCTGATTCGATACGAGAAAGCTCCAAAATATCGTTAATCAATTTGAGCAACAACTCGCTGTTCTTATTAATAGTGCCGATGTATTCTTCGCGTTCTACGGAACTCAATCCATCTTCCAATGCCAGAATATTGGCAAAGCCAACAATCGAATTAAGTGGAGTACGTATCTCATGGCTCATATTTGCCAGGAATGATTGTTTCAATTCTGCCTTTTCAGCGAGTAAGCGTGCAGCTTCCAGTTCCTCCTCACGATCTTTTATATCTTGTATGTTGAGCAGCAAACCTGCTGTTTTATATTCACCACCCGAAAGCTGTTTAGTAGTATAACGAAACTCCCACCACTGATAGCCTTTACCGTCGAAGTTACAAAGCTCCTGCACAATTTTTTTATGAGCACTTTTCAGATTTCGCCAGTTGAACTTCACTCCCTCCCAATGATCGGGATGAATAAAGCTCATGAATTCCTTAAACGAAAGTTGTCTAGGATTTAACCCTTGCGACGCCCAGAATGCATCTTCAAAAACAAAACAACCCTTATCCAATCTCCAAGCATACGTCATTCCACCCTCAATGGCTAATGACAATGTTTCTTTTTCATCAGCCAATGCTATAAGAGCCTGTTTTTTCCTCATCTGTTCCCGAAGATATAGCCACCAAAGAGAAGCAAAAAGTAAAATCAGGAAAAGAACAAATGAAGCGACTAAGGCTCCCCACAAAAACGGATATTCATCTCTGAACGGAATATTGATAATACGATAGTTAGCAGGAATACTTTCCTTACTCAAACCAATTTGCGTCATTGTATTCCAGTCTACGACATACTCTTTCCGGCTTTCAACAATGGGTATATCCGAGGGACTTGCGCCATGCAATATGCGAACGGCAGTTTTCACCTCTTCTTCTACCTGAATAGGCAGCGAAGTGATGTATCCACCCAACAACTTCTCACCAAACCCAAAGGCTTCATTAATAGCTGTCAGACTAGGACTACCACAGATACTCCCAATATTAATAGTGGTGTAATCACGTTTCAACTGGATATAACATTGATCGCGGTAACTCCTGTTTAAAACCCACATAAAGGTAGCATCCGAATGATTTCTGGCATTACGCAAAGGAATAGCCATGAAACGGGTATAGCCTTCTTCCTGTGCCAAACGTATCTGTTCTTCAGGAGAAAGTTCGGGATTATCTATGAATCCGGTCACTTTATGTCCTTTAAACTGCTTCTTTGCATCTCTTCTGATTTGTCTGTCGATATAGGTAGTATCGAGCATGGTAAACAAACGAACGTGCTCACCGAAAAGCTCTTTTGCCACACTGATATTCTCATTAAAGGCTATCTTGTCATGGAAGCCTGTCACGTTGGGATGATGTTTCAGTAATCCCCAATTCGGATAATTGACACCACCAAAAACCACAGGCACTTCTTTCGCCAACTGAATTCCGCATTTCATCAATGAATAAGTAGCCTGGTCTTCATTCACCAGAATCACTTCCGGCCGCCAGTCTCTCGATACGGAATCAACCAGAAAGCGCATCCGTTCGAGTTCCGGTTCTTCCCAGTAGGATTCACAGTCTAAATAAACGGTACGAATATCAGCATCAATTTTCTCTTTTTCAAATTGCTCCGCTATCATCCGGTTAAATTCCGGATAAGCCGCATAAGTCTCCTCATAAGAGTGGATAACCAGAATACGCCGTTCTTCTTTTTGAGAACAACTACTCACCCCCAAAAAGAGCAATAAAAATACAGGGAGCAATCTAAAAATTCCTCTATTCACACCATTCATTTATAATAATCGGGATTAATTTTTCTCTGACTCGTAATACAAAGGTAGTTTATTTTCGAACATATAAGCCTAATAAGTGAAAAAAAAGAAGCTGTCTGAACAGAAATTCAGGCAGCTTCTATCTATATAAAGAACTATTTTTTCAGAGTAGCATCATTAACGCTGTCCCAATTGTGAATCTACAAAGAAAATTCCGGTATCACCAGCTTTCTTGATCTTGTCAACAATGCCTTGTGCTGTAGCTTCTTCTTCTACTTGTTCGCGAACAAATCCCCACAAGAAATCCTGTGTTGCTTTATCCTTTTCAGCAGCAGCTACGTCTACCAGCTTGTCCACCAATTGAGAAACATGACATTCATGCTTGTAAACGTGTTCAAACACTTCGAGAGGTGTACCCCATCCGTTAGGAACAACATCTATTTTATCCACTTTAGCAGTTCCTCCACGTTTGATGATATAATCTGCCATTGCATAAGCATGTCCCATTTCTTCCTGGGATTGCTTTTTCATCCAATGAGCAAAACCGCTGAAACCTTCTTTCTCAAAATAGAAAGACATTGCTAAATACAGGTTAGCAGACCACATTTCAGCAGTAATCTGTTCGTTAATTGCATTCTGTAATTTTTCTGAAATCATAATCGTATTTTTTATTAAGTTGTTAATGTAGTTTCTTTTTGAACTCATTACAAAAATAACAAGCTTTCAGTTAAAATTGTTCCATGCACCCTATATTTTTAAACTACATTCACATTTTGATTGTAGTGGTTCATTTTTTACTTACACCAGTTCGTCGGAAGTATATCCTTTCGGCAGTTCACGACAGTTGTATCCGGAAGCCATTATTTCACCATAAGCACCAGCAGAACGAAGGGCTATCAAGTCACCACGCTTCACTTTGTTCAGGTCAATCGCTTTTCCGAAAACATCCGACGATTCACAGATCGGTCCTACTACATCGTATGCCTCCAATGGTTCTTCGGAAGTAATATTTTCCATTTTATGGAATGCCTGATACAGAGCCGGACGGATAAGATCGGTCATACCTGCATCCAGGATGGCAAATTTCTTCCGTGTGCCTTGTTTTACATACAGAACCTTAGAGATTAAGGAACCGCACTGTCCTACAACTGCACGTCCCAATTCAAAATGCAAGGTCTGATAAGGACGTAATTTCAGTTGTCCGGCATAGGTAGCAAAGTAATCCTTGAAGTTCGGAATAGCCTGACGGTTGGGATGTCCGTAGTCAATTCCCAAACCACCTCCTACATTGATATGTTCGACCAGAATTCTGCGAGCTTCCAATTTATCCTGCAATTCATTGACACGATTACAGAGAGCTACAAAATCGCCCATATCCAGAATCTGTGAACCAATGTGGAAATGAAGCCCGATAAACTTTACGTTTTTCATCTCCTGCGCCACATCTATCACCTTGTCCATATCCTGCATGCTGATACCAAATTTATTTTCTGCCAAACCGGTAGTGATATTTGCGTGAGTATGTGCGCCTACATCCGGATTGATACGGAAAGCAACATTAGCCACCTTATTTTGAGCAGCAGCCAATTCATTGATTACTTCCAGTTCGGGAATAGACTCTACATTGAAACAGAAGATGCCGTACTCCAGCCCGAGGTTAATTTCCCAGTCTGCTTTACCTACTCCTGCAAAAACAACTTTATTGGCCGGAAATCCTGCACGGATAGCGGCACGAATTTCTCCACCGCTCACACAGTCGGCTCCCATTCCGCTCTCACGGATGATGGTAAGTACTTTCGGGTTAGCATTTGCTTTAACAGCGTAATGCACTGAATAATTAGGATATTTGGCAACCTCATGGTTAATAGCCGACAATGTATCGCGCAGCACTTTGGTATCGTAATAATAAAAAGGCGTCTGCAAAGTGCGGAATTTATCGATTGGAAATATTCCCTTCATAATTCGAAAAACTTGTTTAGTTGGTTAAAAAAGAGCGCTTTTATCAGTTCGGTAAAAGCGCTCGTATTATTTGTGGAATTATTTGCCGTTGAAAAGCATATCGCTCAACGATTGTAAAGCTACTTTCTTATCACACTCCCGAATGAGGAAGGAGATATTATAGTTACTTCCTCCAAACGAGATCATTCGCACCGGTATATCGCGCATCGCATCGAGTGCTTTTGCTTCAAAACCGACATTTTCCCATTCAAGGTCACCTACAACGCAGATGATACACATTTCTTTATCAACGGTTACTGTTCCGTATTTCTTCAGGTCATCCAGAATCTCATTAAGATGTTTCGTGTTATCTATCGTAACAGATACACCGACTTCTGACGTACAGATCATATCGATAGATGTCTGATAGCTTTCGAAGATTTCGAACACCTTACGCAAGAAGCCATGAGCCAATAACATGCGGCTGGATTTAATCTTAATAGCAGTGATGTTATCTTTTGCAGCTACTGCCTTGATCTTGCCTTTTTCCGTATCGTTAGAAATCAGTGTGCCCGGAGCCTCCGGATCCATTGTGTTCAACAGGCGGACAGGGATATTGGCATATTTAGCCGGCTGGATACAAGTAGGGTGCAGAATCTTTGCACCGAAATAAGCCAACTCGGCTGCTTCTTCGAAGTGCAGCTGGCGTACCGGAGCGGTCTTGTCAACAATACGCGGGTCGTTATTGTGCATACCGTCGATATCTGTCCAGATCTGGATTTCGGAAGCGTTCACTGCTGCTCCGATCAGAGAAGCGGTGTAGTCGCTACCACCACGTTGCAGGTTGTCTATCTCACCGTAAGCATTGCGGCAGATGAAACCTTGCGTAATGTAGATTTCCGTATCCGGATAAAGATCCAGTTGAGCACGCAACTTATCCTTAATATATACGGGGTCCGGTTCTGCGTTCTTATCAGTACGCATGAATTCCAAAGCCGGAAGCAACACGGACTTCACACCACATTCCTGCAGGTAGAAGTTTACCATCGCCGTAGAGATAAGCTCTCCCTGTGCCAAAACCACTTTCTCTTCGAACAAAGTGAAAAGGTCTTTAGTATAGGAGCGGATGTAGTCGAAGTGGGATTTGACAACTTCAAGACCTTTCTGTTTATATTCCTGGGTTGCAAAAAGCTCATCAATATGCTGTTTATATTTTGCTTCCAGCTTATTAATAATCTCGTTGGCACCCTCCGGATTCTTCTTATACAGATAGTCCGAAATTTCCACCAATGTATTTGTTGTTCCTGACATTGCAGAAAGGACAACAATCTTCTGTTCACCATCGGTAATCAATTTGGCTACTTCCTTCATGCGCTGAGCAGAACCTACGGAAGTTCCTCCAAACTTTAAAACTTTCATTTTCGTTACTGTTTTAGTTATCTATATTTAAATCTATTTCTATTGTTCTCTGTCTGGGCATATATTCATCAGTCACATCTACAATCTGATGGTCGGCACAACGATATACCCTGCCCGGATAATCTTTCAACAGTTGCAAATTGTGCGTCGTCATCACTACCGATGAGCCGGATTCGCAGATATTGTGCAACAATTCAACGATGGCTTTACCTGTTTCCACATCCAGATTTCCGGTTGGTTCATCCGCCAGGATGATAGCCGGAGAATTGAGTACGGCACGTGCAATCACAATGCGCTGCTGTTCGCCACCGGAAAGTTCGTTCGGAAGTTTATAACCTTTGTTGGACATTCCCACCAGTTGAAGCACTTCTTCAATACGCTCCTGTATCTCCTGTTTGTTTTTCCAGCCTGTGGCACGAAGCACAAATTCCAGGTTATTATATACAGTACGGTCTGTGAGCAGCTGAAAATCCTGGAATACAATGCCTAACTTGCGGCGCAATTGCGGGATATGCTTACGTTTGATAGATCGCATATTATAGCCCAGCACTTCCGCTTCACCGTCAATTACATCCAGTTCGCCATAAAGAGTCTTGAGCAGACTCGTTTTCCCCGAGCCTACTTTTCCGATCAAATAGACAAACTCTCCTTTGTGCAATTCCAGATTTACATCACTTAGCACACAGAGTTCCTGTTGATGGATTTCTACGTTCTTATATTGTATCAACGCCCCGTCATCCATGCCGACTCCCGTTTTAATTTTTAATTTCTAATCTTTACTTATTAATGCTTCTTCCAGGTACTGCTATGTCTTTCCTGCAGTTCACGTGCAAGATCTTCGATGCGATAGCCTTTTGAAGCAAGCAATACAATCATGTGATAAATGAGGTCGGCTCCTTCGTAGATCAAACGTTCGTCAGTACCGTTCGTTGCTTCGATCACTGTTTCCACAGCTTCCTCACCTACTTTTTGAGCTATCTTATTGATTCCCGACTCAAACAGGCTGGTTGTATAAGAACCTTCGGGCATTTCTTCGTGACGTTTGTCTATAAAGTCCTGCAATGCTTTCAGGAACATGACCGGTTCTTCGTTTTTCTCCCCCCAACAAGTATCTGTGCCTGTATGACACACAGGACCTACCGGTTCTACTTGAATCAATAATGTATCATTGTCGCAATCAGCCTTTATAGATACAACATGAAGGAAGTTACCGCTTTCTTCGCCTTTTGTCCATAAACGATTCTTCGTACGGCTAAAGAATGTAACTTTTCCGGTTTCTACCGTTTTATCATAAGCTTCTTTATTCATGAAACCCAGCATCAAGACCTTACGTGTCTCGTTGTCCTGTATGATAGCCGGAACGAGTCCGTTCATTTTATCGAAATCCAATTCCATTTTTATATAAGTTCTAATTACTATTTCAATTTACAATTACTACCTATTCGCCTACGGAATTCTTTTGCAGACAGTTCCTATATTTATCTGACTATATAATCCATCCGCAGGAAAACCCGGCCGGGGTGCCTCACCCCCTGATGGTAATTCCTTCGCCGCAAAGATACGATTTTAATTCGGGAATTTTAATTTCTCCGAAGTGAAAAACACTGGCAGCCAATGCAGCATCTGCCTTTCCCTGTAAAAAGACATCACGGAAGTGCTCCTTACAGCCCGCACCTCCTGAAGCTATGATGGGAATGGAGAGTTGATCCGCTAAAGCGGCAAGTGCTTCATTTGCATAACCGGCTTTTACACCATCGTGATTCATGCTTGTGAAGAGTATTTCTCCTGCTCCGCGTTCCTGTGCCTCTTTAGTCCACTCGAACAGATCTTTATCCGTTTCGATGCGTCCTCCGTTCAGGTAACATTTCCAACCGTTTTCGGTCTGTTTGGCATCTACAGCCAACACACAAACTTGTGAGCCGAAATTCTTTGCTATCTCGTCAACCAACCGGGGATTGCGGATAGCGGAAGAATTGATAGAAATCTTATCTGCCCCTGCATTCAGCAGACGGTCTACATCACTTAATTCATTGATTCCACCACCTACGGTAAATGGGATATTGATATTAGCAGCAATCCGTTTTACCAATTCCGTAAAAGTCTTACGTCCTTCATGGCTTGCAGTAATGTCCAGGAAAACAAGTTCATCCGCCCCCTGTTCACTGTAAGCACGACCTAGCTCCACCGGATCACCGGCTTGACGCAAGTTGACAAAATTCGTTCCTTTCACGGTTTGTCCGTCTTTTATATCCAGACAAGGTACTATTCTTTTTGCTAACACAATCCTATTTTATTTATTGTTCAACAATTTATAATCTATATTCCTGAAGCTCGATTCTTATCTTCCTTATAATAAAGGTATCTTATTTATTCCGATACGCTCATTACAGAAAGATTCTCAAATCTTGTAAGGTGATATATCCTTCGTATAATGCCTTACCGAAAATAACTCCGGGAACACCGGCCTCATCCAAGGCAACAATATCATCCATCTTGCTCACCCCGCCACTAGCCATCAGATAAAGGTCAGGGAATTTTGCCAGCATCTCTTTATACAAATCGATAGAAGGGCCACTCAACATTCCGTCACAGCTAATATCCGTACAGATTACTTTTCGTATACCTTTATCTATATAATTTTCGAGAAATGGAAAAAGTTCACAGGCACTTTCATCTTTCCAACCATTGACGGCTATCTTATGTTCTTTTACATCTGCCCCCAAAATAATCTTCTCACTGCCGTATATTTCCAGCCAATGACAGAATAATTCCGAATCTTTCACTGCAATGCTTCCTCCGGTTACCATCTGCGCACCGCTCTCAAAAGCAATTTTCAAATCTTCATCACTCTTTACTCCTCCACCAAAATCTATGACAAGAGAAGTGCGTACAGCAATCTGTTCCAACACCCGATAGTTAACGACATGATGAGAAGCAGCACCGTCCAAGTCTACCACATGGAGCCTGCGAACACCGTTCGCTTCAAACTCCTTTGCAACTTCCACCGGGTTCTCATTATACACCTTTTTACTATCGTAATCTCCCTGGGAAAGGCGTACGCACTTTCCATCAATAATATCAATGGCTGGAATAATTTCTATCATCTATTTACTATTTGTATCTTAGAGGTTTAAAAAGTTTGTCAGAATCTTCTCTCCTGTCTTACCACTTTTTTCCGGATGGAACTGGGTAGCATAAAAGTTATCTTTATGGAGCGCAGCACTGAACGGGTGAATATAGTCAGTTGTAGCAGCAGTAAAGTCGCAGGTCGGCACATAGAAGCTATGCACAAAATAGACAAACTCTTCTTCGGTGAACCCTTCAAACAATTTACTATTCGTTTTTCCAATGGTGTTCCATCCCATGTGCGGCACTTTATCCTCATGTTTCTGCGGGACAAAACGTTTCACATCCACATCAAAGATATTCAAACAATCGACTTCTCCTTCTTCGGAATACCGGCACATCAGCTGCATGCCGAGACAAATTCCAAATACAGGCTGACGGAGATTCTTAATCAGTTCGTCCAGTCCCGTTGCCTTCAAGTGGTTCATGGTAGTTTCCGCCTCTCCCACTCCGGGAAAAACAACTTTATCGGCCGATTGGAGTTCTTCTTTATCAGCAGTAATCACTGCTTCTACCCCCAACCGCTTTAAAGCATAATCCACAGAACGAATATTGCCGGCATTGTATTTTACAACTGCTACTTTCATCAGCTAAATATTACTGTTTTATTTTTATAAGCCAAAACTTTGCGCTCGATGTGCTTCTGCACTGCACGCGAAAGAACGATTTTTTCCAAATCCTTTCCTTTATTTACGAGGTCTTCAATAGCATCTTTATGAGTAATGCGCACTACATCCTGTTCAATAATCGGTCCGGCATCCAGCTCTGTCGTTACATAATGACTAGTTGCGCCAATAATTTTCACCCCTCTCTGGAAAGCTGCGTGATAAGGCTTCGCCCCTACAAACGCAGGAAGGAAAGAATGATGAATATTGATAATCTTATTCGGATAAGCATTAATCATCTGTTCGGAGATCACCTGCATATAGCGTGCCAATACAATAAATGTAATCTTATGTTTGGCAAGCAATTCCATCTCTTTGCGCTCCTGTTCTTCTTTCGTCTCCTTGGTGATAGGGAACAGATAGAAAGGAATTCCGAAACGTTCTGCTACGTGCTGCAAATCCGGATGGTTACTTATAATAAGAGGTATCTCTACATTCCACTCTCCTGCCGTATACCGGGCTAACATATCGAAAAGACAGTGTGACAGCTTGGATACGAAAATGGCCATACGTGGTTTTACATCAGAGAAATAAAGACGAAAATCCATTTCATATTTTTGCCCGTAGAGTGTTCTGAAATAATCTTCAATTTTTTCCTGTGGAACCAGAAAATCTTTCAGTTCCCATTCAATACGCATGAAGAAGATGTTCTCTACATGATCTACATACTGATCCAGATAGATAATATTTCCTTTGTTTACCGTAATAAAGTCTGTCACTTCCGCTAGGATTCCCGGTTTGTCGGGACAGTGCAATAACAGTTTGGCTGTTGTCATCATTCTTTCTACTAATTAACGATTCTAGGCAGATTATTTTCTACCTTTCTAATTTTAGTCCGCAAAAATAACGATTTATTGCAAAATTACGAATTATTCAAGCAGAAAGTTGATATAAAAACGGTGATTTCTTACAGATAGAAAGATATCGAGAGTTATTTTTAATGAAAAGAATGACAAACTTTAGGATAGTGACGCCATTGCCTTCGGATAGTGACGGTATTCCATCGTGATAGCGTCACTATAACGATCAGATACCGTCACTATCCGAAGAGAAGAAAAACGAATATTTTTTTTCATTACAAAAGTACTCAAAATGAGACACTAAGCATTTTTCTTGTTTTTTCTTGAAAAAAACTTTTCTCAAAACGCTTGCAGGTTTACAAAAAACAACTACCTTTGCACCCGCAATCGAGAGAGATGCAGATTAATAAATTGAAATTCTGGTGCGTTAGTTCAGTTGGTTAGAATACATGCCTGTCACGCATGGGGTCACGGG
>OGPD01000310.1_pt1 | contig 61675 bp, 57 predicted proteins | sample 1552861 | NCBI WGS metagenome assembly OGPD01 (sample SAMEA2580280, study PRJEB22360) | human gut metagenome | biome: human gut; feature: human-associated habitat; material: faeces | place: Denmark | collected 2008/2010
GTTTTTGTTGTCCCAACATTTTTCAGATGAAAGGGACCTATGCGTATGACAGGAGCGCACAGACCTCCCCAGGTACCACACGTTTCTTCCTCTCCATCCATCTGCCTCATTTATCATGCATGATTCCGTGTAGTTATTGGGCTTCAACATGGCTTGCTGTCTTACCCACATGCATGACCTCATATGAGATTTCTGTTCGTCAGACCAGAGATTTGCCCGTGAGTTAGTATGTTCCTCACATCCAGCTTCCTTCAGATTCCACCTCACGATGGACACCCTTGCTGTTCAGCTATACATTTCCCACTACCTGGGCATGTTCAGGACTTTCACCTGCGAGAGCGCGCCCATGGCGCGCAAACGAAACGTGCGCCGCCAGGCGCACACAACGCAAAAAGGAGCCCCCTCGTGAGGCTCCTTTCTTCTACAACACATATTTTCTTAACACCGGGATCTTGCGCAGCACCCACGCGGTAGCCGTTGCCAGTGCCAGCACTACCAGACAGAATACAGCCAACAGCAAAATCAATACCGCATGTCCTGCGGCAACAGACTGCACACCGCATTGTTCCAACACCGTAAAGGGTGTGATCTTCACAAATTTATACAGCAGGTTCACATACACCGGATGTACCAGGTATACGGCGAAGCTCAAAGCTCCTGCCTCCTGCCAGGGGATCCGGTGTATTCTGTCCTTCTCCCGGGCAGCAGAAGCCGCGCCATCCTGTCCCCCATTCCATCCTGCAGCGAACAGAAGCACTGCAAGCAGTACTGTAAACGGATAATTGTATGCCATCTGAATGGAGAATCCCGCAAGTGTTCTGCTTAGGATCATTCCCAGAGCCAGAACCGCTACTGCAGCTGTCAGCCATACATTCCATGCCCGACTTTCCACGTTTTGTGTTTCTCCGTCACATTCCGTATTGCCTCCGGCGCTTCTACCACTTCCGGACTCCACCATCTGCCCACCTGTGTTCCTTCCATTGTCCACGCATACTTCTCTCACCGCGAAAAGATATCCACACAGATAATACAGGAAATACACGCCGCCATCCGGCAATACCGGAATACTGTTGACATCCAGCACCTTATTTAGAAACGGTGCCACACTGCTTCCTAAGAAGATCACTGCCATCACTGTCCCAACACTCCACACCGGCAGAATCTGCAGCACTTTTTTCAGAAGCGGTGTGATCAGATACAGAAACAATATCAGATACAGATACCACATATGGGACCAGGTATGTCCCGTCAAGGTCATCTTCAGTGCCTCCGGGATCATCATGACCCGGAAGGTACGCTCCGTCACTACCAGCTCGGAAGCTGCATACGGAACGCCGAATAGGAGGATCGCCAGTGCAATCCTCCTGCAATATTTTTTAATCATGACCGGATAAGTCAATGTGCGTTTCGGATTCAGGAACAAATATCCCGAGATCAATAAAAATATAGGAACACACCAGGTCACCAGATCCATAACTGACAGCAATAATGACCGGTATTCCGGCACTATTGACGTGTCTGTCACATCTATCGCACCTGTCAGTACATGCATCAGCACCACTGCACAGGTTGCCAGTACCCGAAGCACGTCCAGGAACTGCTTCCTGGGTCCGGATAAGCCGTTCGTCATGTCTCTCCCATCTCCTCCATCAGGCGCATGCCTGCAGTATCAGTCACAGGAAGGGAGAATACGATGCTTTTCGCCTTACTCTCCAGTCCTGCTTTTTCCATTATAGCACGCATGATGGAATTTTTCTGCTCACTTTTTACCACAATGAACAACATTTCTTTTTCCGGCACCAATGTCACGCCCAAAAACTGCTGTGCATTCTCTGTTCCGGTGCCCTTGGCATGGATGACTGTACCGCCCGCCGCATGTACTTCTCTCGCCGCATCCATGACCAGTTCCGTATATCCATGATTGGCTATCACTACCAGAAGCTCATTCTTCGTCTCTTTCAATGTGGACTCCTCTCCTTTTACAAATTCCTGCCCGCAGGTCAGGTAATTCAATGCTTTCTTGCCACCGACACTGCTCACGGGAATGATAAATGCAATTCCCATTCCCGGGAGGTCGATCTGCATTTTCTTACGCAAAGCCGCCTTGATCTGCCGCCAGGCAGCATCTGTGACGAGATGGAACAATACGCTCTTCTCCATGCCGTCCAGTCCGAAATAATCTAAGATCTCATTGGCCGCGGTTCCCATGCCGACGGTAACACTGCCGACCTGTGCGCCGTTTTCCTTATAGCATTCCACGAATTTCCTCGTCAGCTGACGATTGGTGATGGTGACCATCATATACAATTCACTCATGGGCACACCTCCTACATTTCAATGATGGCATTCTCATCCAAAGCACCAAATGCATCCGCCGCACCGGCAAATATACCTGCACCGCTCTTCTGCTGCTTTAGCTGATATACCATTCCCAATATCTGGATCGTGATCAGCGGTGTCATGGCTACCATCGCTACCACACCGAAAGCATCTGCGACTAAATTGCCGCCCACCGCCACGCAGGCGCCCTGCGCTAACGGAAGTAAAAAGGTAGCTGTCATGGGTCCGCTCGCCACACCGCCGGAGTCGAAGGCGATCGCTGTGAATATCTTCGGTACAAAAAAGGATAATCCTATCGCCACGCCGTAGCCCGGGATCAAAAACCATAGAATTGGGATCCCCGTCAGCACGCGGATCATCGCCAGTGCCACGGATAAGGATACGCCCACAGACAGAGAAACACCCATGGATCTGGCAGAGATAGCGCCGTCCGTCAGCTCCTCAACCTGATGATTCAGTACATAGACCGCCGGCTCCGCTTTTACGATAAAATAACCGATCAGTGCTCCCACCGGCACCAGCACCCACCTGTATGATCTGGCTGCCATGACCTGACCGAGGTAATTGCCGGCAGGCATAAAGCCCACATTTGCGCCGGTCAGAAACAGTACCAGACCAATATAAGTATACACCAGACCGATCAGGATCTTCGCCAGTGTCTTCCCCGACAGTCGCAGGGCAAATATCTGGAACAGACCAAAAAACAATACAATGGGAAGTAATGAGAGTGCGATCTCTTTCATATAATCCGGCAGTCCATGGGCAAAAAGCTGCGCCAGTTCCACGGAATCAGAGATCTCTGGGATCGCCACCGGCTGGTAATCCGCATTGGTCGGCTTATAGATCAGCCCCAGCACCATGACCGCCAGGATCGGACCGATGGAGCAAAGTGCTACCAGGCCGAAGCTGTCGTCCGCCGCATGGTGGTCATTACGGATGGACGCAATACCGACACCAAGTGCCATGATAAAAGGAACTGTCATGGGTCCCGTGGTCACACCTCCGGAATCAAACGCCACTGCCCGGAAGTTCTCCGGTACGAGAAATGCAAGAACGAACACTGCTATGTAGAAAAAAGTTAACAACGGCGGCAGTGCCACACCGATCAGCATACGCAGAAGGGCAATGACCAGGAAGATTCCCACGCCCACTGCCACTGCCAAAATCAGCGTCATGTTCGGCACCGAAGGCACCTGTGTCGCCAGCACCTGTAAGTCAGGCTCGGAAATGGTGATCACGACTCCCAACAGGAAAGATAGCACTACGATCAGCAGAATGTTTTTACTCTGGGTCATTCTGGCACCCACTTTTTCTCCCATGGGAGTCATGGACATCTCCGCACCCAGAGTAAAAAACATCATACCGGCCATGACCATCACCGCTCCCACCAGGAAGCACAGCAAGATACTGGAGGTAATGGGGGCTATGGTAAAGCTTAATACGATCACGATCCCTACTACCGGCAGGACCGCCTTCAAGGATTCTGCAAATTTTTGCCGGATCTTTGGATTCAATAACTTCAATATTGGTCTTTCCTTTCTTATGTTTTCTTTATCTTAACATGAAGCAAAGACCCGATCCTACCGTTTTGCGTGAATTTATAAAATTTTCACGGGTTCTTAACGCAATCTTTATGCAGACAGCTCCCGGTCCTGCCCAGACTGCTTTTTCACAAATTTATAGGCCCAGACATCCACCACGATCACAAACAGGAAAAAGAAAACGAAGATCCAGTCCGCATCCAGAGACAATGCGGAATCATAGATACCGTGTTCGATCATCGGCATGAACACGCTGAGCTTCAGGTAACGTTTCCTGCGTTTTTTATCGCCTGCAAGTTCTGCCTCCTTCGCCACACCGAAGAAATATCCCATGATCACGCCATCGATGGCATGGGAAGGCACGGACAACAGGGCTCTGGTCACTGCCGTCCCAATGTCACCGCCCAGACAATACAGAACATTTTCAATGGCTGCAAATCCTAATGCCGAAGTCACGCAGTACATGATGGCATCGAATTTATAATTAAATGCCGGATGCTTCCATGCCGCCCATTTGGCCGCCTGCATCTTGCAAAGTTCCTCGATCAGTGCCACCCCGATAAAATTATCCAGGATCACGTAGCACAGCGTATCTGCATCCATAAATACCAGAAATACTTCATCCAGAATGATTTCCAGTATCATTGCGGGGATCACAGACAATACACCAAACAGGAATATTTTCCACAATAATCCCCTCGGCTCCTTCTCCACCTTATCCTGTCTATAGATCCATACCACCAGTGCGATGGCCGGCAGTAATGCCAATCCTGTCAGAAACATAACCTATTCCTCTCCTGTCCACATAGACGGTCCGCCCTTTCAGGACCGCCGCCACTTTTTTGTCCGTCAGAATCTCCGTCCTGTCTGCTTCCTGAATCTGTTTTGCGGTAATGCCCACCAGTTCCATGCAGCGCTTTTGCCAGACCGAGCCGCAGCATTCACGATTCTCTGTTCTTCGTAGTATAACTACATATTAATCTAATGTTTTTCCTGATGTCAACCTAACGAAAGTATATGTTCCTATTTTTTGTGTCTTAGCTTTTCCGGAGGATACCTGCCTGCCTTTTGCCACAACTTTAGGGGAAAATATTCCGGTTTTCATATATCCTTAACTACTTCTTTACACCTTGCATTGCAAAGTAATGGTACTATAGTTATAATAAATTTACAAAACAACTAACAATATTTCATGGAGGATCACACCGTGTTCCGATCATTTTCCGATAAAAAATCACCGCGGAAAAGCTTCCGCTTAAAACCACCCTTTACCAGGCACGCCATCAGTATCCTGATCTGTGTTGCCTGCATGCTGTGCGCCACACTTGCCTCTTTTTTATATCAGCATATTGTCCCGGACAACCATGCCAATGTAGCACTGTTCTACATTCTGGCACTGGTGATCATCGCCCGATGGACGGTGGGCTACGGCTACGGCATTGCCTGCACCCTTTTTTCCGTAATAGCGATCAATTATCTGTTTACCTATCCGTATTATAAGCTTAATTTCACACTGACCGGCTACCCTATCACCTTCCTGCTGATGAGTGGGATCACTCTGATCCTGTGTACCATGACCTCTCATATGACCATCCAGTCCGAGATGATCGCAGAGCGGGAAAAGCGGCTGGCAGAGGCCGAAATGGAAAAGATGCGTGCGAATCTTCTGCGCGCCATCTCCCACGATCTGCGCACGCCGCTCACCGGCATCATCGGCAACAGCTCCCTGTTTCTGGAAAGTCAGAACGATCTAAGCTCCACCGAGCAGCGTACGATCATGACCAATATCTACGATGATTCCAACTGGCTGTTGAATATGGTGGAAAATCTGCTGTCCGTCACTCGTATCCAGGGAGACAGCTTAAGCATCAATACCACAGAGGAACCGGTGGAGGAAGTGGTGGGAGAAGCTTTGGAAAAGCTGAAAAAGCGCTATCCCGATGCCGCCATCCGGGTCAAGATCCCCGAGGAATTTCTGATGATCCCCATGGATGCGGTGCTGATCGAGCAAGTCACCATCAATCTGCTGGAAAACGCCATCGTTCATTCCGGAAGCATCCTGCCCATTGATTTCATCGTGGAAGATCATCCGGAGCATGTCTCTTTTATTGTGAGAGACTACGGAAAAGGATTGTCGGAAGAAAAATTACAGAATCTGTTCGAGACGGGCACCTACAACAATTCCCGGAGTTCGGATTCCCGCAAGGGCATGGGTATCGGTCTGTCCATCTGCAAGACCATCATCACCGCCCATCACGGAACGCTGAGTGGCAGGAATCATGCGGATGGCGCGGAATTCTGTTTCACACTTCCCAAGGCGGGAGCCGTCGCTTCAGAAAAATAAGTATACTCAGCCACATAAGACAGAACTGTTGAAAATACCGGAAAGGATATGGATCACAGATATGAATAAGATCAAAGTTCTCTTAATTGAAGATGATAGAAGTATCAGTAATTTCATTACCGCTACCATGGACCGAGAAGGCTACAAGATCATGCATGCCTTAAACGGCAGAGAGGGACTTAGTCTCAGCACTTCTTTCTGCCCCAATGTGATCCTGTTAGATTTAGGGCTGCCGGACATGGACGGGCTGGAGGTATTACAGAAACTCCGTTCCTGGAGCGATGTTCCGGTGATCATCATATCTGCCCGCACCAAGGAGCAGGAGAAGGTCTCCGCTCTGGATCTGGGGGCGGATGATTATATCACAAAACCTTTCGGCACCGGTGAGCTCATGGCAAGGATCCGCACTTCTCTGCGGCACAGCCACGCCCAGACTCCCGGTCATGTATATAAGGCACTGGATCTGGAGATTGATTTCGAGAAACGACTGATCCGCCTGCGGGGCGAAGAGGTGCACCTGACCCAGATCGAATACCAGCTGCTTACACTTTTAGCGGAAAATTCCGGCAGAGTTCTGACATACAGCTATATCATGAATGCCATCTGGGGTCCCTATATGGACAATAATAATCAGATCCTCCGGGTCAACATGGCGAACATCCGCAGAAAACTGGAACAGAATCCCGCGCAGCCCCAGTATGTCTTCACTGAGATTGGTGTGGGCTATCGGATGCGTGAGAACGAGAACGGTGGAACTGTATAAACAGAAATACAATTCCCGACACTGCCTCCAGCAAAATGAGTACCGTCCCTCTGTCCAGTGCCTTCCAGACGCTGTCCAGGGTATCCATCCGACCCAGAATGTCTATGTAAAAGAAATCCAGATAGATGACCGCCGGTGAGATCACACATCCCGGATGCAGTACCGTCCGCTCCATGAGCAGACGGTACATTTCCACTGCCAGAAATATTACATTCAGGGCATAGCCCGCACAAAGCTGATTGTTCAAAAACGGTCCCAGGGAGCTGAGCTCCATACCAAGGGGAACACTTCCTGCCCGGACCATTCCGAAGCTTAAATACATGATTCCAACACTCCACAATAGCATCGCAAGGGATGCTATTCCAAGTCCTCTGCTTAATTGACTGGAGGGAATCATTTTCACATCCTCTTCCTTTCCGAAATACCGGTATACAAGCCCCAGCATCGTCAGCGTCCCCGCCATGGAGATTCCGGCCACCTGGCAGGCAATATCTCTTCCCCCAAACAACCCTCTTCCGGAAAATAAACAGATCCCGATGAAACAGTTATAGATCAAAAGCCCCAGCACGATCAGATACAGGATCCTCTTTTCACGTTTCCGCTGCTCCTGGAGCTTTGCCAGTCTCACGACTTCCGTCACAGCCTCCTCCCGGTCTCCCGCCCGCTCTCCGGTCACAATGTCCTGAATCGGCAGTTCCAACAGATGGGACAGAGACTCCAATACGCCGATATCCGGAAAACTTTCTCCATTCTCCCACCGGGATACCGCTTTGTTGGTCACCCCTAACATCCTTCCCAGTTCACTCTGGGTATAATTTTTGCATTGTCTGGCTTCCCGGATCAGATTGCCCGTTTTCTTCTTATCCATACTAATCCCTATACCTTTCTGTACTCTGCAAACTCTCAGGTGCTTTAGCACCTTTGCTTTAGCACCGTATGCCGGCCGATCTGTACCCTTATGGTAACAATCCTTTGGAAAATGCGCAATCCATTGTAACGAGACTGCCTGTTTTCCGTGATTTTTGCGCAAAAAATTCCCCTCGGCGAGAGGGGAGTGTACCGAGGGGGATAGAGAGAAAAGTATTTTTGAAAGAGGCGGGTTCCTTTTTCAGTTATTATAATAGCGTAATTTATTTATATTTTCTGCTGTTTTTATAGCTTGTTCGTGTTGAAAATACTGTTTTTTTGTGGTATTCTGACTGTATCAATGTCAGTAGATTTAAAAAGTGAAGGAGCAGCTATGGATATCACAACCCAAAAAGGTAGACGCGGCAGAAAGGATATTGACCGGATCATTGTGGAAAAAGGCCGCAGAGGTGATTTTTCTCCCCTGCAGCCCGATCATTATCACAGCTTTTATGAAATATTCTATCTTTGGTCCGGCAGCTGCCGTTTCCTGTTAAAAGATACCGTCTATCAGATGGAAGCCGGAGATCTGGTCTTCATCGCTCCGGGAGAATTGCATCACTCCCTGTATTCCGCCGGAGAGATCTGCGAGATCGTGATGATCTATTTCAAGGAAGAATATCTGCATCTGTCAGATCTGTCCGCCGAGGATACCGACCGGCCGGCCCTTCATTCCTTCATGGGCAGCGTTCCCGCGGTATACCAGGAGGCGCTGCACTCCCTGCTGACCCGGATGCTCACCGAGAATTCCCGGTTCGACCGCTACTCCGAGCATTTTGAGCGTTGCTATCTGGAAGAACTTCTGCTCATGCTGATGCGGCATTCTGTCATGAATGAGAAGGAACCGGATCTTCTGAACTCCCGGGATGCTGACATCCTGCGTGCCACAAGATACATTTACAACAACTTCCGCAAGCCCCTGACACTGGAAGAGGTCTCCTCCGTGGCTTCCCTAAGCCCCACCTATTTCAGCAAAAAATTCAAGCTGATCACCGGTATGGGGTTCAAGGAATATTTAAATTACGTACGATTAAAGCATGCCCAGACGGCTCTGCTCACCTCCGACAGCTCCATCACGGATATTGCTCTGGAATATGGCTTCAACGACAGCAACTATTTTAAGGACCTGTTCAAAAAAGTTTACGGAAAGTCTCCTCGGGAATATCGGAAAAATCCTGATTGACGCCAGATCTACCGTGCGTCTTCCTCAAGGAATCTTCTCCAGAAGTCCTCTTCCTCTGCATGCGGAACTTCTTCCCCCTCTGCGAAGCTCTGTAAATAATTTAACACCTTCTGGTACTGGGAAGGATCCGTAAATTCCATACGCCACAGATCCTCTCCTTCCTGTCCTTCGGTGAATTTCTTACACCAGATGCCATCTTCGCTAAAGCAGGTGATATACCAGGTCTTAGGGTCACTGCCCTCTTCCGTGGTTTTCACACTCTGGGCCAGGATACTATCCACCTCATCCGGCTCTTCTGCTGTCTCCGACACACCTGTCAGTTTTTCTTCCAGCCGTTCTACCTTTTCCTTTTCGATTTTTTCCTCCAGTGCCGCCCGGATGGCATCCTGCACACTGTCGAATTTCTCTAAGAAATGATCCCACTCCTTGATCGTAAATTCTTGATTGCCGATCTGGAACTTGGTATCCGTGTCTCCGTTCTGAAGCTTGTCGTAGATCTCCTGCATCTTCTCTTTGATCTGCTCCATAAGGCTCAAGTCCTCTTCTTCCGGTTCTCCTGCTGTCCCGGAAGGATCCGTTCCCGCTGCCTTGTCCGTGTCGGCGGTCTCTGACGCCTCCTCACTGTTATCCACGTCGTCTCCATTCTCCATGTCATCCAATTCCTTCTTCATCTGTCGGATCTTGTTATCCCTTGCCAGTGCCTCCAGGATCCGCTTCACATCCTCCGGTCTGAACATGCCGATGGCCTTGGACAGGGCATCAATGTTGTCCCGGTTCACCAGCAGGCTTCCGCCGCCGGACAACGGAATATTAATGCAATCCTCTTTATTGGTGGTATCCCCCAGTGTCAGGCGGTTGTGCTCATAATCACAGACGAAGGTCACCCCGTTGTATTCAATGACGCCGTCCTCAGCCATTTCTCCATAGGGCACCTTGTCCTTTCCCTCGACATGGCGGGCCAGCTGTACGCCGCGGGTCACCGGAGTCTTCACGGTGTTGTCTTCTTTTGCCAATTCCTCAATGCTCTCCGCGAAACGGGATTCTGTCGTCTCCGTCGCACTTCCCTGCGCACTCTGTACATCCCCTGCATTTACTCGCTTCTGTGCCTCATACACAAATGTCCTTCCGTAGCCGATTCCTGTTATTGCCATAATATCTCCCTCTCCGACAGCGATTACTGCCGCAAAAAGCGGATGGCTGCCTCTCTCAAGGCCGCCATCCGTAGCTTTTTCTCCATCCATGGTGTCTGTTTTTTTCTATATGAATAATATCGACACAGCCCGGGGGAAACTTTATAGTACAAAACAAGTCAGCTTTAGATAATTTTATGCAGGGAGACGAAATCCTCTCCTCGACATGAAGCTCGGATTTTTGCTTCGCAAAAATTTCCTGTTTTCGTCACGCTGACGGTTCGCCTTACAGTTTTCCGCCGTATACAGGGAAGCCGCTGTTGGCGCCGTAGCTTTCGATATGCTTGATTTTCCACGTTAGAGACATTTCTTACGGGATGGTTTTATCATAATACCTAAAGCTAACTTTAGGTCAATAGGGGTTTTGAGAAAAATTTTCTCTTGCGGCATCTTTTCCTATATGTTATACTAGGAAAAATCAGAAACGAAATACAGATCAGGTAACTATGTCAGCGTGGACATCTTCGGGTGTCTGCGCTTTTTCTTTTACCTGAAAACAAAGGAGGAAAATGTATATGGTAGAGTTCATTACGAATGTGAACAGTGCCGTCAATGGATTCGTATGGGGTGTCCCCATGCTGGTACTGCTGGTAGGTACCGGTATTCTGATGACGATCCTGACGAAATTTTTCCAGTTATCCCATCTGGGACACTGGTTCAAAAACACGGTGGGCGGCATCTTTCACGATGAGCATGTAACGAAACATACGGAGGCCGGAGATCAGTCCATTTCCCAGTTCCAGTCGCTGTGCACCGCACTGGCGGCTACCATCGGCACCGGTAATATCGTCGGTGTGGCAAGTGCACTGGTCGCCGGCGGTCCCGGCGCCATCTTCTGGATGTGGGTCGTGGCTTTCTTTGGCATGATGACCAACTACTCGGAAAATGTGCTGGGTATCTACTACCGCCGCCGGAACTCCAAAGGTGAGTGGAGTGGCGGTGCCATGTACTACTTAAAGGACGGTCTCGGCTCCTATAAGGGCTGCAAACAGATCGGTGCCGTACTGGCCGTGCTGTTCTCTGCTTTCTGTCTGTTAGCCTCCTTTGGTATCGGCAACATGAGTCAGGTCAATTCGATTGCTGCGAACATGACTTCTGCCTTTTCCATTCCCGCCACCGCCACCGGCATTGTTCTGTTGATCATCGGTGCTCTGGTCATTGTCGGCGGATTAAAAAGAATCGCCGCTGTCACCGAGAAGCTGGTTCCTTTCATGGCAATTGCTTATGTCATCGGTGCACTGGTAATCTTTTTTGCAAATATCAGTCACGTGGGTGCCGTATTCACCGCTATTTTCAAAGGTGCATTCGGTCTGCGCGCCGTGGGCGGCGGTATCGTAGGCTCCGGAGTGAAGCTGGCTCTGACCTGGGGCATGAAGCGCGGCGTGTTCTCCAACGAAGCCGGCCTTGGTTCCTCCGTTATGGTACATTCAAGTTCCAATGTAAAAGAACCCGTGCGTCAGGGTATGTGGGGCATCTTCGAAGTCTTCGCTGACACCATGGTCGTATGTACATTGACAGCTTTCGCAGTTCTGTCCTCCGGACTGATCGACCTGGATACCGGTGCCGTACTGGTGGATGTGTCCGGTTCCGCTCTGGTGGGCCAGGCTTTTGCTACCGTATTCGGCAGCTTCGGTCCTGCCTTCATCGCCATTGCGATCCTACTGTTCGCCTTCTCTACTGTACTGGGCTGGAGTCACTACGGATCCAAGGCATGTGAATATTTATTCGGTACGAAATCCACCATTGTCTACAAGATTGCATTCGTACTGATGATCTTCATCGGCTGCACCATGAACTTAGGTCTTGCCTGGGATCTGTCCGATACCTTCAACGGTCTGATGGCGATCCCCAACCTGATCGGTGTCATAGCCCTGTCTCCCGTAGTAATGAAGATTACAAAAAATTACGTGGCACGTATCATTAAAAAAGAAGACGTAAAGCCCATGTTATCTGTCTTCCCCGAGATTCAGGAGGAGCAGGAAAAGGCTATGTAATTAAATTCAGGATCACACTTCTTCTCTGGTAATATTCTTCGCCCATTTGCCCTCGCGGTAATGCTTAATGACCCAGGGCCATTTGACGAATTCATCGGTGCATAACAGGAAATAGACCCACAGCACCGGGAGTTTCAGTACAAATGCGGCGAAGAATCCCAGAGGGATCGCATAACACCACATATCGATCGTATCGCAGATCAGTCCGAACTTCGTATCTCCGCCGGCACGGAATACTCCGGCGATCAGCGCCGTATTCACGGCAGCGCCCATAATATAATAAGTATTGATGAGCAGCATATATTTCAGATAATGCATGGCAGTTTCATTCAATGTAGCAAATCGTAACACAAAGGGTGTAATTGCCAGTACGATCAGGCCGCCTATAGCTCCGGCGATTACCGTCATCTTCAACATCCGGGAAGCGTAACTCTTCGACTTCTCCAGATTGCCTTGTCCCATAATATTTCCCAGCAATATGCTACCTGCACTGGCAATGGCAAAACAGAACACCGTACCGATATTGCGCACTACGACGACCAGTGAATTAGCAGCCACCGCATCTGTTCCCAGATGCCCAAGGATCACGGAATACATGGAAAACGCCACGCTCCAGGACACATCGTTTCCAAGTGCAGGCAGAGACAGACGCATGAAATCTTGTGTCAGCACCTTACTGTGAACGAACAGGTACTTCGGATGCAGTTTTACATTCTTGCTCAAGAAAGATACAATGAAACATGCCACCAGTTCCACCAGTCGGGACAGGGCTGTGGCAATGGCGACACCGGTAGCTCCCAGCTTCGGCATGCCGAACAGTCCGAAGATAAATGTGGCATTCAGAATGACATTCAATACGAAAGCCAACATATTCAACGCCATACTGACCGTCACACGGCCTACGCTTCGCAGGATGGCAAGATATACTTCCGTGATGCCCCAGCACAGGTATGTGATACCCATGATCCGCAGATAGGAAGCACCGATGGTGATCAGCTCCGCATCCGAAGTAAACAGAAACATCATCTTCTGAGGAAGGAAAAATGCAATCAGCGCAACAATACCTGAGATTGCCATAGAAAAGCGGAGTGTGATTCCTTCTACAGTATGAATTGCTTCCAGGTTCCCCTTTCCATAATATTGGGCGCACAAGAGAGTGGCTCCCGTCCCCAGTCCGTAATATACCATAAACAGGACATTCGAAAAATTTGACGCCAGGGATACTGCGGATATTGCGGACTGTCCCACATAGTTTAACATAATGACATCCGCGGAATTCACCGCTGCACTGAGCAGATTCTGTATAATGATCGGGATGGTCAGTTTGAACATCTGTCTGTAAAAATCATCTTTTTTCATTGCTGTTATCTGCATGGTATTCCTCACATTTTCTGTTTTATTTTTGTTCCTTACATACCTGATTTCGTTTTTCGCTTTCTACGCATGTGTTTCTTTGACAATTATACATACTCAAATCTTTTTTTCAAGCTTTATGCATGTATTTCATAACATTATTACCTTAATAATTAAAAAATCCGGGAGATGAACCATCCCGGATTTTTAAAGCTTTGTATTGTCTGTATTGCCTGCAAGCAATCTCGCTGACTTTATGCTATGATCATTTCATATACGTTTTTTCCGTGCTTCGCACTCTCAAATTACCACTTCCAGCCGGCAGCCTCCATCTGAGTGGCTTTCATATGCCGGTAGATACCGTCTTTTGCTTCCAGTTCGGCAGGCGTTCCCTGCTCTGCCACCACGCCATCCTTCAATACAATAATCTTGTCTGCGTCCGCCACGGTACGCATGCGGTGCGCAATGATCATAACGGTCTTATTGCGGATCAGCTTGGAAAGGGATTCCTGAATCAGTGTCTCGTTATCTACATCCAGAGAAGCGGTTGCCTCATCCATGAGGATGATGGGAGCATCCTTTAAAAAGGCTCTGGCAATGGAGATCCGCTGTCTCTCACCGCCAGATAGTTCCGAACCGTTCTCACCGATCATGGTCTGCCAGCCGTTCGGAAGCTTCTCCGCGAACTCATCGCAATGCGCCAGTTTTGCAGCAGCCAGCACTTCTTCGTCCGTAGCATCCTGCTTGCCGATACGGATGTTTTCCATCACCGTATTATTAAACAGCGTCACATCCTGGAACACGATGGCGTACAAAGACATCAAGGTCTCCGGATCGATGGTGGAGATGTCCATGCCGCCCACGGTGATCTTACCTTTATGGATATCCCAGAAGCGGGAAGCCAGTCTGGACACGGTGGTCTTACCGCCGCCGGAAGGGCCGATCAGTGCTGTCACTTCGCCCTGTTTCGCCGTGAAAGTGACATCGCGAAGTACAGTATCCTGACTGTCATAGGAGAATCCCACATGAGAAAATACAATGTCATACCCCTTAGGATCCATGGTGTCGGCACCGGTCTGGATCTCATGGGACAGGATCTCGTCGAGACGGTCACACTGCACACCGGTACTGATAATAGCTGCCAGATTCTGCAGTGCCACCTGCAGGGGATCATACATTCTGGATACCAATAGGAGGAATACGAAGAAGGTCAGGATATCGATCTCCCCCTGTACCAATAATACACTGCCGATCAGTGCCACGGTAGCGATACCAAGCTTTAAGATCATCTGTGCACTTCCCACAAATACTGCTGTTCCAAGCTCCGTCACCAGTGCATGTTTCTCCACGGCACGGATCTTACCCTCCAGGCCTTCCATATATTCCGCCTGTGCATTGTTGGCCCGGAGGTCGCGTACGGTCTCCAGGCATTCCTGAATGCCGTCCGCACAGTCCATTTTCAATTTCATCTGCTTCTTACTTAAGCTCTTCTGCACTCTCCCAGAGCAGCCCACAATGAGGAAGGATACGGGCAGCACCCACAAAGCTGCGATTGCCATTCTCCAGTTTAGGAAAAAGGTACCCACAGCGATCAGTGTGGTGGAGATACAGGAACCAACCAGTTCCGGAATGAAATGGGAGGATGCAGTCTCCATGGTGGCACAGTCCGCCATAATGGTGCTGGTCAGATCGGACAGATCTTTTTTCCCGAAGAAGGACAGCGGTATCTTACGCAGCTGCTCTGCCAGAGCAATTCTGCGCACGCCGCTCTCCACATAAGTTGCCAGGAACGTGGCACGATACTGCACCAGCGTTGTCAGCGCGATCAGAAGAAGACAGAGTACGCAGCCCACAATGTAAAACACACCTCTACCTGCCATGGTGCCCTGTAAATAATCTCTTACCAGAAAATACAGCATCCATACCGGGAACATCAACACCAGATCGGAACATGTTACGGATACAAATGCCTTTATCATATCCTTCGCACCTTTTTCGGAAAGCGCGTATTTATGCTGCAATTTTGCCTGTAAGCTACTCATTCTATTTCTCCCCCTTTCCTACTTTCCAGCTGACGGATTTATTGTACTCTTCCCACATATGGGCATACAGTCCGTTTTGTTCCAGCAACGTCTTATGGGTACCCTTCTCTGTGATCTCACCGTCTTTCAGGACACAGATACCGTCAGCATCCACGACGGAGGACAATCTGTGTGCGATCATGATCACGGTCTTACCTGCGGAAAGCTTCGTAAACGCCTGCTGTACCTTCGCCTCGTTATCAGGATCAGAAAAAGCGGTAGCTTCATCCAGGATCAGAATCGGTGCATTTTTTAACATTGCTCTCGCAATGGACAGGCGCTGTGCCTCACCTCCGGATACATAAGTGCCCTGGCTTCCGATGACGGTATCCACACCGTCCGGCAGCTTCGCAATGATATCCTCACACTGGGCATTTTTCAGAGCTTCCATGACTTCTTCTCTGGTGGCATCCTTTTTGCCCATGCGGACATTATCGTAAATGGACATCTTAAGCAATCTACTGTCCTGAAATACGAAGGACACCATATTCATCAGCTGTGCGGAAGGAATATCCTTCACATCCACGCCACCGATGCATACCTTACCTTCTGTGGTATCATAGAAACGGGCAATAAGGCTAGCCAGCGTGGTCTTACCGCCGCCGGAGGGACCGACAAATGCCACATGCTCTCCTTCTTTGATATCGAGATTGATCTGATGCAGGGCATCTCTTCCCGCATTTTCATAGCGGAAGGATACATTTTGTAACGCAATGGAATAATCCTTGATGTTCTGCTCTTTGTCGGCTTCCGTCAGAGGTTTACGGCCTAAGATACCATCGGTTCTTTTCAGGGCATCCTCCACAATCATCCGGTTCTCTCCGCCGTACATGATCTTGCCTAATGTAACGGTCAGTACCGGAGTAATGATGATGTAAAACAGAAGGTTGATCAGCACCTCAGGATCCCCGCTTGCTCCACCAAACCAGTAAGCAGCACCGATCAGAACGGCAAAGATAGCATTGATAAATGTGGTAAAACCTACCATTGGCCACATCAGTTCTTTGGTATAGGCGATGGTCCATTTTTCATATTTTTTAATAGAGGTCTGGAATCGCTTGAAAGAAAATACCGACTGTCCGAAGGTCTTCACTACCGGAATGCCGCGGACGTATTCCACGGCTTCACTGGACATCTCCTCCAGGGCATTCTGGTACTCTTCCATCTTATCTTTCATACGCTGTCCGGTCATTGCACCCATGATGAGAAATGCAAATACCACCGGCACCAGACTCAACAATCCCAGTTTCCAGTCAAATACTACCAGCAAAAGTAACAGTCCCCCAGGCGTTGCCATTGCCCCTGCCTTATCCGGCATCTGGTGTGCCAGATAGGTCTCGGTGGCTGCGGTGGACTCGTTGACGATCTTGCGGATCTTACCGCTGCCCTCACTGTCCATGAATTCCATGGGCAGCGTCAGGATATGACGCATCAGCGTGCTTCGCATATTCGCCTGCACGTGGAAGGCTGCAATGTGGGAGCACAACAGTGCGCAGATATAAATGATCATGGAAAGCAGTGCAAATCCCACGGCACTCCATCCAAGCCCCGACAGATTCTGCGCCTTGCTGTAATCCGGCGTTGCCAGCACCACTTCCTGCATGATCCTCCATATGTAATAGAACGGCAATAGCGCGATCAGGGCACTGGCAGCAGACAGGATCCATGACGCAATGGTCAGATACTTGTAGCTGCCCGCATAGGTAAACAGCTTATGCATAGTACTTTCTTTTTTCATGTGATCTTTTCCCTCTTTCCCTTTATGCTTTTTGTCATAACACTGCTTGTTTTGAATTAGTTGTAACTAACCGCATCGGTTTTTATAAGACTGCCTCTGCTTTCAGAAGCAGTCTTTTCATTTCAGATTTTCCGGGTATTCCGAAGTCTTAGTCTTCCCCTTACCCCAGCTTTATGATGGCACCCCAGCCACCATAATGATATTTCTCCAGCATATGCAGATATTTTCTGGCGGTATCTCTGTCCATGCGGTGTCTGACGACTTCGAACATACTGTCGAACATGGCTCTCGCCATGATATGTATGAACTCTTCCGTAATTTCACTGCCGTCCTGCAGGGACGCCGTTGCCTCTATGTACTTGTAGGTGTACTCTGTCTCAATATCCACCAGATGTTCCACGAAATCCTGATACTTGGTACCGTAGGAAGCATCCAGCAATAGCTGGAAATCCTCAAAGTGATCGTAGACATAATCCAGCATTTCGTCCATTCCAGAAACCACATACGTCTCCATCACCTTCGGCTGAACCTCTGCCTCCCTGGCATGAAATTCCTCCTGTGTCTTCAGAAATATCCGGGTCAGCCCCTCTGCCGCAGGCTCTACAATGGCACTGAACAGTCCTTCCTTATCCCGGAATCTGGAATAGATGGATCCGGTGGTCGTGTCCGCCTTCGCCGAGATGGTCCGCAGGGATGCTTCGGAATATCCCTTCTACAGAAATTCTTCTTTTGCACATGCCAGAATTTTCTCTGAAACTCCTTCAATCGGTTTTGTCACTTTTTCCTCCCAAATTTATAACAGCGTTATATAACACTGTTATAAATATAAACACATTCTATTTTTCTGTCAAGTAGGGAAAACTTATTTTAAAGTTCAGCCCGCACCATCGTGCACACCCGGTCCGCCAGTTCGATGGTGGATGGTCTATGGGCGATCATGAGGATCGTCTTCTGTCCCTGGAGGTTCCGCAGAGCTTCGTTGACTGCCTGTTCGGACTCGTTATCCAGTGCTGAGGTTGCCTCATCCAGCAGGATGATGGAAGTATCGTTTAAGATTGCTCTGGCAATGGCAATCCGCTGTCTCTGCCCGCCGGAGAGATTGTTGCCCCGCTCGCCCACCGTGGTATCATACCCTTCCGGGAATTCCATGATAAAGTCATGGGCATGCGCCTGCATTGCCGCTTCTCTGATCTCTTTCTCTGTGGCATCCGGTCTTCCCATACGGATATTCTCCGCAATAGAGCCCTGGAACAGGTACGGCTCCTGGGGGACATAGGCGATCTGACGGCGCAGGTCTGCTAGGTCACTCTCCCGCATAGACATTCCGTTGACACGAATATCGCCTTCTCCTAAAGGATACAGTCCCAGCAGAAGCTTGGAGAGGGTCGTCTTGCCGCAGCCGGAAGCACCGGTGATGGCGACGCATTCCCCCTTTTTTACTTCTAGGGAAAAATGACGGAGCACGTCTTCCTCCCCGGTGTAGGAAAAACGGATAGACCGGATTTCCACAGCATTGGCATGCTGTATCCCGGTCGTGGTCTTCTGCCCGGCAGGCGTCTCTGCCTGCGCTGTCTCTGCTACCCGTTCGTCGCCTTTCTCCCGATACCAGTTGGCAGGCTCCTTCACCTCATCGAGGAAATCGAAGATATTCTGTGCATTGGCAAGACATCCCACCAGCTCCGGAATGTACTTTCCGATCTGTAAGAACTGGAACGAGAAGGAAGCATACAGGGTATAGATCGCCGCCAGCGCTCCCAGGGTGGTGTAGCCTTTGTCCACGTAGTAGATTCCCAACATCAGAAATACCAGGGAACACAACAGTTCAAAGCCCTTGCTGCTGCCCTCCAGGCAGGCGGTATACAATGTCTTGCGACCGTTTTTTTTCTCATAATGGTGATTCTCTTCCCGAAACTGCGCCACGGTTCCCCGCCCGCCGGGAAACATCCTCACCTGCTCCATTCCCTGCAACATGTCCGACAGCCGGTTCGTCATAGCAGTATTTACTCCTGACAGTTCTCTGCTGATGCGGTGCATGGGATTTAACAATAACAGCTCAATCGCCATCATCACGCTGTTAACTGCCAGCAGGCACAATGTCAGCTGCCAGCTTAAGAGAAACATAGGAATCAGGTATGACACCACCTGTAAAAAGGGCATCACCACTCTCCGTAGTCTGGAACCGTAGATGTCTCCCATTTTCGTGAGATCATAGGACACTTTGGAGACGATCTCGCCGCTGTGGTGTTTTTCATAATAGCTGTAGGGAAGGCTCATCTCCGCATCCAGCACCCTCTCCGACAGATCACCGTAGACCCGCTTGGCTTCCACGTTGTAGCGGATCGTTGCCACACGGTAGATCAGTAGAGAGATCACGCCTACTACCACAATAGCTACGATGGAATACCCCAGTCTCTCATATTCCCCAGTCTGGGCAATATCCACCACACATTTCATCAGCAGTGAGCTCATGATCCCGAACAGGGCAAAGGTCACACTCATGACGAAGATGGATCCCAGGTAGACAAACCGCTTCTTCCCCATGACACGCATGGAGCGGATAAATAGCTTATAATTCTGCATGGTCTGCCTCCTCTCCGTACATGGCCGCATAGACTCCACTCTGTTTTAACAGTTCCTCATGGGTGCCGCACTCTGCGATCCGGCCCTGCCTGAGTACGCAGATCCTGTCTGCATTCTGTACCGTGGACAGACGATGTGCAATGGTGACACATGTTCTGCCCGCCATCACCGTGGAAATCGCTTCCTGGATCCCGCTCTCCGTCTCCACATCCAGCGCGGAGGTTGGCTCATCCAACAGAAGCACCGGGGCATCCTTCAGAATCGCTCTGGCAATGGCAAGGCGCTGTTTCTGGCCTCCGGAGAGGATCACGCCCCGTTCTCCCACCATAGTGTCGTATCCTTCGGGCAGTGTCTGTATAAAATCATGGATCTGCGCCTTTTTGCAGGCTTCCACGATTTGTTCTTTCGTGGCTCCCGGCTTACTGTAAGCGATGTTCTCCGCGATGGTCGTAGGGAACAGGAATACATTTTGGGACACCAACGCGATCTGCTCCCGCAGGGCTTCCCGGTTCCATTCCTCAATCCTTCTGCCAAAGAACCGGTATTCTCCGGCCGTCTTTTCATAGAAGCCGCACAGAATGCGGAAGATCGTGCTCTTTCCGCCGCCGGACTCTCCTACAAATGCGATGTTTTCTCCTTTTTTTACCGAAAAAGTCAGTCCCTGTAATACCGGCACCTCTTCATGGTAGGCAAAATCTACCTGATCGAAAGCGATCACGTTCTCTGCTGGCAGAAGCGCCGCATCCGCGATTCCCTCGCCGGAGGGTTCCTCCTCCGTAGTCAGTATCTTCTCCACACGATCCACGCTGACCATTCCCGTGGAGGCATCCACCATGGCAAAAGGCAGTCCGGTATAGGCATCCACAAATTTGCTCAGGATCAGAATAAACGCCACCAGTCCGCCCAGACTGACCTCTCCGCGGCTGACCAGCCACACGACGTAGATGGCACTGATAATGTTGGGAAGCCACTGAATCAGCTTTCGTACCACAATAGCGGTATTGGTGATCTGGGTACGCTTTTCCTCGTTCTCCACCAGTTCCACCGAAGCCCGGTGCATTTTCCTGCGGAAGACATCTTCGATGCCGAAGGAGCGCAGTACCAGAATACCGCTGACCGCATCCTGGGCGATCTGTGCCATTACGTCGGTCTTCTGCCGGTAGTTCGCCTGTAAACCGCGGATCCGTTTCACCAGTTTTCCTGCAATCCAGAAGATCAGGGGATATGTGATCAGAATGACCATAAGCAGCCCTAGGTTCGTCTCCCCGATATAGACTGCATAGGTAAAAATGCCAATGAGGCTGGCGATCATATCCGGCAGCACCGTCTCCAGAAAACTTGTGATCTCTCCCAGATCTCCGATGACTTTATTGAGTAAGGTAGCAGAATAATTGGCATCAAAATATTTATACTCCGTGCGGTACAGCTTCTCCGCCACCAGATCCCGGTACTCCGTGCAGACCGCCACCGCATACCGGTTGGCTGCGGCACTTTGCAGAAAAGCGGCAATGGTTCCCACCACCGTATAGATCAAAAATTGCAGCAGAAAGCTGCCAAACAGGACTTGCCTGCCTGACAGCATTTCGTCGATCACGCCGCTGATGATTTTATTGCCCTGCACGAGGATCACGCTGACGGCCAATGCCAGAATCGCTTCTGTCGCAAGCAGTCCGCCGTGTCGTATCATACAGCCTGGTAATACCTTCTTATTATGCATACGCCCCCCCGTTGTCTTTTGTTCGTAATTTTAATAATACTATATATTATAAATTACAATTTTATAAAATACAAGTTTGACATTTTATAAAAGTTATGTTATCATAATTTTAGAAAAGGTGCTACTGATGACGGTTCACCTGATTTATATGAGAAAAAATGACTGCTCAACTTGTCAGGTTAGGGGCGGTCATTTTTTTGTGGTCTTATCACTATTAGAACCAATCGAATAGCCAAGACCCAAACAGGTTAAGCAGAGACTAATCACTGCAATCAAGTCACCGATTGTTAGCATAAGCAGAGTCCTCCTTTCCAAGATTTCCCATATGGGATGATCTATGTAATCAGAGCTATCAACTCTCCGCAAAAAGTGAACCGCCATTCACGTCAACGTGAAGTAGCACCTTAAGGCTAACGCCCATATACATTATATAGAACATTCGTTCTGCTCGTCAACTTATTTATTGTTAGTATTCCTTTTCATAGGTATGATCTCCGTCCTGATAGGATCCATCCGATACCAGGAAAATGGATGTACCGTCCATTTCCATCTGTGCATAAGCAACATACCCTTTCGCGGCAAAGAAACCGCTGTAGGAACTGTTCTCCACATAGATCCAAGTGGTATTCTCCTGCTTTGCGGTGTCCAGTCCCGCCGCAAGCGACTCCTGTTGTGCTGCAAGTGATTCCTTCAGTTGTTCCACCTCTTCCTGTTTTGCAGCCGCCTGCTCCAGCGCCGCATTCGTTGCCGCATCAGCTTCGCTGCTCCCCGCTTCGTTGGTCAAAACAACTGTCGTTCCGTCCTTCGGATTCGTCAGAAAACATACCGCCACGATCACGCATACCACGACTGCCGCCAGCAGGATCCAAAAGGACGGTTTCTTATAATTCAATACTTCTTTCACTCTTTTTTTCACCCCTACTTTCCCAAAGGCAAGCGGACATACCATCACCAGCCGCCTTTGCATACTACAGGAAAGCAGTGCATAGGAATAGCTTTTGCGTTCTTACAGAGTAAAATCTCTCACCGCGCTCTCATCACATGCCAGTTCTAGATCCCAACAGAACAATATGTATGCTGCCCAGACTAACGGATTGAACCAGTGAATCATAAGGAGCACAAAACCGAGTGGTTTCCACCACTGGTCGCCCCGCTTAAGATAGTACCAACGAAAAACGTGTTTTTCCGTGTGAAACTTAGAACTTCTTCACAATAGAGCCCTTGCTCTGAGTGATTAGAAGTTCTTTTCACACTGCTCCCCCTTCCGCTTCGTCGATCATTTTCCGGATCTTCGCTGCTTCCTCTGCGGTCAGCGCCCTGTCCTTCGTAAAAGCTGCAAAAAACGCAGGCAGAGAACCCTCAAAAGTGTCCTCCACAAACTGTCTGCTCTGCATCGCATAGAACTCATCTCTGGAGATCAGGGACGTCACCGTCCCGTTGTCATTGCGAAACAGACCCTTGTCGCACAGTCTGCGCAGCACATTATGCGCCGTGGTGCGTTTCCAGTGAAATGCTTCCTCAGTCAGCTTTACCAGCTCCGAAGAAGACACTGGTTCATGCTCCCAGATCATATCCGCATATCGTGCCTCGACCACACCTAACTGAATCTCTGCTATGTTGTTTCCTCCTAATACTGTTTTCCTGATTACATTATTTGTGATAGTTCTGTTTTACTTCCGCTGGATATCATATGTTTCCGGCCAGCCTGCCCGTTCTCCCCTCTCGATCTCCCTCTGGATCCGCTCGTAGATATACAGGTTTTTGTGTTCCAGATCGATCAGCTGCAACAGTTCCTCATCCGTCAGCGACCGTTCCGGGTAGTAAAACTGTGCGTCTGCAATACAGTAAACAAGTTCCTGTCCGTCATATTCTTCCGGGAATGTGATCACTGTAATGGTTGTCTCTGTATAGGCATTTTCCTGTTCGTACTTTTCCGTCCACTCTTCATAACGGGTCTGTTCCTCCGGTGTCAGGTCACGGCTGTCCCCTCCCCAGACATCCACAGGCGCGGAAGAAAGCATTGCATACAGTTCATCGATTTCCGCATCTGACATCTGTTCATAACGATCAAAATAGGACACCTCGGAATATTTCTGCTGCCATATTTTCTCCTGTATGCTGTAATCCAGCTTATGCACATATTCGATGACTTCCAGCCATTCCTCTTCGGTAACAGTGGTACTCGGCAGATAGATGAGACAGCCATATTCTTCCCCGGGGGTGCTCCGAACGGCTACACCTGTGCCGGAATAGTTCTCTTCTTCGGCTAATTCATGAAGCTGTCCCGCGGGATATTTGCCATCCTCTTCATATTCCCGGGTCAGCTGCTCATATACACTCTGTTCTCTTGCCGTCAGTCCTCTGTTAAATTCCGCCTGAACACTGCCTTGTCCTGCCACCATCTCCAAGTGTCCCAATTCTTCCGTCCCGATGTCAGTCATGCGCTCTGTCAGATAGCGGCGGTATCCCATGATTCCGGCGGCGGTGGCGGATACAGCTGTGACAGAAAGTATCACCACAGCTAACAGGATGCCTGCTGCGCGGGGGAATCTCTTGCCCGTCAATTGTTTTTCCTGCGACGCCTGTTGTCTGATATGTGCATAGGCTGCATCTGCCCGCTCCAACACGATCTGTGGAAGTTCTATTTCTATTTCCTGTATTCGTCTCATTTTCTTCCGCCTCCTTCCTCTGTCTCCGCATAATACTTTGCCAACTGCTCCCGTCCTCTGGCAAGCCTTGTGCGCACCGTGCTGTCCGGCAGTTGCAGTAATTTCCCGATCTCTGCCGTCCGTAATCCTTCCGCATAGAACAACACCACGATCAGACGATATTTTTCATCCAGTCCCCGCAGGGCTTCCTTCCATTCCAGATTGGCCTCCGCCTCTACTGTCCTCCCCGTTTCCTGCTCCGGCAATTCCTCCACGCAGACCATCCGCCTCCCCAGGCGCAGGATATCCTTGCATTTATTGATCAGAATACGGATCATCCAGGTCTTGAAATACCGATTTTTCTGCAACGTGTCTATTTTCTCCCAACAGGTGAGAATCGTCTCCTGCATGGCGTCCGCAATATCCGCATCCTGCGACAGGATTGCACTGGCCGTACGGTACATATCCCGTTCATGAAGCTGCATCAGCTCCGTGAAAGCATCCGGATTCCGCTTCTTCGACCTGCGCACCAGTTGTTCTATCTCTCCCATGTGCCTCGTCCTTTCTTCCTCATAAGTATACGTCTTATGACTATTAGACGGAAGAGCTGCCGGAAATGTCCCGATTTTTTGCGAAAAAATAAACCTACCTTGTCACTTGACCAGTACAGGTAGGTTTATTATATAAAATTATCCAACCACTTACGGTCTCTGTCCCATAGCGCCTTCCAGTGTCAGGGTCTCACCGCTCATATACTTGAAGTCGGGAGAAGCCAGCTGTACGCAGACGCGGCCGATCTCCTTCTCCACGTCGCCGTAATGTCCCATAGGAGGCATCTTGACATTTGCCTTGAAAGCATCGGGATATGCCTGCTCGAATTTTTCCAACTGTGCGGTCCATGCCAGAGGACATACAACGTTGACATTGATGCCATCGGGACCCCACTCGGTAGCTGCGACTCTGGTCAGTCCGCGGATACCTTCCTTGGCCGCCGCATAAGCGCACTGTCCGAAATTACCGAAGAGACCTGCTCCGGAGGCAAAGTTAATAACAGAACCCTTAGTCTCCTTCAGATAAGGATAGCAGGCCTTCATATAGTAGAATGCTGCATACAGACCGGAATATACCGCCAGGTCAAACTGCTCGGTGGTATGATCTGCGATGGTTACACCGGAAGCGGAAGCCTGCGCATTGTTGATAAGTACATCGATCCTTCCGAAAGTGTCAATCGCCTGCTTCACCACATTCTGTACGATCGCTTCATTGTCTGAACCGGCGCTGACATCTGCCTGTACGGGAAGTACCTTGATACCGTACTTTGCCTCCAGTTCTTCCTTCGCATCCGTCAGCTTCTGTACATTGCGTCCGGTCAGCACCAGATTGGCACCTTCTTTTGCATAAGCGGTTGCGATTCCGTAACCGATGGATCCGCACTCTCCGTTGCTCAATACCGCTCTTCCTCCACCGGTGATGATTGCTGTCTTTCCTGTTAAAAATCCCATAAAATACCCTCCCTTTCTTGTTTTTATCTATTTCCTTATAAAACTGCTTATCTGCCTGAATGCAAGCATTCGCAGAACGCAGTTTTGCATGGCTCTGAATAGTTACCATTGTAGCATAATTATAAGCGCTTTACCTGAGAAAAATACTCACCAATATTCCTATGATTCCGCCAATAATGAAAGTAGCAGGAATGCCGTAAGCATCCTTTTTTGTCATCCGATCCCACTCAATCCGCGAAGGTGTCATCTTCGTATGGCACATGCTCTGATAGCAGAGATAAATATGTCTCCAACGACACAGATACCCCACCAGATTATAGATTCCATCCAATAATATTCCCACTGCCAGTACAAACAGCATTGTAATTCTCCCCCGGTAGAAGTCTGCCAGCGCTCCTGCTATCAGAATCAATACCGGATAGCCATAACGATCCAAATATGCCAGAATGTACATTACTGTCGTAGAATAACTGCGTTCCGGCTTCTTCTCAACGATCACTTCCGTGCACCCCCAGTCGCTCTGCCTCCTGTAAAAACCTGACTTCGATCTCTCCCGGCGTATGCTCCGCCAGATCCGGTACGGAAAAAAGCTGCGGCACCGCTCTGTTCTCTTCGCCGTGAAGCAATGTCTTCAGTTCCAGTTCCAGGATCTCATCGTCGATCTGTTTCCAGCGGCGGTTCTCCTCTTCCGTCAGATCATCCAGATCGAAATGTGTGAGAATTGTTCCCATGATCTTACTTTCAATCTCCAGATAATTGGTCAGATAGATTTTCACCGGGCGGATGATATCCGATATATATCCCTCGCTGGCATCATGGAGCAGACAGGCGAGCTGCTGCCTCTTAGACCACCCTCTGGCTTTCGCTTCCGCAGCACAGTTGAGCGAATGCTGTCCCACCGAATAAAAATAGGTCAGCTGTCCGCCTCCCCGGCACAGTAAACTCAGTGCATGCGCAATGTCTTCTATATATACATCCTCAGGCGTCATCTGCATGGGATCGAATTTTCTGCCGGAATACGTTGTCATGGTGTTCATTGTGTTTTCTCCGTTCTGTTAGCGTTACTTCTGTTTCAAAATTTCATTGCAAGTCATTTCTTAGATAAAAAACTATTTCCGCATTACTATTCTTTACCGCCTTACTTCTCCGCACGGATCAGATTCTTATAGAACCGAACCGCACCGGGCAGGCAGTTATACTCAATATTTTCATTCAGTCCATGCATTCCCTTCATCTGTTCCGGTCCGTAGACTACCGGTGCAAAACGGATACAGTTCCTGCAGATGGGCTGGTAAAACTGTGCATCGGTCGCACCCGTCATCACATAAGGACTGGAAGGCAGTCCCGGGAAAGTATCTGCGATGGTCTGCTCCACCAGATGGAATGCTTCTCCGTGAATATCCACAGGTGGCGTATAATCATTGGCATGCAGCACTTCGGTCTCCAGACCGTATTTACCTGCTACTTTTTTGATGATCTCCAGGCTCTCTTTCTCCCCCTGATGAGGAATAAAACGCATGTTAGCGCCCACATAGGCTTCCTGAGGCAGCACATTATAGGCATCGGATCCCTTCTGCACCGTGAAAGCGATCGTCGTCTTCAGCATTGCACCTGCCTGGGCACTGATCGCAGGCATGACCGCTTTTAATACCGGGCCGAACAGCCACACATTACCGAATACCAGCTTCATTCCGAATCCGGCGTAGGGCGCCAGTTCTGTGAACATCGCCGATACCTCCGGTAGCAGCTTTTTCCGGAACGGGGAATGCGTCTCCACCTCATTGACAAAAGCGGATAATCTGGCAATGGGAGTTCCCTTCGACGGTGCGCTGGCATGACCGCCGTTGCTCCGTGCGGTGAACTTCACATCTGCCTTGCCCTTTTCAAATACGCCTACCATGGCAAAGTTGCCGTGAATACCGCCGATGGGTTCGGTGATGATCGCACCACCCTCATCGCATACCAGGAACAGCTCGATCCCTCTGCGCTGCAATTCTGCCACAATCTTCGGTGCACCGTCACCGCCCCACTCTTCCGTGCAGGAGCTTGCCAGATAGACATCGGTGGGCGGGACGAACCCCTCCGACAGGAGTTCCTCCACCGCCTGGAAAAATGCCATTACAGAGGCTTTGGTATCGGATGCGCCTCTGCCCCATACTTTTCCTTCTGCGATATCTCCGGAAAAGGGTGCATGAATCCATTCACCTTCCGCCGGCACCACATCCTGGTGGCTCATGAGCAGGATCGGTTTTTCAGAGCTTTTTCCTTTCCAGTAAAATAACAGATTCCCATCAATCTCTGTCTTCTCCAGCTTCTCATGTACCAGAGGGAACAGTTCCTCCAGCACCTTATGGAAGCCTAAGAATTTCTCCACCTCTGCCACGTTGGCATAGGAGGTGGTGTCATATTGGATCATTTTCGACAGTTTCTCTGCCAGTGCCAGCGCTTCCTCCTCCGGTTCGTCTGCCACATAAGTCGAAGTCTTCGACGGCATCAGCAGGGTGCGGAGCACCGCGATCAACAGCAGTACTATAATAACCGCAACCACTGCAAGTAAAATGAAACCTATATATTTCATATTTTCCTCTTTTCCGGGCGCTACCTTCTATTACTCGCATAACCCGACAGGTTTGGCCCCTTTTCCATTCATCTGTTTTCTGTCCATATAGTCTTCTGACTATTCAGCCCCGGTATTTACACTATTGGGGGCATTTTGTCTATTCCGGACTCTGTGTATTCTTTTTCCGGAACAGCAGATATGCCACACCGATGGCAATAGCGCCGGAAGGAACGATCATAAAGCTGGTGGAGCCGATCAGGGACGGTACCAGAATGAACAACAGGCTCATGAGGATCAGCGGCAATGCAGCGATCTTCATATTTTTCCGGTAATATTTGTACGCCATGGCACCGAACAGCGCCGGAACCACATTTTCAAAAGCCGGCTGCAATACTTCACTCTGCAGCACGGGCTGCAGCGGCACCATCAATAACACGCCCAGTGCCAGGACGAGGATTGTCACCAGTGAAGATGTGGCGATGGAGATCGTGGAGATGATCTCATTTTCCGGGGTTCCTGTCTTCGCTCCTACCATATCTCTCGCATTGACCGCGCAGGGGATCTTCATATTGATCAGGTTACCGGTGATAAATGCCAGGTATCCGCCGCCGGCTCCCAGCATCGGTGTGTAGATCAAAAACTCTGCGATGCTGCTGACCAGCCATACGATTCCCACAGAGAGGAACCCCTTGCCGACAGCCCCCAGATCCGGATACGCACCTAAAAGCTTACCGATGAGAAACGGTGCTCCAACTAACATCACCAGCGTAATGATACTCACAGTCCGCCCAATGACATGTGTTTTCTTCGTGTAGGCCTGCCAGGTATCCGGAGTCTGCCTGGTCTGTTCCTTTGTTGCTTCTCCATTATTAAGTTCCTTATTATCTATTGTCATGCTATCCGTTTTCATATTAATCTCCATTCCGCAGACGATTCCTTCCGTTGGAGGAATTGCAAATCAAATTTTAAGGTTGTCACGTCAGCCTTTACAGCAACCCCACCAGCACCGCTGCCGTCATACCGATGATCATGCTTCCGGCAATGGAAAAGCTGTCCACCCAGGCTTTTCCTTTTTTCTCAATGAGGTATACAAACCCTGCCATCACCAGTGCCGATACCGCCATTACCACTAACGGAATGTAATCTCCGTGAAACGTAAACAATCCGTTCTCCGATATAAAACCGCCAAGATATCTTCCGATGTAGGTGCTGACCAGTCCGATGAACATGGCAGTCATTGCCATATCTCCGAAGCCCGGCTTGCCGGATTTTTTATTCGAGGTCAGCTTCTGTGTATATTTTTTATTCAGGAAAATGGACAATGCCATGCCCCAGATAATGCAGATGCTCATGAGCAGTGCGATCGTGGAAAATGCCTGCGGTGTCATTTCCGCAGCAGACAGTGTGCTCATTCCCACCTGCTCCGCTGCTGCCTGCGCCACCTGGGTCTCATAATGCAGTGCACCGATCACGGACAATCGAAGCCACGGCCAGGGTGTTCCCAGACTTCCCGACAGGGCGATGACACCCAGCAGAATCCCCACACTGGGCAATAGGGAAAAGGTCGCACTGGAGATGATCGTACGCTTCATTTTCGTGGTATCCATACCGAGTGCCTGCCCGGCGCGGTAAGCCCTCACCAGAAAAATCACACAGACCACCGCCACAAAAGCAATGATCCCTCCACAGATCAGGTACATCGGTACACTGTTTAACTGACTTAAGATTGACATGTCTCTTCCTCCTTCAGAATCTCTCTGATTTTATCTTCCTGTAAATGCTCTCCGATGACGATCAGCACCTCCTGCCCCACTTCGACAGACTGCATCGTATGACTGTCCGGTGTAGCATTCAATTCCATCCATTGTCCTGCTCCGTTTTTCACATAACCCTTGATCCGGAATACTTCTCCGCAGGACTTGTCGGCAAACAGTCTGGGCACCGCCCGTTCCAGAGCCTCCGTCTTAATCTTCTCTTCCATGAAAAATAAAGAGTCGAAGCTCTGCCCATTCTCTAAATCCATCTTGCGGTAACTTTCCAGACGATAACCGCATTTGGATACTTCCTCTAAATCTTCTTTTGTCAGATCCGTGAGATTTTTCTGTAAGATATCCTTCTTGGGGTCGATTCTCCGGTCACAGCGGATCTGTTCCAGTGCCCGGTTGAGATGTGCCACCGTGTCCTCACACTGTTCCCTGGCGGCTGCATCCGCATGGCTCAGGATCACTTTTCCGGCATTGGCAGCCTCCGATGCCAGCAGATAGTCCGCCTGCTCTGATAGATTATCTTCCAGTCTTGCATCCAGTATGGCGATGACATTGCCGATCTCATACCACTGGTCCAGCGGCTCCTCCCGAAGTACATCAAAAAACTCATCTACATCATAGATTCCCGACGGCTCCACCAGCACCCTGTCATAACCGCACATTCGCATGGAGATCAGCTTCGTACGGAAACGCCTCCTGTGGCTCTCCGCATCGCATCCTCCGGCGATCATCTCCAGTTCGCACTGATCTCCCCTGAGTTCGTGGAGCATCAGCATATCCACGTTGATAGCACCGAAATCATTTTCCAGAATACCGATATGCAGTCCCTGATTCATCAGGTATTCTGCATATTTTTTCAGAAAAGTAGTCTTTCCGGATCCCAGGAAGCCTGTGATCAGATCGATCGTTACCATATATCGTCTTTCCTCTCTGTTTCATTGATTTGCATAGTGATCACTTCTATAATTCTTTCTCATAACACCAGTAGGAATGCCCGAAAAGCTCACATTCCCCTGCCGTGGTAAAATGCAATTTTTCATAAGAGCGCAATGCTTTCACATTGTCCTTTGCCACTAAAATGTGTGCCGCCTTATAACCCTGTGATTTCAATTCCGCCATAGCTTCCTGCAACAGGATCCTGGCAATGCCGCGGTTCTGATATTCTACCGCCACTCCCAGTCTGGACAGCTCTGCCACCGGGGTAAGATCCTCTGACCAACAGGACAGTGCCTCCACTTCCGGGTCATCATCTATGGAGATTGTGCCTATTAATCGTCCTCTCCCATCAGGTTCCGGCATTTTCTCATACAGACAAAACAATGCATTTCTCGACAGGTCAAATTCCACTTCCCGTTCTGTGGGATAATTTTCTGTCCAGACACAATATTCGGTTCCGATCAGTGAACGGTATAATTGCAGGATCTCTTCTGCTTCTTCTCTGCGTGCCCTGAGAAATTCCATGTAACGATCCTTCATGCTGTTCCATTCCTTTACTGACTTATCTTTTACGTTTTTAAAGTTCTCCGCTACCGCCACATACAGTACACTTTTTGTCTCCGTGACACAGAATGCAGTCATCAGAGATCACACCCTTGCCATGACAGATACTACAAGATTTACCACCGCTTCCACCGCACTGCTGGCAGGTATTTCCCCCACTGCCTCCACAATGCCTGCAGCTGGTTCCGCTGGTAGCATCCACACCGCTGCCACCACATCCTGGACAGGTCTGTCTCCCACTGCCTCCACAGGTACCGCAGGTCTCCCACAAGGATCCTCCACAACGCTTACAAGGTGCTGTACCACCCTTGCATTCCTGGCAGATTCCGGTTCCGTCACAGGCACTACATTTTGTCTTCTGTGAAACGTTTGTTGCCGATACATTACCTGTATTATCTGTCTTATCCGACACAGTATCCCCGGCTCCTGTGTCGGCTCCTTCGATAGCGACCGGCGTACCGGCATCCTGCAGCTCTAAGGCAGCATCCACACCTTGTTCTTTTAATTCCGCAGTAACTGCAGCCGCGATCACCTGTTCCACTGTGTCTGCCTGCCCGGACTCCGTTGATTTTTCCAGATCTATGGTAATATTTTTACCGTCTGCCAGATACTCTTTTGCCACTGCCTGCTGTATGATCACAGGCATAGCCTTTTCCACATCCATCCCCGTGAGGTCCGTCTCTGAGAATAGATCTTCCGCATCCTGGTTCAGGCATGCAACCGCCACTACCTTTGACTGCTCATCCAGATATAACCTGAATTCGGGATTGATCGTGATATGCAGCCGGTATGCATAATCCAATGTTTCCGGATCTACTGTCTCTGCCTGCTCTTCTGCCGCAGCAGTCTGTTCTGTGGCAGTTACAGCGATGTCTGTCTGTACCTGTGATCCTTCCGCTTCCTGTGCTTTATTGCCGCAGCCAGATAACAGCAACAAACTTATTCCCGTTAACAACGCCGCTATTTTGATTCTTTGACCTGATAACACTTCTTCCTTGTTTCTCTTTTTCATATCCTACCTCATAGCTTTCTTGCATCTGTTTTACACCTTTAATGTTTTCAGATACTCTTTCTGCTCCCGAGTGATCCGGTAGCTTTCCCTCGCCTTCTGTATAGTCTTGTTATGAGTCCATGGATCCAAGCATTTTTTCTCGATATAGCCAACGGCAACATCCCACTGTTTTGCCAGTGCCGTGGCATAGAACCAGGCAATCATCATGTTCACATAATATTCCTCGGAATGTACCGCTGCCGGGATCTCCAGATATTCCACCCGGAAATCCTCATCCAGGAAATGTGTCATCAGCATTTCCATTCCAAAGCGGCAGGTATATGGGTGTTCTGAGGCAGCCCATTCCTTTATTTTGTCTATCAGCCGGTCTCTGTTTTTGCGAAACACCTTTGGAGAAAAAATATCACACACCGCCCAGTTATCCACATAAGGCAGGAAGCGCTCCACTTCTTTTACACAGACTTCGTAATCTTTGATCTCCGCCACCAACAGCGCATGCAAAATATTTTCATCATAATAAGTGTGCGGCAGCTGCTTCAGAAACTCTACGCTCTCCGGATCCTTTCCATACTCCTTCGCAAGCTTACGAATTGCGGGAATACGGACTCCGATAATCGTCTCCGCAGGAATCGTCGGGATTAATTTGCTCTGGAAATCACGGTAACCTTTATCTTGCAATTGAAATAATAATTCCTGTGCTTTCATACAATTTTCTCCTCAAAATGCCTGCTTTCTGTTTATTGTACCACAAGCATAGAAGATATGCAAAACAGTCATGGATGGAAATTGAGAGCTGGGGCGGCGAACGCCCGCCTGTGCCCTTCTCCGCCTCAGCGTGGGCACAGGAGATAGGAACAAGCTAGTCTGTACCCTTCTTCCGCCTCAACGTGAATAGTTTGTGGGTATACCCTGTCAATGTTTCCTTGGTTTTAATAACTGGTAATCCATCTTTTTCTGAACATAATTCCTTATAAGTCTCTATAGATAATAATGGAACCCTAATAATAAACGTCTTTCCTACTTCATATGGCATCATATCAATTCCTCCTAATTTGCTTTTACTTTATTTCGTAACTCTTTTATTACTCCGACACTTGAATCAAATACTTAAAAGTTCTATTACCAAAACATAATAATCTTTTTCACATAACGTTATATATTTATTATTTTTTGTATTATATACTTTACATTTCGTTTGATATATCATATAATGCATATAGAAAGGAGGTTATATAAATGAAAAATATGCGTCTTAAATTAGCGCGCGTTGAGATGAATCTTTCTCAAGAAGAACTGGCTGCCAAAGTTAATGTTACACGCCCTACTATCAACTTACTAGAAGGCGGAAAGTTTAATCCCAGTCTTCAGCTTTGTATTCGGATATGTAAAGTACTTAACAAAACATTAAACGATTTATTTTGGGAGGAGGACAACTTATGAAAACCACCATTCACTGTGATGAAAGGATCACAAATATTCGGCACACAATTTATGTTAAACTTTTTTGGGGTATAATTATAGCAAATGAACTTACTTATCTACTAGATTATTTTTTTAAAACAAGCTTAAACGGTTGGGTTATTCCATTAGCGCCTGATGTGTTAATCATTTGGATGTCAATAAAAGGAGTTCTTTTTAATGGAACCCAACATTTTCCACTCTGGTGTTGGCTATTTGCACTATGCTATTCTAGTTTAAATACTATTATCGTTTTTGTTGAGAGTTTCCAAATTGATACTGTTTTCTATCTTGAACAGATTAATCAAAGAATTATTGTCTCCTTAATATTTCTAACTGTTTATTTCCTTGTAGTATTGTTATTTTTTTACATTTCTTATCGTATTGCTATAAGAAAAATTAAAAAACTTTCTACTGACATCTAATTATGTAAAATTAAATGATTATCAATCCCACATGGGAAGCTTGTTTTGTTGCTGATACCCACGCTATGAAAAGTTCGAGGGTATGGGAAGCTTATTTTGCTGCTGATACCCAAAATGTGAAAACCGGAAGGTATAACAAGGGAACTCTATATTCTAAAATGTTCGTCGTGGGTGTCCTGTATTTTGGGTCTATACAGAAAAAATGAGTTGTGAGATACTAAAATTGCTACAAATAACGCATAAAAAGATGAATATGGGTCTATAGGGAAAAAACCGGCTCTGAGGTACTCATTTTGAAGAAATTGAGTATCTGGCAGGCAAATTTTTAGCTATAGGCCCATATTGTTTAGTTTTTGTTTTTTTACCTGTCCCCAAAAGTACCTACAGGGAAATTTATCTTCTATAGACCCATGAAGGTTTTCAAGAAATCAGTAGCCCCGGCTGGGTATAAGAATAAGCAGTGCCGCGTTTCTTATACCCTGCCAAGGGCTACGGGGATTAGATACAATTTTCTTCGCTAACTCTCAATTTACAACACCTTGGATCCGTTCACGGTCAGCTTAAAGGATGCCTCCAACACTTCCGCTGCGCGCTTACACATCATCATACGTCCAAGGAATATCTCAAAATACTCATACATGCTGCAGATCTTCGGATCAATCTGCAGATTCAGTGAAATCACTCTCTTCTCCACATTGATCTTAAGCTTCGTATCCGTAACCGCATAATTGACGCGGTCGTGTTTATCGAAGGTTGCCTTATTCTTCTCCCGGACTCTGCTCCTGCGGACATCGGTCTTATCTGCAATGATCAGCGCCGCGGAGATGGGATCGGTAGCACCGCCGGTAGATTCGTCATGCAATCCGATAGCGGACACGATCTGCACCCGATCCTCCAAGGGCAGATCTGTCTTCTTCAGAATATCATTTGCAAGCAGCGCCCCGTACTCTGCATGATGGCTACGGTTCACCGCATTTCCGATATCGTGCATAAATCCGGCGATCTTCACAAGTTCAATATCTTTTTCCGGATACCCAAATTTTTTCAGAATCTCCGCTGCCCGCTCTGCCACCAGTCCCGAATGCGCCTCCGAATGATCGGTGAATCCCATGGCACCCAGATTCGCATTTCCTTTTTTAATAAATGTCAGTACTTCTTCATTTTTTCTGATTTCACTATATGTCATTCTTCTACTTCTTTCCTTCCATCATGTGTTGATTCCCGTGTCTTTATATACATCTTATTTCGTGTTCATTGTACCATCCGCCCACAAATTCGTGCTATGATACGCTACATCCTGTTTTGCAGTTGCTTTTTTTCCAAGGCGCATTCTATGTTACCAAAACTGTTGCAGCAACACTATCCTGGGCAGGTAAACAGCATGTAATATCTGTGTAAACAACCCGGATATAAGCTGACAGGCATTCACATTTTCTTCTTTTCAGTTTTCACCGGTAGGAGTATAATAAAACACAGAAAATATTTGGAGATTTTGTTCCAGAGAGGAGACCACAATGAAATTAAAAGAATTACAGGATGCTATGATCGCTGCCATGAAGGCAAAGGATAAATTCAGAAAGGATGCCATCTCCGCACTGGTATCCGCTGTAAAGAAAAAAGGAATCGACAACGGCTGCCGTGACAACATTCCCGATGAGATGGCCAACGAAGCCATCTTAAAAGAGATCAAATCCGTGAAGGAGCAGATCGATACCTGCCCCGCAGACCGTACCGAGCTGCTGGAGGAATACAAAAAACGCTATGAGATCATGAGTGAATTTGCCCCCAAGATGCTCTCCGCTGAGGAAGTCAAGTCAATTCTGGAAGAGAAATTCGCAGAGGTTCTGGCTACGAAAAATAAGGGACAGATCATGAAGGCTGTTATGGGCGAGCTGAAGGGCAAGGCTGACGGCAAGGTCATCAATCAGGTCGTTGCTGAGCTGACCAAATAGTTCATCATTTTCTGAAAAGCGACTTTCGTATTACAACCGAAAGTCGCTTTTTCATTTGAAATTATCTCTTATGCTTATGCCGACCAAATGTCTGACAATTCCTCTTTGTTCGGCACCGAGGGAATTCCCCCTCTTTTTTGAACGCATAGTCCGGCTACGCTATTTCCCATCACCGCACATTGCATAATTTCTTCCCACGATAAAACTTCTATTCCTTTACCATATTTCAGATATTTGCTTAGGAATCCGCCCCAGAAGCAATCTCCTGCCCCTGTCGTATCAATAATTTTCTCAACAGGTGTTGCCTTTACTGTCTCACAATGTTGCTGTGTTGCAATCATAGCCCCTTTTTCTCCTAAGGTCACTGCTACTATCCGAGGTCCCTGCTTGAGAATTTTTAATGCTGCCTTTTCATAATCCGGTTCTTCTGTCAATAAAAGCAGTTCTTCCTCGGACACTTTCATCACATCCACCACAGGAATCACTGACTGCATGCTTGCAACAGCAGTTTTCTCATTTTCCCAGAGTCTTGCACGATAATTGGGGTCATATGATATTAATGCCCCATGCCGTTTTGCCTCTTTCAACGCCTCTAACGTTGCACTTCGCGACGGTTCTTCGGTCAAAGACAGTGAGCCGAAATGAAATATTTTACAATGCTGCAAAAGCTCTCGATCCAGTTCATCCTTGCGAAGCTGCGTATCGGCTCCCGGTTTTCTTGCAAAAGAAAATTTTCTCTCTCCGTTTTTATCCAGTTCCACAAACGCCAAGGTAGTAAAATAATTTTCATCCTCTACAAGGGCTCTTGTATCGATCTGTTCTGATTGTAAGGATTTTTTCAAAAATTCTCCCTGCATGTCTTTTCCGATTTTTCCAATGAACGCGGTCTGAAATCCAAAATGACTTGCTACCGTAAGAAGGTTGGCGGGTGCTCCCCCGGGATTCTGTTCAAATAGTTTCTGTCCGTTTGCACTAAATCCTGCCTCGGTAAAATCGATCAACAATTCTCCCAGTGCGACGATATCAACCTTTCCTGCCATTTTCAGGTCCTCCATTATTTCACTCGTACTGTTTTATTTTTCCTGAACATTAATAATGACCTTCATAGTCGTCTCTCTGTTTGCATCGATATAATGATATGCTTCCAAATAATCTTTAAAGGCAAAAGTTTTTGAAATCAGAGGTCTTAAATGAACTTTTTCTTCCTTAACCAATCGAATACCATCCAGATAATCATCATGCCGGTACATCATAGTACTCTTAATATCCAATTCGTGATCGTTGGCTACCGCAAGGTCAACTTCCGCCATGCCTGCAAATACAGCTACCAATACAATGGTGCTTCCTTTTCTTGCATACTTGATTGCCTGTCCCATGGTAATATTATTGCCGGCACAGTCATAGATGACATCTGCCTTATCCGGACCGAATGCCTCAATCATAGCCTCTCCAAAATCTTTTTTGGCAGTATTGACGCATACATCAATTCCACATTCTTTCGCTTTTTCCAGACGCAAATCGCTTACATCCGTAATCATTACCTTGTCGGCACCCATTCCTTTTGCAGTCTGTGCCACTAGATTACCAATAGGTCCTGCTCCCAATACGGCAATTTTCATTCCTGTCACATCGCCCATTTGCTTGACGCCATGCACCGCTACTGCCAGCGGCTCAATCATGGCACCCTCCTCGTAAGACATATCTTCCGGAATCGGTGTCACTTTAGAAGCATCTACCGCAAAATATTCCGATGCCGTACCGGTTGTCTGGAATCCCATTACTTTCAATTCCTCACATAGATTATATTTTCCGTGACGACAGGGATAACAATGTCCGCAATATACCTGCGGTTCAATGGTCACCTTCTCTCCGACTCGAAAGTTCTGTACCCCAGCTCCCAATTTTACGATTTCTCCGGACACTTCATGTCCCTGTGTCACAGGATATTTTGTAAAAGGATGCTTTCCATGATATACATGGATATCCGATCCGCAGATTCCGATGTTCATAATTTTAACCAATACCTGGTCATCTTTCACTTCAGGGATCTCTACTTCTCGAAAAATAATTTCTCCCGGTTTAGTCATTACCTGCTGTAACATAATGTCTCCTCCTTTATCATAATTGATCAAATTCAAAAAAGTTTCTTACATTGTAATAGCAAATGTTCTGAATCACTTTGCCAAGTTCTTCTTCCGAGGAAAAATATTCGCCTCGTTCTATCAACTCTCCGAAATAATTACACAATACTCTCCTATAGAGTTCATGCCGGGGATAAGAGATAAAACTGCGGCTGTCCGTAAGCATACCTACCGATACGCTCACCGGATACAGATTGGCGCATGCGGCAAATTGCCTTGCGATCCCGTATTGCTGGTCATTAAACCACCATGGTGCCCCTAACTGTACTTTCCCTCTGACGGCTTTCCCGGATGCATCTGCGGAAAATCCTGCCGCCAGAACAGCCCATGCTTCTATTTTCGTTCCGTCTAACGGATACAGGATGATGCGCGGCAGTTGTCCCGCCAGTGTCAGACGGTTTAATAGTTCTCCCACAGAGCTGACCACTGTGCTGTCATCTATACAGTCAAAACCGCATGACTTTCCCGCAAGCTCCACACCTTTGGTATTCGCATCCAGGTATGTCCCGATATGAAGCTGCATTACGAAGCCGTTCCGATAATACATTTTCCCCATCTCGAACAGAAAAGCAGTCCGGTATTTATCACGTTCATTTTCCGTCAGTCTTTCATTTTTCCGGGCCTTTTGAAAGATTTCATCTATTTCTTCTGCTGCGTAATCGCACCAGTTAAGGAAAGGGATACCATCATCCGATACCGTTGTCCCTGTGATCTGTTTGAAGTACTGCAGCCTCTGTTCCAATGCTGTCAACATATCCGGGAAACTCTGTATGCTCCGTCCGGATACCGTTTCCAACTGCTTCATATATGCATCAAATCCGCCATCTTCTGCAAACATCGCCTTGTCCGGCCGAAATGCAGTAATAACCTTTACACCGAAATTCTCCTTCTGAAGCTGTTTATGGTATCTCAGATCATCCACCGGATCCTCTGTCGTAGATAACAGTTCCACATTCGAATGCTCCAGGCACCACCGCCTCGTAATGTGCTTTTCCTGTATGATCCGTTTCGTCTGACGATAGATATCTTCTGCATTTTCTCCATTGACCGGTACATCAATATCAAAATATCTCTTCAGTTCCAATGCGCACCAGATGTAGAGAGGATTTCCTATTAATTCCGGCAGAACAGCTGCAAATGCAAGAAACTTATCATGATAGCTTGCGTCACCTGTAATGAAGCTCTCGTGAATTCCCAAAGTCCGCATAGCACGCCATTTGTAATGGTCACCCTTCAGCCACATTTCTCCAAGATCTTCAAATTCCTTATTTTCTGCGATTTCCACAGGCTGAAGATGGCAATGATAATCAATGATCGGCATGTTCTCCGCATATTTGTGATATAGCATACTGCCCGTTTTATTCGTAAGGAAAAGTTCTTCACTAAATCTGTTATTCATTTTCTTTCCTCTCTAGAAGCCGATCAGGGCTCCTCCATCAACCGGAATACAGCTTCCGCTGATATACCGGGCAGCATCACTGCACAAGAAAGCTGTCACCATTCCGATATCCATCGGGTCTCCGACCATTTTTGCCGGAATGCGTCCCAGGATTTTTCCAAGTCTCTGTGGATCACCGTCGGTTGCCTTATGGAACATGGGGGTATCGATCCATCCGGGTGCAATGGCATTGGCAGTAATTCCATATTCCGCCAGTTCAGCAGTCAGCGTATGTATCAACCCCAGATATCCCGCTTTTGCTGATGCATACCCTGCCACCATGGGCTGGCCGATGTAACTGGTCATACTGGCCTGAAAAATAATTCGCCCATGTCTCTTCTCTTTCATATAGGGTACCACGGCCTTGGTAAGTGCAAAGGCTCCTGTCAGATGAACATCTAAAACACTTTTATACTCTTCCACCGACATATCCCAAATATATTTTTTACAATGGTTTCCCGCATTGTTCACCAAAATATCCACGGTTCCGTGTTCCGCGGCGATTCTGTCCACCAGCTCCTGCGCCTTCTCCGTGTCCGTAATATCGAACCGGTAATAATGTACCCTGTCGCCGAATTCTTCCAGGGCTTCCGCTACTTTTTCAGGTTCACTGCGGGCTGCAACACATACAACAGCCCCTGCACTGATCAGGCATCTGGTAATAGCAAGTCCAAGTCCGGTAGCGCCTCCGGTTACAATAGCGACCTGACCCTTCAGGTCATACCAGTCGGCAATATTAAACTTTTTCAACATCTCACCTCTTTCTCTTGATATTTATAAGGAATAAAGTACTCCTTATGTCCCATCTCCTCGCTCTTGGTTTTCTCTCCGGATGCGACTCCGATAATCGTCCGAAGCAATTCCTCTGCCATCTCCTCCTGCGACATCTCGCCACTTAAGATAGGACTGGCATCAAAATCCATGTCATCACGCATCCTCTGAAAAGTACTATGGTTTCCCGTGATCTTGATACACGGCCCTACCGCAGATCCTACTACATTTCCTCTGCCCGTCACCAAAAGTACGATGTGTGCCCCACAACTGATCAGATCCATAAGGCCCTCGTTATCATTTGGATTGGTAATCCCAAACTGCATAAAGTACGGATCCGGGGTGGAATCAAGCAGCCACAAACCTCTCCTTTTCGCAGATCCGGATACTTTCAGGACACCCTGGATCGGTCTGGTACCGCTCTTGATCAAAGCTCCCATACTCTTTTCTTCTATGGTAGATAATCCACCTGCAAAATTGCCTGGGCTGACAGAATACTGTTGTACGGATTTGCAATAATCCAGTGCTTTATCATAGGTATATCTCAGTTCTTCTCTTGCCCGCTCATCGACTGCTCTCTGTATCAGCAGATGATCCAGACCGATTGCTTCCACGATCTCTTCAAAAATAGCGGTTCCGCCCAGATCCACCAGTCTGTCATATAACCTGCCCACCACAACATTGCCCGCCAGTCCGCTGGTATAATCCGATCCGCCGCATTCTGCCCCGATGACCAGATCTTGTACTCCCATAGGGACACGTGGTACCTGCAGCAGCATTTTTTTAGCTTTTCCGACCCAGTCAAGGCCTTTCTTCACTGCATTGAGGGTTCCTCCCTCGTTCTGGATGAAAAGCCACTCTGACGGTTTTCCTTCCTTCCGGGCAATATCCGCCAGCCACTCAGGCTGGATGTATTCACATCCAAGCCCCACTGCCAGCACAGCACCTACATTGGGATGTCTGATCATACTGATCAGAAGATTCACCGCATATTGATTGTCCGTGCATCCGTCAAATCCTATCAGTTCCACATCCGGGTCATCGGAATTTTCCACGATTTTTCTTGCTACAAATTCTGAGCACTTCACCGTATAGATCACCAGAATGTGATTTCGTATTCCGCATCTGCCGTCTTGCCTCAGATATCCCTGCCAACTGTATTTCTCACTTTCCATTCCATTTCCTCTGTTTTGGTTCTGCCTTCCGTTTCCTATTCGTATCTGATATCGCTGGGAGCTCCTGTCTTCACATCTAAGTGGGAAGAGCGTTCGTCGTATACACTGTGCATTACATGTAAATGTACCCAGCTTCCCCGGGGAATATATACACCGGCTTTTCCAATGCACACCCCGTATTTGAGAATTTCTTCCCCTGATACGATTTCCTTCAGTGCCATCTTGTGACCGACAGGAATATCGGTTGTCGCAACAATACTGTGTTCCGTACAGTTCCCGATAATATGTACCCGCTCCCCGCTTGGAATATCCTGCAGCGCCGTCGCTACAGTATCCTGTTTGTCTATCTGAAAAACTCTATATTCTTCACGCATTCTTACACCATATCCTAAAAATTATCTTCAGAATCACAGAATTCCAAATGTTGCAAAAGCTTCCGTTGCACTCATTCCATTCTCGATTGCGTTGCGTACTTTCTTTTCTCCGGAAGCTTTGATCAGCGCTTTTTCAAGCACTTCATGCATGATCTCTTTCGGGATCACCAACACTCCGTCAATATCTCCGAATATCAGATCCCCATCATGAATGGTTACCTGGCCGATTTCAATCGTGCACCGGAAATCACATACATAGGTCCGTACAGAAGAATCCTGTGCCCAGGTTGCGCTGCAGAATACAGGAAAATTCTGTGAAAGCACCTGCGGCGTATCACGACTGTAACCATCCAGTACTGCACCGATCGCTCCTCTTTTCTTTGCTGTTGCTGTCAGCAGTTCGCCCCACAGAGCACTGTTGTGTGCACCGGTTGCTACGAAAATCTCGTTCGGCCTGAGTTGATCCAACGCTTCCGTTAACAGACCGAAGGGCTTCTTGGGCGGTCCGAACACATCGTTTTCCAATACGGTGCATGCGTACCCTACCAGTTTTAAGCGATGATCTTCTTCCGTTCTGTCAATATACGCATCCGACGGAACCAGACTTTCCAGCGGTTTGATATAAGCCGGCAGGAACTGATGACAATATCCCATCTGATCCAGTATGTCTCCGACTACCGGGGTATACAGTTTTTCTTTGATCAATGCAAACAATTCTTCATCATTCTTTTTCATACACACTTTATCCCTCTCCTTACTTGAAGGCTTAACCCTTGAGACCGGAAGTGCTGATTCCATCTACCAGATATCTTTGGAAGATCAGGAAAATCAGAATCGAAGGTATAATAGAAATCGTAGCCATGGCAAACATTGCACCATAGTCGGAAGAAGAACCCGGGTCGCAGAAAAGTTTTAATGCAAGAGAAACCGGATACTGTACCGACTTTTGTACATAAAGCAATGCCGAAAGGAAATCATCCCATCTCCACATAAAAGAGAAAATACAAGCAGAGGTAAGTGCCGGCTTTAACAGGGGTAATATAATTTTCATGAAAATCTGGTAATAAGAACAGCCATCGATTTTTGCTGCTTCATCCAGTTCCGTGGGAATACCGTCTATAAAGTTCTTAATCAGGTATACGAAGAATCCCTGAATTGCAAAAAAATACGGAACAATCAACGGTAAATAACTTCCGACCCAGCCCAGTTTCTGATACCATAAATACTGCGGAATCATCAAAACCTGTGCCGGAAGCATCATAGATGCCAACATCGCTGCGAACAAAATCCCTTTCCCGCGAAATTGAAAGCGAGAAAATCCAAATCCGACCAACGCGGATGAAACAATGGTTCCTATGGTAGCCACTACCGCAATGAACAGGGAATTTGAAAAGAATCGTCCGAATGATACTCCTCCGAAACCTTTCCAGCCATTAATGTAATTATCCAATACCCATTTTTTCGGGATCAATTGACCGGCTGTTTTAAAAATAATATTTGTCTCTTTGAAGGAGCTCATTATCATCCACACCAGTGGGTAAATCATGATCAAACCTATTGCCAGAATAATAGCATTATAAATAATAGATTTTGCTGCTTTTTTCCCTTTCATATTTTAAAAGCCTCCTTCATATACCCAGAACTTCTTGGTTGCAAACAGAACGGCAGTCATTGTTCCGATAATGATCAGCATTACCCATGCAAGTGCCGCTCCGTATCCGGTATTATAATATTCAAAAGACTGCTGATACATATACACTGTGTAGAGAAGCGTGGAATTCATCGGTTTTCCCTGCGTTATGATATAGCACTGGGAGAATGCCAAAAAGCCATTAATCAACTGCATTACCAGATTAAAGAAAATATTCGGTGTTAACAGAGGTAAGGTAATGCGGAAAAATCTGTCTGTCTTACCGGCTCCGTCAATATCCGCTGCCTCATACAGAGATGCGGGGATCTGCTTTAAGGCAGAGAGAAAGATTAACATGGAGGAACCAAACTGCCATACTACCAGGAAGATCAGCACCCAGATTGCTGTTTTGGTATCACCCAGCCAGGATTTTTCACAAGGGATTCCGACTGCCTGCAGCAAGCGGTTAATCACTCCGTCCATGGCAAACATTCTCTTCCATAACACTGCAACCGCAACAGATCCACCGATTACAGAAGGTAAATAGTAAGCAGCTCTGTAAAATCCCGAAAGCTTACTGTTCTTTAACAGCAGCATTGCTACAAAAAGAGCAAATATCAGTTTCAACGGAACAGAAACAAAAGCGAAATAAAACGTCACTTTCAAAGACAACCAAAAGGTATCATCTGTAATCATCTTTTTATAATTGGCCAGTCCGCTGAACTTTGCCGGTGACAAAATATTATAATCGCAAAACGAATAATACATAGAAATTATCATTGGCACCAATAAGAAAAACAGAAATCCGAAAATAAGCGGTGCCGTAAAAACATATCCGGCTACAGACTTGCTGTTAAGCTTTTTTTTAATTTTTTCCATAAAATCCCTTCTTTCCGACTGTCATTACAGATTTGTCTCAAAATAATCATCATAGGAAGTGAATATATCTTTCACGATCTCATAGGACATCTTCGGTCTTCTATACTCGTCCACAATGCCTTTGTTATTCATGGTCCTTGGACGATTCTCGAAGCGTTCTCTTGATATCCTGACATCTGTCAGCTGCCATATGAATACTCCGCAGCATTCCGCCGATTCCAGGACTGCCCGCAATTGATGTTCCAGTGCAATACATTGATACTCTTCCGACCATTTATCTTTTGTCCGCGTATGATATCCATAGAGTGCTCCCGCTCCGATTTCCGATACAATAAAAGGTTTATTCCTCGTCACCGGATTGTTGCGAATCCATTGCATCATATCCTGTATGCAGTCCACCGCCGTCTCATTCTGATCGCTATACCACTCCGGATACAGATTGAAAGATACAATCTCCGGTATATCCAGGCAGATATCATTTTTATGTTTATTACTTGCAGATGTTCTCGGACGGGTCCTGTCAAGTTCTTTCAACTGCCTGTATTGTTTTGTATAGCAGTCTCTGCCGTACAAAGTTTCGCTGGCGCACTCGTTCAAGATTCCCCATACAAAGATGCAGGGATGATTCTTGTGATTCATCACCATCTCTCGGATACAATCTTCCGACTGCTTCTGAAAATAGGGATTCTGCATATGATATTCCTTCAATCCTCTTGCATGACTCTCTTCCCAGACCAAAATTCCCTGCTCGTCGCATAAGTCTAAAAAAAGTTCATCGTTCGGATAATGAGATGTCCGAATCGCATTTGCTCCCAGATCCATCGCAATCTGTATATCCTGCTCTATTGCCTGCAATGGCATTGCGCAGCCAAACATGGGATGATCCTCATGCCTGTTAAATCCTTTGATACGAATCGGTCTTCCGTTGAGCAATATGTATTTGCCGCTCACCTTTATCTCCCGGAATCCAAAACGCTCTATCAGATCATCCATCGGTTCTGTATCTGAAAGAATTGCCCGAACCTTATACAAAACCGGATTCTCCGGTGTCCATTCGGAAACATTCTCAAGATAAATCTCTTTCTGCACAATCCGGCTCTCATTTGTCTCCAGATCTATCGCAATTTCATCCGTAAATAGTGGATCTGCCTGCAAACGGAGCGTATATCTTTCCGACGAATCACTTATCCCGTTTATTTTCGTTGTAAGCAGAACTTTCCAGCCGTTTTTTCCCGCTTTGCCTACTTCTACATGGAGATATTCAATATATGCCTTTTTCAAGTGTTCCAACACAATGCCGCGATTAATGCCGCCGTACGTCATATAGTCATTCGGTATATGAAGAGCACTGTTTTCCGAGAATCGATTGTCAACTATAATCTTCAATTCATGCTCTCCGCTCGGAATCTGTCTTGCCAGAAGTGAAAATGGCGTATACGCATTATAGTGTTTTCCAAGAAGGCGGCCATCTAAATAAATCTCTGCTGTATGGCTGATTCCTTTGCACACAAGACGCACATTTCCCTCTCCGTAAAATTTTCTGCGAAAACACCCACGCCCTCTGTAAGAGGCAAATTCCGGAAGATTTTCCCAGACTGTAGGTACCACAACAGAATAGGATGTTCCTGCATGCTCGCCGCTTTCCGGGACAAAGCTCCACACACTTCCGCTCAATTCTTCGGTATTCCGTATTTGATTAGTGCAAAAAGTCCGAACCATTTTCCACTCCCTCGGATCAGGTATTATCGTAGGTATCTCTTTCTTCCTGAGAACCTCCGGTTACTTTTATGTTCACATCGTTCATACTGAGCTTTGCTATATTTCTGATCATTCCATATTCATTACAAGTAATCTTCAGATGATTCATTGTAATATCTTTGATAGGATCTTGTGCATAGCCATCTATGACAAAGGCCTGACTTATCTTGTCGTAATCCTCTGTCAGCTCTGCCGTGATATTCTGAATACACAAATTCTTCAACTCCGTAGGCGGAATACTATCCGATACAGGAGCCATAATGGTTTTCCAATGCTCCGGTATCTCTCCATGATAATTTTCCCCAATCGTGCATACATTGTAATTAACATTCCAGTTCAATTGTATATGTACCGGGAACCTTACGTTCTGCATATACAGATCCTGCACCTTAATATTACGAATGTATCCTTTTCTCGGATATGCGGATTTAATTCTGAATCCACAATCTGTTCCGTAAAAGCTGATATTTTCAAGTACTACATCACTGATGCCGCCGGACACTTCGCTGCCGAGTGTTACGCCATATCCCTCATAGATCTTACAGTTTCTTACTGTTATACGCTCACAGGGAATATTGACGCGCAAACCATCCGAATCCCGACCTGACTTTATACAAATACTGTCATCGTGTGTATGTGTTTCACAATTTTCAATAAGTACATCATGGCAGGAGTCAATGTCGATACCATCCGTACTGGGACCGTTAATACTTCCACAGATCACCTGCACATGATCAATATGAATATTTCCGCTATAGTACACATGAATATTCCAAAATCCGGATTTGAAAGAGGTAATATCCTTTAACGTAACATTTTCGGAATCGGAGATTACAATATTACGAAGTCGTACGGCATCATAATCACTTGCCCATCGAAGACCATAGGGCTCATAGATCCCGCGTAAACCGCTTTTTCGGTCATCTCCCCAATATTTGGCCCACCAGTGTTCACCCTGACCGTCAATAACTCCTTTACCGCTGATGGTCACGTTTTTCTGTCCACGCACATTCACAAAACCGGGATACCATTTCATTTCAATGCCGGCAACTCTTGTATCCATCATGGGATATGCTTCATCATGTATGGATGCCAGCAATCTTGCACCCTCTTCAAAATGAAATTCCATATTGCTTTTCAGAAAAAGCGAAGAGGTAAGGTAAGTTCCCTTTTCCAAAATCAGCATTCCGTTTTCTTCTGCTGTCAAATCAATCAAATGCTGTAATTCTTTTGTCACATCTACGATGCCGCTTGCATCAATGTTATATTCTGTCGTTTTAAATATTTTCATAATCTTATCTGCCTCTGTGAAAAAGGTCGGCGAAATGCCGTAATGACTTTCCACCGACCTTCTGTTTTGGGGGTCCTTTTTTTAATTAGTTCTTAGCTGCTGCATCCGCCATAATCTGATTGCCTTTTTCAAATAACTGATTGCCGGCATCCTCTGCGGATATTGCTCCATAACATACTTTTTCCACCAGTTCATTTGCAAGTGCTGCTACCTCTGCTGCTCCATCTGGCTGAGGCTTGCTTGCTGCGGAAGAATTGGGAATGACAACGTCATTCATATAGGTAATTGCTTTCTGGTCCGTTTCACCCAGAGAATCCTTGATTGCCTCACTGACAACGGAATTGGTCTGAATACCACGCTCAGTTAAAATCACTTTATTAGCGTCTACAGAATTCAGAAGATAATTAATAAATTTCACAGACTCTTCCACATTTGAAGTATCTCTTGTAACACAGAATAACTGTGAAGGTTTACAATAATTGGACAACTTAGGATCCTTGGTCGGATAAGTTGTCATCTCAAGATCAATCTCATCACCGACTACATTCTGCATGGTTGTAATCTGGTTGTTGTACTTAAATGCACACCAGGAACGTGCGGATTCCGTTTCACCATACACTAACGGGTCCTGTTCCACTGTGGTTCCGCTTCTTTCAGCAAAAACATCAGCGCTGATCAACCATCCTTCTTCAATGCCTTTTTCATATATCTTGAAATATTCAACCAGAGGATCCGCTGTTTTACATCCCAGTGCTCCGTCTCCGTATAAGGATCCTCCTTCTTCGGCACGCATAAATACTTCCAGATAAGCGACATCATTATAAGAAATGTTTGTCTTAACGCCCGTCTTTTCATATACTTCGCGGCACTTTTCAAAGAACTCATCAAGTGTCATGTTGTCATGGATCTCAATTCCGTTCTCGTTCAGAAGTGTGGCATTATATATCATTGCAGGCGGTGATACGGTAAGGCAAATACCATAAATGCTTCCGTCTACAGCACCGATATTCAAATTATCTTCACTCATTCCGCTGACATCCAGTAGGCCGCTTTCAATATAATCATCCAAAGAGATCAATAACCCTTTGTCTGCATACTGCTGCAGATATTTGTAATCCATTTGGATTACATCAGGCAGGGAATTACCTGCCGCATAGGTTGCCAGTTTCTCCCAGTAGTCACTGAAAGTAGAGAACTGACCATCGATACTGACGCCGGCATTTTCAGCGCAGTACATATCAATAACTTTCATTGTCATATCATTTCTGGTCTGGTTTCCCCACCAGGAGAATGTCAGGTTTTCGCCACTCCCTGTATTTTCTGTCGTAGCTGCGCCGCTCGTCTCCTGCGTTGTCTCACCCGAAGTGTTTCCACACGCTGCCAATGAGATCGTCATCATTGTTGCTAACCCCATAGCAATTGCTTTTTTCATCCTTCTCATATTGCCTCCTTTTGTTGTGTGTACTTGTTGTACCATCGTGTACAACTCCTTGTGTAACTGTATCTTACCCAAAATAAGTTCAAAATGAAATCAACAAAAACAACTTACATTTGTACTTTTTCCACCTTTGCATTTTTGGTATTTTAAAAAATTTTACCTTTTCTGCACAAAAACTACTTTTTCAAAATCCAATGACTAATTCGGTTGAATAAGATAAAAAAAACAATTATAATTGCTGTAATCAATTGTATCATAACCATCCATGGAGTAGATATTATGAATTATATTCGCCAAAAGCTTCACCAAAAGTTTGCTTTTTTATCGGAACTTTCAATCAGGGCCAAGATTCAATTGCTGGTTATTTCCAGTATTCTTGTTCTCTCCATAATATCTCTTGGCGGTACACAAATGATCATCCGCAAATATAACGAAACACTCTATCAGTCTGTCGAAACCTCTCTGTCCTATTCGACCAAGGAGATTTCTTCTTATCTTGACACAATAGATAATATGGCAGATCAGATATTAGCCAATAAAACCCTTCAGGAATCCCTTGCCTCCTGGAGTGACGCCAGCGCTTCTCTCAATTCTTCTACTTATAACAGTTTATATCAACAGATTACCAATTATATGATGGGATCAGATGGCCGCTTTCTCTCTTATATGATCATCAAGCAGGATACCAAAACGGTATACAGCTCCTATTTGGTATCTATGGAAACTCCGGCTTCTATGTTAGATCATTTAGTCGATTACGCGGAACAGGCTGACGGCAGTGTCAAGGTAGTATCCGATTATTGTAATGATTCCGGCCTATTTATGGTCCGCAAGATCAAAGAGTCCAAAAATCTGTCCTTTCGTAATTTGGGATATGTTCTTATTAACATCAATATAAAAGAATTGGTCAATCAGGCATTGGAAAATAAGATGAGTAACGATATCTCCTACATGCTATTGGAAAATGACCAATTATTACTTGCAGAAGGATCGTTCGATGAAAGTGACCTTCCAAAGCTCCGGAAAACTCCTCAGAATGGGTACAGCCTCTATTCCAAAGACGGAAAAACTTTTTTCATCGTTCGGACCGATATTCCCAAATACAATTTTAATATCATTTATTCCGTTCCATACAGCACAATCTATGCCGCCATTTCAAGAGAAACCTTTTTGATATGTGCTTTTGTAATCGCCGGCATTATACTTGTAATTTTGTTTTCTACTACCATAACCGCGTTATTGGCGAATGACTTCAAGCTTTTAATTCACAATATGCAGTTATTTGCTTCCGGAAAATATACGCTGACCGAGCAAGAGCAAATGCTTTCTTCCAGAAAAGATGAAATCGGCATGCTGCACAAGGGATTTAATGATATGGCTGTTGAAATTAACGATCTGATTGAAAAAAACTACGTCAATGAATTGCTAAAAAAAGAAGCTCAATTAAAAACTCTGGAAAGCCAGATGGATCCTCACTTTTTATACAATACACTGGATTCCATCAACTGGCGTGCAAAGGCAATTCACGCAGATGATATATCCCAGATCTGTACATCTCTCGGATCTTTGCTTCGCATTACGCTTCATAAAGACATGGGGAATTTTACAGTGGGGGAGGAAATGCAGCTTGTATCAAACTATATGACAATTCAGCATATGCGATACCCGAACAAGCTAATTTATCACTGTGATGTTTCTGAAAATTTGTATACTATTTCGATTCCGAAATTCACAATACAACCTCTTGTGGAAAATGCCATTCGGTATAGTCTGATGAATGCCGTTGATATCTGTGAGGTTTCTGTCACTGCTTTTGTTTCACCGGATCAAAACGGTAACGAAATACTGACGGTTCGAGTTAAAAATAACGGTTCCTACTTTGAAGACAATATATTACAAAAGCTTCAAAACGGAGAACGCCAGCCTCATGGCTTTGGAATCGGGCTTTTGAATGTATTAAATCGTTTACAGATTACTTACGGAGATCCTTTTGGATTACAAGTATATAATGAATATGACGAATATGATACTTATGCAATCGCTGAAATACGTATTCCTGCTGTATCATTTGTATAGGGAGGTAATCATGCTGAAATTATTAATTGTGGAAGATGAAGAAATCATTTGTGAAACACTTGCGCGCCTCACAGACTGGTCCTCGCTCGGAATTGAATTGATCGGCACCTGTCAGGACGGAGTGGATGCATACCATATGATACTTGATGAATGCCCCGATATTGTTATGACAGACATCAATATGCCCGGGATTAGTGGTCTGGAGTTGATTGAGCGCATCCAGCGCACCGCCTTAGACACACGCTTCCTTATATTATCCGGCTATGCGGAATTTGACTATGCGAAAAGAGCAATGAAATCGGGTGTAAAACATTATCTTCTGAAACCTTGTGATGAAGAACAGCTACGTTCTGCGTTACAGGAAATGGTATCGGAATGTTTACAATTAAAACAGGAAAAAAATTTATCCCCCGTTACCATTCAGGATGCCCAGATACAACATGTAATGCTTCAGAATCTTATTCGTGAAGGTATCCGGCTTCCCAATGTAACCACGAAATTATTTGAAACAAATGCTCCTTATTTGGAACTATACGAACAGCCATTCCAATACTGTGCCATTTATTATCTGGAAAAAAATTTTATAAATTCCGCTATGGAGCAACTTCGCAGATATTGGACAAATACATCTCAAAATATCTGTTTTCACGCCATTTATACCGTTAATGTTTTATTGCTTATATTTCCCGATTATACAAGGGATTACAGCTCCCTCGATGACTTTCTCTCAACGCTTCACTTTCCCGATCAAAAAGTGAGTATTGTATATGAGCGAAAGACATTCCCAAATCTGGAAAAGCTTTTACTTATGCTGCTTCCGAAGCTGAAACGCTATGATACATTCTATTTTGTAGAAGAAGATCATCTCATTCCTAATTCTAATTATGACCTGATTTTTTCCGACGTTTCATTGATTACACAAAAATTGCTGCAAGAGCATTCCCCCGGCGATGATCGTTCTATTATAGAAATTGAGGAAGAACTTCATAATATTCTTCTATCTGTCGGAGATAAGGATTTTCTGATACAATTAGCCTCACAACTTTTAATCTCCTTGAGTATAGAAACTGTCTCCGGAGATATTAAGACCGTATCGCAGACGCTTTCACGGCTTCACAATGAAGACAATCTCACAAATATTTGCAACATTACCATGAATGAGATTTATCAGATCACCGATACAAGTTCCAACGGAAAATACAGCCCGTTTATTCAGAAAATAATCAATTACGTGGATGACCATATTTCCGAAGAAAACATGACATTGAAGGGTATTTCGGAAAATATACTCTATATGAACGCGAGTTATGTCAGTCGTATTTTCGTAAAAGAAGTCGGGCAGACTTTTTCAAGCTATGTAACCGAACACCGTATTGAAAAGGCAAAAGAAATTCTGTCCGGAACAAGTGTGGAACAAATCCAAAATGTTGCCACATTGGTCGGCTGCGGAAATAACCCCTACTATTTCAGCAAAATATTCAAGAAAGTTACAGGAATGACACCTACGATATATGCACGGCGTTTTGGAACGTCTCCCCATAATTAACTCTGAATGGCGGCAAACAATTTTAGGTCGAAAAATATGCGGCTTCCGGAAGATCTCCGAAAGCCGTTTTTGTTCCTACTTCGCCTGTAGCTTCACTATTTTCTGCTTTCCATGAACCGCAGCTATGTTAACTACGCCTTCAGCTGTCATTGCAGCTGCCACAGCAGATATACTACGATTTGTCTGTTTCTATCGAAATCTTTTTTTCATAAAGAGCATTTTTCTCAAGTATTTCCCGGAATGCTGTCGGATTTTCTCCCAGTGCCAGCCCCTTGATCTCCATGTATTCGTCATAATCATAGAGGTACACTGTGATCTCGGATATATCGTATCCGCTGACCGCCAGCTCGTTGGTATTGTTTCCTGCGTATGTCAGTTTTCTTCCATCTTTATCCAACACTACGGTCACAACAAGATGATCTTCCGGGAAAATGTCATATACCGTAAGCTCCACCGGAGAGACTTCGATTCTGTCCAGCCCGAAGCCCGCTGCATTCGTTTCGCCTATCTCTATGACCTGCATTTCCTTATCGCTCTGGGAGACTGAAAGCTCCGGGAATTTCCAGCTTCCGCGTACTGTCTCCTTGGAAGCCCCCTTCGGATATAGGAAAAAATACGGAATTTCCAATTGCAGTGTCATGTCTTCCGGAATCTGTTCATAGTATCCCTGATCCCCTGTCTGGATCGATTTGTAATCGATACGGATCAGTCCCAGAAAAGTATGTTTATCCACAAGTTGCCCCACAAGCGCCCTGCCCCCGTGTACCGGATCGCCGCTTCGGAAAGAATACTCCTCCAGTGTTGCGATCATGATCTGGCTTTTTCCGTCACTATCCGCTGACATCTCCGGGAATCCCTCTTCGCTCTCCATTTTTACCCCCAGGAAAATTGCCTGGTTTGTGGCATAATAATCCGTCAAGGTAATGGTGTAGCCCTGATCCGATACCTGATACTGCGCCGGTTCTGTAGCTTCCACACTGGTTTCCGTACTCTGGATCCCAGTGGCTCCGGTATTGTTGTCCCCAGCCTCTTCTCTCACCCCGGCATTGTATGTTCCTTGCCCTGTTGGTACCAGCGTTACAATTTCTTCTGTCGGAATCTCCTGGAACCCCAGCAGCTCCTGTACCCGTTCTATCACGCTGCCGATCAGAGGCAGTTCTTTTGCCAGGACCGGATTTGCCGCACAGAATCCAATAGCTACAACAATCGCTGCAGCTGCAGCCCCCGTCTGCACAAACTTTCTTTTTCGACTCTGTCTTTTTTTCTTTTCCGATGTTTCTCTGATAATTCCGTATGCTTCCTCTATTTTTCTGTCAATCAACGGACTGTTTGTCATTGCTATTCTCCTTTCCTACACCCATCTGCGATCTCAGATGTTCTCTGCCCCGGTGAATTTTACTCTTCACCGTATTTTCTTTCATATGGAGCAGCTGTGCGATCTCTCCTATGGAAAACTGTTCCCCATAATACATCTGGAAGATCAGCCGGCTGTCCTCCGGCAGAGTTTTCAACAGATCATTGAATTCCAGATCCGTACTGAAATCATAGAACTGTGAAGCTTCCTCCGCCTCGTTCATGGGAACCGTCCGACTCCTGTGCCGTCTCATTGCAATACATTGGTTGATCAGAATACGAATCAGCCAGGTTCTGAAATATTCAGCTCTTCGTAAGGTATCCAGCTTTTCAAAAGCTGAAAGTATGCTCTCCTGCATGGCATCGGCAACATCCTCTTCGTTCCCCAGATAAGCGAACGCGATCCGTATCATGCTCTGCCTGTTCTGTTCCATCAGAGCGATGAAAGCTTCCGCGTCTCCTTTTTTCGCTTTTTTCACCAGTTTCTCCATGGTTTCTCCCTTTCTTCATCCGGCCGGATGCCTTGCAAGGTATTTTGTGTTCACATACATTAGATAAGCATATCGTATTTTCGGTTGCAGAAAAATAAATTTTTTTCATAAAAGTTTTTTCCATAAAATAGTAAACAGCTTCCGAAGTTTCCTCCGAAAGCTGTTCTTAAAACTATTAAAGCTATTTAAACTATTCCACTACTACCGTACCGTCTTCTTTTACGGTAATATTCATGTCATCCTTCACATATTCCAGGAACTCTTCCCCCAGGCTGTCAATAACAGGCATCTGCACATTGTCAAGCCACACATCTGCCAGAATAGCTCCGGCTGCTGCCAGGGAATCAATAGGTTCGGAAAACAGCATACATGCCGGCTGTCTGTTCATGGAGCAGGCACAGTAAAGTACCAGTCCGCCGGTGGTAGATCCGATGGTCGTCGGCAGGCACAATGCCTTGCCCGCCATCTGTTTACCATAGAGGTCGGGATTATTCTGATCTCCGCAGGTTGCTTTTTTATCGCCGAACTGTAATGCCTTCTGGAAAGATGCCAGTGTGTTCAAACCCCCGTGAGATACCAGTGCCTTGGCTGTTACGGTTCCGGAGGCTACGATTCTTCCTTTAAATTCTTTCATCTGTCCGCTCCTCCCTTCGTGATCTGCTCTAAGATCTCAGCATCGGTATAATATCTTGCGCTGGTGTAGGTCCGCAGCTTGTTGCTGGAAGTAATGACCGGCATCTTCTCACTGAGAGGATTATTCATATACATTAGCGGGCAGATATAGGAAGTAATAACTCCCGTTGCCTTTAACGTCTCCGCATAAGGGGTCTCCTGAAATTTTTTCAGTACCGCGGGTGCCGCCGTGAATACGGTAGGAATACATACTCTGGTTCTACCGGCTTCTTTCAGGCTCTGAGAGACTTTTTCCGTCCAGTCGATGAGCTGCTGTAAACTCATATGGGGACATCCCATGAAACACAGCTTCGGCTTGGCATCCTTCTTTTTCCAGATCACCGGATAGCTCTCATAGACCCTCTGAAGTTCCGCATCATCTACCACGTAGACTTTTGCATCCTCCGCAATCAGATCTTTTCCGTATTTTACAGCCTCCGGAGTGATATTTTCCACATGGTACAGACCTACCGCACCGTTGGAAGCAGTCGCTGCGCCGAAGTCTTTCAGATAGGTCTTTGCTGCATCATCCAGTTCACCGCCCAGCCACTTGTCCAGTCCTACGATATAGGGAACATCCGCCATCACTTTCATACCGATGGCAGATCCAAGCAGCTGTGCTTCCGGCTTCTTCGTTGTCTCGATTTTCACGATCCAGGTGGCTTTTCTGCCCTCATCCGTTAACAGACCGAAACGGGGCACATAGCCTACTACCGAGCCCATGAGGTCAATGATACCGGAGTTACGATTGCATCTTGCCCCCAATACGGAGTTGGCATAAACCACCGCAGAAGACTCAGACCAGGACAGCACCTCTCCCATGGCCGGGGTATTTCCCACTTCATCCATGTAACAGGTGCAGGTGTAAGCATCCTTTTCCATGATACCCAGCTGTGTCAGCTGTTTCTCGTAATCATCCTGCTTGGAGTACATGAAATTCTTGAACACAAAATCCTGTAAAAAAGAACTGGGCACATTGGGATCCAGTGGTCTCGGATCGGCGGAAAATTTCTGTTTGGATACATTGCCGGATTCGATCAGCTGATTCATCAGTTCATATACCGGTGCCAGTGCTTTTAATCCGAAAGAGGTTACCAGATGGTTGTATTTACTGGTCACAGGCACCATACCGTCCGCACCGAACAGCTCGCCGTAGCGCACCAGCGTCTGCATGACCTTCGCCAGGGTCGCTCCCTGTTTTCCATCATATATTTCCTGTTGTTCTTTTGTTAAGTTCATTGATTTCCCTCCTTTAAATCTTCATGGCAACTTCATAAGCGCGCCATACGACACTTCGCAGATTGCCTACACCGTCACAGTCACCTACCAGGCTGACATTGCTGCCCTTCGGTGCCAGTGGATTGGGAATGTATCCTGCGGAGCTGATCACACTGTCACAGGGAATTGTGATCTCTTTTCCGGAAGCATCTTTACATACGATGCTGTCATCCTTTACTTCCTGCAGCGTAGTTTCCAGATATACGGGCACTTTCTTCCAGGCGAACCACTCTCTCAGATAAGAGCTGTTGGCCAGGCATACTCCGGTCTGGGCGATGAGATCGTTTTTCATCTCTACGATTACAGGCTGTTTGCCCTGCAGCGCCAGTTCATAAGCAATCTCACAGCCGGTGAGTCCGCCGCCGATGACGGCAACCTTTTCTCCTACGGGAGTACCGGTAAGATATTCGCATGCCTCAACCATCTTCTCATGACCGGGCACTTTTTTCAGTACTCTGGGCACTGCTCCGGTAGCGATGATCACGGGAGCACCGGCAAACGAGGCGATACTCTCCACTTTTTCATTGTAATGGATCTCGATCCCCAGGTCTGTCATCTGCTTCCGATACCAGGTCAGAAGATCCCGCAGTTTTCCCTTGTAGCTTTCCGCACTGGCAGCAATAAAGGTTCCGCCCAGGTGATCTGTCTGCTCGTGAATCACCGGCTCGTGTCCCCGCAGCTTCAGTACTCTGGCAGCCTCCATGCCGCCGATACCGCCGCCGATAATATGTACTTTCTTCGGGCTGGTGGTGGGTACGATCTTGTGCTTCTCCCACTGCATGGTCTCGGCATTTACCGCACAGCGTGCCAGATGCAGGGAATCAGATAATGCCTGATCATTGGGAACTCCCTTATAGTGACACATGTTGAAGCAGCCGTTGTGGCACAAAATACAGGGACGGATGTCGTCCTCCTTATCATTCATCAGCTTGGTCACCCATTCCTGGTCTGCCAGGAACTGTCTGGCGAATCCGGCACCATCGATTCTTCCGTCTGCAATAGCAGCCGCAGCCGTCTCCGGATCCATACGTCCGGCGCATACCACAGGGATATCCACGAATTTACGGATATGCGCCACATCCTCCAGATTGCAGTTCTCCGGCATATAGATAGGGGGATGTGCCCAGTACCAGGCATCGTAAGTACCGTTATCGCAGTTTAACATATCGTAACCGGCATCCTGCAGATACTTCGCTGCTTTTTCGGATTCTGCCATATCACGGCCTGCTTCTGTGAACCTTTCTCCGGGAAGTGCTCCCTCACGGAACCCCTTGGTTTTGGATTCCACACTGTACCTAAGAGACACAGGGAAATCCTGTCCGCAGACTTTCTTGATCTCTTTTACGATCTCTACAGCAAAACGATATCTGTTTTCAAAAGATCCACCATATTCATCGGTTCGCTGATTCACATATTTTAAAGTAAACTGATCCAGTAGATAGCCTTCATGTACCGCATGGATCTCCACACCGTCCACACCGGCATCCTTTAATAATTTTGCAGTCTTGCCGAATGCAGTGATGAACTCCTGAATCTCCTCCACGGTCATCTCCCGGGAAGGAACTTTATCTGACCAGCGGTTCGGAGACGGGCTGGGTGCGGCTGTAATCTTGTCGAGATCCATAAAAGGTTTCGCCAGTACCCGCAATGCCTTATTGGTGTACAGGGTCTCCATCATTTCACTGATGGTAAACGATCTGCCGAAACCTGCCGTCAGCTGGACGAACAGCTTTGCTCCTGTCTTGTGGAACTTTGGCATCCACTTTGCCAGATCCTCATACATTTTTTTCTTCTTATATAGCCACTGTCCGTACATGGGATTGTATACCGGCTGACATCCCGGAAGCACCAGACCGCAATTATTTTTCGCTACTTCCAGAATAAATTTCGCACCATCCTTGTCAAAATGGTTCACTTCCATCCATCCCAACAGGTTTGTGCCACCCATGGATGTCAGAACAATGCGGTTCTTAATCTCGCAGTTTCCGATCTTCCACGGCGTAAACAACGGTTCCAACTGTTGTTTCATTGTAACTCCTCCTTTGCCTTCTCTCTTCTCGTTTGCGTACCCCATTACACAGCTCTAGTATAACATATCGAGATATAAATTGCGCATAAAAATGATGTCGGGGTCAAAAGCCCCCGACTCTGATGCCTACGGATTATTCTGCCAAATAGGTCACATTTTGTTGTTTCATCAACAACTTTTTATTTTAACAGATTCAATGCCGCTTGTTTACTCTGCCTTCCACAGGTCTCCCCATACGGAATCACACAAATTGACACAGTATTCTCTGGAAAAATCCGGATCCTGAGAAATGATCTCATTTTCCTCTGCCAACACTGCATCATAATCCTCCAGAAAATAAGTCGTCACGCCTTCGGGGCCGGAAGTCACATGACTGATCATAGGTTTCACTCCATAGTCTGCGATCTCCACCTCTCCATGATCATTCTTCGTAATCGTTACCTCTGCCATGCCGCCTACCATACGGTTAGCAACTCCCTCTCCGGTGCCGGAGGTCCAGTTCACGAAATTTCCCAGGGAATAATACACAAGCATTTCATGGTCACGCTCTTCATCCGTCACCCATTCTATCGGCTCAATGACATGTGGGTGCGTCCCAAGTACCAGATCCGCGCCGTTTTCGGCAAAAACTTTCGTCCACTTTTCCTGGGAGGCATCGGGTGTCAACCGGTATTCTGTGCCCCAGTGGGGACATACAATCGTGAAATCCGCTAATTCCTCTGCTCTCCGGATATCCGCTGCCACCTGTTCCTCATCCAGCAGATCCACCGCATACGGCATATCATCCGGAAGTGGGATTCCATTCGTGCCGTAGGTATAATTCAGAACCGCAATCTTCATATCCGGCAGGTCTAGGATTACCGGCTCTGCGCCACAGGAAGTGGAAGTATCTGCAGTATCATGAATTCCCAACACTGTAATCTGCGGATAGTTCTCTTTCCAATATTTTGCACAATTTATCAAACCTTTCCGCCCCTTGTCCATGGCATGATTGGTCGCATGACAAATGATATCAAATCCGGCACCTGCCAGAGAATCGCACAAGCTGAAATCCGCATTGAAACTCGGGTATCCGGTAATACCAAGATCTGCTCCGCCGATGATCACCTCCTGATTAACCAGTGCCAGATCTGCTGCAGAAATCTCCTCTTTTGTGTGGTAAAACAGCGAATCATAGTCGTAACCTCCATCCGGTTGCAGACAGCTTTCCTCCACTGGGGTGTGAAGCAGTATATCCCCTACCATGATGATCTTGTACTCCGGCGCGACTTCCGATGATTGGGCGGTAGATGGCTGGATTGCATCCTGCGATTCTGTTTCTATTGCTTCTGTTTCTATTGCAATAGTTCCTGTGGTACTGGCAATATTTTCATTTGTTACTGTATTGTCCTCAGACACCATCTCAGTCTTCGCACAGCCGAACAATAAAAAAATGTTCCCTATACAAATATAAAACATGATTGTTTTTCTTAAAGTCAAAAATCTTCTATCTGCCATTTTTCTACCTTTTCACTGATTTTTCTGTATTTTTTTACTTCTTATATGCCCCATTATAACATACCTATGATGTCGGGGGCAAAAGTCCCCGACTTTGATGCCTACGGATTGCTCCGTACTGCGCACTCCCACGTCTCCGCTCCGCTTCGGTCCGTGCTAAACATGTGCCACTGGCACATAGCACCCTATCCTCTATTCGCATATCGTGGGATTATCAGCATATATGATCAGAAACTGTTTGATTATATGGGATTGATTTGCTTCCTTTTCCAGACATCTTTTATGTACTAAATATTTGATTGATGAGTTTTTCCACACTCATTGTGTTTAGACTGTATTTTTCTGATTCAAATGTATATATAATGTCTCTACCTTGTATAAACCCATTTTTGGCGTAAATGTCTATTTTTTTCATAGCTTTCTGACAATAAATCGGATCTGTCATCATTCCCAAATGCTCCCATAAAATCGTTTTTCGATCTGTTAACCGCAGGCATGTAAAATCCGGATATATCATTCCCAATCCCTTTAGGTTTATAGGACATTCATACTTGTATGGGATATTTTTATGGTACAACATATCTGCAATGATCTTTTCTGACTTTGATCTGACTCTTTCTTTCTTTTCTGTGTAGATTTCCGCCTGTCCTTCTGCAAAATCTTTACCTGAATATATTTGTGCTGACCACTGATTCACATATTCCTTATCCGACATTATCCTCGAATCCACCATTTTTTTCCTGGATGGACTCATTCTGTCATAGACACTATATAGTTCTTCTACCTGTACTATTTCTTGTTTTTCATATTTTTTCATAATATTTTGTATGTTCTTTAATTGCTTTTCTACCTCTGACAGCAATTTTTCATCATAATTTCGTTGTGCAAGTTTACCTACCAATTCAAAATCAGATTTTCGCAGATATTTTCCATTGGGATAGGATGCTCTAGTTTCAGCAGAGTCCAAATAATATTGTTCAATGCCTCTGCAGTTAATTATTTTCAGATTACCTAAAGGTGCATTCTGTATACTTGTTTCCAAATTTTGTTTCAAATCCCTTAGCCAATGTTCTCTTTTTAGCAATTGTTCATATAGAAAATCCTTTATAGCCTTTTCCTCCCGCCGTACATTTTTCATTTCGTGCTTTTCATTTTATCTCTATTTTTCCCTTTCTTGCATGTATTCTCTTGCCTCTGGCACATACCTATTTCATCTTTTTTCTTTTTCCTCATGTGTTTTCTTGCCTCTGGCACATACCTATTTCATCTTTTTTCTCTTTTCGCA